>OGPV01000825.1_pt1 | contig 22882 bp, 11 predicted proteins | sample 1553001 | NCBI WGS metagenome assembly OGPV01 (sample SAMEA2580268, study PRJEB22360) | human gut metagenome | biome: human gut; feature: human-associated habitat; material: faeces | place: Denmark | collected 2008/2010
ACAAGCTTTCTCATGCAAGCATGATTCGCTTGTGACTTTGATCCCCTGGTATTATCAAATGATGAAGCGGTCTTTCTTCTCTACAACGATGCGAATATCACCTGGCTCTGACTTATAGCATGCATTTGCTTCGATGGTTCCTCTGCTCTCTACGATGCAGTTTTCAATGACTGCATTATCTCCGATATAAACATCGTTCATGATAATAGAATTTTTGATAACACAATTGTTTCCAATATATGCCTTCTTGAATACAACAGAGTTTTCAACTGTACCGTTTACAATACTTCCACATGCGATCAGGCTGTTTGAAATATTAGCACCCGGATTATATTTTGCCGGCGGCAGATCATCTACCTTTGTGAATACACTGTTGCCTTCCTTGAAGAAATAACTGCGGACATCTCTCTTTAAGAAATCCATATTTGTTCTGTAGTAAGCCTCAACTGAGGAGATGTTGTTCCAATATGTTTCAAGCTGGTATGCATAAATTCTCTTGATATCCTTATAACGGATCAGAATATCCTTGACCAGATCATATCTATCTTCCTCTGCTGCACGCTCAATTAACTCAATCAAAAGACGTCTTCTGATTACATAGATACCACATGAAACATTTCTGGAAGTCTCAATCATTGGCTTTTCCTCGTAGCCTCGGATTCTTCCGTCATCATCTGCCTTCACTTGTCCAAAGCGGCTTAAATCCTCTCCCTCTGGCATTTCCTTGCAGACAACAGTGATATCAGCACGCTTCTGAATGTGGTACTCCAGAATCTTATTATAATCCAGCTTATAAATTCCATCGCCAGAAGCCAGAACCACGTATGGTTCATGGCTTCTTTTGAGGAAATGCAGGTTCTGATACAGGGCATCGGCTGTACCCCGATACCAGTTACTATTTTCAGCGGTTATAGTAGGGGTGAATACATATAAACCGCCCTGCTTTCTTCCAAAATCCCACCACTTTGAAGAGTTTAAATGCTCATTCAAGGATACGGTGTTATACTGTGTTAAAACTGCTACTTTCTGAATACGGGAGTTTGACATGTTGCTCAGCGCGAAATCAATGCTGCGATAGGTTCCTACCATTGGCATAGCAGCGATCGCACGGTTATATGACAGCTCCTTCATTCTCTTGTTGTTTCCACCGGCTAAAATTATACCAATCGCTTTCATTCTTCCTCGCCTCCCTTGATGATGTATCCACCGCTTACAAGATTTCCATCCGGATAATCTTCAATAGCGGTCTTTCCGGCAATTGCTACGTTCTTTCCAATTGTAACGCCATCCGGAATTTCGGAGCCTTCTGCAACGGTTACAAGATCACAGCAGTAAACCTTCTTATTATACTGGCTGTCTGCATACTCACCGACACCAATCGTACAATTTTCTCCAACAACTGCATCCTGTGCGATGATTGACTTGTAAATCTTTGTTCCCTTCTTGATTACAGCACCCTGCATCAAAATGGAATCATAAACTTCTGCACCTTCTTCAACAATAACTTCTGGTCCAATAACGCAGTTTCGTACTCTTCCATAGATTTCAGAGCCATCACCTATGATACAGCGCTCAATCTGTGCCGTATCTGCAATATACTGCGGCGGCTGGTTATCAGATTTAGTATATATCTTCCAGAACTCTTCATACAGATTAAATACAGGAACGATATCAATCAACTCCATATTTGCTTCCCAGTAGGAATGAAGTGTTCCAACATCCTTCCAATATCCATTAAATTCATAGCAGAATACTCTGTCACCACGCTTATGGCAATATGGAATGACATGCATACCAAAGTCGCAGTTTGGAATATCTTTATTTGTGATCAATGCCTCACGAAGCACAGACCATGTAAATATGTAAATACCCATGGAAGCTAAATTGCTTCTTGGATGTGCAGGCTTCTCTTCGAAATCGGTGATACGGCCTGTATCATCTGTGATCAGCACGCCAAAACGACTTGCCTCCTCAATCGGAACAGGCATAGCAGCCATCGTAACGTCTGCATTGTTTGCCTTATGATAATCAAGCATCACTTGATAATCCATTTTATAAATGTGATCACCGCCTAAAATCAATACATACTCTGGATTAAAGCTGTCGATATAGCGAATGTTCTGGTAAATTGCATTTGCAGTACCAGTATACCAATCACTGTTCTCGTTTGCTTCATATGGAGATAGTACTGTCACTCCGCCATAATTACGGTCGAGATCCCATGGAATACCTATGCCGATATGGGTATTCAAACGAAGTGGCTGATACTGTGTTAACACACCTACTGTATCCACCCCTGAATTAATGCAGTTACTTAATGGGAAGTCAATAATGCTGTATTTCCCGCCGAAGGATACAGCTGGCTTCGCTACTTCTGAAGTCAAAACTCCAAGACGGCTTCCCTGTCCGCCCGCCAATAACATGGCGATCATTTCCTTTCTAACCACAAAATCACCCCTTTGTTCTTTAATTGTTGTGTTATCAGTTCACCAAGCGCCTGTCATCAAGTGAAATAAACTGTCTAACAGTGAAGGCACATAAGTGCAGTCTTGTGAATAGGCGTTTGGGGAACTGTAATCTTTTAGTACTTGTCGTTATTATAGCACATCTCTTTCAAAAAGTGAACAATTTACAGAAAAAAAAATATGCATTTTTATTTATTTGTTACAGTTCACGCAACCTGCTAGATCTGGACAAATTTCATGCTTGCATGGAAATTTGACAGATCAGCAGGATGTGGTGAACGCCTGTTTATGAGCAAAACAAAGCTGCGAGCAAACTTTGTTTGCGATTAGCAGCGACGCACGGAACGTGCGGTTTTGTGAATAGGCGTTCATTCGCACAGCATAATAACATTTACGCTTTACATTCCTCCAAAATCGAGTATACTTAAATCAAGCAGAATTTGTGTTAAGAAACAACTGTTTTTCAGTATTGACTTTGCTTATTTAACTTGATTATTCGGAGGAAGTACCATGTACCATATTAATTTTGAAAATCCATGCCATGTCTATTTTATTGGAATTGGCGGCATCAGCATGAGCGGACTTGCTGAGGTTTTAATGAAGGAGGGCTTTACCGTCAGCGGCTCTGATTCTAAGGAATCACCTCTGACTGACCATCTGTCCTCACTTGGCGCTGTTATCTTTTATGACCAGTCCATCTCTCACATTCCACAGGGAACAGATGTCGTTGTCTACACAGCAGCGATCCATCCTGAACATCCAGAGATTGTTGATGCAACAAAGCGCAATATCCCGCTGTTAACAAGAGCTGAGCTTCTTGGACAGCTGATGAGAAACTATAAAACAGCAATCAACATTGCTGGAACTCATGGAAAGACAACTACGACCTCTATGGTTACTGAAATTCTTTTGGCTGCTAATACTGATCCGACAATCTCTGTCGGAGGCATTCTTCCAACAATCGGAGGAAATATTCGCGTAGGTGGCTCAAATCTTTTTGTCACTGAGGCCTGCGAATACACAAACAGCTTTTTATCCTTCTATCCCACTATGGAAGTTATCCTGAATATTGAAGCAGACCATCTTGACTTCTTTAAGGACATTGACGATATCCGTCATTCTTTCCGCTTATTTATGGAAAAGCTTCCAAAGGATGGAATACTTGTAATTAACGGTGATATTCATAATCTTTCTGAGCTGATCAATGGACTTGACTGCGAGATTATCACTGTTGGACACGGAGAATCCTGCGATTATCGTGCTTCTAATATCTCATATAATGAATTTGCTCAGGCTTCCTTTGACGTCACAGATGCAAGCAACACTACACTTGGTCACATTCAGCTAAGTGTTCCTGGAGAGCATAATGTTTACAATGCACTTGCTGCCGTTGCCCTTTGCAAAAAGCTGAATCTTTCAATGGATGCCATTGTTTCCGGTCTTTTGAATTTCCATGGCACACAGCGACGCTTTGAAAAGAAGGGTGTCGTAAATGGAATTACTATTATTGACGATTACGCACATCATCCGCAGGAAATCACAGCGACACTTACTGCTGCAAAGAAGTATCCTCACAAAAAGATCTGGTGCATCTTCCAGCCGCACACCTATACAAGAACAAAAGCTTTGCTTACTGATTTTGCAAAAGCTCTGTCCTTAGCAGATGAGGTCGTTCTTGCAAAAATTTATCCGGCAAGAGAAACTGATGATCTTGGCATAAGCTCCGACAATATCCGCGTTTTGTTAGAGCAGGCTGGTACAAGTGCTCATTACTTTGAAACCTTTGAAGAAATTGAAAAATTTATTTTGCAGCACGCAGCCTCTGGTGATCTGGTGATCACTATGGGCGCCGGTGATGTTGTAAAAATCGGAGAAGACTTAATTTCTAAATAAGGTATTCGCAAAATCCCCAATTGCTTGCCCTGATCCTAAGGGAAATAATTGGGGATTTTTTATCGCTTTTCAAAAGAAATAACTTGTGCTATACTTTACAAAGATGATACTTGGATTTTGGAGGTTTTTTATGTCCTTTCTTTTACTGGAGAACCGGCTCAGCATAGATACCCTTGTTGTTCCCGGCTATTTTATAGACCGTTTTCTTCCTGCCGCCTCCGGTACGGATGTAAAGGTTTACCTATATTTGCTTCGCGCTGTCTCGACATCAGCCACTGGTTTAAGCAGTGCTTCAATTAGTGACAGGCTTGATATTTCAGAGCGCGAGGTACTTCGTTCTCTTAGTTATTGGGAATCTGTTGGTTTGATGCGCCTTAGCTTTACATCGGGTCACGAATTGTCAGGAGTTGCATTTACAGATCCATCTATTCAGGCAGAGACAGAGGCTTCTGCACAGACTGCACCTACACAGACAGCTGCACCTGCTCCAAGCGTACAATCTGTAATTCCTACGCCCACTCCTGCTTTAGTTTCTCCTGCAAATACAACCATTGCAAATGCTTCTGGCTCAATGGCTTCCACACAAACTACTACACATTCTGCTGCAAATGCGACCCCTTCTATACAGTCAATTCATCTTTCCCAAGAGGAGCTGATTCTTCTTGAGAACGATCCAGAGTTTAACATGTATATGTCGGCATGGCAGCAGTATTTTTCGCATCCGCTTAATTATGCAGACACAGAATCATTTGGCTATTGGTATCTTCAGTTTAACCGCTCACCAGATGTCATTGATTATCTTGTTGATTACTGCGCTAATCACTGCAAGGGCAAGCTTAATATGAAATTTATTGATTCTGTTGCCCAGTCCTGGCATCAAAAGGGTCTTCATACACTTGATGCTATTCGTCAGTACAACCTGCTTCATAATGATACTGTCTATGCTATCATGAAGGCATATGGCTTATACAATCAGACTCCTGCTCCGGCTCAGCTTGAATATATCAATAAATGGATCAAGGATTACAGTTTTCCTACAGATGTCTATGTTTATGCCTGCAATATCACGATGAAAAAATGTCAGCGCCCAAATGTTAATTTTACAGAAAGCATCTTAAAGCGCTGGAAGGAAAAAAATGTGCATTCACTTGCTGATGCACAGGCTGCTGAAAATCAGCGCGATCAAAAGGTAAAAAGTGATGCTGCAAAGCGCACCAGTTCAAACCGTGCTTCTTCTGTCGCAAAGGGTACACAGCAGTTTCGTAATTTTACTGAGCGCAAAAATAATAATTACATGGAAAAGATTTTAAAGCAGTATAGTCAAGATTCAAATGAATGATTATCACAGAAAGGATTGACTTTTTATGGCTCTGACCAATTCACAATATAATGAACTGATGCGCCGCTACAGCCGCATCCGTTTCCAACACCAGCATGAGATGGAAGAACGTCTGCGCCATATCTATGCGCAGTGCCCACGACTTCTTGAGATTTCAAAGCTTCTTCCGACATCTAGCGCTGCTCTTGCAAAGGCTAAAATCACTGGCAATAAAGCGCAGGCTCTAAATGCGCAGATGCAGATTGATGCACTTAGACGCGAGCGCGGTGCGCTTCTTTCTTCCCTTCACTATACACTTGATGATCTTCAGCCAAAGTATAGCTGCCCGGACTGTAAAGATACTGGATATCTTGACGGAAACCGTAAATGTCACTGCTTTGAGCAGGCTGGCATAAGCTTACTCTATGAACAATCTGGCATTAGAGACCGTTTGGAACGTGAGAATTTTAACACATTTGATATAAACCGCTATTCAGATGCACCAAATCCACTTCTTGGCGGAATGAGTAATCGCGCCCATATGCAGCGGCTCAAACTTATTTATGAAAAATATGCTTATCAGTTCAAGGATGGAAACCCTAGTCTTTTAATCTTTGGAAATCCAGGCGTTGGCAAGACATTTCTTTGTAACTGTATTGCAAAGGTTGTTCTTGACAAAGGCTTTTCTGTCTTATATATGACTGCTCCTGAATTTTTTGAATCAGCTATGCAGCGTTTTCATTCTAACAACGATGATTCATCAGAAAATGATTCATATGCACTCACATGCAGCCTGTTGATTATTGATGATCTTGGAACTGAAAATCTGACTCCTTTTGTAATCAGTCAGCTGTTTCATGTGATCAATTCGCGTGATCTGTCAAGGAAAACAACTATTATCTCAACAAATCTAAGCCCAGAAGAGCTTCAAAGTACCTACACTGAGCGAATCTCCTCACGACTTATGGGGCAATATACGCCTATCCCTGTTTTTGGAGAAGATTTAAGAAATTCGTAGACATATTTTTTTCTAAAAAATAACATGACCACTGCTAATTCGCTTATGACTTTGATTCTCTGGGGTCATGTTGCACAAATTTTTCTTTCTTTTTACGTAAATTTCTTTTTTATCCATTTCGACGTAAGGCTTGAATCTTCGACATCTTCATGTTATGATTAGTTAAGGTTCGTACTTTTGGACGCAGGTAAGCTGCATATTATAATCATGGAGGTCATCATGCCAAACGAAAAGAATCTGAACACGATACCAGTGGGCACACTGGGTCTTATCCCACTTGAAAGCTGCGCAACCCTTGGACAGAAGGTTAATCAATACCTGACTGAGTGGCGCGCTGAGAGAAGTCATGCACAATCTACTGCGCTTCACTTCTCTGAATACAGCAAGGACAGCTATATTGTCAAAGCAAAGAATCCTCGCTTCGGTTCCGGTGAAGCAAAGGGCGTTATCGAGGAATCCGTCCGCGGCTGCGATCTGTATCTTATGGTGGATGTTTGTAACTATAGCCAAACGTATTCTCTGTGCGGATATGTGAATCACATGTCTCCAGACGATCATTACCAGGATTTAAAGCGTATCATTGCTGCTGTTGAAGGCAAGGCACGCCGTATCAATGTAATCATGCCATTCCTGTATGAAAGCCGCCAGCACAAGCGTACTTCCCGCGAGTCTCTTGACTGCGCTATGGCTCTTCAGGAACTTACAAAAATGGGTGTATCCAACATCATTACTTTTGATGCTCATGATGCACGTGTTCAGAACGCAATTCCACGTGATGGATTTGAGAGCGTTCCGTGTGTATACCAATTTATCAAAGCACTGCTTCGTGCAGAGCCAGATCTGCAGGTTGACAATGAGCATCTTATGGTCATCAGCCCAGATGAGGGCGGCATGGGCCGTGCAATCCAGCTGACTAACTATCTTGGTGTTGATATGGGTATGTTCTACAAGCGCCGCGATTACACCCGCATTGTAGACGGAAAGAACCCTATCGTTGCTCACGAGTTTTTAGGCACCAATGTAGAAGGAAAGGATGTCATCATTATCGACGACATGATTTCTTCTGGTGACAGCATTCTTGATGTTGCACGCGAATTAAAACGTCGTAAGGCACGCAAGGTTTACGCTGCTGCTACTTTTGGTCTGTTTACAAATGGCCTGGCAAAGTTTGATGCTGCTTATGAGCAGGGTATCATTGATCATATCCTGACCACTAACCTTGTTTACCAGAGACCAGAGCTGCTATCTCGTCCGTACTATGTAAATGTTGATCTGAGCAAGTATATTGCACTTTTGATTGATAACTTAAATCACAATGTATCAATTCATGGTCTATTAAATCCGACTGACAGAATCAACCGTATTCTTGAAAAGCATCGTGCTGCACAGGCACAAAAAGCTGCCAAGAATAATATCTCTGAGGAAGCATAATACAAACAAAAAACCTTCAAATACATTTTTTATCGAATGTATTTGAAGGTTTTATTTTTATACTGCTTTACAAACAAGTCCGCATACTGTTCCGGCTGCTGCTGTTGTCAGCTGACGCACCGTCTTAGTACGGCAGTCTCCTGCAGCGTAAACTCCAGGTGTCCTTGTTTTACAATTTTCACCGGCAATTACATATCCAGCCTCGTCAAGATCTACGAGATCTCTAAATACTTCATTGTGAGGCTCCATTCCTATTGCAACAAATAAGCCATCTGCCACAAGTGTCTTCTTTTCACCTGAAAGATTTGTAACTTCAAGTTCTGTCAGCTTCTTTTCGCCAATAAGTGCAGTCACACGACTTTCCATCACACACTCAATATTCTCTGCAGCCATTACCTGATCAATAAGACTCTTCTCAGCGCGGAATGTATCTCTTCTGTGAATCAAATACACCTTACTGCAAATGCCTGCCAGATACAGCGCATCCTGAAGAGCTGCGCTTCCTCCTCCTACAACAGCCGCTGTTTTCTCCTTAAAAAACGGTCCGTCACATACAGCACAGTAAGAAACTCCTCTTCCAATCAGCTCCTGCTCTCGCTCGATTCCTAGATGACGATGTGCCGCACCTGACGCAATAATAAGATTTTTGCCCTCATATGTCTCACCATCCTCAGTGCAAACTTCAAAGCCATTATCTATTTTTCGTGTCGAAATTACCCTGCCAAAAGTAACCTCACCGCCAAGATTTGTCAACTGTGCCATCAGTCCATCTGCAAACTCCATTCCGCTGATCTTTGCAATACCTGGATAATTTTCCACACATGGAGACAATGTAATCTGTCCGCCCATAGCCTCACACTCCAGAATAAGCGGCTTAACGCCAGATCTGAGCGCATAAATTCCTGCTGTCAGACCCGCTGTTCCAGCCCCTACTATAATCATATCGTACATATTCTCTTATTTCCTCTTTTCTTAGTTAATAAATGGTATATATCCTCTAACTTAATGAATAAATTTCGAGATAAAATCTCTTACCAGACGGCGCGTCTCATCAATTCCATCTGCATGGCCAAATTTTCGCTCTGGATGCCACTGAACACCTAAAATCTTCATCTGTTCAGACTGATATGCCTCGATGGTGTGATTATCTTCATCTATTGCAAGCGGCTCAAAGCAGTCTGCAAGTGCATCCTCGAAAATGACATCCTTATGATAATTGTTAACGTAAATGCTTCGATTTTCTTTTAGCAAACGTACCTTATGATCCTCACCGCGCTTTCTAGGACACGGCAGATCAGGATGATATGCCAGTTTTCCACCGAATAGAACATTCACATACTGCATGCCTCGGCATGTACCTATAATCGGTATTCCATGATTAACACAGTAGTGAATAAGCTTTTCTTCCATCTTATCACGGTATGGCTGTACCGTTTCCTCATGTTTACGGTCATACCACTGCGGTCCAAGTGCACCGCCGCCAACTACAATCAAAAGATCTATTTTTTCATCAAACAGACGCTCGAAGTTTTTAGTATGGTTTGCAACAGGACGCGGAATAAAACCAATAGACTCATAAAATTCAACATATCCAGCCTCTAGTATATCAGTTGGATCTCCGTAATCGTTGACACCCTCTCTCTGCGTGATAAGTGCATGGAGATTTGTATATTGAATGCCTTCCTTGATCAGACCATTTCTGCAGTCCATCTCCAAATAGTCAAGCTGTGATACTGTATCGTAAATTTTCTCGCCGCAGCCGATTGCTGCCGGAATATTAAATTCTGCGCATCGGATTGCCATATGAGAAGCTGCACCACCGTACTTTGTGATAAATCCTTTGATATTTTTTGTAAAAATCCATTCGTAGCCTGGGTCAGCCTTTGGCACTACAACAATTTTTCCAGTGATATCAGCATCCGGCTCCTCATCAAGCAACACTACCTCGCCCTCGACTGTCTTTGCCGTTATGAAATTAGGGCGTGCCTCATACACAGGAATCACATCTACGCTCGCACCTGACAAAATAACTTCTGGAAGAAGAATTAATCGGCTGTCATGATTTAAACGGCGCCGCTTTGTGATTAGCTTCATCCAAAGCTTTTTTAAATTTTCTGGATCACAGCCTGACTCATATAGCTTAAAATCATCTACACACAGCCAAGACAAATCCATAGTACGAATCTCCAAAATTGAGCCAAGCTTACGAATCAGTTCTAATACCATACTAAGCGATTTTGTAAATTCAAATTTAAAATACTCTCGCTGTTCAATTGCGCTGATCCAAAATTTTGCCATACGCTCTGCAGGCACATCAAGCTGTGTATCTTCCAGAGCCTGCGTCAAAATACTGATATCAAGATCTTTTTGAATCTTTACCTTATCTTTTTTAATACGCGATGGCGCAGGGCGAAAATTCATCGCGTCGTATCGGTCTGAACGAATATCATATGTGCCGCTTCGAAGATGTCCATACTTAAAGTTAAACTCCTCGCGGCTTATAAGACCCTCAGAAAAGCGCTCAAAATCATCGTTAAATTCTGATGATACTGTAGAAATTCCCTGCATGAAAGTATCCACATTTTCACTTGTATAGTAGCCAGCATCTACAAGCGTGCGAAGAAATGCTCTTGCGATAAAGGCAAGTCTTGCTTGGCGGGCAAATTGCGGAGTACCATTTGTGCGAATTTCTTTTAACAAAGTCAAAATACTGTCGATGATTCTGTCAATTGACACATCTTGGTACAACAACTTTTCAATTTCCTCACGGCAATTTTCAAGACGCTTTAGTGCTTCAAGATCTTCTTTTAAAATCTTTTCCTGATTCATTACAGCATCAATCGTAAGCTTTTTTACTTCGCGCACAAGAAGTTTACGTTCTTCCTCGGTAAAACCATAACGAAGCAATCTCTTTGAATTTTCTTCCGTCATAAAATCATAGCTGCTGAAAATGATCTCAAACTCAATTTTATCGTGTGCAGAAAGGTCTTCCTCAAGCCTTGTCTGATAATACTGAACAAGACGAAGTGCGAGCGGTTCCGGAATACTTGCTGGAATCAGTGAATAATAGGAATATGTCAAGTTAATATATGGCTTATTTCCAACCTGATACATAAGATCCTCATTAAATGCACGATAGCCTAATGTACGGATTCCTTCATTCCATGCATGATGCGTTATGATCTCGCGGTACAGTGAATAATCTAACGCCCTTGGATTGCTTCCAATGATCTCAGATGGATTCCAAAAAGCCATATCAGAAAGCTTCATCGGCTTTCCTGTAATTGCATCAAGGTGCTCCTCATACTCCCGGCGAATCTGACCCTTTCTTGCAAAGAAAGAATAATCATCAATATAACGTCCTTCACGATAGCCTGCTGCAAGCGGACGAACCTGAAATAGAATCACCTGATTGTGGCTGTCTATGGCAAATTCAATATCAAGCGGAATATCCTCTATGATGCTCTCTACTTCTGTTACTGCTGTAATCAAATTGCGCCAGCGCTCCTCAAGCTGATAAAGTGAAACATTTCTCGCAATCCAAAGCGTTTTGCCGCCACGACCGCTTGTTACACTGTCTGTTGACCCCAAGTCATCGTAATTAACAAGATAATATGGTCGCTTTCCTTTTAAGTCACGTGAAAAGACAACACCGCTGACACACACGTCTATTGCCTGGCGCTGGATCAGTACCTGCTCATTTGAAATACCCTTTATATCTTTTTCATATGACTGAATTACAGCCTCGATTGATTCTACGATCTGCGCACGACTCGCTGAATCTACATCAAGAATACTTTTATAATGTCCTGCATTTGAGGACTTCATACAGTCTTCCTGCGTAGAGGAGCTTCGCACGACGATTCTGCAGCCACCAAATTTTTCCATAATCTCTGTGCAGACTTGATTTTTATTGCGCCAGAAGTCTTCAACTCTAAGGATATACATTTCCTCAATGCTTGCCTTTTTGATCAGGTTTTTCATCGCATACAATGTATTTGCCTTTGTCGAAATAATCTTATTGATACGATTCGCCATATTGCATGTCCTCCCTTGCCTGTACTGCTTTGTCTATTTTTTATCCAGATCTATATCACGAGTGTATCTGTTTTTTTTCTACCATACCAGTTTACCACACTTTTGACAATCCCGCCACATAAAAAGGAACCACCTTGCGGTGATTCCCTTTCTTATTGCTTATTACTCATTTTGTATTTTACTTTACTTCCTGCTGCTTCTTCTCAACCAGTTCACGAATAGCCTTAAGATCTTCGGCTGTCAATTCCTGACTGTCAAGATAAGCACGGATGAACTCTACCGCAGAACCACTAAAGCTAGTCTTCTGATAGCGCTTCATCAACTCTTTCTGATAATCTTGTTCTGAGATTAATGGTTTATAAACATATGCATGACTTCTCTTTTCATATGTTACATAGCCTTTGTCACGCAGGTAGGACATAAATACGCTAATTGTTGTTCTAGCATACTCTTTACCATACTCTGTCTTCAGACGCTCTAACAAGTCTGCTACAGCTACATTGTCACCAATTTCCCAGATACATTTCATGATCACTTGTTCTGTGTTTGTTAATTCTAACATCACGATATCCCTTTCTGTACCTTAATTTAGACAACAGTATCTTCTGTTTTTACAGCTGTTTTTTTGCTCCCAGAATAAATCCTGCCATGTGGGCAATACTTTTTTTCTAAGGCAACGAGATTATATTACCGCATTTTCTTAATAATTACAATGAATAAAATTAGCATTTTATTAACTTTTTGTATTTTTTTGATCAAAAATATGACGGTAAATTTAATCTCTTTTGCAATCATCGTCAAATTCATTTATTTTGTGACAAAATCTGTGCTTAATCCTGCTCCACAATCTGTGGACGATTTAAGATTTCCATAAATTCCTCACCCGTAATTGTCTCGTGCTCATAAAGGAACTTTGAAATCTCATGAAGCTTGTCCATATGACTATTTAAAAGATTCTTTGCCTTTTCATACTGCTTCTGCACAAGAGCTACTACGAGATCATCGATCTTTGCAGCTGTCTCCTGCGAACAGCTCATACTGGTATCTTCACCTAAGTAAACATTATTTAAGCTTTCCATTGCTACCATACCGAACTCACTCATGCCATATCTGGTGATAATTGCACGTGCAAGCTTCGTTGCCTGCTCAATATCGTTTGATGCACCTGTTGTCACATCTCCGAATACAAGCTCCTCTGCCACGCGTCCTCCGGTAAAGGTTGCAATCTTGTTTTCAAGTTCTTCCTTTGTCATCAAATACTTTTCGCCTTCATCAACCTGCATTGTGAAGCCAAGCGCACCTGATGTACGCGGGATGATCGTAATCTTCTGCACTGGTGCAGAATTTGTCTGCAGCGCTGCTACAAGCGCATGTCCGACCTCGTGATACGAAACGATCAGTTTTTCTTTCGTTGAAAGAATACGGTTCTTTTTCTGATAACCAGCAATAACTACTTCAACACTTTCCATTAAATCAGTCTGTGTTGCAAATTTTCTTCCATCACGGACGGCACGAAGTGCTGCCTCATTAACAATGTTGGCAAGCTCAGCACCAGATGCACCTGCTGCTGTTCGCGCAATTGCGTTAAAGTCAACATTATCTGCAATCTTAATCTTTGCCGCATGTACCTTCAAAATATCCTCACGACCCTTAAGATCAGGCAGTTCAACCGGAATACGGCGGTCAAAACGGCCTGGACGAAGAAGTGCAGGGTCTAGAGACTCCGGACGGTTTGTCGCTGCCAAAATGACAACACCCTTAGAACCATCAAAACCATCCATCTCTGACAGCAGCTGATTTAACGTCTGCTCACGCTCATCATTGCCGCCGATTTGACCACTCTCTCTTTTCTTTCCAACTGCATCAATCTCGTCGATAAAAACAATACATGGAGCCTTTTCATTGGCCTGTTTAAACAGATCTCTTACTTTTGCGGCACCCATACCAACGAACATCTCAACAAATTCGGAACCTGAAATGGAGAAGAACGGAACATCTGCTTCACCAGCTACTGCTTTGGCAAGCATTGTCTTACCAGTTCCAGGAGGGCCTACAAGAAGCGCACCTTTTGGCATTTTCGCACCGATCTCACGATACTTTTCCGGATTATGAAGGAAATCAACGATCTCCTGAAGAAGTTCTTTGGCTTCCTCCTCTCCGGCAACATCTTTAAATTTAATACCATCAACAGACTTTACATAAACTTTGGCATTGCTCTTGGAGCCGCCGCCCATGCCAAAGGTCATCATGCTCTCTCCATCGCCCATCTTGCTCATCATTTTTCTGGAAAGAAACCATCCCAAAAGAGCAAAAAGAGCAATTGGAAGAATATAGCTTATCAACATATATTCAAGCATGCCCATCTGCTGAACAATTGGCTTACTAAATACAGCACCAGCTTCCTCAAGACGATTTACAAGATCAGGATCGTTCATTGTTCCTGTCTTGTAAATATGCTCACCACTCTTGTCTGAGAAGGTAATCTGCGTATCTTCTACGCTGACTTCTCCAATGTTCTTTTCCTCGATCATTTGGAGAAATGTGCTGTAATCCGTCTGCTCTACCTGTCGTCTAAACAGATTCGGAAATACAAATGTATTTAAAAGCAAAAACACAATGATGGCAATGACCCAATAGGTCAGCATCGGTTTTTTTGGCCTGTTCGGCCTGTCATCTACTTCCATAAGCACCTCACATTCTGCCTTGGATTTCCAAAGCTTTTGGCATATTTTAGCCTATTCGTATCATACCCCTTTTCATTAGCACTGTCAAGGTGAGAGTGCTAAATTTTGTGTGAAATAAATATGAATTATTCTATTTTTCCGACTGTTTACGTGCTTTTTTTGAATGATCTGTGGCCATTTTTCTTTCGTAATAAAACATATATTGCTGCATGACACCGGCAAATCCTTCGTATTTTTCTACTGGGAAGCTTCCATTATAATAGGTTTTCTGGATTCGGTCAATCCATACATCTACCGGAAATGCACCTATACGATGATATCCAAACAGCGCCACACAATTTGCAACCTTTTCACCAACGCCATAACATGAAAGAAGTGCTTTATGCAAGTCGTCATCACCAAGCATAGCCCATTTTTTTATGTCTAATTCCCCGGATGCTACCTTTTGGGCAGCTTCATACACATATTTTGCCCGATATCCCAAAGAAAGATCCTGCAGATCAGACAAGCTTAATCCTGCTAGCTGCGTTGGCGTTGGAAATGCAAAAAACTTATTTTCCTTATCTATACATGTTCCGCATGTCGTCGATAAGCTTTCCACTGCCTGACGTATTGCTGGAATATTTTTTCTTTGTGAAATTATAAAGGTGATGAGCATCTCCCATGGATCCTGGTTCAAAATACGGATACCTTTTCCATATGCAAATGCAGACTTTAGATAATTGTCATCCGCATCAATTGCCTTTTCATAACTGCGGTAATCAAAATCCAAATCAAAGTAATGACACCAGAACTGCTTGTATTCCTCTTTGCTGCAAAAGAATATCAGATGGACACCATTCTGGCAAACAAAAACTTTTTTATCTGCAGCCATGACTCGATACCATGCCATGCTTTCACAATTCTCCAAACCCTTGCTTTTGCAAAGCTTTTCCTGCTCCTGCAAAGAAAGTTTATAAATTCTGAAGCATTGTCCACTCTCCATGATCTGTTCAAGGTCAAAGCAATCTGCCTCAACATGAACACATTTTGATTCTATATACTCACATAAATTTACATTCTCACTCATTGATACATTTCCTTTCTGCATGCGACTTTTCACATACAATACCATGATAAAGCAAATGCAAATATATGTCAATTGTGTTACAAACGAAGGGCACCGCCCCTGCATTTGTCATTGCCGAGGCGGTGTCCTGCTTATTAGCAAACTTTCTTTACTGCGTGATTTGTTATGCCTTTTTGCTGCGCAGATACAGCCAGATCAGTGCTGTAAGCATAATTGCTCCGAATCCAGCTAGTGCCATACCAATGGTTCTGCTCATGTCTTCAATACCAAGAATTACTCTTTCAGATGAAGGCGTTGTTGTCGGCGTTTCACTAACCGTTGTTTCCGCAGCAGTTGTTGTTGTATTGGCTGCTGGAGTGGTAACTTCTGGTGTTGATTCTTCATCATCTGGTGAAGGCAATGTTGTTTCTTCTTCTGAAACAGTTGTCTCTTCCTCAGAAACAGTCGTTTCTTCTGGAGATGTTTCTTCCTCAGAAGTCGTTGTTTCCTCCGGTGTTGTTTCTTCCTCAGAAGTTGTTGTCTCCTCTGGTGTTGTTGTCTCAGACTGATGAGGATCTGTCGGTCCATCAGGTTCTGTTTCTTCTTCCTCTTCAGGGTTTCTGACATCGCGAATAAGGTAAATCACATTGCCTGCCTCATCTACTACTTCTTCAATTACATTCTTGCCATTCTCATATTTCCAATCCTGACCTTCTGTAATTTGAATCTTTCCATCGGCAGTCACATTAAACAGAATGTCTCCCGGAATCTTATGATAACCACCAGTCGCCTTATCTTCTCTTAAGATGTATGACTTTCCGCAAGAGAGCTTTAATCCAAAGTTATGAACTTCCTTCCATCTGGATGTCCAGCTATCTACAAGAACCTCACCTTCATCTGTAATTTCATATACACTCAGAATGGTATCATACAATTCATGATCATCTGTTGCACTTACCTTATTTACAATAAAGTCGATGCGACGGGTATCTTCTACTAATAAGACTCCTTCTTCACTTACTGTTGTCGTTGTCTTCTCTGTATCGATACTTCCATCTTCCTTAAGTTCAAAGGTGGTATCTGATGTAATGCCATAACCTTCCGGTGCTACTGTCTCTCTTAGGATGTATGTCTTTCCTGTTGTAAGACCTGTTACTTCGTGGGCTTCATTTGTCGATGTCCACTCTTCTACAACTTCTCCTGTCTCCTTATCGATGAGCTGAATAGTTGCTCCTTCCAGTTCCTCTCCATCGGCAATATCTACCTTGCTGATCTTAACTGATGTGATTGTATTAATCAGGTTGGTTTCACTTACAGTTGTGATATAGCCTTCTACTGGCTCTTCATCTACTGTATATGTGTACGCTGTTGATCCATCTTCGCTGTATGCTGGAAGTTCTGTAAACTCATAGCTCCAGTCGTCCGCTGCCGTTACTTTCTTTCTAGCAACTGGCTCGTCGTTACGATTTAGGATTACTGTGATGCTTTCTGGAAGTTCGGTTCCTTCTGGTACTCTCCAGGTCTTGGTTCCTGATACACTTGTGGTTCCTGTGATTGTATTAATCAGGTTGGTTCCACTTACAGTTGTGATATAGCCTTCTACTGGCTCTTCATCTACTGTATATGTGTACGCTGTTGATCCATCTTCGCTGTATGCTGGAAGTTCTGTAAACTCATAGCTCCAGTCGTCCGCTGCCGTTACTTTCTTTCTAGCAACTGGCTCGTCGTTACGATTTAGGATTACTGTGATGCTTTCTGGAAGTTCGGTTCCTTCTGGTACTCTCCAGGTCTTGGTTCCTGATACACTTGTAACTCTGTATGTATTCGTTACAACTAAGGCTCTTGCATCAATTTCAACTTCAGGTATATCTGTCATCACAACATTATAATATACAGATGCTGTCAACTTGTGTTCATCATTCATAGATACTACTACTGTTACTGGGTATTCTGTTTCATCATAACTCATTCCAACAGTTGAACCCTTGGTTTCCTTTACAGTGTAGTAATATATGCCTGTATCTGTATATGTGATTGATCCGAAGCTTCCAGTTTCACCTGCCTTTATAGAAACCTTATTGCCAGTTTCTGTTGGCATTGGTATACCTTCTTCTGCTGCACTTAATGTAAATTCAAAGGCTTCATCTTGATTGTAACCAGTTCCGTCTACTATCTTTTTTACAGAGATAACTGCACTCGTCTCTGGTATCTCATAGATATTAGTTACAGTTACATTTACCACTACAGTACCTGCTTCTTTGTCAATTGTTCCTGTTGCATTTGTTGAAAGTCTTGATGTATATTCTTCTTCTCCAGTCAAAGCTGTTCCATCAAAATTTACCTCTTCCACAGTATACTTCGTTCCTAATGGAAGACCTGTAAATGTAATAGTTGCATCCTTTACAAGCTCATAGATAGCTGAACCATTTTCAAGTCTTATTCCATTGAAACTTCCTGTTAAAGGCTTATTTTCTGCATCTGTAAGAGTAACATTGATATAATAGTGCATACCCTCTTCCATTTCGTATCCTTCAACCTTTTTAGTAATAGAAAGAATACCTGGGTACTTACCATTCTCAATTATATATGCACCATCACTATTTGCCTGCAAACCATGCGCATCAACTACACAATCATTATTTACTGTAATTCTCCATGGTTCACTTGGTGTTACATATCCCGTCGGAGCACTTGTCTCATAAAGTAAATATTCACCTGGAATCAGTCCCAAGAATACCACTCCTGTTCCACTGGCATTACTAATTGCTGTTGCAATTGGTAAACCAACTCTAATAAACTGATTCTGATCGTTCTTCACTGCACGGTACAGTGCAAAACTTGCTCCTTCAAGTGGCTGTGGCGTTGACGTTGATGCATCCACCTTGTTGATACTAAACGAAGCTGTTTTCACTTCCTCATCTGCCTTATTTATTACAACAATTGGATTTCCTCCAACACCGGCTAAAACGCCATTATTCTGATAAGAAATAGTATAACCATACAAACTAAACTCTGTTACATAGTAATAAATATCTTCTCCGTCATTTTCCTTTGTCGGCAAATCAGATACTACTGCTGTCCAGTTATTATGACTATCAATAGTTACATTTCGGACAAATTCCATATCACCTGCTGATAGTGTTGCTATTGTTCCATTAACCTTGCCTGGCTTGTTGACATCTAAAATTGAATTATAGGTATTGGCTGTAACTACGATACTAATCTTATTCAGTGTGCTGCTTACAATCTCGCTATGCGTTACTAAATATACATTTTCAATATTCAGCTCACCGCGATCATCTCCGTTGATATACAAACGTGCTGTCATTTGTGTTGAAGCAAAATCCCAGCCTCCCCAGTTCTTTCTCCAGCCTTCATTTAAATATCCTGTAACTGTCAGATTTGTACCAATCTTATAGTATTCAGTACTTGCAAAAGCAAGCTGCGGACTACTCATTCCGTTTCCTTTATAAGAAACTTCAACTTCAACTGGCTGAGCATCTGTATAACGATGATGTGTCTTATACAATCCTACAGATATACTGCTCTCAGATGCCTGCATTTCACTGCCATCATGATTCAGCCATACTTTCTGGATTCTGACTGCTCCATCTTCAATCTCATTCTCGATATTTACAATTGCATTTGTGTTGGCAAAATGTACATCGTCTACTGTAATTTTCGCTGCCTTTACTGCTTTTGCAACTGCAGCTTTTAAATACTTGATTGATTTTCCGTACGTACCTAATGCAAAGTAAAACTTTTCATGTCCTGCTTCAATCTTATATCCACTTGGAGCCTGGATTTCTTCGAGATAATACAATACATTCTCTTCAACTGCAATATCAGTTGCAGCCATCATGTCTTCATCTGTTTTATCAGAAACAAACTTACATCCAGTAACAGGGATTTCAATATCACTCTGAATCAGCGAAAAACTGCCATCATTATATTTATAGAGGTTGAATTTTGCACCACTCAGTTTTTCATCTTCATTTCCCTTTTCTACTTTATAAACAATTAAAGAATTATATTTTGCAACTGATCCGCCAGCACTCTGATTCTTCCACTGTGTACTGATTTCTTTTGTGTAAGAACCGACCAGTTCTACATTATTCTTAATTGTTATTGTTTGTCCTGCGTAATTTGATGTAAATTTAAAACGATATGTATACTCTACAACAAACGCTGCTGAATCAGGAAGTACCATACTAATATTATGTGTTTTCTCATTATACTGGTATGTATAAAAGTTTTTGCTTACAGGTGCACCCTTACCATCAGGTTTGCTCGCATCATATTCATACACAGAAACTATATTTCCTACCAATGTAATGTCCTGAATCTTCGACTCATCTACATCACATTTCAAAACATCATTCAGTGTAATCTTATTCACATTTGGAATCAGATCTAAACGATTTTTGTTTACTACAATTGTATATGTGATGTCACTGTTATTCTGAAATCCCTTCTTATCAATAACATCGTCCTTTTCAATTTCTTTTTCCTCAAACAGCACTGGAACAGTTACACTTGCTTTATCTTCACCAGAAGTTGCTGTATTTGTAAAGTATACAAGCTCCTGCTGTGAACCTGACAAGTTTGCGTTGGAAATCTGAATTGCATAATGAATATACAAAACATCATGCTTATAGCTTCCATCTTCATTGACATATACTTCCTTTGGAATAGTAAAAGTCAAAGTTCTGCCATCTTCACTGACACTCATCTGCTTCAATGTTGTCGGACTTGCATTAAACGAATCTTCAACATAAACTGCACCCTCTGGAAGTTTATCTGTAACAGTAAATGTATCGTTCAGATTTCTCTCAGCTGGCTTTATTTCTAACTCGTAATAAAGCTTGCCATCTGTCAAATCACTTTCTTTTACTTCATCAATGCTCGTTTGGTAACCACTTGAATATCTTGATACCTTTTTCAGTAAAAATGCGTGCTTTGTATATGTATATGAATCTGTCTTTGTCTGATTGATTGAGCCACTGGCGAAAACTGCTACATTATCATACCTAAATGTTCCGGCCGGATAACTTGCAAACTCAGCTTTTACCTTGTACTCAAAGTTGATCTTTTGTGCCTTTTCAGGTGTAATCGCCTTAAATGTCACCTTAAAGCCAATCATTCCTTCTGCAAATTCATTAACTAATACTCCGTCTTTACCTAAATATTGAATTGTATAATCAGATGCTTTTATACCGTTTACAGTAACTGGTGTTAATAACGACTGTATACGATCTGTTTTAAGTGTATCAGTAAGCGTTGCTCCTTCTGCAATACCATCATTCACTGTTACTGTGACCAAATACGGAACTTCAACATATCCGTCTTTCTTAACAACCTGATTTTCATCATGGGTTTTACCAAGATAACCGATGATGCCAATGGTGTCTTCTACTTCTCCCCAAGCATTAGGGCCAATCTCTATGCGGTTTACAAGTTTCTTCTCAGCATTTGTTTCATTAGCCGACGGATAATACCTATATGTAATCACAATTTTGTTATTAAAATCGTTCTCAAATTTATATCCGGTACTAAAGAAATTTTCCTTTGTGATTCCAGGATTGCTTCCGCCCTGCACATCAACCTCAAAATCTTCAATATCATTGATGTCAATTACTGTGCCATCTAACTTAAAAGTATCTTTTATAGTAAGACCTTTTAAATTTTCCTGACTTTCATTTATGGTGACAATATACTTATAACTGCCATCTTCTTGTTTTTCAGAAGTCTTTTTAATAACATTTCTGCTATATTCCGCTTCTGCAGATGAACTATGCTCATTTTTGCCGCTTCTTACATAGAAAATATTTTTATTCAGCTTAAGATTTGTTGTAGCTGATGTTGAAAGCAGCTGCTTATTTACTAATGCTACACACGTTATTGTATATTTTTGACCTGCTTCCAACTTTGGAAGTGTTGTCACAAAGCCACAATTTTCATATTGCTCAATTTGAATTTTTTCTACATAGCTGCCATTGTTATCCCAAATATAAATACGATCCAGCAAAATAACCTGTTTCGTCTGACTGCCTACAATATTATCATCAAAGTAATCGAAAACCTCAATATCTTTGCCTGTTCCTTTTTTAGATGAAATGGTCATTGTATAAGTTACATACCATTCACCATCTCTATCTTGAACTACGCCACTTGCCGTTTTCGTAGTCTTTATATCAAACGCTAAGGAAGACGGCTTTATAGTAAATGTTACCTCTCCTTTTCCTGGAAAGCTAAATCTTACCTCTTCTTGAGTTTTCCTTGAACCCACTTTACATTCAAAGAAAAAGTCTCCGCTAAATGATTTCTCATCTTCGCTAAATTCCTGACTGTATTCAAATGTAACAAGACCATTTGCATCAATACTGAAATTTCCGACTGGCAGCTCTGAAGAATCCTTCAATACACCCTCTAATGGCGGATTATCAATTTTGATTACATCAGGAAGCTGATACTTGATTTTACGTGACTGACTTGTAATAAGTCCCTCTGGAAGGGTATACTTCAAATCAATTCTCGCATTATGGCCTGATGTGATTTCATTCACCTTGACCCATGAGTCTCCTCTTCTCTTACTTATAGTAACATCTGTAATGTAGGTATCCAACCATGGAATTGCCCCTCCTGCTGTGAGCATTAACCCGTTAGCGCCCCTTAAGCCAAATGTTACTGGATCATTTGATAACAGATCATCCTCATCAGTCTCTGGCTCTGTTTCTTCTTCGGTCTCTTTTTCTGTTTCTGCCTCAGTTTCTTCTGTCTCTTCAACTGACAGAATAGTCTCCTCTTCGTCGGTTGTTTCGGCTTCCTCTATCGTAGTTTCCTCTACTGTTGGTGCCTCTACTACTGTCGGCTCTGGTGTAGTAGGTTCCTCTGCTACTGTCGGCTCTGGCATTGGCGCTTCTACTACTGTTGTCTCTGGTGTTGGCGCTTCTACTACTGTCGGCTCTGGCATTGGCGCTTCTACTA
>OGPV01000827.1_pt1 | contig 22824 bp, 17 predicted proteins | sample 1553001 | NCBI WGS metagenome assembly OGPV01 (sample SAMEA2580268, study PRJEB22360) | human gut metagenome | biome: human gut; feature: human-associated habitat; material: faeces | place: Denmark | collected 2008/2010
CCCGGTGACGGCCGAGGGCATCATGCAGCTCTTCCGCGAGATTGCCGGCCGCGGGTGCGCCGTGGTGATGTCGACCCACAACACGGCGCTTATCGAGAACTACCCCGCCCGCGCACTGCTCTTTGCCAAGGGGCATATCCGCGAGGTGGATTTGCTCTCGGAACTCGGCTGACGCGGCTGAGGCCGCACGTCCGCCGCAACGGACGGTCGCCCTATTCCGCCCGTTTTGCCTCCGTGCATCGGGCGCCGCAGCCGGTCACGACGGTTGCAGCCGGCAGCTCCTGGCCGATTCTCTCCATGCCGTTTCCTGCGGTCGCCGGTGCAGTTTGAACCTGCGGAAAGCGAGGCCTGCAGTGGCGGCGCATGCCGATGGAGCGTAATCTCCCCTTTGCATCCATTTTCTCCGAAAAACGGAATAATGCTCGCTCCGGAGTATTTGATACTCCGGAAATTTTTTGTACATTTGTACGATATTTCAAACGCGACAAATGAGTACTGAACAAGAAAACGTAAAGAAGCAGGCCGAAGAGTATTCCGCATCGAATATTCAGGTCCTGGAGGGATTGGAAGCCGTGCGCAAGCGTCCGGCCATGTACATCGGCGATATCGGCGAGAAGGGCCTTCATCATCTGGTGTACGAGGTCGTGGACAACTCGATTGACGAGGCGCTGGCCGGGTACTGCACCGATATCGACGTGACCATCAACGAGGACAACTCCATCACGGTTCGGGACAACGGTCGTGGTATTCCGACCGACTTCCACGAAAAGGAGGGCAAGTCGGCGCTCGAGGTCGTGCTGACCGTGCTCCATGCCGGCGGCAAGTTCGACAAGGGCAGCTACAAGGTCTCGGGCGGTCTGCACGGTGTGGGTGTTTCGTGCGTCAACGCGCTTTCGACGCTGCTCATCGCCGAGATTCACCGCGACGGGAAAATCTTCCGCCAGACATACAGCAAGGGTACCTCCACTTCGCAGGTCGACGTGGTCGGTACCTGCTCCGACCGGGGTACCATCATCACCTTCAAACCCGACGGCAGCATCTTCACCCATACGACCGAATACAAGTATGACATTCTGGCCAACCGTCTGCGCGAGCTGGCGTTCCTGAACAAGGGTATCCACCTGAGCCTGACGGACAAGCGCCAGAAGGACAGCGAGGGCAATGCGCTCTGCGAACGCTTCTATTCGGAGGAGGGCCTCAAGGAGTTCGTCCGCTACCTCGACGCCACGCGCGGCGAGCCCATCACCGAGTCGATTATCTATCTCGATACGGAGAAGAACGGTGTTCCGGTAGAGGTGGCCATGCAGTACAACGACTCCTTCTCGGAGAACGTGCACTCCTACGTCAACAACATCAACACCATCGAAGGCGGTACCCACCTGACGGGCTTCCGCCGTGCACTGACCCGTACGCTGAAGAAGTATGCCGACGATTCGGGCATGCTCTCGAAGCTGAAGTTCGACATCAACGGCGATGACTTCCGTGAAGGTCTGACGGCCGTGGTGTCGGTGAAGGTTGCCGAGCCGCAGTTCGAAGGCCAGACCAAGACCAAGTTGGGCAACGACGAGGTTTCGGCGGCCGTCGACCAGGCGATGTCGACCGCCCTGGCCCACTATCTGGAGGAGAATCCGCGCGATGCCAAGGCCATCGTGCAGAAGGTGATTCTGGCGGCCCAGGCCCGCCATGCGGCCCGCAAGGCCCGCGAGGCGGTGCAGCGCAAGACGCCGCTGTCGGGCGTAGGACTGCCGGGCAAACTGGCCGACTGCACGAGCCGCGACCGCTCGATTGCCGAAATCTTCTTTGTCGAGGGAGACTCGGCAGGTGGTACGGCCAAGTCGGGCCGCGACCGCAACTACCAGGCCATCATGCCGTTGCGCGGTAAGATTCTCAACGTCGAGAAGGCCCAGGAGCACAAGATGTGGGACAACGAGGAAATCAAGAACATGTTCACGGCGCTGGGTGTGACCATCGGTACGGAGGAGGACTCGAAGGCGCTCAACCTCGAGAAGCTGCGTTACGACAAGATTATCATCATGACCGATGCCGATGTCGACGGAAGCCACATCGCCACGCTGATGCTGACCTTCTTCTTCCGCAAGATGAAGGAGCTCATCGAGAATGGTCACGTCTACATCGCCACCCCGCCGCTCTATCTGGTCAAGAAGGGCAAGCAGGAGCGTTACTGCTGGACCGAAAAGGAGCGCGACGCCATCACGGCCGAGTTCGGCAAGGGTGCCCACGTGCAGCGCTACAAAGGTCTGGGTGAGATGAACGCCCACCAGCTGTGGGAGACGACGATGAACCCCGACACGCGCATTCTGCGCCAGGTCAACATCGAAAACGCGGCCGAGGCCGACCGCATCTTCTCGATGCTGATGGGTGATGACGTGCCGCCCCGTCGCGAGTTCATCGAAAAGAACGCACACTACGCCAATATCGACGCTTAGACTCTATGAAAACGGAAAAGGATTGTCGCCTTGCGAGGCGACAATCCTTTTCTTTAGATAAAACCTCCCTAAAACTTAACCTCATGGAAGTTACCGTCATCGGAGTTGCCGGTGGAACCGGCTCCGGAAAATCGACGCTCGTCAAACGGCTGCAGGAAGCCTTCCGAGGCGACGATGTCGCCACGCTGTGTCACGATTATTACTACAAGGCTCATCCCGAATTGACCTACGAGGAGCGCACGAAGCTCAACTACGACCACCCCCAGGCATTCGATACCCAGATGCTGGTCGAACACATCAAGGCGCTGAAGGACAATGTACCCATCGAACATCCGGTCTATTCGTTCGTCGAGCACGACCGTACACCCGAAAAGGTCTTCGTCAAACCTTCGCGCGTGATTATCGTCGACGGTATTCTGATTTTCGAAAACAAGGAGCTGCGCGACCTGATGGACATCAAGGTCTTTGTCGATACCGATGCCGACATCCGGCTGGCACGCCGCATCCTGCGCGACGTCTGCGAACGCGGCCGGACGATGCAGTCGGTCATCTCGCAATACACGACTACGGTAAAACCCATGCACGAGGAGTTTGTCGAGCCGTCGAAGAAGTATGCCGACGTCATCATCCCCGAGGGAGGCTTCAATTCGGTCGCCGTAGCGATGCTCATCCAGAACATACGTTCGCTTATAGAGAACAAATAGACGCGATTCGGTCCGTCTTTGCCCTAAAGGGTCCGGCAGAACTCCGGTCTATTCACGCTGCCTCCGACATAACGCTCGGTGCGGCGCTTGCATGCGGAGTTGTCCACAGCTGGACCGGTGCGATGTGTCGGTCGGCAACAGTGCTTGCCGCGAAGCCGGAAACTACGGGATGTAAAAACAATAAGTGGGAATGAATCGTACGCGGGGAATACTTTGGGCGGCTCTCTCCTCCTCGACCTTCGGACTGGCTCCCCTTTTTACGCTGCTGCTGCTCGGGAAGGGCTATTCGCCTTTCGAGGTGCTCTCCTACCGTTGGGGTATTGCGACGCTGGCGCTCACCCTGTTCGGAATCGTCACACGGCGCAATTTCCGATTGTCGCTGCAAGACGCAGGGCCGGTACTCCTGCTCAGTCTGATGCGGGCGGCCACGTCTCTCAGTCTGGTATTTGCCTATGCAAACATCGCCAGCGGAGTAGCCTCGACGATTCACTTCATGTATCCGCTGGCCGTGGCACTGGCCATGATGCTCTTCTTCGGCGAACCGCGCTCGGGACGTGTGCTTACGGCCGTGGCGGTCTCCATCGTCGGCGCGCTGCTTCTGTCGCTCGGAGAGAACGGAGACAGTGGCGGCAGCAGATTCTGGGGGCTGCTTGCGGCATGCATCTCGGTCTTCACATACGGAGGCTACATCATCGGAGTGCGCAAGACGCGGGCGGCCGCCCTCGACCCTACGGTCCTGACCTGCTATGTTATGGGCATCGGCGCACTTCTTTTTCTGGCCGGAGGGTCGTTGACCGGCGGCGTACGATTGGAAAACGACGGGCAAACGTGGCTGTACATCCTCGGACTGGCACTTCCCGCAACAGCGGTATCGAATATGGCGCTTGTGAGGGCGATTGGTAACATCGGCCCCACGCTTACCTCGATTTTCGGAGCGCTGGAGCCGCTTACGGCCGTCGTTATCGGTATTCTGGTCTTCGGAGAGCCCTTTACCGCAGCCGGAGCGACCGGCATTTTGCTTATTGTGGCAGCGGTCAGTCTTGTAGTCCTCCGTAGAGAGTAGGTTCGCCAGCCACGACTTCACATCGTACAACTACGCTATTCCGCTCGTTGCAGTACTTGCCGCACACATGCGGCTAAAAATGCACCGTCAACGCCGACCACATCGGCAGCAGCGCATATCCGAAGCGGAGACTAAGCAGCCTTATCGCTCGTGAGAAGTGAGGAAACGTGCGGTAAGCCAGCGGCGCAGCGGCTCGTCGTAGAACTTCAGACAACACCAGGCCAGCACGATGTTGCCGGCAACAAGCGCGGCAGCAGCAGGCCATGCCTGAGCAAAGGTATAGCCATGCTTCCAGACCCAGGCATAGAAGAGGTACATCGAAGGATAGTGCACGATGTAGACCGGATAGGATATGTCACCCAGAAACCGGCAGATACGTGCCGTTGTACGGTCCGTGGCACGGCCCGAGGCGCCGAGCCAGAGCAGCAGCGGAAAGAGCAGCAGGACGCAGACCGAATCGTAGATTGCGTTGGACAGATGGTTGCCCTCGCTCCCGGCATAGGGCATTGCAAGCAGCAGGGCCAGCGCAAGGCTGCAGAGCCAGAATGCGCCCCGAATGTGCATGGGACGGAACCGCCGCGAAAGCAGCATGCCGGCCGAGAAGGAGAAGAGCATGCGGAGCAATCCGCCCGGAAGGTTGTAATCGGCGAGCGTCCACCCTACCCCCAGATGTCCATATCCCGACAGGTCGCACACGGCGAAAAGGGTCAGTGCCGAACCGCTCAGCACGACCACCAGCGCCAGCAGGCGGGTCGGCAGCCTCCGCAGGAGAAAGGCGTAGAGCAGATTGCCCAGGTATTCGAAGAAGAGCGACCAGCTGGGGCCGTTGAGCGGATACATCTCCCCGTTGCCGCGCACCTCGTGGCCGGCGTCGGGCCAGACCGGCAACAGCACCATGCCGCACAGCAGGGCCAGCAGCAGCATGCCCGCAGAGACAGGCGTGCCGTCCCAACGAACCGAGCCCTGCAACCAGAACGCCGCTGCGCCGAACACCGCCCCCAGGATGACCATCGGATGGAGCCGGATGAGCCGCCGGCGGATAAAGTCGCGGCAGCGCATGCCGCGCTTCCAACGGTCATCGTAGGCATATCCGATGACGAAGCCCGAGAGCAGGAAGAAGAAATCGACGGCCAGGTAGCCATGGTTGAAGCGTTGGTCGATGGGACTTGTGGCAAAGCCCTCGAAGATGTGGTAGCAGATGACCAGCAGGGCTGCTACGCCCCGCAATCCGTCCAGAAGTTCGTAGTGTGGTTTCGAGTCGGCATATGCGGCCGATGAGATTCTCTGCATGGGAGTGTTCGCTGTTTGTGGGTATCGGTTTTCACTGCAAAGGTAGCCCATACGGAGCGAAAAACATTTGAGCTAGGTCAAAAACGCAGCCTCGGGATTACCTGCGTTTGGCTCTCAGGCGGCTGAGCGTCGAGAGCGAGATGCCGAGGTAGGAGGCGATGTAGCCCAATTGCGCCCGGCGGCACACTTCGGGAAACTGACGGCAGAAAGCCTCATAACGCTCCTCGGCCGGCAGCGTGAGACGCTCCTTGTGCGAGCGGTGAAGACGGCGGTATTCGTTCTGATGGATAATTCGTCCCCAGTTGGCCAGCTCGAGGTTCGTCATGAAGAGCCGACGCAGGTCGTCGAGGGCAATGCGGCGCGCCTCGGTCGGCTCGAGCGTCTCGACGACCTCCTCGCTCAGCCGGCCGTAATAGAGTTCATCCATGCTGAAGACAATCCCGCCCTCGCACGAAAACGAGGTGGTGATTTCCTCGCCGTTCACTATCCAGAAGGAACGGGTCATTCCCTGCTCGATGAAGTAGGCCGAATGGCAGAATTCGCCTTCGCGCACCAGCCGATAGCGCTTGGGAAAACGGCACAGAGTGGTCACCGCTTCAAGCTGGAGCCGGGTCTCCTCCGAAAGCGGACAGAGGGTGTTGATGGCATCGATGAAATACATGGCGGATGTCGGAGGCTTGGGGTGTTTCGGGTATTTGATGACAAAAATACCGAAATCGGCCGAGAATGCAAAACGCTGCACGACACAAGCGCGGCCCCGAATCGGTCCAAATCACAGATTCAGCCATTCCGGCCGGCGATTGCGGCGTGAGGATGGTGTGCCCGGGTAAGCTTTGTGCGTTGCGAGGCGTCGGCCTCGGAGGAGCCCCCCGATGACCACTTCGTCCCTGAGCCAGGCACATGGACGCGGCCGATATTTGCGGCACGACAGATTGCCGTACCCCAACGCATCGGGCCAGACTACGGAGCCACCCACGGCCGAAGTATTGCAGGAATCCGGAATCGATTTCGCCCCGGATGCCGGGCTTAACCCGGGGCAGAGTGGAAGCATAAAATAAGGGAGTAAATCTCGTTATCACTTGATTTACTCCCTTTCTGCGGTGCGTAGGGGACTCGAACCCCTGACCCCGTGCGTGACAGGCACGTATTCTAACCAGCTGAACTAACGCACCGTTTTTCTGGTATTGCGACTGCAAAGGTAATGCATTTTTTCAATTCTGCAATACCTTGCTACGCTTTTTTGAAAAAAGAAAATTGAACGCTTCCGTAACTCCTTAACTGCCAGAAGCAGGAATGTTCGGAAAAATCATGCTGCTTCGAATGTTCGAAGATGAAGATACCCTCCTCGCGCAGCAAATCGCCGCCGAGCACCAGGTCGATGACCCGCTCGCTGCCCTCCAGGTCGTAGGGAGCATCGGAGAAGATGATGTCGAACTGCTTCGGGCAGCTCTTCAGGTAGAGGAAAACATTCGCCTTGACGACATACATGTTGCCGATGCCGAGCTGGGCCGCCGTCTGTCGGATGAAATTGTAGTGGACCGGATTGATTTCGACCGAAGTGACACTCCGGGCTCCGCGCGATGCGAACTCATAGCTGATGGAACCCGTGCCGGCAAAGAGGTCGAGCACGTCGCACTCCTCGAAATCGACCAGATTGTCGAGAACGTTGAACAGATTCTCCTTGGCGAAATCCGTAGTCGGACGCGCCCGCAGATTGCGCGGCGGATTGATGGCGCGGCCCTTGTATTTACCGCTGACTATTCGCATACGATTCGCTTGTAATAACCCTTGAGCAACTTCCGCAGAGCGGCGCTGTCCGCTCCCGTAAGGTGAAGTTCGAAATCGGCCGCCGGGAAGATTCCTGTAAGCCGTTCGACGAAGTAGAGTACATCGGCGTCACTCTCGACCTGTATGACCTCCGCCATGCGCAGAATGGTGCGGTAGACCTTCACATAGAGCAACGAGCCGTTGCGCTGCATCCAGACCGCATTGCCCGAAAATTTCGGCAGATGGAGCAGCGGCGAAGTGAAGCGCACGCCAGCCTCGTATTTCGCCCGCAGGGCATCGAGCAGCATGCGGTCGATGGCCATAACGGCGACAATCTGTTCCTGCGTGTCGCTCCATACGACACACTCGCCGTCCTGCGGAGCAAGCCCCTCGGCCGCCAGATAGCCCTCGGCCAGCTCCTCGGAAAACTCCTCGCGCGGTACGAGCATGCTGCGCGGCGTCAGCAGCTCAGCCACGCACGGCACCTCCTTCCCGGCTGCGGGAAGGGCATCCACCGAAAAAGAGTGTCCATCCAACATAAGCTGAATGGACACTGCCTTATCGGAACGGTTCCCGTTATTCCCAGTTACCTGCTTCATTGTTACCGGTTTCCATCGAACCGAACTTGATGCCGGGATAGCGCTGCAAGTTGTGAACGTCGTTGTCGATGAGGTTGATGATGTCCTGACGGAACTCAACCGTGTCGAGATACATCTTATAAGGTGCACGGCACTCGACAACGGGGATGACCACCTTCGACTCGGTCGTGATGATACCGGCCTCCATGATGTACTGAGCCTTCTTGTCCGTGCCGGGGATGTAGCGGAGCTCCTCCACTTCGGCGCGCGTGAGCTTCTTGGGTGCAAATACGGTATCGATGACTGCGACCTTGAACTTCTCGACGTTCTTGCGGCCGGTCTTCTTCAGCATGGCCATACCTACCGAGTCGTCCTCATCCACAATCTTGCGCTCCAGTTCGAGAGTATCGTTGAGCACGAAGGAAATCAGCGTGTCGAAGCTGCCGGTAAAACGCTGGTACTTCGACTTGAAGGAACGCTGTGCCGTACGGATGTCCTTGATGCGTTCGATAACCTGAGCATTCCGCACCTTCACTTCGTCCTCAAAGCGAATCGGGGTCGAAATCTGGTCATAGATGACGTATACCAGACCCAGGATAACTACCCCCAGAATAATTTGAGCAATTCTTTTCATTTTAAATATTTGTTATTAAGTTTGTCGCAAATATGCCGGTAAATGCTTAATACACGTATTGCGACCCAAATTTACGCCAAAATTTGTTTTGACGCAACTTCTGGGCAAAAAAAAATCATAGAAAAGTTATCCGATTATCTTGCGGATGACGATTTTTCGAAGATTTTCGTGCTCAACGGATATGCTGGAACCGGCAAAACGACGCTCATTTCGGCACTTGTCGGAGCACTCCGCGACATGGGGGTAAAATCCGTACTGCTGGCCCCTACGGGGCGTGCCGCAAAGGTGCTTGCGCAATACACCCGCGAAAAGGCGCTCACCATCCACAAGCGTATCTACCGGCAGCGGACCAATGCCGACTACGAATCGAAATTCTCGCTCAATCCCAATCCCGAAAAAGGGGCCGTATTCATCGTCGACGAGGCCTCGATGCTTGCCGACACGCCCGCCGGCGACGCGCTGTTCGGCAGCGGGTCGCTGCTCCGGGACCTGGTAGACTATGTGCGCAGCGGACGCGGATGCCGGCTCATTCTGGTGGGCGACAACGCGCAGCTGCCGCCCGTGGGATGCGACTTCAGTCCGGCACTCGACCCTGAGTCAATGTCCTCCTACGGCGAGGTGGTCTACGGCACGATGGACGAGGTGGTCCGCCAGGAGGCGCAGTCGGGCATCCTCTTCAACGCGACGCTCGTGCGCTGCATGCTCGAGCAGGGCATCTACGAGATTCCGCGCTTCGAGATGGATTTTCCCGACATCGAGGCCCTCGAGGGCGGCGATTTCCTCGAGACGCTGCAGGACTGCTATGCGCGTTACGGCCGCGACGAGTGCATCGTTATCACCCGTTCGAACAAGCGCGCAAACCGTTATAACAATGGTATCCGCTACAACGTGCTCTATGCCGAGGAGGAAATCGAGAGCGGCGACATGCTGATGGTGGTCAAGAACAACTACTACTTCACCGAACACGACAAGGAGTGCCCCATGAGCTTCATCGCCAACGGCGACATCGCCTGCCTGAAGCGGCTGCGGCGCTTCGAGGAGCTCTACGGATTCCACTTTGCCGAGGCGACCCTCTCGTTCGGCGACTACGACGACACGGAGCTCACCTGCAAGGTGCTGCTCGATACCCTCTCGTCGGAGTCTCCGTCGCTGACGCGCGAGGAGAGCACGCGGCTCTTCTACGAGGTCGAGAAGGATTACCTCGACATACGCAGCAAACTGAAACGCTTCAAGGAAATCCGCGAAAATTCCCACTTCAACGCGCTGCAGGTCAAGTTCGCATATGCGGTTACCTGCCACAAGGCTCAAGGCGGACAGTGGAAGGCGGTTTTCGTCGACCGCTGCATCTTCGGCGACGAACCGATGACGCGCGACATGCTGCGCTGGCTCTACACGGCCCTCACGCGTGCGACCGAACGGCTCTATCTGGTCAACTTCGACGAGCGTTTTTTCGAGTAGCGTCGTCGCGCCATCGAGAGCAGCAATCTGACAAACAATGAGAAAGACGATAATATCTCAATCGGAAGAACAGGCAGCCGCCCCGGTCGTCGAGCGCCATCCGCTCGAACCGTTTCTGCCCGAAAACGCCCGCCTGCTGATGTTGGGGAGCTTCCCGCCGCCTCGCCGGCGGTGGTCGATGGAGTTCTTCTACCCCAACCTCCAGAACGACATGTGGCGCATCTTCGGCTATCTCTTTTTCGGGGAGCGCAACCACTTCCTGACGCCCGACGGCAAGGCCTTCGACCGCGAACGGCTCGAGGAGTTCCTGCGCCGGAAAGGCGTAGCGCTCTACGACACGGCCTGCGAGGTGATTCGCCTGAAAGGCAACGCTTCGGATAATTTTCTTCAAGTGGTGCGTGAGACCGATGTTGCCGCCATGCTCCGGCAGTTGCCCCAATGCCGTGCCATCGTAACCACCGGTCAGAAGGCAGCCGAAACACTCTGCCGGAAGCTCGGCGTCGCCGCGGTCCCCGAGGTGGGCGGCTCGCAGCCCTTCACGCTCGACGGACGCCAGCTGCGGCTGTGGCGCATGCCCTCCTCGTCGCGGGCCTACCCTCGCCCGCTGGAGTGGAAGGCAGCCTGTTACGCCCGCATGTTCGATGAAGTATTCCAATAGAGTATTCACAGCCAACCATTTTTACCGGTTCATCTGAACCGCTGGTTCGGCACCTTCTCCACCGGGCATGGCGCCCCCGTGCCGCAGAACACGCTGCGACGGCGGCTTTTCGTGCAATTTTTCGGCGGGGCATTTTGACCGGCCGACAAAATCCGCTATCTTTGTATGATGATTTTTTGAAGAAAAAGACTGTGGCAAAGAGCGAAAAAACGAAGGCCGACAACAAGCAATATGTCGAAACTCCGCTGATGAAGCAATACTACTCCATCAAGGCGGTGCATCCCGATGCAATTCTGCTGTTCCGCGTCGGAGACTTCTATGAGACCTTCGGCGAGGATGCCATCCGCGCCAGCGGCATTCTGGGCATCACCCTCACCCGGCGGGCCAACGGCGCGGCGTCGTTCGTCGAGCTGGCCGGCTTCCCCTACCACGCCGTCGACACCTACCTGCCCAAGCTCGTGCGGGCGGGCGAGCGCGTCGCCATCTGCGAACAACTCGAAGACCCCAAACTGGTCAAGGGACTGGTCAAACGCGGCGTCATCGAGCTGGTGACCCCCGGCGTCGTGCTCGAAGAGAACATCCTCTCGAACAAGGAAAACATCTATCTGGCCTCCATCTATTTCGGGCGGCAGTCGACCGGCGTCGCCTTTCTCGACATCTCGACCGGAGAGTTCTACGTCTCGGAGGGCAGCGATGCCTACGTGGACAAGCTGCTGTCGAATCTGTCGCCGAAAGAGATTATCTATCAGCGCGGTTGCGACGACCGCTTCGTGCACTCCTTCGGGTCGAAGTACTACACTTACAAACTCGACGAGTGGGTCTTTTCGGAGGAGGTGAACCGCGAAAAGCTCTGCCGGCAGTTCGGCACGCAGTCGCTCAAGGGATTCGGTGTGGAGCACTTCACCAGCGGCATTTCGGCGGCTGGAGCCATCCTCCACTACCTCGAATTCACCGAACACAAGAACATCGGCCACATCACCTCCATCGCCCGCATCGACCAGAATGACTACGTCTGGATTGACAAGTTCACCATCCGGAACCTAGAGCTCTTCTCGACGAACGGGGCTGCCGAGAAGCGGAACGGTTTTGCCGATGTCATCGACCGTACGCTCACACCCATGGGCGGCCGCATGCTCAAACGCTGGGTGGCCATGCCCATCAAGGACCCCGTGCGCATCAACGAGCGGCTCGACGTGGTGGAGCTGCTTACGCGCGAGGATGATTTCGCCGAGGCGCTGCGCGAGCAGCTGGAGGCCGTTGGCGACCTCGAGCGCATCGGGTCGCGCATCGCCGCCGCGCGCATCACGCCCCGCGAGCTGGTGCAGCTCAAGAATTCGCTCATGGCGGTCGATACGCTCAAGGCGCTGCTGCAGTCGACCGATGCCGACCGGCTTCATGCGCTGGCCGAGCAGCTCGACCCGCTGACGGAGGTTCGCGACCGCCTTGCGCGGGACATCTACCCCGACCCGCAGAACAACCAGATTCAGAAGGGCGGCGTCATTGCCGACGGCGTCGACGCCGAGCTGGACGACCTGCGCCGCATCGCGCTCCACGGCAAGGACTACCTGAACCGCATCCAGCAGCGCGAGAGCGAGGCTACGGGCATTCCGTCACTCAAAATCAGCTACAACAACGTCTTCGGCTACTACATTGAGGTGCGCAACACCTACAAGGACAAGGTCCCCGCGACGTGGATTCGCAAACAGACGCTCACCAGCGCCGAACGCTACATCACCGAGGAGCTGAAGGAGTACGAGGAGAAGATTCTCGGCGCCGAGGAGCGCATGCTCGTCATCGAGCAGCGCATCTATGCCGACATCATCGCCTTTGTGGGCCGCTCGCTGCTCCAGCTGCAGCGCGACGCCTCGACCATTGCCGGCATCGACTGCCTGCAGTCCTTCGCGCGCATCGCCCGCGAGCGGCACTACGTGCGGCCGGTGCTCGACGAAGGGCGCCGTATCGATATCCGTCAGGGGCGTCACCCGGTTATCGAGACGCTGATGCCCGTCGGCGAGGAGTATGTGCCCAACGACGTGCGGCTCGACGACAAGGAGCAGCAAATCATGATGATTACGGGTCCCAACATGTCGGGTAAGTCGGCGTTGCTGCGTCAGACGGCGCTCATCGTGCTGATGGCGCAGATGGGTTCGTTCGTCCCGGCCAAGTCGGCACATATTGGTATCGTCGACAAGATTTTCACGCGCGTCGGCGCTTCGGACAACATCTCGCAGGGCGAATCGACCTTCATGGTCGAGATGCTCGAATCGGCCAGCATCCTGAACAACATCTCGGACCGCAGCCTGGTACTGCTCGACGAAATCGGCCGCGGCACGAGCACCTACGACGGCATTTCGATTGCATGGGCCATGGTCGAATACCTCCACAACCACCCCACGGCCCGTGCCAAGACGCTCTTCGCCACCCACTACCACGAGCTCAACGAGATGGAGCAGATGTGCCCGCGGGTGAAGAACTATCACGTGTCGGTCAAGGAGATGGGCAATACGATTGTCTTCCTGCGCAAGCTCGAACGGGGCGGCACCGAGCACTCGTTCGGTATCCATGTGGCCCGCATGGCGGGCATGCCCCTTTCGGTCGTGGCCCGCGCCGAGGAGATTCTGCGCAACCTCGAGCTGGTCTACGGCAACAACGAGATTGTTCCCAGCCGCAGCCTCAAGGAGCGCGGTCGCAAGCCTTCGGCCCAGACCGTGCGCGAGGCGGCCGAGAGCGGCGTACCGCAAAACATGCAGCTCTCGATGTTCCAGCTCGACGACCCCGTGCTGGTGCAGATTCGCGACCAAATCAAGGGGTTGGACATCAATTCGTTGACGCCCATCGAAGCGCTGAACAAGCTCAACGAAATCAAGAAGATAACCGGCATCTGACGCTGGCATTCGGGCTGTTGCCATACGGCAGCATCCTTCGTATGCAAGGAAAAAGGTCCCGCTCGAAGCGGGACCTTTTTCCTTTTGTTCCGATGCGTGGCGCACGGGCGAGGGCACTACCCTACGGCCCTACGGACGGCGTCTCAGAAGCGCCGTACGCGGCTGTGGCAATAGGGCTGCTGCCCCTTGCGCTCGTAGTAGTTCTGCTGGTAGCCCTCGGCCGGCCAGAAGCGCGATGCGGGGGTGATGCGTGTCACCACATCGTATCCCTTCGAGCGCAACTCGCCGATGAGCCGCTCGCCCACTTCGCGCTGCTCGGGCGTCGTATAGAAGAGTTCCGACCGGTACTGGTCGCCGATGTCGGGACCCTGGCCGTCGGCCTGCGTCGGGTCGTGGATTTCGAAGAAAAGCCGTGCCAGCGTCTCGAAGCTCACCTGGTCCGGGTCAAAAAGGATGCGGACCGCTTCGGCATGGCCCGTCGTGTGGCTGCAGACCTGCTCGTAAGTGGGCTTTTCGGTATGGCCTCCCGTATAGCCCGCCTCGACGGAGCGTACGCCCGGCACGCGCGAGAACATGTACTCCACGCCCCAGAAGCAGCCTCCGGCAAAGATGGCCGTCTCGACGCGTTGCTCGGCGGCCTTCGGTTCGAAGGTGAGCGATATGGAGTTGATGCAATGCCTCAGGTTCTTGGGCGTAAGCCCCTCACCGGCAAATACATGCCCGAGGTGAGCTCCGCAGCGGGCGCAGAGGATTTCGGTCCTCCGCCCGTCGGCATCGCGTTGGCGGCGGATGGCCCCGGGCAGCTCGTCGTCGAAGCTGGGCCAGCCGCAGCCGGCGTCGAACTTGTCCTCCGAACGATAGAGCGCGGCGCCGCACTGACGGCAGCGGTAGGTGCCCTCCTCGTCGAAATCGTAGTAACGGCCCGAAAAGGGAGCTTCGGTTCCCTTCTCGATGATGACCCGCCGCTCCTCGGGGGTCAGCGGTGCGGGCTTTTGTGCGATTGCGTTCATGGCGGCGAACAACAAACAGACAAGTGTTGCAATGCGTATCATGGTCTCCTTGCTCGGATGCAAAAACTACGCCGTAAACTCCTCACCGCGCAGGAAGACACGGCTGACGAGCGGCGTGGTGTAGGCATAGGGGAAGAAGGCGACCGAAGGCATGGCGGGCGTAAGGAAGAAGTTGGCCAGCTTGCCGACGGTGATGGAGCCCACCTCGCGGCTCAGCCCCATGGCATAGGCGCCGTTGAGCGTCGCCGCGTTGATGGCCTCGGCAGGCGTCATCTTCATGCGGATGGTGGCCAGCGAGAGGACCATCTTCATGTTGCCCGAGGGCGTAGACCCCGGATTGTAGTCCGAAGCCAGCGCGACACCCAGTCCGGCGCGGAGCATCTCACGGGCGGGCGGGTAGCTCATCCCGAGGAAGAAGGCGGCACCGGGCAGCATGGTCGGCATCGTCCGGCTGCCGCGCAGCGCCTCGATTTCGGCCTCGCCCATCCGTTCGAGGTGGTCGACTGAGAGGGCGCCGTGGGCAACGCCCACCTGCACGCCGCCCGACACGGCCAGCTCGTTGGCATGAATCTTCGGCACAAGCCCGTAGCGGGCACCGGCCTCGAGTATGCGGGCGGTCTCCTCGACCGTGAAGAAGCCTTCGTCGCAGAAGACATCGATGTACTCGGCCAGGCCCTCGCGGGCGACGGCCGGAAGCATCTCCCGGCAGAGCATGTCGACGTATTCGGACTGCCGCCCGACATAGGCACGTCCTACGGCATGCGCACCGAGGAAGGTGGCGCGGACCTCGAGCGGCGCCGTCTGGCGGATACGGCGGATGACACGCAGCATCTTCAGCTCGTCCTCGGTCGTGAGGCCGTAGCCGCTCTTGATTTCCACGGCACCCGTACCCATGCGGATGATTTCGCGGATGCGCTCCATCGCCTGCCGGTAGAGCTCCTCTTCCGACGTGTCGTGGAGCCGGTCGGCGGAGTTGAGAATGCCGCCTCCGCGGCGGGCAATCTCCTCGTAACTCAGGCCGTTGATTTTGTCGAGAAACTCCTGCTCGCGGCTTCCGGCATAGACCAGATGGGTATGCGAGTCGCAGAACGAGGGGAAGAGCATCCCGCCCCGGGCATCCACCTCCTGCCCGGCGGCGGGACAGCCATCGGCCATCCGGCCGAAGGAGGCGATTCGCCCCTCTTCGGCCAGCAGCCAGGCGGCATCGAGCGTCTCCAAACGCCCCATCTGCTCACCGCACAGACGTTCGATGCCCTCGGGCTGAATTCCGACAATCGTGCCGATATTCTTGATTAACAGACTCATGACGTCCTCCGTATTTGTGTGTTACTCCCCGATGGGTTCGGTGCGCAGGAAGCGGACCGAAGCGTCGATGAGCGGATACATCACCCGGTCGACATCGACGAAGGGCACCTCGCGGCGATAGTCGGCGAAGAGGCGCTCGATATGCTCCGACGAGCGGGCCGGACGGCGGAACTCGAGGGCCTGGGCGGCATTGAAGAGCTCGATGGCCAGCACCCGCTCGGTGTTGTTCACCACGCGGTAGAGTTTCGTGGCGGCGTTCGACCCCATGCTCACATGGTCCTCCTGTCCCTGCGACGAGGGTATCGAATCGACCGATGCCGGCATGCAAAGCCCCTTCGACTGGCTGACAATCGAAGCGGCCGTATACTGCGGAATCATGAAGCCGCTGTTCAGACCCGGCTTGGCCACCAGGAAGTTGGGCAGGCCGCGCTGGCCCGAAATCAGCTTGTAGATGCGCCGCTCGGAGATGTTGCCCAGCTCGGCCACGGCAATGGCCAGGAAATCCATGGCCAGCGCAATGGGCTGTCCGTGGAAGTTACCCGCCGAGACGACCATATCCTCGTCGGGGAAGACCGTCGGGTTGTCGGTCGTGCTGTTGATTTCGGTGGTGATGACCCCCTCGACATAGTCGATGGTATCCTTCGAGGCGCCGTGCACCTGCGGGATGCAGCGGAACGAATAGGGGTCCTGGACGTGCTGCTTGGGACGCGCCAGCAGTTCGCTGCCCTCGAGCAGGCGGCGGAACGCACGCGCCGTGGTGAGCTGCCCCTTGTGGCCGCGCACCAGGTGCACCTCGTCGCAGAAGGGTTCGATGCGGCCGTCGAAGGCGTCGAGCGACATGGCGCCGATGCGGTCGGCCCAGGCGCTCAGCCGCTGCGCCTGCATGACGGCCCAGACGCCGTAGGCGCTCATGAACTGCGTGCCGTTGAGTAGCGCGAGGCCCTCCTTCGACTGCAGCTCGATGGGAGCCCATCCCTTTTCGGCCAGCACCTCGGCAGCGGGACGCACGCGTCCCTCGTACTCCACCTCGCCCAGTCCGATGAGCGGCAGCGACATGTGGGCCAGCGGCGCCAGGTCGCCCGACGCTCCGAGCGAGCCCTGCTGGTAGACCACCGGCAGGATGTCGGCGTTGAAGAAGTCGATGAGCCGCTCGACCGTCGCCAGCTGAACGCCCGAATGGCCGTAGGAGAGCGACTGCACCTTGAGCAGCAGCATCAGCCGCACAATCTCCGAGGGGACGCGCTCGCCCGTACCGCAGGCGTGCGACATCATGAGGTTCTTCTGCAGCTGGGCCAGGTCATCGTGCCCCACCGAGATGTTGCAGAGCGAGCCGAAGCCCGTCGTGATGCCGTAGATGGGGCGTTCGGGGTGCTCCATCTTGCGGTCGAGGTACTCGCGGCAGCGGACGATGCGGCGCTTGGCGTCGTCGCTCAGTGCAAGGGTGATGTGACGGTCGAGAATTTCGCGGACGCGGCCAATCGAGAGGTGCTCCGCCGAGATATGGTGAATTTCCATGTGAAGATGATTCGTTTTTTGTGGTTGGTTGGTGGTGTTTGTTTCCCGGCTGCGGCCGGAGCGGAGGGAACTCCCCCGCCCCGGCCCTTGCCGAAGAATGTGATGCGCGCGGCGGAGGGGTTACTCCTCCTTGAGCGCATTGCGGACGAGCTCCTCGTCGGCGATGTTGGGCATCGTGACCTGCAGGCCGGGCGTGCGCTCCATCTCGCGGCGGATGGCCGACATGGCGCCCTCGTTGCGGGCCCAGCTGCGGCGGGCGATGCCGTTGTTGACATCCCAGAAGAGCATCTCGCGGATGTGGCGCTCGGACTCCTCCGTACCGTCGATGACCATGCCGAAGCCGCCGTTGATGACCTCGCCCCAGCCTACGCCGCCGCCGTTGTGGAGCGATACCCACGTGGCGCCGCGGAACGAGTCGCCGATGACGTTCTGCACCGCCATGTCGGCCGTGCGCGACGAGCCGTCGTAGATGTTCGACGTTTCGCGGTAGGGCGGGGCGGGGGCCGCGGGCGAGGGGGGCACCTCGGGCCCGAGACGTCGTGGTGGTCGCGGCCCAGTACGACGGGTGCCGAGAGGCGACCATCGGCGATGGCGCGGTTGAAGGCCAGCGCGATTTCGGTGCGTCCCTGGCAGTCGGCATAGAGGATGCGGGCCTGCGAGCCTACGACCAGCTTGTTGCGCCCCGCCTCGCGAATCCAGTGGATGTTGTCGTCGAGCTGCCCGGCAATCTCGGCGGGCGCCGTCCGGCGAATATTCTCGAGCACCTCGGCCGCGATGCGGTCGGTTGTCTCGAGGTCCTCGGCCTTGCCCGAGGTGCAGACCCAGCGGAAGGGTCCGAAGCCGTAGTCGAAGAACATCGGGCCCATGATGTCCTGCACGTAGGAGGGATAGCGGAAGCGTCCGTTCTCGCCGTTGACCGCCGCGCCGGCGCGCGAAGCCTCCAGCAGGAAGGCGTTGCCGTAGTCGAAGAAGTACATGCCGCGGGCCGTCAGCTTGTTGATGGCGTCGACCTGGCGGCGCAGCGACTCCTGGACGCATTCGCGGAAGCGCACGGGCTCCTCGACCATCATCTTGTTCGAGGCGTCGTAGCTCAGCCCCACGGGATAGTAACCGCCCGCCCAGGGGTTGTGCAGCGAGGTCTGGTCCGAACCGAGGTCGACATTAATCTCCTCGGCGGCGAGGCGCTCCCAGAGGTCGACGACGTTGCCCACGTAGGCCAGCGAGACCACCTCGCGGTCGGCCACGGCGCGGCGGATGCGCGGCAGCAGCTCGTCGAGCGAGTCGTGCAGCTCGTCGACCCACCCCTGGTCGTAGCGCTTTTGCGCCGCCTTGGGGTTGATTTCGGCTACGACCGAGACCACGCCCGAGATGTTGCCCGCCTTGGGCTGGGCACCCGACATGCCGCCCAGTCCCGACGAGACGAAGAGCATGCCGCGGGCATCCTTGCGCTCGGCGTTGAACCGCTTGCGGGCGGCGTTCATGATGGTGATGGTCGTGCCGTGGACGATGCCCTGCGGACCGATGTACATGTAGGAGCCGGCGGTCATCTGGCCGTACTGCGAGACGCCCAGCGCATTGAAGCGCTCCCAGTCGTCGGGCTTCGAGTAGTTGGGCACCACCATGCCGTTGGTCACAATCACGCGCGGAGCGTCGGGATGCGAGGGGAAGAGCCCCAGCGGGTGGCCCGAGTACATGACCAGCGTCTGGTGGTCGGTCATCTCCGAGAGGTACTTCATCGTCAGGCGGTACTGCGCCCAGTTCTGGAAGACGGCGCCGTTGCCTCCGTAGGTAATCAGTTCGTGGGGGTGCTGCGCCACGGCCTTGTCCAGATTGTTCTGAATCATCATCATGATGGCGGCCGCCTGACGGCAGCGGGCAGGATACTCGTCGATGGGACGGGCATACATCTCGTAGTCGGGGCGCAGACGGTACATGTAGATGCGGCCGTACTTGCGCAGCTCCTCGGCAAACTCCCTGGCCAGCAGCGCATGGTGCTTCTCCGGGAAGTAGCGCAGCGCGTTGCGGATGGCCAGCACGCGCTCTTCGGGCGTCAGAATCTCCTTGCGCTTCGGGGCGTGGTTGATTTGCTTGTCGTAGGGTTTCGGTGCGGGCAGTCGGTCGGGAATACCGGCCCGGATGTCGTTCTGAAATTCTTGCAGTGTCATATCGTTCGGCTATTTTATCTTCTGTTCCACAATGGCGAGCACCTCCGCCTCGAGGTGGCAGGCTTCGGCTGCCAGCATGTCGGCCTCCATGATGAGGCGGTCGGCCACGGTGCGGTCCTTGAGTCCGGCGGCGTTGATTTTCACGTTGAGACAGGCTCCCATCACGGCGCTGCGGGCAGCCAGAGCGCCTACGCCGGCATCCGACACCGAGTTGGGGTTGCCCGTCTCGGCCATCGCACGCACAATCTCGAAGACGCGCGACGAGGCCTTCATCGTACGCAGCGGCACCTCGGTGGCATAGAGCGTCGCCTCCTGCAGCGCGGCGCTGCGGGCAGCCTTCTCCTCGTCGGTCGACTTGGGCATGGCAAAGACGGCCATGATGCGGTTGAAGGCGGCCGTATCCTCGTCGACCAGATGCAGCAGTTCGTTCATCACCTCCTGCCCCTTGTCGGCCCAGTTGGAGAACTCCTCCCAGCGGGCGTCCCAGCCCGCCTTGTGGGCCGAGAGGTTGGCCACCATCGTACCCAGAGCGGCGCCCAGAGCACCCATGTAGGCCGAAATGGAGCCGCCGCCCGGAGCCGGCGATTCGCTGGCGGTCTCCTCGGCGAAGCCCGTGCAGGTCATGTCGACAAGACGTTTGGTGCGGTTGTCGGCCTCGAGCAGATATTCGATGACCTTCTCGTCGGGATTGAAGGGCTTCAGGTCGTCGAGCCCCATCGACTTGATGGCGATGCGGATGATTTCACGCTCCGAGATACCCGTCGAGCGCTGCTGCTTGCGCAGGAAGTACTTGCCGGCCTCGACCAGCGCGCGCTTGGGCACCAGGCCGACAATCTCGGTGCCGGTGACTCGAACGCCGCGGGCATCGGCCTTGCGGCATACCTCGTCGAAAGCTACGTGGAGCGGCGTGACCGAGATGTCGGTGATGTTCATCGAAACCTGGGCGATGCCGTACTCTTCGATGAACCAGCCGATGGCCTTCGTCGCCTTGAGCGTGCCGGGCTGCATGAGCGTATTGCCATGCTCGTCCTTGAGCGGCTTGCCCACGGGCGAACCGCCCTCGCGGACGGGACGACCCTTTTCGCGCACGTCGAACGCGATGGCGTTGGCACGGCGCGTCGAGGTGGTATTGAGGTTGAAGTTGACGGCGATGAGGAAGTCGCGGGCGCCGACCGTCGTCGCACCCGTACGGGCCACGCCTTCGTCGAAAGGACGGGCGCCGAAGTCGGGAGCCGACTCTTCGTGGGCCAGCTTCTCGGGCAGCGCCTCATACTCGCCGGCACGGCAGACGGCCAGGTTCTTCCGCTCGGGTTTCAGGGCGGCAGCCTCGTAACAGTAGGTCGGAATATGCAGCTCGTCGGCAATGCGGCGCGCCAGTCCGCGCGACAGCTCGGCACACTCCTCGAGCGTGATGCCCGCAATGGGGATGAGCGGCAGCACGTCGGTGGCGCCCATGCGCGGATGGGCGCCGTGGTGATTGCGCATGTCGATAAGTTCCGAGGCGCGTTTCACACCGGCAAAGGCAGCCTCGAGCACGGCTTCGGGCTCGCCGACGAAGGTCACCACCGTACGGTTGGTCGCCTCGCCGGGGTCCACGTCGAGCAGCTTGACCCCTTCGACCGCCTCGATGGCCGAGGTAATCTCGTGAATTACAGCCTTGTCGCGTCCCTCGCTGAAATTGGGAACGCATTCTACGATACGTTTCTGCATATTCGGAAATTTTAGGATTATCTCTAACCAAAGGTAAGAAAAATTCGGCGAACATTTGCAAATCTGTAAGCAAAAAAGCGCTTTAAACTTAGAAACGCAAAGTTGCGGGGAGCTTTTCGGCGAAGGAACGACACATTGCGGCCGTTTAGCGCCGAAGGCCTCGCCGCTTTCGTCTACTGTCCGCCGGCCGTCTTTCCCGCTCCCGCAAAGCAAAAGGAGCTCCGCCGCAGCGAAGCCCCCTTGATTTCTACAGCCGGACCGGCCGTCTATCGGCCGATGGTGAGCACGATGCCGCCCGTCACCCATGCGCCGGGACGTCGGATACCGCCCACCTCGCAGTAGTCGGTGTCGGTGATGTTCGTCGCATCGACATAGAGACGGCAGATACCCTTCTCCCACGACAGGCGTCCATCGAGGAGGAAGTAAGGGTCGAAGCTGCGCATCTCCGACACCGAAGAATCGCCCACTACGGGATAATAGGCATAGGTTCCATTGCGGTCGTAGAATGCGCCGGTCAACGACAGCGAGAAACGACGAAGGAAGTGCACCTCGACGTTGAGTGCCGCCTTGTGACGCATGTAGTCCATCGCATTCTTGGTGACAAGCCGGTCATCCTGACTGGTGGTAATGTAGGCATAAAGCAGCGAAACACTCCGCAGGAAGCCCTGCTCCGAACGATAACCGCCCGAGAGCTCGACGCCGAAGGTCGACAGGCTGTTGCTCTGTTCGGAGTGCCACTTGCCGCCCATATCCTCGCGCAGCACCCAGTCGATGATGTCGCGCCCGGCGCGGTAGTAGCCCTGCAGCGCCACATGCCAGCGCGAACGCGTGTAGTCGGCACCGAGGCGGTAGGTGATTGCATGCTCGGGCGTGAGGTCGAGGTTGTTGATTTGTGCCGGCGACGAGTAGTAGAGGTCCGTGAAGGTGGGCAGACGCATCGACTGCGCGATGCCCGCCCCGACGTGCAGCCCCTCGACGGGACGGTAGTCGGCCGAGACGTTCCACAGCGCCGAGGTGCCGTAGGGCGTCAGGCTCACGCCGCCCGAAGCGGCAGCCTCCCAGCGGCGCCACTGCTTGACATGCCGCAGCCAGAGGTTGCCGACGTGGCGCGCCTTGGCATGGGTATAGATACCGTGCGGACGGTCGAGCTTCTCGCCCAGGTTGGTGCTATAGATGTGGTTGTAGGTATAGTCGCCGCCCAACGAGGTCGTACCGGCCAGCCAGCTAAAGTCTGCCCACAGCCGCGCACCGACATTATCCGTATTGTGACGGTTGAGCGCAGTACCACGAGTCCAGTCGTAACGGTCAAAGTTCTTGCGGTAGCTTGCTGAACTTCCCAGCGTGAAACGACCGAGGGGCACACTCCAGCGCAGCGAGGCCAGCGCCGTCGAAGTATGTTCCCATTGGTCTGGATTATAGGCCGCATAGAAACCGTTCGAACCAAAGGCGCGGTCCTGATAACCGGCCTGGAATTCGAAATTGCCGACACGCCGGGCTTCATAGGTAGCCCGCAGGAAAGCATTGTAATTGGTAAAATCGGTATTGTGCATGTAGCCGTCGCTACGCCGGTACGAAGCCGCCGTGAAGAGCGTCAGCCGCTCGCGGGGGGGCGGCGCCGGGGAGGTGCGGACATCT
>OGPV01000831.1_pt1 | contig 22756 bp, 22 predicted proteins | sample 1553001 | NCBI WGS metagenome assembly OGPV01 (sample SAMEA2580268, study PRJEB22360) | human gut metagenome | biome: human gut; feature: human-associated habitat; material: faeces | place: Denmark | collected 2008/2010
CTGCAAGTGGGCGGCCCCCTATCAAGACTGCCCGGCGAACCGCCCTTCACCGGGGCGGGTAGTCATAAGCTGGTAGAGCTTTGTATTTTTCGGAAAACGGTTGATGAAAGGAACGAGGGCACTGCCATACTTAATAAGGCCTGAACCGGCTTCCACATTGGTGATGTAGTTCATCTGTTCGTTTGAAATGTTCAGGAGCCTGCCCAGCTTTTCCCGGTCAGATGCCGCCTGATTCAGCATGACAATAAACTCGGAGTTGGAAAGCATGGTGCTGGCCTGAACAGAATCCAGCAAATATTCCACATTCTGGGTAATTGCTGTGGGAAAAGCATTGCGCTTTCGGAACTGCCGCCATGCGGAATTGAAGAAGGCGGCGGAAAACTCATTTTCAAAAACCACATACAGTCAATGAGAATGTAGTCGTAGTTCTCTTTCACCCGGCTGAGAACGGATTTCAGCACCTGTTCCCGGGACATGGCATTGAACAGGCTCATTTCTACGCCGGACAGTTCAATGTTCGCAGGAAGCAAATCGACCCCCTCGCCGCTGTGGATAATGCCTTCTTCCCAGGGAACGGATTCATCCCGGATTTCGGCCTGCATGGCAGTAGCCAGTGTGGTGTCCAGGTCATCATCAGCGTTCCGTATGCCTAAGCTGATGGTCAAACTGTGCTGGGGGTCATCGTCTACCAGCAGCACCCGGTTTCCGGCTTGCGCAAGACCGACACCGAGATTGACGGTGGATGTGGTTTTCCCGACACCTCCCTTCTGATTGACAATGGCAATGGTTTTGCAGTGATTCATTTTGTACCTCCTATTGTTATTTTGCTTGTTTTTCTGCTCCACCAAAACACAGAAAATCTTTCTGCGCTTTGGTCGGTGCATTTCATTCGGCCTCGCCCCCTAAACACACAAAGGGAAATCATCTGACGCTCGAGAGCGAATCGAGTCCATGGGCCTTCCACCCCTGCCGGGTCCTCCGCCAGCTCCGTAGAGAAGTATCATTGTCCTGTCTGGACCCTCGTCGCCTTGCCGGTGGCAACCCGGCATTGGAGGCAGCATTTCTCGCTCAGCACCTTTGCTTCAGCCCTCACAGGCTTCCTCGCTTTGTACCCCTTATGGGGCAGGCGGTCACGGCGTACTGTCCTCCCGGCTCCGGTCCAGAAGAATGTATCAGATGAATGATTATGAAGTTTTCAAGGTTCAGGTGAGGGGGAGGAGAGATGTCTCTTTGAAGAACCCCCTCAAGTGGTAGGCATCGAGAAGGGCCAAAAGTAAAGGTAAAAACGAAAAAAAGTGAAAAAATTTTATAGAAGCAAAAAACAGCATTCTTCAGTTGCATAAAAGCAAGGGAAGAATGCTGTTAAAGTGATATGAAATTAAAAAAGTAAGTGGGGGAATGTTCTATACAGAGTTTACTATTTCTATGCGCTGTGATAAGATAGAATCACAATGATAACACATAGAAGGAGGGTCCCCTGTTATGAGGAAGAACGAAGAAAAGATTGCGATATATTCTCGAAAGTCAAAATTCACCGGTAAGGGCGAAAGTATTGGAAACCAAATCGAACTATGCAAAGACTATGTCCGCAATATGTTCGGTGAAAGGTATGTGGAACTTTGTGAAGTTTTTGAAGATGAAGGATTTTCTGGCGGCAACTTAAAAAGACCGGCGTTTCAGAGAATGATGGCAGATGTACGCAAACGGAAATTCAAAGCAATTGTTGTGTACCGCTTGGACAGAATCAGCCGTAATATCAGCGACTTCACCGGATTGATCGATGAACTGACAAAGCTGGATGTGTCCTTTGTATCGATTCGTGAGCAGTTTGACACCAGCACACCGATGGGCAGGGCGATGATGTTTATTATCTCCGTGTTTTCTCAGTTGGAGCGGGAGACCATTGCAGAACGCATTCGGGACAATATGCACGAGTTGGCGAAGACCGGTCGTTGGCTTGGTGGAACTGCGCCGTTGGGGTATCGGTCGAAACCTGTGAGCAAAATCACGATAGACGGCAAAGAGAGAAAATCCTTCTGCTTGGAGCCTGTGCCGGAAGAAATCGACATTCCGAAACTGATTTACGATTTGTATACGCAATCGGATTCTCTGACAGCCGTGGAGGCAGAGCTTCTCCGCAGAAGAATCAAGACAAAGCTGGGAAAGAACTTTTCACGCTTTGCAATCAAGGCAATCCTTCAAAATCCTGTGTACATGGTGGCAGATGAAGACGCTTATGATTTCTTTTTGGGAAGAAAAGCAGAGGTCTGTTTTCCCAAATCAGAGTTTGATGGAAGCTTTGGAATTATGGCCTATAATCGAACAGACCAGGAAAAGGGCAGGGCAATGATCCTGCTCCCAATGGAGGAATGGATCATCGCCCTTGGAAAACACCCGGGAATTGTGCCATCAAAACAATGGATTACCGTACAGCAGTCTTTGGAACGCAATAAATCCAAAGGCTATCGGAAGCCGAGAAATAATGAGGCGCTGCTTACCGGCCTAATTTACTGCTCCTGCGGTGAGAGAATGTATCCGAAGCTGACGGAACGGAGAACCGGAAGCGGGGAACTGATTTACACCTATGTATGCAAGATGAAGGAGCGGAGCAAGCGTACCAGATGTAATAAGCGGAACGCAAACGGCAATATCCTGGATGCGGCGATTATCGAACAGCTGAAAACATTGACAGAAAAAGACAGTGCCTTTATGAAACAGATGGAAAAGAGCAGGCAGTTCTATACTGGAAACAGAGAGCAGTACGACACGCAGCTTACGAAGCTGAGAGAGGAACTTGCGCAGAATGAAAAAATTGTAGCAGGTCTGTTGGACTCTTTGGGGTTGGTCGGAGACTCCATCGCTCGGCCCAGTATGCTGAGGCGTATTGAAGAACTGACAGAAGCCAACCGGGTGATTGATTGCCAGATTCGGGAGTTGGAGGGGCTGGTCACGGCCAATCATCTGAGCGACGGAGAATTCGATTTGCTCAGACAGATTCTGGCAATGTTCCGGGAAAATGTGGATCAAATGTCTGTTGAAGAAAAACGTGCTGCCGTTCGCACGGTTGTTCGCAAGGTGATCTGGGACGGAGAAAACGCCCATGTAATCCTGTTCGGAGCGGAGGATGGGGAAGTGGATTATCCAAACATTGACGAGCGGCTTTCCAAGGCCGGTGAAGATGATGAAAACGATGTGGAAGACCTCGTAGATATTGAATGCGAAGAAAGCGATAAAAATGACGCATTCATAGAAGAAAACGGGACTTTTACTGCGCCTAAAAGTCGTTGGGGAGATGGTAGCAAATGAGATACTGATGTATTTCCGGGGGCAGAAGAAGAGTGCGCAGGATGTTTCGCTGTCCGATTATATCGAGACAGGTACCGATGGGGCGGCGCTTTCTTTGATGGATGTGGTCAGCGAGGACGGTGATCTGCTGGAACAGGTGTCCTCCCGGGAGAGCGCGGAACAGCTGCATCGGGCGATTCGGTCTTGTTTGACGGAACAGGAGCGGGAGGTGGTCGTATTGAGGTATGGACTGAATGGAAAGCCGCCGAAGCGGCAGCGGGAGGTGGCGATTATTACCGGGATCAGCCGGAGTTATGTGTCCAGAATCGAAAAGCGGGCGCTGCAGAAGCTGCGGAAGGAATTGGAAGAGTGAGGGACGCTCTGGTTGAATTGCAAAGAGCTGACGGTGAGAGCATCCTCTCTGGACAAAGGGAGCAAAATAGGAGGATGCTGTGTGCTTTTTACGCTTTGAAACTGTGCGGGCGGGGAAGAATATCCGCTGCCCGGTCAAGGATGATTGATACTGAACTCCAATTAAAATCTTTAGAAAAGATTTTAATTGCCCGAAGGGCAAGGAGTTCATATGAGACTTGTTTTGTGATTTCTTTCCTTATAAATCACAAAACTGGCAGCGCCATTAGGCGATGCCTTCCTGATTAAAATCAAAGATTTTAATCAGGAAGTAGTATGAGATTTGGAGATTTCTAAGGTATGCGGCGGGGCGGTAATTCGGTGGGTTGACGGCTTGTGCGGGGTTTGCGGAAGTGGTCGCGGGCGGCGGGTGGGGAGAAAGATTTTCAGGGATTTATCTGGTTGCACCTTCGGGTGCAACTTTTTTTGCCTTCTTGGGTTTGGATGAAAGGGAGGTTACTATGGAACGCAAAAGCGTGGAAAGGGAACTGAAGCAGCGAATCCAGACGGGGAAAATCCGGAGGGAGGATGTGACGCGGCGGCTGGCGGAACTGGCGTTCGGGAAAGCCAACGACTGCGTGCGGCTGGCGCTGGAGGATGAGCCGAGGCTGGACAAGTTGGACCTGAGTTTGCTCAGCGAGGTCAAGCGCAACGACAAGGGGACGGTGGAGATCAAGCTCATTGACCGGTTACAGGCGCTGGAACAGCTGGCGACGGTGGCGGACGGGGAGCAGACGGACATGGACGATTTCCTGAAGGCGTTGCAGGGCGGCGGGGAAGAATGACGGCATTTTCGTCAAAGCAGCGGACGGTGCTGAGCTGGTGGGTGCCGGGAAATCCCAACCGGGACAGGGAGGCCATCGTGTGCGACGGGGCGGTCCGCTCCGGGAAGACACTGGCTATGGGGCTGAGCTTCTTCCTGTGGGCCATGAGCTGCTTTAGCGGCCAGAAGTTCGGCGTCTGCGGCAAGACGATCGCGTCTCTGCGGAGAAATGTGTTGTCCGAGATTTTGCCGAAGCTGGAAGCGCTGGGGGCGAAGTGGAAGGAAAAGCGGACGGATAACCTGCTGACTGTAAAATTCCGGGGGCGGGAAAACCAGTTCTACGTCTTCGGCGGGCGGGACGAAAGCTCCGCAAGCCTGATTCAGGGTATCACCTTTGCCGGGGTGCTGCTGGACGAGGTGGCGCTGATGCCCCGCAGCTTTGTGGAGCAGGCATGCGCCCGGTGCTCTGTCGCCGGGAGCCGGTTATGGTTCAACTGCAACCCTGCCGGGCCGGGGCATTGGTTTTACCGGACGTGGATTCTGGAGGCGGAGAAGCGGAACTGTCTGCGGCTCCACTTTACCATGGAGGACAACCCTTCCCTGACGCCTGAGATCCGGCAGCGGTATCAGAAGCTGTACACAGGGGTGTTCTACCGGCGGTTTATTCTCGGACAGTGGGCGCAGGCGGAAGGTCGGGTTTACGACTTTTTCTCGCCGGAAATGGTGGGGAAAGCGCCGGAAAGCTGCGAAAAGTGGTACATATCCTGCGACTACGGGACGGTGAATCCCACGTCCATGGGGCTGTGGGGACTGCGGGGCGGGGTCTGGTACCGGGTGAAGGAGTTTTACTTCAATTCCCGGGAGGCCAGGCGGCAGATGACCGACGAGGAATACGCCCGGGCGCTGGAGGGACTTGCCGGGGAACGGCGGATCACGGCGGTGATCGTTGACCCCTCGGCGGCCAGCTTCATTGAGGTTCTGCGGCGGAAGGGGTGGCGGGTGCGCAAGGCGGAAAACGATGTTCTTAGCGGTATCCGGCTGACCTCCGATCTGCTGAAGGCCGGGAAAATCGTGATCTGCGAGGGGTGCGCGGACTGTCTGCGGGAGATGGACGAGTACGTCTGGGATTTATCCGGCGGGGGGAAGGACAAGGTGCGCAAGGAGCACGACCACGCCATGGACGACATGCGGTACTTCGCCGCCACGGTTCTGGGGGAGCGGCAGGAGGGAGTTTCCGCGTGGGCGGTGGAGAGAAGGCGCTGACGGGGGACGTCAGGGTAATATTTGCTTGAAGGGAGCGATTTTTTGAAACGAAAGCAGAAGGAAACCGGAGGCGTTGCGGCGGTGTGCCAGCTTCGCACCGGGAACACCCACCCCTTTGGGGTGATGAAGGGGTTTACGCCTCTGGGCGCCGGGGAGGAGCGGATTTACCGGGAGATGCGGGAAGCCATTCCGGTGCTGGACGCCGCGGTCGCGAAAATGGTGCGGCTGTGCGGCGGGTTTGAGGTCCGGTGTCGGGACCGTGAGGCACAGCACCGGCTCAACGGTTTTTTGCAGATGATGCCCTGCGGCCGGGGACAGATGGGAATCGAAAGCTTTTTGAGCGGGTATCTGGACAGCCTGCTGACCTACGGTCGGGCGGTGGGCGAGCTGGTGATCGCCGGTGGAAAACTGCGGGCGGTATGCTGGGGAGACGTGACGGCGCTGGAAGCGCAGGAGGGGGAAAATCCCCTGGAAACGGTGCTGTGGGGCACCGATGAGCATGGTTTGCTGCGGCCGCTCCCTTATCAGCAGCTCCTGTTGTTCACCACGATGAATCCCGAGCCGGCACACCCTTATGGAGTGAGCATGTTCCGGGGGATGCCCTTTCTTGCGGACATTCTTCTGAAAATTTACAACACCATCGGCGTTAACTGGGAACGCGCCGGGAACATCCGTTACAGCGTCATCTGCAAGGGCGGCGAAAACCTCGACCCGGTGACGGCGCAGGAGCGAGGGAAAGCCGTGGCGGCGGAATGGAGCCGGGCCATGGAGGACAACAAGAACGGCACGGTGCGGGATTTCGTGGCTGTGGGGGACGTGGAGATCAAGGTCATCGGCGGGGAAGCGCCGATTCTGGATTCCGAGACCCCGGTGCGGCAGATCCTGGAGCAGCTGGTGGCAAAAACCGGGCTGCCGCCCTTTTTGCTGGGGCTGAACTGGAGCACCACCGAGCGGATGAGCACTCAGCAGGCGGATTTGCTGACCTCGGAACTGTGGGCGCTGCGGCGGACGGTGGAGCCTGCCATGCGGAAGATCTGTCAGACCTATCTTGCGCTGGAAGGGCTGGACAACCGGGTGGAGATCGAGTGGGACGACATCAGCTTGCAGGATATCACGCAGGAGGCGCAGGCGGCGCTTTACCGGGCGCAGGCGGAAAAGTGTCTGGCGGATGCGTCCCAAAATGAAAATTCTTGAATGGAGGAACCGGCATGGAAATCAACAAGGCGGCACAGGCCGCAAGCAGCGGCGCACCTACGGCGGTACAGCTGGAAGCGATCAACAATCTTGCCAAGGCGCATCTGACAGCCCAGCAGGTTTACGTGTTCTCCCTGCGGCTGTGCGACGATCAGGTAGACCGGGATTTTGAGCGCTTCGACAGCGCCGCACTCCCCGGACTTGCCAAGCTGTTTATCGGCAAGACGGGGATCGTTGACCACAAGTGGAGCAGCGACAAGCAGGTGGCGCGTATCTTCCAGACCGAGGTGGTGCGGGAGGACGGCGCGGAATTCATCAAAGCATGGGCGTACATCCGGCGGGGGGATGCCAACGACGAGATCATCGCCGACATTGAGGCGGGAATCAAAAAGGAGGTATCCGTTGGGTGCGCCATGGGGCGCTCCGTATGCTCCATCTGCGGGAGCGACTACGGTTCCTGCGGGCATCGGAAAGGCGAAAGCTACGACGGGCAGGTCTGCTGCGCCATTTTGCAGGAGCCGATGGACGCCTATGAGTTTTCCTTTGTGGCCGTCCCGGCACAGCGGGAGGCCGGGGTGCTGAAGGGGCTGGGCTGCGGAAAGCCCAAGCTCAAGGAACTGGCCGATGAATTCGGCGCGCAGGCGGAATACCGGGCGCTGTATCAGCAGGCAGAGCTGGGGAAGCGCTACCAGAAAGAGCTGGAGGACAGCATTGTGCGTCTGGGGCTGTCGCTGGAGCTGGGGGTGGAAGCGCCGGTGCTGCGGAGCATCGCCAGAACCGCCGCGGCGGAAGACCTGATCAAGCTCAAGTCGGCGCTGGAAGAGCGGCTGGCGGAGAGTATGCCGCTTACGACCCAGCTGGGCGGCTGCCGGGGGAAAGAGGAAAAAGTGGAAAGCGGGTTTTTGATTTAGGGATTTGACAGGGGTTCCGGTGCGGCGCGGGGCTTTGCTGCGATCGATATTGCCGCGATACATCATAGGTTCTCCGGCGAAGGCCGGCAGCCATAAATTTACTTGGGAGGATATCAAATGGGTTATGACAATCTGAAACTGGAAAAGGGTATGTACCGGCAGGAGGGTATGAACTTTACGCAGGTGCTGGAATCTCTGGACCCCAGCGAAAACTACCGGGGCACCGCGCTGGAGGGCACCGACGCCTTTCAGCGGCAGCTGAAGCGCTTCGGCATCCGCGCCAAGGGGGCGGGTTCTTCTCCTGTGGAGAAGTTCTTCCGCACCATGGACTCCGCCGTGCTGTTTCCTGAGTACATCGCCCGCACCGTCCGGCAGGGCATGGAGGAAAACGACATTCTGCCCGCCATCACCGCTACCACCACCGTCATCGACGCCATGGACTACCGCTCCATCTACTCCATCCCCACCGACGCGGACAAGGAGCTGAAGGACGTGATGGAGGGTGCGTCCATCCCCGAGACTGCGGTGAAGACCAAGGAGCATCTGGTGCAGCTGAGCAAGCGGGGCAGAATGCTGGTGGCGTCCTATGAGGCCATCCGCTTCCAGAAGCTGGATCTGTTCGGCGTGATGCTGCGTCAGATCGGCGCACACATCCAGAAGCAGCAGCTGGCCGACGCGGTGAATGTGCTGATCTCCGGCGACGGCAACGAGAACGCTGCAACCCAGTATACCATCGGCACCGGCCCCATCTCCGGCACTAAGGGTACGCTGGCTTACGACCAGCTGGTGGAGTTCTGGGGACAGTTTGACCCCTACACAATGAACACCATCCTCTGCTCCACCGCCACCATGACCAGCATGCTGAAGATCTCCGAATTGCAGAATCCCCTCACCGGGCTGAATTTCCAGGGCACCGGCAAGCTCAGCACCCCTCTGGGCGCGCAGCTGCACCGCACCTCTGCCGTGTCCGACGGTGTGATCATCGGTCTGGACAACCGCTACGCGCTGGAGCTGGTTCGTGCCGGCGACGTGCTGGTGGAGTACGACAAGCTCATTGACCGGCAGCTGGAGCGGGCGGCCATCACCTCCATTTCCGGCTTCGGCAAGATCTGTGACGGCGCGTCCCTCGTGCTGAACGTATGACGCTGACGGAACAGGTTTTTGCTCAGGCGGCGCTGCTGGCGGGGGAACTGGACGGGCGGCAGACGAATCTGCTGCGGCTGCTGTGCGGCGCGTCCGCTTCCTCCCTGACGGCGCGGCTGCGGGAGGGATTAACGCCGGAGGACTGCAAGGCGGATTTCATCGCCGCGGCAAGTCTGCTGGCGCTGGCGCAGCTGAACGGCGTGGACGACGACACTCAGGTGGAGGAGTTCAAGGCCGGTGATCTGACGGTGAAGCAGGGAAGCAAGAATCGGGACGCGGCTTCCCAGTGCTTGCAGCGTCAGGCAGAGCTGATGATCGCGCCCTATCTGAAAGACGGTTTTTCCTTCCGGGGGGTCTGACATGCGGAGAATGGTTGAGAAAATCATTGCTCAGTACGGTACGGATATGCGGCTTACCAGCGGTACTGAGACGAAAACCGTCCGGGCTTTCTTCCGGGCGGTGAACGCCAAAAGCTGGCAGAGCATGGAAAGCGAGGCGACGCTCCTGGGAGAGATCTCCCGGGGGCAGTACGCCTACATCGGCCCCGTCGGCGCGCAGGTGCGGGAGGGGGATACGCTGACCCTTGGGGATAAGACGTATCTGTTCCGGCGGGCGGAGCTTTATTACTACCGCAATCAGCCGGTCTACCAGTGGGGGCTGTGCGTGGAGAAGGGTGTGAACGATACTTGGGCATCTCAATCCTAGAGCTGGTGCTGCGGCGGCTGCGGGAAGCAAAGTTCACGGCGGACGTGGCCTTCCCCGGGCAGAAGTTCCCGCAGATCACGAAGCCTGTGGCGGCGGTCCACATTGAGAAGGTGGACAGAGCAAACATGACGGTGACGGTGGAGGTCAACATCATCTGCCCCGCCGCCATGGGCGGCACCGCCTGTGAGGTGGAGGCTCTGCGGGCAACGGAAATTCTGCGCTGGTCGGGGGCGGTGTGCATACAGAACGGGTGCACCTACGACGGGATCAGTCAGGTGTACGTGGTGGCGATACTGGCGACCTTCACCTGTGTGACGGAGGCCAGCAAGTGCAGCCTCGGCCCCGGGTTCCGGGCGTACATCAACGACATCGTTCAGCCCAACGCCATCGCCTTTTCCGAGGAAGAGGTGTCGGGGGTTCAGGCGGAGTATGTTACCGGCGAGTCGGCTCCGGCGGGGGCCAGTCAGGGAAGCAGCCTGTGGTACATTCAGCTGGAGGAGCTGTTCCCCGCCGGTACGCCGGAAAAGGCGGAGCCGGTGGGCGCATTTACGCTGGAGATCTCCACGGACGTCAAGACGGAGCTGTATTATCACTGCCGGTGGACATCCGTCAAGCGGGAATTTTCCAGAGAGGGCCTGCGGAAGACCCGGAAGGGCATCGCCATGCTGCGGCAGGAGGAAGAATAAATGGACAAGCTCAAGTACAAGACCTTTGTCTGGCCTCACAATCCCACGGTGTACAAGGAGGAATATCTCCGGGAACCCCAATACTACAAGGGGGACGATGGGGAATACTACTTTGACGCCATGGGGGACGAAAAGCTGACCATCACCGGCACCGGGGCATTCTTCGGCGACGACGCCTTTGTCCAGTTCAAGAAGCTGGCGAAGCTTTTTAAGGAGACGACGCCGGGGAATCTGGAGCATCCCATCTGGGGTATCCGGTACTGCTACCTTACCGGGCTGGAAATGACGCAGGAGCCGAAGGACAACTACGTCAGCTACCGTTTTACCTTCACCGGTGCGCAGACAAACGGCGTGGTGCCGAGGTAACGGCAAAAGACGCTTTACGGTAAAAATCCCACGCAGCCGCAAGGCCGCGTGGGATTTTTGTTTGCTCGGAAGATTCTGATTATTCCAGCTCAAACGCGCCGGTGTAGAGCTGATAGTAGGTGCCCTTCTGGGCGATCAGGTCTTCGTGGGTGCCGCGCTCGATGATGCGGCCATGGTCGAGAACCATGATGCAATCGGAGTTCATGACCGTGCTCAGACGGTGGGCGATCACGAAGGTGGTGCGGCCCTTCATCAGGGCGTCCATGCCGTCCTGCACCAGCTTTTCCGTGCGGGTGTCGATGGAGGAAGTTGCCTCGTCCAGAATCATGACGGGAGGATCGGCCACGGCCGCACGGGCAATGGGGATCCGCTTCGCTACGACCGCTGACCTTGGGACAGACTGGCTCCGTTGCCCGTAAGCATGGTGTTGTAGCCGTCGGGCAGGCGGGTAATGAAGTCGTGGGCGTTTGCCAGCTTCGCCGCGTGGATGCACTCTTCGTCAGTGGCATCCAGCTTGCCGTAGCGAATGTTGTCCATCACTGTGCCGGTGAACAGGTTGGTGTCCTGTAAGACGATGCCGAGAGAGCGGCGCAGATCGGGCTTGCGGATTTTGTTGATGTTGATGTTGTCGTAGCGAATTTTGCCGTCGTCAATGTCGTAGAAGCGGTTGATGAGGTTGGTGATGGTGGTCTTGCCCGCGCCGGTGGCGCCCACAAAGGCGATCTTCTGGCCGGGCTTGGCGTACAGAGTCACATCGTGCAGCACCATCTTCTCGGGGACGTAGCCAAAGTCTACGTTGGTCATGGTGATGTCGCCCTTCAGCTCGGTATAGGTGACGGTGCCGTCCGCCTTGTGGGGGTGCTTCCATGCCCAGTGGCCGGTATGCTCCGGAGTCTCGGTGATATTGCCGTTTTCGTCAATTTTGGCGTTGACCAGCTGGACATAGCCGTCGTCCGTCTCCGGCTGTTCGTCCATCAGTTCGAAGATGCGCTCCGCACCGGCCAGCGCCATGACGATGGCGTTGATCTGGTTGGAGACCTGACTGATGGGCATGTTGAAGGAGCGGGACAGGAGCATGAAGCTCATCAGGCTGCCAAGAGACAGCATATTCCCGCCGGACAGCACGCACAGCGCACCGCCCACGATGGCCAGAATGGCATACTGGACGTAGCCAAGGTTGTTGTTGATGGGACCCATCATGTTGGAGAGCGTACCGGCGATGCGGGCATTGCGGCACAGCTCCTCGTTGAGCTTGTCGAACTGCTCCTTGCAGGCTTCCTCGTGGGTGAAGACCTTGACCACCTTCTGGCCGTTGACCATTTCCTCTACGTAGCCGTTCAGTGCGCCAAGAGACTGCTGCTGGCCGACAAAGTATTTGGCGGATTTGCCCGCCACCTTCATGGTGACGAAGACGATGCCGGTGACAGTGAAGAGCATTACGATGGTCAGCACCCATGAGGTTTGCAGCATTCCCACAAAGACCACCACAATGGTCACCAGGGAGGACGCGCACTGGGGGATGGACTGGGAGATCATCTGCCGCAGAGTGTCAATGTCGCTGGTGTAGCGGGACATGATGTTGCCGGCGGTGTTGGTGTCAAAATACCGCAGGGGAAGTGTCTGCATATGGGCGAACATTTCGTCCCGGATGTGCTTCTGGGTACCCTGACTGACCTTGACCATCAGGAACATGAACAGGAAGGACGAGATCATGCCCACCGCAAAGATGCAGGCAAGCTTGCTGAGATATCCCCACAGGGAAGAAAAATCCGTAGAGCCATCCCGCACCATAGGCAGGATATAGCTGTCCACCAGTGTGCCGAGGGAGCGGCTGCCGGTGGTCTGGGCGACGGCGTTGGCAATGATGCACAGCAGCACCACGCCCAGAGTGGGAAGATAGGGCTTCATGTAGCCCAGCAGCCGCAGCAGGGTCTTCCTGGGGTTCTTGGCTTTGCGGCCGTCGCCGCGCATTCTGACAGGAGGCATTATTCTTCCCCTCCTTTCTGCTGGGAGTAGTAGACTTCCTGATAAATTTTCGACGAGGCCAGCAGGGATTCATGGGTGCCTACGTCTTTCACCATGCCGTTGTCCAGCACGACGATGATGTCCGCGTCCTGCACGGAGGCGATCCGCTGGGCGATGATGAGCTTGGTGGTGCCGGGAATTTCCTCCCGGAACGCCTGACGGATCATGGCGTCGGTACGGGTGTCCACGGCGGAGGTGGAGTCGTCCAGAATGAGGATCTTGGGCTTTTTCAGCAGCGCACGGGCGATGCAAAGACGCTGCTTCTGACCGCCGGAGACGTTGGTGCCGCCCTGCTCAATGTGGGTGTCGTAGCCGTCGGGGAAGCTCCGGATGAACTCGTCGGCGCAGGCCAGACGGCAGGCGTGAACCAGTTCCTTGTCGGTGGCGTTGGGATTGCCCCAGCGGAGGTTTTCCTTGATGGTGCCGGAGAACAGCTCGTTCTTTTGCAGCACCATGGCCACGTTGTCCCGGAGTACCTCAAGGTCGTACTTCCGGACGTCGATGCCGCCCACTTTCAAGGTGCCCTCGCTGACGTCGTACAGGCGGGGGATCAGCTGTACCAAGGTCGTTTTGCTGGAACCGGTGCCGCCCAGAATGCCGACCGTCGCGCCGGAGGGGATGTGCAGGTTCACTTCCTTCAGCGCCCGGTGTCTGGCAGTGGCGGAATAGCGGAAGCTCACGTTCTCAAAGTCGATGGAGCCGTCGGGAACCTCCATGACGGCGTTTTCCGTGGGGGAGGTCAGGTTCGGCTGCTCGGTGAGGATCTCATAGCACCGCTTCAGAGGGGCGCGGCTCATGGTCAGCATGACGGCGACCGTGGAGAGCATCATGAGAGACGAGAGAATCTGGCTGGTGTAGGTGAACATGGAGCTGAGCTGGCCGGTGGTGAGGCCGAGATCGGGGTTATTGCCGGAGGCAATGACAAGGTGTGCGCCGATCCACGAAATGGCCAGCATACAGCCGTAAACGCACAGCTGCATGATGGGATTCGCCAGAGACATGATGCGCTCGGCCTTGCAGAAATCCTTGTAAATGGTGCCGGATACGGAGGTGAATTTCTCGGTCTCCCGGTCTTCCCGGACGAAGGATTTGACCACCCGGATGCCGTGGACGTTCTCCTGCACCACGTTGTTCATTTTATCGTAGGTGCGGAAGACCCGGTCAAAAATCCGGAACACCTTGGGAATCAGGCAAAGCAGGGCGCAGATCAGGATGGGCAGCGCCACGCAGTACACGAGGCTCAGCCGCACGCTGATGCCCATGGCGGAAACCAGCGCCAGAATCAGCATCATGGGGCAGCGGATGGCCATACGGATCATCATCTGGAAGGTGTTCTGCAATGTCGCCACGTCGGAGGTCAGCCGGGTGACGATGGAAGCGGTGGAAAATTTGTCGATATTGGAAAAGCTGAAATCCTGCACCTGATGGTACATATCGTGGCGCAGGTTCTTGGCAAAGCCGGTACCGGCCTTGGACGCAAAGGCGGCGGACAGAACGCCGAAGGACAGCGACGCCAGAGCGCACAGCACCAGAATGCCGGACTTGGCGGCGACCACCTGCATGTTTTGCAGCTTGATGCCGTAGTCATACAGGTCGGCCATGACCAGAGGGATGAGCACCTCCATGGCGACCTCGCCGACCATGCACAGCGGGCTGAGCAGGGCCGCCCACTTATATTCCCGGATGCACCGGGCGAGTCTTCTTATCATGTATCAGATTCCTCCTTGATTTTACGGATACAGGCGCTTGCGCCCATGTTGTCGATGGCGCGCAGGAGCATGGAAGTGAACAGCTCCCGTTCCTCCGGGGAAAAGCCTGCCACCACCTGAGCTTCGTTGTCGAGAATGACCCGGCCCATGGTCTCGTGAAGCTCGTCTCCCTTGGGCAGCACATAGATGCGCTTGCAGCGGCGGTCGGTTTCGTCCGGCCGAAGCTCGATGAAGTCCTTCTTTTCCAGCCGGGACAGCAGCCCCGAAACGGTGGGGTGGCTCAGATGAAAGGTTTCCTCAATGTCCCGGGAGCAGGGCGGCTGAGACCGCTGTGCGAGGTAGCCCATGATATGCCCCTGAGCGGACGTCAGATCCATGGATGCCAGCGCGTTATCCATGGATGCCTTCATGCAGCCGCTGAGAACCTTCAAGAGATAGCCATAGTGATGTGTCAGGATGATCACCACCTTGTCAATAATATGTAGCGTGCTACATATTAGCATATCCCTTTTCAAATTGCAAGAGGGTCATAAAAAGTTTACAATCGGGGAGTACAGGGCGCAAAACCGCCGGGATTTTTGCAATCCCGGCGGTGAATCATTATGGACGGAAGCCTTCAAAAATAGACAGCCAGCCTTCTTTCAGGGCGGTGTCGTGGTCTTCTTTGCTCCGCAGCGTCCAGCTGACGCCCTGAACGCGCCACAGCCTGCGGCAGAGCCAGTTGCTTGGCGTGCTGTTCCGGTCGGCGAACTTATAGGCAATAAAATCGGGGCGGGACAGGAAGTTTGCCAGGTTGTGGGTCAGCAGGAATTTAAGCGTGTCCGAAAGATCGGTGCGATCCCGGAAGAAATTCTCCGAAAGCTGCCCGCGAATGATGTCCGGGCGGTTTTTTCGCAGCCACGCGATGCACCGGGGGTCAAAGGACTCGATGCAGTATACGCCCTTGTAGCCTTTCAGCATGTTGCAGGCCGTCTCAGAGAGCTTTGCGTGGTTGCCGTCCTCCGGCTTCAGCTCGATGATCAGGGGAACCTTTCCGTCTACCAGCGTCAGGACGTCCGCAAACTGGGGGATGGTGTCTTCCGTGTTTTCCAGACGGTAGTTTTTCAGGTCTTGCGTATACAGGTCTTCGATGCGCCCGGCCTGCCCGGTGGTGCGGTTGAGCAGGGAGTCGTGCATCACACCGAGATTGCCGTCCTTGAGCAGATGCAGGTCAAACTCCATGCCGTAGCCGTTCTCCACGGCCAGACGGAAGGCGGTCATGGAATTTTCGGCAGCGCCGTCGCCGTGAAGACCACGGTGGGCATAGTTCCAGCCCCGCAGTTCCTTCATGCCCGAGTGGCTGCTCCGTCCCTGAACGGCCAGCACCCACAGCAGCGCGAGGATCAGTACAATAATAAGCAGCGTCATAATTGTCCCTCCAATGCATCAATCGTCCACATCAAAGGCTTCCAGCCCCTTCTTCGCTTCCACCTTGTTGTCGCCGTGCTTCACAAAGCCCATGGTGACGAAGGATGCGAACACGAAAATGGCGGCGTAGGGGAACAGGGTCTTATAGTCCACATGCTCCAGCAGCCAGCCCGCCACAATGGGGGTCATGATCTGGGCGGACATGGAGAAGGTATAGTACAGCCCCGTAAACTTGCCCACCTCGCTGCCGCTGCACATTTCCACCACCATGGGCAGACTGTTGACGTTGATGGCCGCCCATGCCATGCCCACCAGAACAAACAGGCCGTACAGCATGGGGCTGAAGGAATCGGACAGCATGGTATAGACAAAGGCGGCAAAGAAGCTGCCCGCCAGCAGCAGCGTGCCGAAGCGAATGGTCTTCCGGCGGCCGACTTTGCTCGCCACGTTGCCCACCGGGATGTAGCTGAGGATGGCACCGGCGGTGGCGATGGTCAGGCAGGTGTTGGCCTGTGCCAGCGTCATGTGCCATGTGCGGCCTGCATAGACGGAGAACCATGTGGTGACGCCGTTGTAGCCGATGAACCACAGGGCGATGGAGGCCAGCAGGAAGCCAAGACTCCGCTTGACGTCCTTGGGCAGGGTTTCGCCGTTCTCCGTGACCTGGGTCAGGTTATCCTCGGGATGGGCGTCCTCATAGCGCTTCTGCTCCGCCACCAGCTTGGGTTCGTCCACGCACAGCAGAATGACGGCAAGGGCGGCCAGCATGATGCCACCCACGATGGCGAACAGGGGCAGGTAGGAAACGTACACATCCGCGGTTGTTTTGTACAGAAATGTGGTAATAATCAGGTAAATAATGCCGCCCAGGGCGCCCATCAGGTTGATGATGGCGTTGGCCTTGGAGCGCAGGGGCTTGGGGGTGACGTCAGGCATCAGCGCCACGGCGGGGCTGCGGTAAGTACCCATGGCGGTCAGCAGGATTCCCAGACCGATGATAAAGCACACCTGTTTCCAGGCATCGGGGGAAGCGTGAAAGCTGTCGGTGAGAATGGGCAGCGCCATCATCACCGCGACGGCCGCGAGGGTGCCGAAGAGAATGTAGGGACGGCGGCGGCCAAGGCGGGAGGTGCATTTATCGGACAGTCCGCCGAACATCGGCAGCAGGAACAGGGCGAGGATATTGTCCGCCGCCATGATCATGCCGGAAACGCTTTCTCCCATGTGGAAGGTTTCCGTGAGTATCTTGGGGATCAGGTTGTCGTACATCTGCCAGAAGGCGCAGATGGACAGAAACGCGAAACCGACCAGTACGGTGCGCTTGGTGTTGAGCTTCATTGAGGAGCCTCCGTTCCCATGTAGATATAACCGTATTATATCTGTTCTTTTGGGAGAAGTCCAGACCTTCTTGTCTAAAGAAAGCAAAAAGCGGGTAAAATAGGCGTCAAGTCCTATTTCCGGCGCAGCACAGAATTGTGTGAATGAATCGTAAATTTTCAGCCTGAATTTACCAAAGGCAGAGAAAACGACTTGCGCATTTTCCCGGGAATGGTATAATAGACAAGAGGGAATACCACAGGATAATCGAGGTTATCGACATGAAAAAGATGCTGTTTATCATGAATCCATTTGCCGGAGTGAAGCGGGCGAACCGGCATCTGGCTGACATTTTGCTGACATTTACACAGGCGGGCTATGAGGTCATCACCCACATGACGCTGGGGCGGGGAGACGCCACCGCCGTCGCCCGGGAGAAGGGCAAAGATGTTGATCTGGTGGTCTGCTGCGGCGGCGACGGGACGCTGAACGAGACCATCACCGGCCTGCTCAGCGCCGGGGCGGACACCCCCATCGGCTATATCCCCGCCGGTTCCACCAACGACTTTGCTTCCAGCCTGAAGCTGCCCACCAACATTCTCAAGGCCGCCCAGACCATCGTGGAGGGTGAGCCGGTGAGCTACGACGTAGGGCGGTTCGGCGACCGGTATTTTTCCTATGTTGCCTCCTTCGGCGCGTTTACCAGGTCCAGCTATGCCACACCCCAGAATGTCAAAAACGCTCTGGGCCACACCGCCTATGTTCTCAGCGGCATTACGGAGCTGTCCCAGATCCGCAACGAGCATGTGAAAATGGAGATCGACGGGCAGACGGTGGAGGGGGACTTCCTCTTCGGCGCCATCTGCAATTCCACCTCCGTGGGCGGCATTCTGACGCTGGATCCCAAGCAGGTGGACATGGGCGACGGCCTGTTTGAAATTCTGCTGGTTCGCGCGCCGGAGAATCTGGGGGAAATCCATGAGTGCATCCAGGCGCTGCAAAGCCAGAAGTACAACTGCGCCATGCTCACGTTCCGCAGCGCCCAAAAGGTGCGGATTTTCGCCGACCCGGAAATGCCCTGGACGCTGGACGGCGAAAAAGAAGACGGCCACGAGACGGTGGAGGTGGAGAATCTGCACCACGCCATCCGGCTGATGCAGAAGAAGGATGAAGATGCTTAACACAACACTGTGCTATGTCACCCGGGGCAGTCAGGTGCTGATGCTCCACCGGGTAAAAAAGAAAGCCGACATCAACAAGGACAAGTGGATCGGCATCGGCGGAAAATTCGAGGGGGAAGAATCACCGGACGAATGCCTTCTGCGGGAAGCCAAAGAGGAGACCGGCCTGACCCTGACCTCATGGCAGTGCCGGGGCGTGGTGACGTTCCTGAACGACACCTGCGAGGGCGAATACATGTACCTGTTCACCGCCGACGGCTTTGAAGGGGAAATGACCCAATGCGACGAGGGCGACCTGCAATGGGTAGAGCGGGAATTCCTGAACGCCCTGCCCAAGTGGGAGGGCGACCAGATTTTTCTGGACTTACTGTGGCAGAACGCACCGTTCTTCCTGCTGACCCTGCGTTACCACGGGGATACCCTGACGGAAGCGATACTGAACGGGAAAAAGATACGCTGAGACTTGAGCCGACAGACGCGCGTCTGTCGGCTTAATGTCCCTTAAAGCCTCACAGAGGAAAGCCGCCCGCAGGCGGTAAAATAAATTCGGAATCATTTTGCGTCAGGGCGTGTACTTGGGGCGAGATTTGTCAAGGGCATTTTTGCTATTCGTCGCACCTAAGCGAAAGATGATTTGCAACGCAGTATCGTTTTGTTATACTGAACTCCAATTAAAATCTTTAAAAAAGATTTTAATTGCCCGAAGGGCATGGAGTTCATATGAGACTTGTTTTGTGATTTCTTTCCTTATAAATCACAAAACAGGCAGTGACTTCAGGCGATGCCTTCCTGATTAAAATTAAGATTTTAATCAGGAAATAGTATGATACCTTACCGCACAGGAACGATATCTTTCCAATATTACAGCCCACCGGCCATTTGACCGGTGGGCTGTACCACTTTATTTCGTTAAGGCAGCACCGCACAATTCGGCAAGAAGTCTCAGGCAGGATTTTTGTTCCAATTCAAAGTTCCGAAAATGGAGGAATACTGTATGTATTTCCCATTTTCGGAACTGCGGAAGTGGAGCAAAAAGACGGCTGAGACTCGCAGACGCAATTGTGCGGTGTTGCCTTAATTCTCCGGCCGGTGTTCTGCCGCCCCTTCGGGGTGCTCCTCAATACTACCCCGGTACCGGCTGCGCGTTTTCCATTGCATCTGCATCAACGGAAGGGGCATCCGCCCACATGGACCGATCTACATGATCTCGTTGCGTCGGACTTCTCTGCCGAGCTCGCTGGAGCGATAGAACATTTCCAGTGTGGCCGCGGTATTTATGACCTGCTGGGGGGTAATCATCAGGGATTCTGTGCCGTTCAGGACCCCAATCACATGACGGATCAGGTAATAATGCCCGGCAAACGGCCTGTCATCGTACTCGCCCAGACCGAACAGCCGGGGGCTGAAATCCGTCTGATTCTCGCCGAGCGTCCCGTAGAGCTTCAGCTCCGGCAGGATGAGACCGGATTTGTCACCGAGGATCATCATGTTGTTTCGGTCGGAAAGATTGGCTGCCCACGCCACCTTGAAATTCAGGCTGATGCCCGCATCCGTGCGGAGACTTCCGGAGGCAAACTCCTCGACGTCGCATTCCGCCGGATCGAATCTGCGCGCGGTATGTACGCCGCTGAATGCGCCGCTTTCTTTCAGGTCGTAGATAACGCCCCGCTCGGAATGGATGATCCGGTCGCTGGTAAAGCCGCTGACCGCTGAGACCTGCGGAGATCCCAGCATCCAGAGCATTTCAAGGTGGGCGGGGGTGCCGATGGCGCCCACCGCCCCGCCGCCGCTGGCGGCTTTCCGGTGGAAGGTGCCCCATGAGGGGACCCCTCTGCGCCGGATTCGGTCAATTTCCGCATAGTAAATATTTCCAAGAACCCCGTCCGCAATGTAATCCCGCGCGGCAAAGTAGGCGCGCTGGAAGCGGGACGTCTGGCACACCACCAGCTGCTTGCCCAGCTTTTCGGCCAGTGCGTAAAGCTCGACTGTATCGGCGTAATGCAGGGTCAGCGGTTTTTCGCAGATCACATTCGCGCCGGCCTTCAACGCCTGCGCAACCAGTCCCTTGTGCGTGGAATTGGGCGTGCAGACGGATACCAGATCGGGATGGACTTCCTCCAGCATAGCCGCCACATCAGAGTACCAGCGGGGAATATCATGACGCAGGGCAGTGTCCCTTGCGGCCGACGCGTTCAGGTCGCACACGGCCTCCAGACTGACGTCCTGCGAAAACGCCTTGTACGCGGGAATATGCCCGGAATTTGCGATCATTCCGGCGCTGATAACAGCGGCTTTCAGTTTCTGTGTTCCCATAAATATCCTCCCTGTGTGCGCCTTTTTATGTTTGTCAAGGCTATCTTTTGCTTTTTTCCGGCCTCTTTCCCGGAATTTTATAATCTTGCATTCTATTTGAGAATTTGGTATACTTTTGCAATACCAGTCAGAAGGACGGTGATCACCATATGTCTGTGCCTGAGCCTGTCATCCTCTGTGACCCCTTTTACCATTCATCCAACTGGTTTCAGGAGATCATTGCCGGATTCCGGGACGCCGCGGCAAAAGACCGGAACAATTCTCCAATCCATATCCACAGCATGGGCACCATCGGCCAGCTGCGGCTGGAGCCGGGCATTCCGGTCATCGTGACGAACAGCTCCCTGAAAAATCTTACTTCCGCGGTTCAGCAGCTGCGGCAGGCGGGAATCCCGGTTATTCTTTCCGGCGTGGACGGCGCCCACTTTGGCTCCGACATCTGCTCCGTGGCGTCGGATTCGGCGCTGGCCATGACCCAGATGGTAAGGTATCTGCTGTCCTATGACCGGAAGCGGATCGCTCTGGCAGGGTTCTGGTCCTCGTCCAGAAACGATATGGCGTTTCTGGATGCGGCCGTCGCCGCCGCGGACCGCTTCGGGTATCCGATTTCCCCGCAGAGTATTTTCCTCTGGGAAAACCAGCTGGATGAAAGCCTGAACGCGTTCTTTCAGAAGTACGAGGACTACAACGCGGTGATCTGCCCCAACGACACCATCGCCATCTGCCTGACGCGGGCGTGCCGGGAGCGGGACATCCGGATACCGGAGACGCTCTTTGTTACCGGCGCAAGCAATATGCGGATCAGTCAGAAGTTTGAACCGTCCATCACGACCATCAGCATGGACTTCCGGGAGATCGGAAAGGAAACCTACTACGTCAGGGAGCATCTTATCCGGAGGGAGAGCAAGTGCAGCCGTATCAGCGTGTCGATCCCGGCCTGTATCATTCCAAGGGAAAGCACGGGAAACCTTTCGCTGAAGGAGGCGCTTCCTCAGGCCGGAAGCCAGTGCGTCTCCACCTTCGAGAGCGGAAACAATTTCTTCACGAACCCTACCATCAATTCCCTGATCCGCTTTGAAAACTGCCTGTCTAACCGGGACGAGATCGATCAGAAGATCATCATGGCAATTCTGCAGGGAAAGAGCTATGAGCAGATGGAGGAGATGCTCTTTATGAGCGGCAGTGCGATCCGCTACCGCCGGAGCAGGATCTTCCGGGACGCAGGGGTCTCCAACCGGGCGGAATTCGAACAGCTGCTGACATCCCTGTATTCTATCTGACAGTATATATCATTCTTCATTTCCCGGGGATTCACAAGGTCACAATTTGTAATTGGCCAATTCTGAAAAATAACATTGACACGAGAAGCTGACAGGGGATATAATAAAAAAATGCCTTTAGAATTCGGAGTATGTACCAACTTCCTTGAGACGCCGGACACCGACCCGGTGGGCATGTGTCGGATCCCGGTGATCGCGGAAGCGGGCTTTCAGTACGTCGAGCTGCCTCTGTGCCATGTGGCGGCCCTTTCCGACGGGGAATTTGAACGGCTCGCGGATGTTATTCATAGCAGCGGGCTTCGCAGTCCGGCCGCCTGCAACCTGTTCCCGGATCAGATGCCCTTGCTGGGCGGGCAAGCAAACCCGGGGGAAATTTCCGCCTATCTGGAACACGCCTTATGCCGTGCTTCCCGGTTGGGGATACGGAAAGTTGTGTTTGCCAGCGTTTCCGCATGGACTGCCTACGGCAGCTGTCAGGACAGGCGGGCGGAAATCGTGGAGCTGGTTCGCGGGACAGTGGCTCCCGCCTTTCAAAAATACCAGATCCGGCTGCTGCTGGAGGGACTCCGCAGGCAGGTCTGCAATGCGGTGAATACCCTGCCGGAAGCGGCAGAGATCTGCCGGCAGGCGGCGCATCCTTATGTAGGGGTGATGGCAGACCTGTATCACATGATCTGTAATGGAGAGCCTCCAGACGAGCTTGCCGTATACGGAAACGAGATAGAGCACGTCCACATTGCGGAGAGGGACCGGCTCCCGCCGCTTGCCGGGGTGGCGGGGGGGGGGGATCAGGAAAT
>OGPV01000832.1_pt1 | contig 22739 bp, 25 predicted proteins | sample 1553001 | NCBI WGS metagenome assembly OGPV01 (sample SAMEA2580268, study PRJEB22360) | human gut metagenome | biome: human gut; feature: human-associated habitat; material: faeces | place: Denmark | collected 2008/2010
AACATAAACAATTTGTTGTATAATATATATGTAATTAAATTCCACGCGATGTGGGGGGAGAAGTTGGCTGAGGCTGCTTCTCTCTTTTTGTTTATAAAATATCTTCCAGCGGGCTAAAAAGGGTTTTAGGGATTTTGCCCTAAACAGCAAAAATGGTGTCAAAACACCAAGCTGGCGAATTTTGGGCACTAAAAAATGCTCTCCAAAATTCGTGACAAATAAATCTTTTCTAAAATTATATGTTATATTTTTTCTGTTAAATTTTGTATTTAAAATTTGTAGACATGTAAAATGAAAAATGGTATAATCATTTTGAACTGCATTAATATTACAATTAGCTTTTAGGACTATTAGTAATATTACGTACAAGGAATATAAAGAAAAAAATTAAGGAGGAATTGTTTATGGAAAGAAAATTTAATAAAGGAGATATTGTTCAACATTTTAAGAGAGAAAAAATGACAGAGGAACAATTAAAAGAAGAACCAAATTTATATTTATATGAAATTATTGGTACTGCAAGACACACTGAAAATAAAGAAGAATTAATGATTTATAAACCTTTATATACAACTGAATGTACAAATGGAGTTGATTTTGCTGCAAGACCATTAGAGATGTTTATGTCAGAAGTAGATCATGAAAAGTATCCAGAGATTAATCAGAAATATCGTTTTGAATTGAAGAAATAAGTTATATAGTAAAAAAATTATTTTATTGGAGAAAGGTTAGTATAATATATTAAATTTTAAACTCTATTATATTATACAAGGTATTAAGTAAATGAAAAATTATATAGATACATTAAATGAAACAATAAAATCATATTATAAGATTTTATCAGAAGATTTTCCAAAATTTTTAAATGAGTATATTAATACTCCAGAAATGTTAAAACAATCTAAAATAAGTGTAAGTTGTGGTACAATATATTCAAAAATGTATAAACAAATGTGGTATTCAAGTTTAGACCATAGTATTGCAGTAGCTTTAATAATATGGCATTTTACAAAAGATAGGAAGCAAACTTTATCAGGATTGTTCCATGATATTGCAACTCCAGTATTTAAGCATTCTATTGATTTTATGAATAAAGACTATGAAAAACAAGAATCTACTGAAGAATTAACTACAAAAATAATTAGTGAATCAAAAGAGATAATGGAGTTACTAAATAGAGATGGTATAAAAGTTGAAGAAGTAGCAGATTACCATATATATCCTATTGCAGATAATGATACGCCATGTCTTTCAAGTGATAGATTAGAATATACTTTATCTAATGGATTAGGAGCAACAGAAAAGATTTGGACTTTAGATGATGTAAAAGAAATTTATGATAATATAGAAATTCAAGAAGATGAAAATGGTATAGAAGAATTAGGCTTCAAAGATATTGCTATTGCAGAAAAATTTGTACATACAATGAGCATTTTATCAAGATTATATCGTAGAGAAAAAACACTTTTTACAATGCAAATGCTTGCTGATATTATGAGAATAATGTCCGATAATAATTTAATCAATATATCAGAAATGTATAATCTATCTGAAAAAGAAGTGATTGAAAAAATAGAAAAATGTAATGTAAAAAATATATCTAATGGTTTTGAAATATGGAAACATGCTACAGATATTTTAACAAGTGAAAAAATGCCTGAAGGAAAATACTTTGTAAATATTGAAAAAGTTAAAAAGAGATATATAAATCCGTTAGTTAGATATAACAATGAATATAAAAGAATAAAAGATATTTCAGAAAAAGCAACAAATGATATTAATGAAGCTCTTGAATATAAAACTGCTAAATATGTATTTTTAGATTTTGATTTTAAATAATGGAATATAAAGGGAATGTTCAAATGTAATATGCAGAAGATTTTGATATTTCGTACAAGTATTAGATTAATAAATTACAATTAATAATTTTTTTATAAAAAGAGCTGACAAATAAAATGGAGCACGTTATACTACTAGTAAATTTATATATGGAGGTAGTAGAAGTGGAAGAAAAACCTAGTGTTTTAAACGATTTATTTGTTAGTAGAGAGGAAAATATATGTGCTTTAACTGAATTTGATAAGAAAAGGATTAAAGAATTAACAAAGGATAATAATACTTATCAAATGCTCTTAGATAAGCTAGAAGATTTATCTAGTGATGATATATCAAAAGCTAAAGTTAAAGATAGTTTAGAAAGTTATATTGATAAGGTAAACGTAATAGGTTCTTATGAAAATGAAAAGTTTTATAAGATTGGATTTACAGATGCAATGAATTTAGTGTTTGAATGTATTAAACGAGAAATATAATATAAAGTAATTTTTATTGGATAAGCATATGGGAATAACCATATGTTTATTTTTTTTGTAAGAAATTTAAAATTTTTTGTTTTACCCGTCACATTTTTGATTTTGAATCGCTATTAAGGTTAAGAAGAAAATTTCAAATTGCCAATAACCTTTTTAAAATTTAATCGCTGTTAATAGTAGAAGGAAAAATAAAAAAAATTAGAATTGCCCGTAAGATTTTTGATTTTGAATTGCTGTTTATGTTAGGAAGAAAAAATTTTAATATTGCCCATAAAGTTTTTAGATTTCAGTTGTTGTTAATATTAGGAACAAAAAATTTAAAATTTACCCGTAAGATTTTTAAAGTTGAATCGCTGTTAAGGTTAGAAATAAAAAAATTAAAATTTTTTCATTTACCCGTAACGTTTTGGATTTTCAATTGCTGTTAATAGTAGAGAGATAAAAATTATTAAAAAATTTGGACAATTTAAAATTTTCTCGCCTATGTAATTAGATGGGCAAAATTGCACATTGACAAATACACTTGATTTAAGTGTCATAAAGAGCCATTTTCTTTAATATTCTGTATTAGCAAGAAAGGATTTGAATAAGTATGAATGAGGATAATAATAATACAAAAGAAAATAAATTAGAGTTCAATACATATTGCATTTTTACAGAAGAAAAACAAGATATTAGAGATACGATAGGATTAGTTTTTAAGGATTATTTAGAAAGTATAAAAGTAAAGAATAAGTAATTATATTAAAACAATTGCAAAATTTAATTGAGCACGTTACAATTTAAGCATAGATGATTACGGATAGGAGGTTAAATGCTGGATTTAAGAAGTCAAAATTTTAAAGTACGGAATGTATATCAGACTATCTAGAGAAGATGGCGACAAGCAAGAAAGCGAAAGTATCGGTAATCAAAGAAAAATTTTGCAAAGATATGTAAAGGAGAATAATTTATGTTTAGTTAAAGAATATGTTGATGATGGCATAAGTGGTACAACTTTTGATAGACCTTCATTTAATGAATTATTGCAAGATATTGAAAATAAAACAATTGATATGGTAATTACAAAAGACTTATCAAGACTTGGTAGGGATTACATTAAAACTGGTTTTTATTTGGAAGACTATTTTCCTAAAAATAATATTAGATATGTTGCAATAACAGATGGAATAGATACATATATAGATAGCACAAATAACGATATAACGCCTTTTAAAGCAATAATGAATGATATGTATGCTAAAGATATTTCCAAGAAAATTAGAAGTGTTTTGAAGGAAAAGCAAAAGCAAGGAGAATATATGTGTGGTATTTCAGCTTATGGTTACAAAAAGCATCCTACAATAAAAAATAAATTGATTGTAGATGAGCAGGTAAGGGATATTGTAGAAAAGATTTTTGATATGTATTCAAATGGACATGGTAGTGTAGAAATTGTAAATTATCTAAACTCAAATAAATTTCTATCTCCAACAGGTTATAGGAAAACAGGACTAGTGCAAGATAATACGTGGTCGAAATCTTCGATTTCGTGTCCACGGCTATATGCAAGCGAAGTCGCATGAAAACAAAACTAGCTATAATTGGAATGAAGTAACCTTATGCAATATGCTAAAAAATGAAGTCTATATAGGCAATACCGTTCAAAATAAAAGGTCTATAATATCATATAAAGTCAAGAAATTTAGAACTGTTGATAAAGAAGAACATATAAGAGTTGAAAATACCCATGAAGCTATTATTGACAAAGATACATTTGAAAAAGTGCAACGTATCATAGAAAAAAGAGGAACAAACACAAAACTTAAATATGATTATTTATTAAGAGGATTACTTTACTGTTATCATTGCAAAAGAAAGTTGCAAATAGTTCTAAAGAAGAACTCTAAAAGAAATGCAAAATCACATCCATATATAACTTGTAGTGATGCAAAAGAACGTGGATGTTATTCATTAAATATGAACTACGAGAAATTTGAAAAAAATATTATTTATGTTGTAAAAAAGATATGTCAAATATATGCTGACAAAGAAATTTTTTATTCAATTTATGAAAAATATCAAAATAAAACATCAGATATTCGAGAAAGATATAGGAAAAAAATAGAACAAATTGATAAAGCAATATTAGATATAAATAACAATTTAGACAAGATGTATATGGATAAATTAAGAGGTATTTTACAAGAAGAAGACTACGTTAGAGTATCACAAAAATTAAGTTTAGAAAGAACAAAATTAAATGAACAAAAGCAAGAATTAGAACAGAAATTAATTGGAACAAAAGACAAAATTGAAAACAAAAATCAAACAAAAGAAGAAAAAGAATTAGATGAATTAATAGAAAATTTTTTGAAATTAGAAAAAATTGATAAGATATATTTGTATCGATTAATTAATAAAATTGAGATTGATAAAGACAAAAATATTTACATATATTTTAATTTTTCAAAACTAAATTCTATTAATGAAAATCTAGATGAATTTATCAAAATTGAAGAATTAATTAATGAAAATCAAAAATGCAAAGTCGTGTAATATAAACAGTTACAAGACTTTGCAAAACGGTTGGAAGTTTTTAAAATCCACACCATTGATATTTGCTTTCCAACCATTTGGAAATGATATTTTTAAATAATTATTGGCTATTTTTTTTGCACTTTCATATTCTTTTGTGTTACTTTTTATTGCTCCTGTTACTAAATCTACTCCATCTGGGTTTACCATTGGAACTACATATATTGAAACTTGATTAAATATATTTCTTGCACTTTGTCCATATATATTAAAGTTATTTACAACTGATTTGCAAAAATTCTCTACAAATTTCATCATTAATAATGATGTAATCCACTCACTTGCATGTATTCCACCTGAATACATAACTTCTTTATTCCCATTTCCTATTTTTACATACGGGATATCTTTTCCCAATACGCTTTTCCCAATATTTCCAATATCCAAAAATGAATATCTTTTTCTTAAAGCTTTAATATTTGTTTGCATTAGCTCATATGTATAATTTAAATTTGTCGGCACAATATCTTTTGTATTTACTCGTCTTAACATTCTCATATATAATCACCTAATTATATATATTAAAATAATAGAATTTTTGTTACTAATATAAAAGCAAAGTCTTGTAAAGTACTGATATTTCAGCACTTACAAAACTTTTCAACTTTGGTGTGCTTGAAGGGAATCGAACCCCCGACCTCTCCCTTAGGAGGGGAGCGCTCTATCCAACTGAGCTACAAACACATATATTTTTATTTTACACCATTAATTGTGTTTTGGCAAGGTATAACATTTACTTTTTATGTGTTTTTGTGCTATAATTTTATAGGTGATTTTTATGCAAAAAATGTTAAGTTATATGAGAAAAGCAATCGAAAATTATAATATGATAAATGAAGGAGATAAAATTGCTGTTGGTCTTTCTGGCGGAAAAGACTCTATTACCTTACTTATGGGTTTAAAGGCTTTGCAAAGATTCTATCCTAAGAAGTTCGAAGTAGTTGCAATAAGTGTTAATCCTGGATTTGAATTTTTTAATTCAGAATTTTTGAAAAGTGTTTGTGATAAAATCGGTGTAGAATTTATTGAGGAAAAAAGCTATATAAAAGAAATTGTTTTTGATATAAGGAAGGAAAAAAATCCTTGTTCTTTATGTGCCAACTTGCGTAGAGGAATTTTAAATTCTTCTGCAATCGCTCATGGTTGTAACAAAATTGCTTTGGGGCATAATGAAGATGATGTTTTAGAAACATTTTTTTTGAATCTTTTATATGCTGGAAATTTGTCAACTTTTGCTCCAATTAGCTATATGGATAGGTCTAAAATAACTTTAATTAGACCTATGGTTTACATACCTGAAAAAGAAGTACGTAAATTTGTTAGGAGGCAAGGAATAGAAGTAATGCCTAAAGTATGCCCTATGGATGGGGTTTCTAAAAGGGAATCTATAAAAGAGTTAATCTATAAATTAGTTATAGAAATTCCAACCGTTAGAGCAAATATTATGGGTGCTATTAGAAGATCTAATATTAACGGTTGGAAAGAATTTTAAATTATTATTTTTACTGTAAACAAGTCACCTTCTATTTTTATTTGCATTTTTCCTCCTTGCAAACTCACTAAATCTTTAGCTATTGAAAGACCGTAATCCATTGCCACCACTTGTTCTAGATTTATTTCCTCTAACAAATCGTTCCATTAGCTCTTCTGGCGTTATGTTTAACTCTTCTTTTGATATGTTTTTCATTGTAAATACTATTTTATCATTTTGTTCAACATTTACATATATTCTTGTCCCCTCTAAAGAATATTTATATGCATTATTGTATATGTTTTCTAATACTCTCCACATTTTTTTGCTATCTAATTGTGCAAAGATCTCCTCTTTTTCTATTTTGCTAATTAATTTTAAATCTTTACTCTCATACTTTTCTGCAAATTCTCCATTTGCTTGTAATATCATTTCTGTGAAATTCAATTTTTGTAAATTTACCGTTTCATTTCCAGAACTTATTTTAGATGCTTCTATTAAATTTTCTGTTAAATTTTTTAATTTTTTTGATTTATTCTCTAGAATCTCTATATATTTTTGCGCATTTTCATTTTCTATATTTTCTTTTTTTAGAAGATTAGCATAATTTATTATTGAAGTAAGTGGAGTTTTTAAGTCATGTGATACATTTGTTATTAAGTCTGTTTTTAATCTTTCTGATTTAACCTTTTCATTTACTGCATTTTCCATGCCTTTTTTTATATTGTTTATGTCTTGGACCATATTTTTTAAGTATTTATTGTCTGTTTTTATTTCTGATTGATATTCTCCTGACACTATATTTCTTATTTCTTTTTCTATTCTATTATATTCTGAGACATTTTTTAAGAAAATAATTACTATTGCCGCATATATCAAAATTGCCAATGGTTTAATTTTAACGTCATATATTACTATACCATAGTGCAATGTAATTGCTGAAATTATTCCCATAGCTATTATTGTTACTACCACCACTATTATTATTAATTTATAATTTTCTTTTATTTTTTCTATAAAATTGGTTACTACTTTTTCATTTTGTGCTTTAGCTTGCTTTATATTTTTTACACTATTAAAAAATATTTCTGCTAAAATAGCATATAAAATAAGGCAAATTAATTCTATACTAATTTTTTCAAATATTGCTTCCATTCCTAATATCGTTAGTATTTTAACATCAAAAAAATCCGTGTAAATACCGCTTTTTATTGCTTTATATAAAAGTACTATAGATAATATTGAAAATATAACTACTCCGATTATATTTATCTTTATATTATGATTTGCTTTATAATAATTTTGTTGTATTGTTTTCATATAGCCATTATTATCTAAATTTACTTTTACATATATATCCAATACTTCAAATCTGGATTGGTCTGCTTTAAATCCATATTTCTGCAACACATCTATATTTGTATCTGGTACAGAATTTAAACTACAAATATAATATTGTAAACTTTCTTTAAATTCTGATTTTATATGTTCTTTATCCTGTATTACTGTTTTTAAATTGCTAAGTATTATATGTTTTCCCGTGTTTGTTGTAATATCTGCTATGTACTCTATATTTGAATTTTCTCTATTTATGTATTCAAGTCCTGGGTAGCTTTCTAGCTCATCATTCCATATGCTCCAGTAAATAGCATCTTCCAAAGTTTCTATTTCATGCGTTATTGCACTTTTATATGATTCTGTTTGTAAAAAATTTGCTTTAGCAATTTCAGCCCAAGAAAATCGTCTTACATTTGAATATATATTGTTTCCTAAAATCCATAATATGATTACCGATATGAATAATAATAGTCTCGCTATATTTATTTTTGACTTTTTTCTGCTTTTTTTCATGCTTTATTTTCCCTTTCCTAAGATATAATAATATTTTTATATATTTTCTATCTTGTACCCTAGTCCCCACACAGCTTTTAGATATTTTGGTTCTTTAGGATTTATTTCTATTTTATCTCTTATATGGCTTATATGCACTACTACTTTTTTTTCATATCCGTCAAATGGCTCTTTCCAAACATTTTCATATATTTGCTTTATTGAAAATACTTGTCCTTTATTGCTTGCCAAAAAAAGTAATAATTTATATTCTATAGATGTAAGCTTTATTTTTTCTCCATCAACCATTACTTCTTTTGTTTTATCATTAATTTCTAGTCCATCTATTATTATGTTATCATTTTCTATAAGATTTCCAAGCTTAGTATATCTTCTTATATTTGACTTAACTCTTGCTATTAATTCTAGCGGTTCAAATGGCTTAGTAATATAGTCATCCGCTCCTGCATTTAACCCGATTATTTTATCTATACTTTGTGACTTTGCAGATATAAATATTATTGGAACTGAATTTGTTTTTCTTATTTCTCGTGCCACTGCAATTCCATCTATTTTTGGCATCATTATATCTAACAATACTAAATGTATATCTTTTTTCTTTAAGATTTCAATAGCTTTTTCTCCATCATAACATTCAAATACATTGTATCCCTCTTCTTCTAGATAAATTTTAATTGAGTCCGCTATTTCCTTATCATCATCCACTACTAATATATTATACATCCATTTTCACCTCATATATATTGCATGCATTCATTCTTTGCACATATTCAATTTTTCCGTTTATTGTTGACTTTATTTTTTCTTCGTTTACCCCATTATTACAAATTAAAATGAAGTTACTTTCTGTTTTTTCTATTTTATCATAATTTTCAACATCTATTATAATTGATTTATCCACTAATGTGAATAAATATAGGTCATCTAGTATTCTATTTTCCTTTGTATTAAAAACATAAATTATTGGCAAGTTTTTTTCTGCTATTTTTTCTGCTATATTATTATATTGTGAATATATATATTCTATTTTTGTATTTTTCACAAATGGACTGTATATTATTGTGAAAAATATTATTGATATTATAAATAATGTATGTTTGCAACTTGCACGTTTTCTTACAAATTCTCTTAAACAATATGCTATTGCAATTATCATTGATGAATATATTGGAATTATATATCTTGTTTCAATATACGGAGCTTTTAATACTATTGTTAATAAATAAATCAAAATTGGAGTTACCAGTAAAACCATTTCTCCATTCATTTTAATATCACTCTTTTTAGGTTTTATTGCTATAATTCCTGTTAAAATTATTATAAATGGCAATAACCCATTAAAGAATTCTTGATTTATCTTTTTGCAGTATCCTACTATATTTTTTATTACATCCACTTCTACAGTTACCCCTCTGTAGCTGAAAAATATATGTGATATTGCATATGGAAATATGAGTATATAAATAACTGATGATATAAATATTCCAATATTATATATCATCAGATTTTTGTAATTCTTTTGCTTTATGCATTTTACTGTATATATTAAATATAATACAAATGCGTAAATAAAAAAGTAATAATGTGTTAGCCCTCCAAAAATCATAAATGTAGAAATCAAAAATATATTTATTGGTCTTATTTTTTCTTTATTATATATTTTCATATGTAAGAATGTAATTATTAATATATTTAAATTACATAGTTCATACATTCTTATATATAATGTACTATTTAAGCTAATTAGTGTAAGTCCATTAATTAATGTTGTCAATACTGCATATATTTTATTTTTAAATAATTCTTTTGATATTAGATATACCATTATACTTGATATTATAAATATTGTTATATTTAATAAAATTCCAGTCCATTTTGTAAATTTGTTTATTGTAAAAGTTGCAGATATTCTTAATAGTAAATAATACAGTGGAGGATGTACATCATTTTTTTGATTTTCATATACAGGTTTTATATTATAAATTTCATTGTCGTTAACTTCTAAATAATCTTCAAAATATTCTTTATTATGCCATTTATTTAAAAAATCCTCATTATCTGCAATATTTGGTTTATTATAATTCATTAGGCCATATGAGTACATTTCATCCATATGAAAGTATTGTTTTTGATACCCAAAATAAATTCTAATTAATATCTGAACTAATATAATTATTATTAAAATGATTGTTGTCTTTTTCCTCATCTTTATTCTCCCAATATTTTTCTCCATTTATTTCATCAATTAAATATAGCGGTCTATTTTTTGTTTGATTAAATGTTCTTCCTATATATTCACCTAATATTCCAATTAATGCAAATTGTATGCCCATAAAGAAGAGTATTAATGAAATAATTATTTGATATGGTTCTATTGTTTGTTTAATAATAACATATATTAGATTAATTAGCCAAGATGCAAATGTAATAAATGATATATATATTGGCCATCTTAATGGTGAAATAGAAAGTGATGTTATTCCATCTATTGCTAGGTCTATTAATTTTTTATAATTCCATTTTGTTACTCCTGCTATTCTTTTGTCCCTATCAAAATATATTGCCTTTTTGTTATATCCTATCCAACTAAAAATACTTTTTGAGCATCTTCCTGTTTCTCTTAATTTGCACATTGCTTGTACACATCTTTTATCTAATAATCTAAAATCTCCTGTATCCTTTTGTATTGGTATTTTAGTAAACTTTTGTAATGTTTTATAGTACATAGTTGATGTGAATTTTTTTAGCCATGTTTCTCCATCTCTTGTTTTTCTTGTTGCATACACATCGTCATATCCTTTTTCCCATTCTTGTATCATTTCTGGTATAAGTTCTGGTGGATCTTGCAAATCTGCATCCATTATTATTACTGCATCGCTTTTCCTAGAATAGTCTAATCCTGCTATTATAGCTATTTCCTTTCCAAAGTTTCTTGAAAACGATATATATTCAAATCTATTATCTTTTTTTCTTATTCCTTCTATTATTTTTAAACTATTATCTTTGCTTCCATCATTTATGAACAGTACTTCAATTCTATAATTTGTTAGCTTGTTTATTATAGATGTTAGTCTATTTCTTAAAAATAGAAGTGATTCTTCCTCATTATATATTGGAATTAATATTTTAATTGTTTTCATTTTTTCCCTACCTTTATTTTTTCTATATTAATATTATATTCTTTATATCACTTAAATATTAAATTTAAAGGCTAGAAAAAGTTAAAATTTAGTAAATTTTATTCAAATATTCTCTAATTGGCAAAACAGACCTCATTACGAGATCTGTTTTTTCTATGCCCATGGATTTGCAGATTCTGGATCTTTTATACCTGCCATTAATCCTACAATTGTATCACTCCATATTATTTAATTTCTGTAGACCATAGTCCATGTTTGTTGCAATAAGCATATATTTTTGAACCTGGTATATATTTAAATCTACATTCTGCATTTTGTTCTGGATATAGTTTTATTTTGCATATTTTCTCACCGGCAATCATTGCCAACCACTCTATATAATGCTCTTTATCCATTACATGATTTACTTTTACAAATATTTCATCTTCAACTTTTTCATACGTTGGTATATGTTTTTCGGCTACAGCATCCATGCTATTTGGAATGATTTCTTCCATTTTTTCTCCACAGCAAACTATACCACAATTATCGCAACTACAGTCCTTTAAAACTTCGACCATCGCTCCACATTTAGAACATTTTTTTATAATTAATTTTTCCATAATATCTTTCCTCCTACTTTTTTAAGTTATTACAATAATATCATAATCACTATAAAAAATCTAGATATATTATATTATTTATCTTTTATTAATTTGTAAATATCTTTAAGTTGCAAGTGCTAGTTAATTTCTTTTAATTTAGCCGTCATGTCAAAATTATAAATATACTTACCATCAATTTTTTCATAAACTTCTCCAACTTTTGCATTTTTAGGTAAATCTATCTCAAATATAGAACACGGTCCACCATCACCATTTTCTGATATACAAACCGAATTCTCATCCATTACCCAAGCATAGCCATTTCCTTTCCAGCTTTTGTTATCTAAAAAAATCTTTCTTCTCTCATATAAGTTATATTCTTCTAATACTTTGTCATTTTCATTCATACCTTTACCTTCATCCATCATATTTTTTAATGCATTTTTTAAATCTCTAATAAATTCCTTTATGAAACCATTACTATTATTATTGTTTCTTTCAAATATATTTAAGTCCAATATTTCACCTCCTATTTTTCTAATTTACTTTCTCCTGTTGCATAATTAATAATAATTCCATTTTGCACATTATATACATATACATTAAATTGTAATTTTCCATTGTCTTCAATAGAATATGCTTCAATATTTACACCATTTGCTAATTTATTTTCGCCCTCAAAATATGGAGTAACTCTATATAGGACATGGTTAGTTTGATTTTCCTTCAAATAATTATAAACCTGATCTTCAAATTGTTTCATTCCATTTATATTAAAGCTTTGTGTCCCTGTCATTATGTTTCTTTTATCCACATCTATTCCACCTAATTTCCACGCAATTATATGACATCTATGATATAGATATCCTCCTGGAATAGTGTTTGTGTTATATTTTTTTTGTTTAAATCCTGTTGGTGTAATTGAAGAATAATCATCTTTTTCGTCATCTTCATTAGCCTTTTTCCAACTAGTTTTTATCATTGCCCTTCCGCACTCTGCCATTTTCTAAATCAGAATAATAATCTTTCTGTATACTTATGTCTTGCGCAGTAAATTGAGGCACATTGTTGTTTATTTCAATAAATATTTCTCCACTGTATTTTGGAATGTTTGATATAGCGTAAGAAATTTTGTCGTTTTCTATAATATTGCTTGTTTGGTTTTCCTTTCCAATGTTAAAATTTACGCTTACAGCAGTTATTATAATATATAACAATATTATTGCAATACGCTTTAATTTTTTTGTATTTTTATTCATACATTTCACCCATATATTTAATATCATAATATATGATTTTTTTCAATATTTGTATAGCTTGATTTTATTATATTTCGCTCTGCATACCTCACTCCTACATATCCTCTATACACTGCCAAATCAGTTCATTCTGATAAGTTTCTTTTATATTAGTTTTGGAAAATCTAGAAGTACTATTTTTATCTGCTCCATTATTTATTAATAATTTCAAAATCTTCCTATATTGCTCTATGCCAACCTGTACACAGTGATACTTGGAATGGAGACATTCCTCAACCTTTCTCCTTCCTCTTTTATTTTTTCTATAAAAATATTCTATCAAATCGGTATCTTTTATTCATTTTTTAAAATTACCCTACTAAAAGTTTATACAAATTTATATCAATTTTAAATATTTTTCAATATTTTATTTTCAATGTATTTGTGACATATCTATTTTAAACCTATATTGAACATATTTTTTTAGAAAACCTTTTTTATATTTGGTAGTATATGCAAAAAAAGCACTTTTCTATGAAACCTTTATTGTACCCAATTGTAAAAAAGAGACTCAAACTTACAACCTTCGGGTTATGAGCGAGGTTTGACCGATTTTTGTAGTTTTGTGAAAATTAGAGTTTTTGTTGGTATTTCAGTATTTGCAAGAGTTTTGGTTTGTAGAACATTTGTGCATTTTTAGGGCATTTTTGGAGAAGATTTTACCCAATTTTTACCCAATGGGTATGATACGTTTGTTCTTACAAAATTGGCTCTTGTGGATACTTTTGGAAAATGAAAAATTTTAATTTTTAGGAGGATTTAGATTATGAATAATTTAAGAGAAGTTAATGATGATATTTTGAAGGATTGGTTAATGTTTAGAGAGGATGATTTATGTTCTTTGACTTGTGATGAGGATAGAAAGCATTTTGTTTATTTTGATGAGATTTCTGAGAGGATTTTGAAGAATGTTCCAAAACAGAATAAAAAGTATGTTAAGAAACAACTTGATTTGCTTGATGAGAATTTTATGGATTATATTTTCTATTGGAATGAGAAATATTATAGGAATGGTTTTTGTGATGGAGTACAGCTAATTGGTGGTAGTATGAATTTATAGCATAATAAAAAGTGTGAAATCTGACTTTTGAGTTTAAAAGTCGTTTTTCACACTTTTTTTCATATCATTCTAAAGTAAGAATTGTCTTAAAATTTTTATATACTATCTCTTTAAGATTTTCTTCCTCAAAAAAACTTGATATAATTTCATATTGTTCAGCTAAAAACCTTGGTTCATATTTTTTACCATTAACTTTTGTAAAAGGGCCATCACTTTCTATCAATAGTTTGTCTTTTGGAATTAAGAATAATTTAGTATTATTCTTAATTACCATATTAGCGTTAATTGAAAAATAACATCCCAAGTCTATTAGTTTTTTTAATTGTTCCTCATTCCCTGTAAACCAATGAATAATACATTTCTTTGGTCTATATTTTTTTACTATTTCTATTATTTTATCTTCTGCATTTTTTGTATGCACAGACAAAATTTTATTTGTACTTGAACACATTCCAACTATTTTGTCAAAGTATCTTATTTGTTCATTAATTACATTTTTATATTGTCTAGAAAAATCTAATCCTACCTCTCCTATATACATAGCTCCTTTAAACTTATTGAGAAACATTCGAAAACTTTCTTCAGAATTATTTGATTTTGGATTAAATCCTAAAGCAAATTTAAGATATTTTGTATTAAAGTACAACTTTTGACATTCTTCATATACTTCTGGTGAATTTGTTACACATAAAGTATATTGATGTAATTTATTGATGTCATTATATATTTCTTTATGATTTTTATAAAAGTCTAAATGAAAATGTGTATCTATTAAATTTATCATATTACTCCATTCCTATATATTTTTTCATCTCTTGATCTTTTGAAAATATTTCAATTAAATCATTCATTGTTTTTTTGTATACATTTTTGAATTTTTCAATATCACTATTTATCAACTTTCCTGAACATTTAATTAATCTAGAAAGTTCTTTTTCGTCTATATTATTATATCTATATATACTACTAAAAACAGCTCTAGTATCATTTGTAATATCTCTTCCTTCAAAACTTCTTAAAAAGTCTGAATCTATAATAGGATATGTATAATGTTCGCTAATATTTTTCGCATCAATAAGAGAGCTTTTTCTTATTAAACACGGATAACAATATCCACAATTAACAGGATATTCTTTATCGCCATTTTTGTTATATCTGGTTATACATGGATGTGAACAAGATATAGTATCTTTTGCATGTTGTTTAAATATAATATTATCTTTTACATTATTAACAATTTCTCTTTTACTTTTATAAGCAAATATATTTGTAACTTTATTTTTTATTCCAATTCCCGCTAATATTTCATTAAAATTACCTATAAAATATGGATGCGTTGTTCTTGTACTACAACTCCCTTTTCTACTATTAGTTAAAGGGATATTTAATCCTATGAATCCATTTTCTGGTATATATACAAAAGCTTCATCTCCTATAATCCCAGCTATAGTGATTGCCATACATAAAAATAAAAAAGATCTACCTCTCGATGTATTTTCATTCTTTTCTATCTTTCCATCTTTATTAGCAGGTGCATATGAATTTGCAGAAAAGCTTATAAATTTACACTTTTGTGATGGATACTCATTATTAATTGCTTGTGCCAATTCTTCCTGTTTGACACGCAATTTTGGATATTCATTATGTCCAACCAAGCATAATGAATTACCTTGTTCCATTAATTCTATAGCTCCACAAAATGAATCTAACCCTCCTGAAAAAAGCGATACAGCATTATAATCAGATTTATTTAGTCTGTTTCTTCTATTCAAACTACTATTACATTCCATGTAAATTTCTTCAGTTTTTCTAAATTCTATGTTCCAAATATCTCCAGTTAAAAACGTTAATGTCTCATTTAATTTATCTTTTACACTATTCCATTTATTTAATTCTAATACTGGAATAGATACTTCAAAGCTTCTTGTCCAATTATCATCAAATAAAGTTCTGGAAATTCTCTTATCTATGCTAAATACAGACATCCCTACTATAAATAAATCTTCATATATGGAATCTAACTTTTGTATACCAAATTGTCTCCATACATAATCCATATGTGTATACATTGTACTGTATTCATTTCTTTTTATTGAAAATTCATAGGCATTATAAAATTTTTCATCTTGTTCTTCTAGTATTTTGTTTTTATTTATCCATATTCTCATACTACTACTCCTCTCCATATAAATCTTTAAATATATCATAGGCTTCTTTAATTTTATCATCTATTATTTTATTATTATTTAAATTATTAAAATCAATTTTTTCCATATTTACGACATTTAATTCCTCTCTTAATTTGTTTTTTATATATCCGCTCATATCTTCTACTATTTTATTTGCTGTTGTGGGAGATTTTTTAATGATTTGTTCTTCAAATCTAAATTTAAAATTTAAATCTACATAATTTATTAATATTTCTTTTAATAATGTATCTATAGATATATTTGATAAATCTTCTATCGTGTTTATCTCTAATTCTTTTAATGCAATACTTAAGGCATCACTTGCTAAATAATTATCTTTTGTGTTACCATATTCTGAATATTCTCCCATTAATATATCTAATATTTCCTCAGGTGACTTATCCATTAAATACTCTTTGCCTAAATCTTTTAATGTTTTTTCTATACCTTGATTTTTTAAACTTTGGCCTAATCCTAATACTTTTCCTATTACTGTACTTGTTCTATCTGAACTTGTAGTTAAATCTTGTTTCATTGCTGTAGCATATTTATTTGCTAGCTTTATTCTATTATCTAAATTATCATTTTTGGAAAGTTGCGTTGCAGCTCTTTTTGCATCTGTCCAATTTTTCTTTGTTGGCATTATATATCCTTTAGATGTTCCCATTTTTTATTCATCTCCTTCTACAATTTTTTCATATAATTTTTCTGATATTCTACCATTTACTTTTAAATTTGCTAAGCAAGCTTTTATTTCTACTTTATCATTATTATACATTGTTTTATATAATGGAATATCTGCTATACCTATTGCATATTCTCCATTTTTTATTTCAGCACTAATAGATTTTCTATATTCAGGGAATTTTACAAATAGTGTCTTTACTATAAAGTTTTCTAATTTTCCATCTTTTATTTGCGGTAATAATATATTAAATCCTTCTTTAATTTGACTAGGTTCTAACTCTTTAAATTTATCTATTATATTGTCTATGTTATAAGCCTTTGATTTTCCAATTTCTGATAATATTTCTCTTGTCTCTGTATCAATATTGTTTTCGTTCGGCTTTTCAACTAATAATTCTCTTGTCAAGTAAAAGTACTTATCTAATCTTTCTTTTGCTAAATCAATTGGTTCGCATTTCAGCCATTTTTTTATTTGTATTGTATCCCAAAGTTTGTACGCAGATAAATCATCTTTTTCAAATGCTTTATATAAATTTTCAAATTCTTCATTTTTAGTTGTAAAATTTTTATTCCATTCATTTAAAAGTTTAAATAACCTAATATCTAATTTTTGTAAAACTAATAATTTCGCAAGAATCTCTATATCAATATCTTCTCCAAAATAATTCTCAGCTAATTTTTTCTTTGTTATAAATGTATTTAAAAATCTCTTTGCTTGTCTAGGATTACCCTTTAATGTATACGAAATTATACTTTTTATTTTATTTATAATTTCTATATCTTTTTCGAATTCAAACTTTGAATCATTTTTATACTTTAAATTTGCTATTTTATTGATAAGTCCATGTAATTCACTTAATGTTATCTCTTTCTCTCTTATTAGAATTTTGCTATTGTATATATCATCTAGTAAAATTTTAAAACTTTCTTTTGTTAAGTATTTTTGACATACAAGTAATAATAAATAGTTTTCTATATCTTTTGATGATAACTCTGGTATGTATATTGGCAATTGTATTATTTTTTCAATATATTCCTTCGAAATATCAGGCTCACTATCATTTGTCTTAGGATATTTCTTCTTTATAGCATATTGAATAACATTTTCATCTGCCGCAATTATAAATGTTGTATTCTCTACAGATAAAAAAAGTTTTATAGCTTCTAATGTCTCTATTATTCTCTCAGGATTGCATCTATCCAAATCATCTATTAGTACAACCAAATTATTAATTTCTGTCTTTTTTAGCATAGATTCAAATTCTGTTTTAAATTGTCTTATATTTTCTACAGTACTTTTTTCTTTTTCATTTAGGTAATTTTCCCTTATGTTATCTACTCCATCTGCTGCATTACTTATGGCTTTAGAAAGCTTTTCTTTGTCATTTACAGTCTCATTAGCAACATTTAATAAAAGAGGAATTGGGTTTGCCATACCAATACTTGCAATTAAAGGTGCTGCATACGATATAGCTTTTGTTCCTAACTTTAACCAGTTTACCCTTTTTAAAAGTGCTTTTATTTCTGTTCCAGCCTTTTTTATAATTTTCTCATTACTTTCCATTGTTTTTAGCAATGATTCCATTAGAGCAGTTTTAGCATCTTCATATCCTTCAAACATCCATGCATTTATTTCAATGCATTCTATATTATCTTTATTAATAGAATCTTTTATTAAATTTAATAAAGTAGATTTTCCAGCTCCCCATAAACCAAAAATTCCTATAGTAAGCGGATTATATTCGCCATCCTCAATTATCTCTTTTATTAAATCAGCATAAGGTTCATAAAACAGCATATCCAATTTGCTCGCATTATCTAACCACATATAATATCTCCTTTCATATTTATATTTATATATCATAGGATTTACAAAAATTTTGTCGAAACTTGTAATTTATTATCAAAAAAGCAAAATAATCCTGTAACTATAATTACTTTCATACTTTGCTTTTCTTTTGTAAACTTATTCTAAATACTCTTTTAATCCATCTACTATTTTATAAACTTTAGTCATTGGATTTCTTTGTGAAGCTTGTCCATCTTTGTTTAATTCTTCCATATATTCGCAATTCTTTATTGCAGTATGTAGCTTTCCTTCACTTGTAACTTTATAAAATATATCTGTATCATTTTTAGTATAATCACCTAAACCTTTTTTCTGAAATTCTTTGCTAAGTTCTTGTAATGCATCATCTTTTGAAACATACCTGTTCACTTTCTTAAAATGTGCTAATAGCCAAAGCTCAAAATTAGGATTAGACCAAGCTACATTATAATTGCAATTGTCTATTGCTGAATTAAATTGTTCATCATTATAATCATCTTTGTCAAATACTACCCAGACTTGTCCATATACCTTATTAGCATGATTAACTGTTTTTTGAGTATATTTTACTAAAGATGTTGTATTCATTCCTGTACCTTTTATATCAATATTCGGAATTAATACATCTACCTTATTTCCATACTTTTCATTAATCTTTTTCTTTAATCCATTAAAGTAATTAGGTTCTGTCTTTTTTCCTTCACAAACAATTAAGTAATTGGCTGGTGCTTGCCTTTTACTTTTTAGTCTGTCTTTCCTTGAAATATTATTATTTTTCATAATCTATATTAAATTCTTCCAATACTGGAATAGCACCATATCTTCCAGTTAAATAATCTTTGTTATAAGTTGCATCATTTCTTACTTTTTTACCTGCATTTTTATCATCTTCTAGTATATAATCAGATAATGCGTATATTTCTGATATTCCATCTTTATCTTTTTCAGCAAACCATATTTCGTCTCTTCTAAATGTTTCTTTATTTAGGTTTACTGTGTCATGTGTTGAATATATTAACTGTCCATTGCCTTTATTTGTATCACTATTATGGAATAAATTAATAATATATCTTGTTAATAAAGGATGTAGTTTTGCATCTAATTCATCAACAAATAATACCATACCATTTTTTAATGCATCCATAAAGAAATCAAATAAGTGAAACATTTTTCTAGTACCATTGGATTCCAAATAAAATGGTAATGCTTTCAATTCTCCATTTTCTCCCCTATGAATAACTTCAATATCTATAATGCCATTGTTACTTTTAACAGCTTCTATTGAATCTGGCGTAGTTTTTATTCCTTCAATTCCAGAATCAAAAGTTTTTATAAATTTTAATAGTTCTTTTTTATAATTTTCATCACTCAAAATTTTTAGTGAAACTCTATTATTAATGAATCTTTCAAAATTAGGATTACCTAAGTCTAAATATGTGCTGTTTACAAACCAATCATATACATTACTAAAATCTTCATTATTTCTATCTATTTTGCTATATATGTTTAAGAATAACGTTCTTTCGTCTATATTTACTAATTCTGAAATCTTGTTAGGTTTCATTGATACATTATTATTTTCTCTTTCAAAAATAGAATAGAATTTATTAACTCTTTTTTCAAATAACCACTCTGAAATTATTTTATCTTTTAACACTTCAAAGCCATATTTGTATATTTTATTGTTTTTAGCTAATATTTCTACTTCTAAAGCAATTGGAGCATTATTTATCATAAAACTATAAATATTTTCTTCATCTATTGGAGAATTCTTTTTAGAATCATCACTTACTAATATTCTCTTTTTCATGTAATCAAAAGCCTGTAACACATTAGTTTTTCCACTAGCATTAGCGCCATAAATTGCAGATACTTTTAAATATTCACCATTATCAATTTTAGCAACATTATATTCATGTTCTTTTAGTGATGTTGCTTCCATATCTAAACAATTTTCATTTTTAAAAGATTTGAAATTTTTAAAACTAAATCTTATTAACATCTTAAAATCCTCCTTTACTTTATATATTATATGTTAAAATCAAAAAAATATCAATATTTTTGAGAAAATTTCTCAAAAATATTGATATTTTTCTTTTTTACCAATTATATTCCCATAAACTTAAATGACCTTTTGCATCTATTGGATTTTCAAATACTTCAATATCTGTAACTTGCCATCCATAGTTTTCTTGAAAAGAACTTTTAGTATAAATATCACTATTTTCTTTTAATAATAATTGTTTAAATTCTGGAGACATTTTTATACAATCGACTAATTTTACTTTCCCTAATATTTTTCCATATGGCAATTCTTCTGGAAGATATTTTGCTAATCTTTTCATTGCTTCTTTATCTATGCCTTTACCTGCATGTATTAATAAATCACCTCTATATTTTGTTTGCCAACTTCTAAATTCAAATCTTTTATTACCTTGCATTATTAAAGTTGCCCAAGGTTGTTTAATTGTTAATGCTTTCATTTTTAGCTAACTCCCTTATCCTATTATCTTCCCATTCATCATATTTATTTTTATATTCCTCTTCATCACTTGCTAATATTTCTGTACCATCATCAAAAATAATTAGGATTTTATTGAAATCATTTCCACCAAAGTGTAAATAATCTTGTCCTCCATCTATATAACAATTTCCACATTTACAGTCTACTAAATTATGTCTATTTTTTGATTCAATAATATCATTACAATTCAAACATTTTATTTTCATTCTTTCTCTCCATTAATTAGCTTTAAATCTTTTAATTTTTTAGCAATATTATAATATTCAACTTTTGACAAAACTTTTTCTATTGCTTGTTTATATTTTTCTTGATTATCTATTGATTCTTTTTCAATTTTTTTAATCTCTTTTTTGATTTTATCTTCCATTTCCTTATAATAATCTTTATTAATTTCTAAAAAAGCATATTTATTTGCTTCTTTTAATATATTTATGTCGATATTATTGCAAAAATAAATCAGAGGCAGTTTTTCCATAATATATTTAAACATTACTAAATCTTGGAAAGTTTCGTCAACTATCATTTTTTCCTCATATAATATTTCTAAAAACAATATTGGTAAAACCATTATTACATTAAGGTATAATAAAATAACGTCTGCTTTTTTTCTTTCAAAAAATCTTAGCATATTTCTATGAATTGTGGGATGTGCAAATTTAGATAAAACATTGTATATTTTTTTATAATCTTCCTCAATATCTTTATATTTTTTTAATATTATATCCCTTAAATAACTTTGTGATAAGTAATCTTTTTCTTTTTTATTTATTTTTCTTCTTTTAAGATATCGCTCATAACTATCCTCTTTACAATATTCTTCTCTAACATTTGCATCTATTCTAATTCCAAATAGCATCATCATTAACTCGAATGAATTTCTAGTTAAAACTATTCCATCCAATAATCTATTATTATTTACCAATCTGTATGCGCGCTTGTAAGTATCTACACAATCATTGAATAATTCAATTTCTATAGAATTATTTATTTCCCTTTTAGCGTCTTGTAATTTATTTAAAAATATATTATGATTAATATGTCATAGAGATATGACCACACGCTACGAAATAAAATGTAGGTGTGATATAACCAAAACCCCCTGAAGATAGGTCGAGAGACCTATCGCTTTTTGTATATATCCTCTTAAGCCTATAGATAGTCTTAAGAGGCACAATAGAGCCTAAGGTCTCTATTGTGAAAGTTTATTTAAGAAAGATA
>OGPV01000835.1_pt1 | contig 22684 bp, 18 predicted proteins | sample 1553001 | NCBI WGS metagenome assembly OGPV01 (sample SAMEA2580268, study PRJEB22360) | human gut metagenome | biome: human gut; feature: human-associated habitat; material: faeces | place: Denmark | collected 2008/2010
GTCCCATTCACCAATTTTTTTCAATCCCATTATTTGTTTGGCCAGCCGATACTCCATCTGCATATCCGACAGCTGGTTTTGCCGTAATAACCGATGTTCCGACAGCAACAGCCGTCACCTTACCGTTAGCATCTACCGTAGCCACCTCTTCGTTACCTGATACCCAAGACACCCCGGGATTAGTCGCATCTTCCGGCAAAGTAGAGAAATGCAAAGTATAGTTTTCGCCCTTTACCAGTGTATAGACTTCATATTTCTCATCAATCGTTATCGATGATAGAATGGTATTTTTAGTCAGCGGATCGGTATTGTAATCGTCCGCACAAGAGCTTGCAGTTCCTATCAGTGCCATGCATGAAAACAGGAAAGCCATCGTCTTGCTTAATGTATATATTCTTTTCATATAATTATAACATTAAAATTATTTCACATAAGGATTTGTAGATTGCCAGTTGGGCCGCAAGTTCGTATTCAGTTGCAACTGATCCAGCGGGAAAGGATACAAATACTGCTTATTGTCCCATTTTCTGCCGCTCTCCCAAATCAAGCATCCTTCCGTATTCGTCACAACCCCTGCCCAACCGGAAGTTTCAAAAGCGGTTCCCGTATATTTGATTCCCAACATATCTTCAGGCATTTCGTTTTCTGCTGTTTTCCAACGTTTCAAGTCATCCAGTCTGAAACATTCATCAATCAATTCCACCGTACGTTCACGACGAATTTCCGTTCTCATGTTTGTACCTGTACCCCGAAGCAGTCCGTTAGACAATTTAGGCATAGTAGGATTAACTCTCAAACGTACCAGATTCAACGATTTGTCCAAATCAGGATCCAAGATATTGTCATCGTATTCAAATTTTGCTTCTGCATAGTTTAAAAGCACCTCCGCATAACGAATAATAGGATAGTCGTATCCTTCCTTCCGGTTTTCCACTTCTCTTTCCGAACACCATTTGCGACAACGGTATCCGGTACCACCTGCTGCATTGTGAGCAGTCACTCCGGCTTCCTTAATTTCAGCTGCATCTCCCAACCACGTTCTACGATAACGTCCACCGTTGCTACTGAAATAAAAACCTCCGTCTACCATCATTATGCTTGACATGCGGTTGTCACGGTCGAAATACTCCGAATTTTTAGTAGCGTAATTCCACTTCGATATATCAATTGGCAATCCGGTGCTCTTTTGAAGATACATATTGGCCAATTTACGTGTTACATATAACGCATTATTAAAACGACCTTCGGTAATATTGATACCAATAGGTGCTAATGTCGTATCATGTCTTCTGGAAAATATATATTCTTTATTTGCACTTTTGTTCAAACCGGCCGGATTCGATTTCTCATTTTCCAGTATAAACAAATAACGGTAAGCTGCCCCTTCATCCCCTTCAATAACCAAATCAGACGGTTTGAAGAGTTCGAATGTTTTCGACTCAATAACTGCATCAGCAGCTTCGTATGCTATTTTCAACCATTTCTTTGACAATTCCGTATTGCTTCCATTACCATTATGGAATTTTTCCCATGTCCCCGCATAAAGTCCCACACGGGATAAAAAGGCTTGTGCACCCTCAAGTGAAATAGTGCCTGCGTTTGCAGCAGTGATATCCTTAAACTTCGGCAAACGCGCTATCGCTTCGTTCAAATCGGAGATAATGAATTCGTTAATTTCTTCTCTTGTATTTTGAGTGCGATAAAGCTCCGGAGAAGTGATATCTAACGGTTCTTCCACCTTAATGACTCCTCCAAAACGTTGAAGCAGGTCAAAATAGATATAAGCCCTGAAAAAATATGCCTCACCAACAGGTATCTTAATTTCTTCGGGAAGAGCATAAGATTCTGCCTTTTGTAACAACAGATTTACTTGACGAAGATTGGCATAAGCATCTGTATAGCTTTTGTCGGTAAGTGGAATGGTAGATGTTCCATTACTGAAAAGATTCCTGGGATTTGTACTAAACAGGTCTGCTTGTACATCACCGTGAGCATCCCCCAAGCCACCGAAATCGCGTGTCCAACCATAGAAATTCTTGGCAAAAGCTTCGAATTGCCCGCGATTCTGCCACATGTCGCCATCCGAGAGTTGCTCCTCGGGATTCATGTCCAGACATGACTGGAACAACAAACACAAACTAAAAAGTAAGGTAGTATATAAGTTCGATAGTTTCATATTATATATAGTATTAGAATGTTGCACTTAAACCAAAAGTATATGAACGAGTGAAAGGATAGCGCTGTCTGGCACTTACCGCACGCGTTGCTTCCGGATCCCAGCCATCATTAATTTTTGAGTTTTCCCAAATATCCGTACCGGTAACATATACTCTGAAATTTTCAAGTACCCCCTTGGTTATCTTTGTCAATATGGCTCTTGGTATAGTATATCCCACTGTCAGATTCTTCAACCGGAGATATGTACCATCTTCTATAAACCATGAAGAAGGCATATAATTCCAGTTATTGATTTCTGATTTAGTTGAATAGGCAGGGTATCTGCCATTAGGGTTTTCCGGACTCCAGACTTTTCCAATCGTATGGTTTGACGTATTCATCCACACTGCTTTGAAAGGAACTTTCCATGAGTCTGCATCGCGACAAACCGTTCTTTGTGCCGCACCTTGAAAAATAGCAGACACATCAAAACCTCTCCATTCCAATCCAAGGTCAAAGGCAAAAGTTACTTTGGGGTCATCTGTTCCGAGAAAGACCAAATCGTCCTGTGTAAGCTTACCATCCTTATTCACATCTTCATACATGTGGTCACCCACGCGTAAATTCGAGGGCATTGAAAGCGTATTGTTTCCATAATACAGGTTCTTATATGCCTGTAAATCTTCCTCATTCTGTATTTTTCCTGCATATCGGTAACCGAAAACAGAGTTTAACGGATAACCGTTTATCGTGCTGTTGAAACCGGCAGAGATAACATCATTACCTCCTGACAACAACTTATTTTCCATGTAAGTATATGTTCCGCCAATATGATAGCTCACTTCTCCTATTTTGTCACTCCAACGAAGCATACCTTCATATCCTTTACTTTCGAATTTTCCGTTGTTACTTGCCGGAGCATTGCCACCCAAGGTGCCGGGATACAGCAACCCGATCAACATATTGTCGTTTTTCTTCATATAGAGGTCTACGCTACCACTCAAACGGCTGTTCAGTACTGTAAAATCAAAACCGACGTTATAATTTTTGATTCTTTCCCAAGTTCTATTGGTTGTCACCAGTTCTTTAGCCGCAGCAATATATGAAACTTTTCCGTCGCCAATATAGGCGCCCGAAGCTGTATTAAAGTTATAGAGTTGCACCCCGTCGTAAAGCCCTATACCGCTTTGGTTGCCGACCTCACCATAAGAAGCCCTAATTTTCAATTCTTCAATATACTTTTTAATATTCACCATAAACGCTTCTTCGGTAATTCTCCAACCTGCTGAAACACCATAGAAACCTTTCCATCTGTTTTCCGGTTGAAACTTTGAAGAACCATCATAGCGCGCGTTAAATTCTATCAGATACCTTTGGTTGTAGTTATAATTCAAACGTCCGAAATAGGAAAGGAGCGCATAGCTGTTCTTTTTGGCTTCGGCAATAGAAATGACTCCGTTACCATTAATGATACCTAGTTCCGACTGGATATCAGTGGCAGACGTTCCGGTGATTTCATAATCTCTACGATCGTATTGCATACCGGCCATTACATTGATATTGTGATTTTTACCTATCGTTTTCGCATAGTTCAAATAACCTGATACAGAGTAATTATCCGTACGGGAAGCACGTTTAGTATATTTTGATTCCGCTTGAGTAGGATAAGGATTTGCTGTAGAAGTATTCACAGTTCCATCATAATGATACCATTGGATAGATTTCATTTTCTCGTCACGTATAGCACTGTTCGTTGAATATCCGAATGTTGCAGAAGCAGTCAGTTCTTTTGTAAACTGATACTTTAATGTTTCATTCAAATTGAAAGTTGTCACCACCAATTTATTCTCACCTCCTAATTCGAGTAACCAATTGGCTGTATAGTCGGTACCCCACAAATAAGGCTTGCCATCAATAGTTGAAACAGGCCGACCTGGCAACGGAGTCGTAACATTCAACGCCCTTCCGATTTGCGTAGGAGTAACTTGTTCTTTACGGACTGCTGATATGACAGACTCGATAGTCAAACGGTCAGTGGCCTTAATTACATTACTCGAACGGAAAGTATACTGTTGATTGTTATTTTCCCCCCAACGCAGGTTGGAGTCATCAAACAAATAACCGGCCGACAAACGGTAAGTGACCTTTTCGTTACCTCCTGAAAAGCTCAAGTCGTGTTGCGTAGAATTGGCAGGCCCCCACATCACATCCGTCCAGTTGACATCATGAAAAACGTAATCGTTCACACCCATACCTGGAATCGGGTTGGGATTGCTCCCGTCATGTACATTAATGAAACCACCTTTATTTGCCTGCATCAACTTGACATATCGATACCATGTATAAGTATCGTCAAGGCCGTCATTCTCCATTGCTTGCAGAAATGAACCAGCCCACTCATCCAGGCTCATCAATTCAGCTTGGAGTCCCGGCATCTTACGGGTATATGAGCCATTATACTCTATCTTAAGTTTACCGGCCTGCGGTCTTTTGGTTGTTACAATAATCACACCACCCGCAGCTTTTGCTCCATAGATAGCTGCCGAAGCATCTTTCAAGAAGTTCATAGTCTCGATATCCGAAGGGTTCAGATATTGCAGGTCTGAAACTGCGTCTGAAGGAACACCGTCTATAATAAGCAACGGTTCTGTTGTGTTTTTGGAAACTGCACCACGAAGGGATACTCCCCAACCTTCTTCACCCGGAGCTGATGATGAACGTGTAATCCGAACACCGGGAGCCTGTCCTTGCAATGCCTGAAGAGGATTGGACATGCTTCCTTTATTTTCGAATATTTTGCTATCAACAACTGTTACGGAACCGGTCAATGAAGATTTCTTCATAGCACCATACCCCACAACAACGACTTCGTCCAACATCTCACTATCTTCCTGCATCGTGACGTTTATGGCGGACTTTCCGCTTACAGTAATCTCCTGTGACTTATACCCTACATAAGATATAACCAGAACTGATTTTTCAGAAACATTATTCAATATAAAGTTTCCATCCAAGTCTGTAATCACTCCTGTTGTTGTGCCTTTCACCACAACACTGGCACCGATAACGGGTTCACCGCTAGCATCGACAACTTTACCTCGTACGGTACTGTTTTGCAACACTTCCAGTATATTATCCGTGTCTGCAAAAGCAGTCCACGGGCTTCCTGCCAATAGAGCGGAAGCCATCATCGCAGAATATAATATTCTTTTCGATGAAAATTTCAATAACTTCTTATTCACATTTTTAAAATTTAAAATTAACAATTTTGTTGATATAGTATAACTCTCAAATACATGACTTGATATATTCACGAATCTCTTTGCGGCTAACCAGTAAATGATTCTCTATGGTACGTCGCGAAAGGCACAATTCTTCAGAGATTTCAGGTGCTGTCTTACCCTGAAAACGACTCATTATATAAACTGTCCGACGCTGCGGAGAAAGTTGAAGCAGTTTCAGATTTTCTTGTGCCGACAGGTCATTGGCTATCACCCCGCTCTCTGTATCATCAGTAATGTTCACGCCATATTCATAGAAATAGGCAGACATTTCCTGCTTCCTGTAATAACGTCGCAAATAATCAACCACCAGATTGTGAGCTATGAAGAACACCATACTTCTCACTGTCTCTTTACGAAGTATTTGCTTATATTCCATGAGACGAAGAAACACATCTTGCGCCATGTCTCTGGCAGATTCATAATCATTGATTTTACGATTTATATAATGAATGATTATGGGACATAAGGATGTGTAAGTTTCAGTCAATAATTGATTTGTAGTAGAATTCATTGTCTGCATATCTTCCGTCTCCATTTTAGTTTTTACGACAAAAAACAATAGAATCACCCGCAGATGAATAGAATACCAATTTATCATCTTTCTGCTTACATAGGGATGCATGGATAATATGACGATGCAGTATCTCATTCCTTTCTCCATAGATATAGGATAAATCTTGAGATAATAAAGGTAAGCTGTACGTCAGACTGATTCTTCCGGAAGTAAGCAAATTGTATCTGGCAGATGCCGTGATAGCAGGAATATCCTTTTTATCAGATTTCATAGTCCAAAAAATCGAATCTCCATTCACCTTTAAACAAATATCACTATTAGCCACACTCCATTGAGAGGTGTCGGGCAATGAACAAGCAGTATCAACCGACTTATTACTTCCTATCAGAAAGGAAAGAAGTAAAAGGATTATAACTTCCAAAATGCTCTTCATAATATTGATTATTTAGTTAAACATCAGCAAGGATTCGTGCCTTATTCGAAAGGCTTTCTGTCCCTGTCTGATGCAAAACTACACACAATCTCACCCTATTTCCAAACAATAGAAGCGCTGTTTTATCTCAACTAAAATGAGAATTACATTTTCAACATAAAGTATTGTTGTACAATCAGATAAGCATCATAAAACTTGTCTCAAAAAAAATGAGAATATAGGTTTTACTCAATTTTCTTTTATCACAAGGTTCTGTTTCTTACAATATTCTAGTGGTGTCATGCCAGTTACATTCTTGAATACTCTATAGAAAGTAGCCTTAGAACTAAAGCCACATTGTTCTGACAAAGCTTTCAAAGTATATTTTGAGAGGTTTTCCTGATTTAAACGTTTTTTAATCTCATTGACACGATATACATTAATGAAATTAGAGAAGTTCACATTCATGTGGTTATTGAGCAATTGAGAAAGCTCTGTCTCGGTACAGTCCAATTTTGCAGCAACGTCCCCAATACTTAATTTTGGATTCAGATAAGGCTTTTCATGTTCCAAATAGGAAAGCAAATTATCCAAAATACCATTCACTTTCATTTCGGGCAATGCCGCCTTTTTATCTTTACCTCTCTCCTGAACCTTACTTAATATCATCCGCTCATCCGTCATCCGCTTTTTAAGTTTCCATATCCGGTAACAGAAATATATTACTAGAATACTTATTATTAGAACCATCAATAATATGCCTGCCATAAAAGTATATGATTTCCGGACATAGATGTCCACAGTCTGCATCTGTTTTTCACCGCCCGGGACACGCAACTTGAAGACATAATGTCCTCCTGGTAGGTCCTTATAAGAAACTTCATTAATCCCTGTCTGTTTCAACCATTCCTTATCATACCCTTCCAACTTATACTCATAGAAATTGGCATAAGGCAACGCATAATCCATATTAGAAAATTTAAAACGAAGAGTATTTTCAGAAGAAGGCAATTCAATTCCTTCCGACATGTCCATATACGGAAAGTCATATTCTATATTAGAAATAGCATACGATGTTATTATAGGGGTACTTACAATACGACGTTCTGTATTAATATTCCCGGTTGTGGTATAGACTAACCCGCCTTCATTGGCCCACCAGATAATACTGTCATTGGAAACAAAGACACTATTATTAAATTCCAGACCGCTCAACCCATCCTGTCTCTGATATGTATAATGCTGTTCTTCTATCGGATTGTAGCGTACAATCTCTTTTTGTGTAGCGATCCAGTAAATTCCATGACTATCTTCCAGGATACAAGGCACTTGATTATCCGGAAGCAGATTATCAGTAGTAAAATGTTCATGAACAACCAAATCCTTCCCTATCTTATACAAACCATTATCCGTACAAACCCACATATCTTTCCGCAAGTCCTCCATAATATACTTAATTTCAGCCTTTATCGGAACACTAAAACAGTCCGCACGCATCTTCCCCGTAGCAATATCCAATAAAAACAGACCGAATTTGCTACCTACCCATAGACGATTCATCGAATCAACACACAAACATAATATGGCATTTGTTGTCAGGACGGAGTTCATCGTATCATATTTCTTCAGCACATGTCCTTCAGGGGTACTCTGATAAAGTCCACTTTGAGAAGCAAACCATAAATTCCCCTTCGCATCGTCTACAATATTAAGAATGCAACCATACAGAAACAACTCTTCATGGGAGAAGTCCCTTAAAGACCATGTTTTTTCATCAAAAACATGCACCCCTCCACCGTAAGTACCTATCAATATTTTGTCCTGTATCCGATTTATAAACACTACTATGTCCGACCGCAAATTAGAAAAGTTTTTCTCCAAACTATAACTTCTTATTTCCCCTGTTTTTTCACAAATAAAGAAAAGCCCTGTCCTTGTACCAATCAGCTTGTCTCCATTAGGAAACATATAAAAACTACGAACCCGATAATCAGTTGAGTAAAAATCATTTTTACTGTAATAAGAGAACTTGGCACCAATACGAGGTGTATAACTAATTCCCCCAAACTGGGTTCCAATCCAACGAATGCCATTATCATATAAAAATGCAGTGATTGTATTGGAACTGATAGAATTCCGTGCCTTCTCCTTATGTGAAATAACTTCGATACTTCCATCTTCCAAAGACAACACTTTCAATCCCTGTCCATTTGTACCGACAAACAATTGGTTATCCTGTCCGTCTATTGTCATTATCAGATTATGTTCAAAACCGTTCACTTTGGCAAATTTCTTTCCGGACATATCAAAGCTGAATATTCCTTTATTGAAACTACCCAAATAGATATGGTTACCCATACGCGTGAGACAAATGAAGAAATTGCTGTTTGATATCTCTTCCGGCATCCGGTAAATCTCCGGTTGCATCGTCCGGATATCTATTCTACCCAACCCGTCGGCGGTAGAAAACCAATATATATTCTTATCCTCACAAATAATAGACGTGATATGATTGCACGGTGAAAGCCCGGTTTCTAAAAATATCTGACGAGGAGTATGATTATTTATAAAATAAAGGCCAGCTTCCGTTCCCACAAGAAATTGGCTGTCTGCAATCTTCCGGATTGATTTGACAATTGCAGATGGAATGTCCAGTTTTACCGTTACATTAGTCTTACGACTAAAGTATTTCAGTCCGGAAACTGTACCAAGCAGCAATGTATCGCTATCCAATTCTTCTATCGACCAAATATCATCTTCTGACAGTAAGGGATAAGTTTTCACCTCACATCCGTCGAAACGGCATAACCCCACCTTCGTTCCAATCCAGATAAACCCGGATACATCTTTCTTTATTGCGTTTACTGTATTACTTGGCAGTCCCTCAAAAGTCGTTATATTATAATAATTCATAGGAGAAGAAGAATAAACTCCTTCAACTTTAAGTAGTATAAAAACCAGTACTATGATTAATTGCAGAATAATTTTTTTCATAAGCAGATGCCGTTCTTCTCAAACTTCAAGGACAAAGATAGTAAAAAATGAAAGATATTCGCAAAGACACTAACGTATACTCAACCGAAAAACATAAAAAACTATTATAATCAAAAGCATTTCACCTACTATTCCACAAAAACGTCCTATCTTTATTCCCCAAATTAAAGAAAGGAGCTACATGGATTTACGTACGGCAAATGTTACAAGATATATTCTTCCTCTGCGTGAGGGAGGCTCATTGCCTGCTCTAGCCGAAGCTGACGATGAATTTAAGTATGTAGTCAAATTCAGAGGGGCAGGACACGGAACAAAAGCGCTGATTGCCGAACTGATTGGTGGGGAGATAGCCCGTGCACTGGGTTTCAGAGTCCCCGAAATAGTTTTTCTGAATCTGGACGAGGCCTTCGGACGAACGGAAGCAGACGAAGAGATACAGGATTTACTTCAATGGAGTCGAGGACTGAATATGGGATTGCATTTCCTTTCCGGTTCGTTGACTTTTGATCCGATAGTACATCAAGTAGATGGAAAAACGGCTTCGCAAGTAGTATGGCTGGATGCCTTGCTGACTAACGTAGACCGTACCATTAAAAACACCAATATGTTGATATGGCACAAAGAACTATGGTTGATAGATCATGGGGCGTCCCTTTATTTCCACCATTCCTGGACTAACTGGCAAAAACAGGCACTGGTTCCTTTTGTACAGATAAAAGACCATGTATTATTGCCGTTTGCCGATAAACTGGAAGAGGTAGATATTGAATTCAAGCAGATATTGACTTCTGATAAAATCCGTGAGATAGTCAATGCTATTCCCGACGACTGGTTGAACTGGACAGAAGGCACAGAAACTCCACAGGATTTGAGAGACATTTATATTCGATTCTTAGAAGAAAGGATGAAACATTCCGAAACATTTGTAAATGAAGCGCAAAATGCAAGAAAGGCACTTATATGAATACGCAGTCATCCGTTTCGTTCCTAAAGTAGAACGGGAGGAGTTTATCAATATGGGGATTGTGTTGTTTTCCAAACAAGCCAAATACCTGAAATCCCTCTATACGATAGATGAGAACAAACTAAAACTGTTTTCTTCCGAACTGGATATGAATTGCCTGAAAGAAGGGTTACAGGTCTTTGACAAGATATGCATGGGAAATAAAGAGGGAGGAGCCATAGCCAATATGGATATTCCTGACAGATTTCGTTGGCTGACTGCAGTAAAAAGTTCCTGCATACAAGTATCTCGCCCACATCCGGGATTTTCTACTGATTTAGATAAGACTTTGGAAAGATTGTTCAAGGAATTAGTACTCTGATTCCTTGGACAATCTCTTTGTCAAACTAACGGGCAGTAATATAAAAGCTCTGTTCTACTGCTTCAGCAGTCTGCACTTTAGGTTCTCCGCTACGCCCATATTGCCAGGCTACCACTGTCACCTTTACCGGAAATTTTGCACGTGGGGGAATTTTAGTCAATGCCAGTTTATCTCCCTTTATCTCTGCCGGACCTTCTTTTACATAATAGTAAACCGGAAGGCCGGAGTCAGCAGTTCCATTTAAACTTATTTCTTTCACTGAAGCTTTTACATCGGATAGTTTCGGGAAAATTATACGTTGAGGTATCCCTTCCTTATTCCGGTAAGGAATACGAATCTCTACCTGCTGAACGGCACTCCGGTATTTATGATCCTGTTTTACGGAAGCCATCAGGCAGATGCCTCCTGTACGTTTAGGATTATCCAATCCCATCCGATAGAAACGAACAGTAAAAGTTGTATCATTCACCACTTCCACCGGACCGCAAATTCTCGACATTCGAATGGGATGCGTACTGTGTTCTTTTGAATATTCGTTCCTTAACGTATCTGTGTACACTGCTTTCAGGTGGAAAGTGACTCCGTCCGCTTCGGGTTGAAAAGAAGGAAACATACGTACATGGGATTTCGGATTGAAAGTTATCAGTTTTCCTTTTTGCTCAAAGCCGATATACTGTTCTGTCTTTCCGCGTTCATTGGCATAGTATTTTTCTGTGGCATCCGCCATTTCCTTATCAAAATACCAGAATGCATGGTTCCTGTCTCCTTTATACTTATCATAGGAAGCGGCTTCGGCTGTAGGCTTTTCATTCTTTCGCCAACGGGCTGCCAGCCAGCCATTCTTTGCTTCTACCGGAATTAACTGAATCGGAGCATCCAATGACGAATGCTCCGGCAACCGATATTCCACTGTCTTTTTCAGAAAGAGGGAAAGATAATCAATCAATTCATCGGATATGTCGAAATGTCCGTGTCCTGCATCAGCAAGAAATGAAAGGGGAGCATTCCGATATTCACGACGATAATCGAAAGAGGTTATCAACCGGTCTTCCCACCATTCGTCCTCTCCCATTACCATTAATGAGGGGATACCTTCAATCGTACGGGTTCCCCAATCCAAATTCGCACGCCCGTAACCCGTCAAATGAGTTCTGGGAGAATCACCGTGAATAGAGAGTACGGCCAAAGTACGTTCAGGATTCCAGGCGGCAAAGTTCCACGGATAAGTAGCCATTGCCGAGTGTCCGATGGGGATGACCGGGGCAAACTCCAGTTCTGTATATCCGCTTACTTCAGACAAGTTCTTCATCATTGTTTCAAAGATTTGTTGGGTACCTTTTGTCACGTCCCAGCGTTGGTCTATTCCGGGAGTGATCCATATCTCTGCAATTCCCAGTTTGCCCATATTCTTCCGAAATTCAGGATGCTCGAAAATTGTTTCTTCGGTCATATTGTGTTGCCCGATGATGACGGCACGGACTTGTTTACAGTTTTCCGGTATCCATAGATAGGCAGAAGGGTGGGCGTTTGTCTCTTCTGAAATCAGCTCTTTTATTTCTACGGACCACTGCCAGGGGGCTGCTGCCACCTTAGCAACCTGCATGAATAATGACAACAATACAACAAGAAAATATTTATTCATAATGCTTCTTTTAATTGATTTAACTTCCTATACTACGAATATGAAGAACAAAATACTCAAAAAACGACTATATAATAGTAGATATTAAATGCAAAGATAGAGTTATCCGTAAAAAAGGTAGCAAAACCCGTAATCTATATAAGAATAGATTACTTTACAGAAACTAACTTTGCATACAGGAAAATATGGATTATGAGGAATTAGATACGAACTGATTTTAATTTAATATACTCGATTATGGAAAAAGTAAAATTGAACAATGGCATTGAAATGCCTATTTTAGGTTATGGTGTTTATCAGGTTACGCCTGAAGAGTGTGAACGTTGCGTGTCGGATGCAATCAGTGTGGGCTATCGTTCTATTGATACGGCACAAGCCTATCATAACGAAGAAGGTGTTGGAAATGCAATCAGTAAATGTGGCGTACCACGTGGGGAACTGTTCATCACTACAAAAGTATGGATTTCAAATGCCGGTTACGAAAAAGCTAAAGCTTCTATTGATGAATCACTTCACAAATTAAAAAGTGATTATATAGACTTACTGCTCATTCATCAGCCATTCGGTGATTATTATGGAACTTACCGGGCTATGGAAGAAGCATATAAGGCCGGCAAACTCCGTGCGATCGGTGTCAGCAACTTCTATCCTGACCGTTTTGTCGACTTGGCGGAATTCTGCGAAGTCACTCCTGCTGTCAATCAGGTGGAGACACACGTTTTCAACCAACAGATAAAGTTGCAGGAAGTAATGAAAGAATATGGTACTAAAATTATGTCATGGGGACCGTTTGCTGAAGGACGAAACGACTTCTTTACCAATCCAACTCTTCAGGAAATCGGTAAAGAATATGGCAAATCAGTGGCACAGGTCGCACTGCGTTATCTGATTCAACGCAATATCATCGTGATTCCTAAATCGACTCATAAAGAACGTATGATGGAGAATTTCAATGTATTTGATTTTTCATTAGCACCGGATGACATGGCGGCCATCGCTGCGCTTGATACAGCTAAAACCCTTTTCTTCTCCCATTATGATCCGGAGATGGTGAAGTGGTTGATTAATTATAGTACCAAAAATGAATGAAACGATATGTATTCAAGAAATATTTGTGCTATATAAACAAGTTGTATGACACCCGGATCTCAAGCATGCTGACACCCGGGTGTTGGTATGCCTGACATCCGGGTCTCGGTACGCCTGACACCCGGGTGTCGGTATGTATGAGACCCGGGTGTCGTGCAACTAATTCTTGCAGTATGTTATTTCCTGCTTTATTATTTATCATATTTATTTTTCCAATGGAGTGAAATGCAATGCGGCTCCGCCACTCGCTTTTAGCTTCAAAACAAGCTTATCTCCGGCTTTTATCTTCTTATGAGTACTGCGTACTTTTGTGCGTGTATTCAGCTTGTCATCATCTTCGTACAGGTGAAGCATATACTTCTTACCCGGTTCCAGAAAATCCGTAGTCAATGTAATTATGCGGGCTTCCGTATTCGTCATTGCTCCTACAAACCAGTCATTCCCCGAACGACGTGCCTGAACGATATATTCACCAATCTCTCCATCTAACGCGCGGCTGTCATCCCATACACTCGGAATTGCTTTCCAAAATTCCAGTTCTTCTTCTCCCTGGTAGAATTCCGGTCTGTCATACCAAAACATAAATTGCAAAGGACTGTAATACACAGCTGCCATCGCCAACTGATGTGCTTTCGTATTCTTCACCCGATTATTGAAATAGCAAAGCGTATAGTCTCCTGCACCAGCCAGATAGCGGGTGAAAGGAAGAGTCGTATTGTGTGTGGCATCCGGCATTTCTTCATTTCCACGAATACCTTCCTGCGTCATCAGGTTAGGATAAGTACGGCTGAAACCTGTCGGACGATATTCGTCATGAATATCTACCATCAGACCATATTCTCCACATTTACGAACTGCATCATGCAACCAGGTACTCCAACGCTGATTACCTATCTGTACAAAACCGAACTTGATACCTTTCAATCCCCATTTTTTATACAAAGGCAACAGAGTATCCAACTGCTGCACTAATGCACGCTGATTGACATACACCATAAGTCCGATTCCTTTCGATTCGGCATATTTACACAAAGCGGGTATATCAAGGTCTTTATCAGGAGAAACAGTAGTAGCGTCCGAACTCATTTTCATCTCTGGTCCGTACCATCCTGCATCCATGTGCACATACTGAATACCGCGTTCTGCCGCAAAGTCAATGGCTGCTTTTACTCTATCTTGTTTCAAGTCGCCCGAACGGAATACTTTCCCGGGTTTGATCCAAGAAGTATCAGCCAGTTTGCAAGCCGGATTCAGATTCAAGACAATATCATTGTTATTAATTAAATCGACCGGACGTTCGGCAGCCATGATTACACGCCACGGAGTGCTGTAAGGAGATATAATATCGACGCTACTATACAGGCTTGTCTCCAAAGTGGAAGGTTTCTCTGCCGATAAACGGAATTTACCACGAACATAATCCACCATTTCCGCTTCCAACAAGGCTACAGATAATCCATCAGGCAGTTCCAATGTCAAAGGACGCTCACTCTCCTCTTTGCCCCATCCTTCCAACGGACGGAGTTCATAAGGCCCTTGTGCCCAACGTTCATAATACGCCATCGTTCCTTCAGGCATTGTGAAGCTAGTCTGCTCACCGACGATATGCAAGAAAAGCCCGTTTGTCATTTCCGGAAAATGATAGCGGAAAGCAACTCCTTCATTATAGGCGCGGACTATGATATTCATAAAGTAGTTTTTACGCTTATCATAACCACCATCCCGATTACCTTTTCCTTCTCCTTTCTTAAACTTCAAAGTCATCTCATTATAGCAATCACGAACCTCCGCACGCTCGCCATATACAGGCTTCCATCTCTCGTCCGTCTTTTGATGTTCAGTCTCTGTCAACTTCAGATTTTCACACCAAAAATGACAAGTATCATTCGGTATACCCAACGCCGATTCAAATAACTGATTTTCAATCAGAACACCCAGTTTACTTTCTTCAATCACCGGACGATTCTTATAAGTCAAGGTATAATACATTTGTGCATTATCCTCTCCCACCGCACGCTGATAGAAGGTAAAACGATAAGCTCCATCAGGAGACGTCAGTTCCTGACGGGTTTCTGTCATCACATCTTGCGCTTTTATCAATGCCGGTATCACCAACAACAAAAGCAAAATTCTTTTCTTCATTCTATTTACGTTCATGTTTATTCATCTTTCCTATTATATACGAACGAGAAAGAAATTATACTCAAATGTTTATTGCCTGAAAAGCTTATTCCATCTGTTCCCTATAAAAAGTAGGTGTCATTCCTGTCACCCTTTTAAAAATGCGGTTAAAATGTACAGGTGATTCAAATCCGCAAGTAGCACTGATTTGAGATATATTCATCATACTACTATTCAATAGTTTACAAGCATATCCGATACGCATATCAAGTACATACTCTTTAAATGTCTTTCCTGTGTTTTCTTTAAAGTATCGGCAGAAAGCAGTAGGGTTCATCGCTGTATAAGAAGCAATTTCATCCAGACCGATAGACTCGGTATAATGTTTATTCAAATAGGCAATCACCTTTTCCATTCTTTCATTACGCATAATCGAAGGGGACGGAGTATAATGAGAAGTAGTCAGATATTTCTTATGATTGCTGATAGCCATCATCTGTAGAAGTGAAAGCAACAGGATAATTTGATCCGCTCCTTTGGCAGAAGGAATTTGTTCCAATAACTTAATGATTTCCCCGAACGGGTAATTGTGAATTTAATTCCTCTGCAAGCATCCTCCAATAAATTCCTGATAGGAATAAACTGGGAGTATTGAGAAATAGAATAATGCATAAAATCTTTCTCAAACTGAATATTGACTCCTCTTACTTTCAGTTCGGATTTTTCTTCATTATCAGATTCTTCCCCGCCGTCCGGTGGACTTTGCATACTATGAGGCAGTTCGGAACCGAAAAGAATCAAATCACCTTTTGAATAGGAGATAATGCTGTCACCCACCAGACAATCCCCCTCTCCCTTCTCCACATAAATAATTTCATACTCACTATGAAAATGCCACGGATACGTGAAACGTGGATATTCATAAAAGCGGGCACGGACGGGATTAGAAGTCGTAATAGTCAACTTCTCATTCATTATCTTCTTCATAAATCTCCTTTCTAAACTGCTTTTGCAAAGATAGGTAAATATCTTGCAAAAATACGCATCATAGCATGTATAAAAACCCGCTATTTTTGCATCCATTCATAAAAACATTTGATAGAAACCATGAACGAATTATTTAGTATTGCCGGTAAAGTTGCTGTTATTACCGGAGCAGGTGGTGTACTGGGCGGAAATATTGCCCAACACTTTGTACAGCAGGGAGCAAAAGTTGTAGCTATTGACATTCGTCAGGAGCAACTGGACAACCGTGTGGCTGAACTTAAACAATATGGTGACGATGTAATCGGTATCATCGGTAATGTCCTTGACATTGCCAGCCTGGAAAAAGTAGCCGAAAAAATCGTAGCCAAATGGGGACAGATCGATATTCTATTGAACATTGCCGGTGGCAATATGCCGGGAGCTACTCTTGAACCGGAACAACATTTTTATGACATGGATATTTCCTGTTGGGAGAAAGTGACTAATCTGAATATGAACGGAACGGTTTATCCGTCTATGATATTCGGTAAAGTAATGGCAAAACAAGGCAAAGGATGTATCATTAATGTATCCTCAATGGCAGCATACAGCGCTATCACCCGCGTACCGGGATATTCGGCTGCAAAAACTGCCGTAGCCAATTTCACTCAATGGCTGGCAAGCGAAATGGCACTTAAATACGGTGATGGTATCCGTGTAAACGCTATTGCACCGGGCTTCTTCATCGGCGACCAAAACCGTCGTGTACTCATCAACCCAGATGGTTCATTGACAGATAGAAGCAAGAAAGTATTGGCTAAAACTCCAATGAAACGTTTCGGTGACATCAAAGAGTTGAATGGTGCAGTGCATTTCCTGTGTAGTGAAGCCGCTAGCTTCGTAACCGGAGCAATGTTACCTATTGATGGTGGTTTCAGTGCATTCAGCGGAGTTTAAGCAATAAATAATAGCCTGTTATAAAGAGAAAGACTATGATGGAAAAGACTTGGAGATGGTTCGGCAAAAAGGATAAGATAACCTTGCCGATGCTCCGACAAATAGGGGTAGAAGGGATTGTCACTGCCCTGCATGATGTACCGAACGGTGAAATATGGACAATGGAAGCTATTAACGATTTGAAATCATATATCGAATCTTATGGTTTACGTTGGTCGGTAGTGGAAAGTCTTCCTGTATGTGAAGCAATCAAATACGCAGGAGCGGAACGTGAACAGTTGATTGAGAACTACAAAGTAAGCCTTGCCAATTTGGGTAAATGCGGCATAAAGACAGTGTGTTATAATTTCATGCCCGTTATCGACTGGATACGTACAGACTTGCAACACCCCTGGCCGGACGGAACCAGTTCACTTTATTACGACCGTATTCGCTTTGCTTATTTCGATATCCGAATCTTGGAACGTGAAGGAGCTGAAAAAGATTACACTGAAGAAGAACTTCAGAAAGTTGCCGAGTTGGATAAGGTTATCACAGAAGCAGAAAAAGACGCTTTGATTGATACGATCATTGTCAAGACTCAAGGTTTTGTTAATGGCAATATCAAAGAAGGAGATAAAAATCCGGTTTCCATCTTCAAGCGGTTACTTGCTTTGTACAAAGATATAAACCGGGATGCTTTGCGTGAAAATATGCGTTATTTCTTATCTGCAATCATGCCTGTATGCGAAGAATATGGAGTTAATATGTGCGTACATCCGGATGACCCTCCATTCCAGGTATTAGGTTTACCACGTATCGTTACCAATGAAAATGATATTGAATGGTTCCTGAATGCCGTAGATAATCCTCATAATGGATTGACTTTCTGTGCAGGCTCTTTGAGTGCAGGCGAACATAACGATACACGTGAGTTGGCTAAGAAATTTGCAAAAAGAACTCATTTCGTACATCTGCGCAGCACAACTGCCATGCAAGGTGGAAACTTCATTGAAAGCTCCCATCTTACGGGAAGAGGACATCTGATTGATCTTATCCGTATCTTCGAAAATGAGAATCCGGGATTACCAATGCGTGTAGACCACGGACGAATGATGCTGGGAGATGAAGATAAAGGTTATAATCCGGGATATTCCTTCCACGGACGTATGCTGGCTCTTGCACAAGTAGAGGGAATGATGGCTGTAGTAGATGATGAGAAAAGACGACAGATAATATTATAATCATTACAGTATTCACAATAATAAAGGCTTCGTGAAAATCAAAGCTAAAACAGCCTTGATCTCATGAAGCCTTTAATTTATCATTTTATTAATATCTGTTTAGTCTTGCCCTCTCTCAAAACCAAAGGTTTCCTTTCTTCTTTCTGTGCCCATTGCTGAAGGGCTTTTATGGCTAATCGTTGAAACATTGCTAACTAACTTATTTATAATCAATACAAAGATGGCATACTTAGCGCAAATCCAAAGCAAAATATAAGATTTTTATATTCAAATCCAAAGCAAAAAGTATTCATTCTGTGCACAAAACCAAAGCAAGTTGTTACAAAAGAATATTTCCAACGCGTGAGATGTCCTCTTATTCCCCTATAGCTGTTCTTTCAGGATATAGGGCTTTCTTCTGTCTTTATTTGATTCCAAAGGAATATCTGCCGGCCAAAAGCCGCAATACTAACCTACCATCTTCTATTCCGACATACTCTATCCCTTTGCTTTTCTTTAAAGTTCTATTCCCCTCAACAATGTTCTTCACTGAAGTTGCAGGAAGATGTAACGTTGCAGTTGTATTTGCCGGAACTGTACACTGATAAATAACTGCATCTTCTTCTACTCTCCAACTACTTTCGATACGTCCATACATAGAATCATAATATCCTTTGGCATAAGTCATATTCCCACAGGTATCCACTTCCGGTTTCAGCACAAAGTGTTTAAATCCGGGGAAGTTTTCATCCCGTTCTATACCTAAAGAGTAATTGTACATCCATGCGCCAACTGCACCAAAAGAATAATGATTGAAAGAATTCATACGGTTATTTCCACCGAATCCATCTTCATGGGTATAGGAATTCAACCGTTCCCAAATGGTAGTGGCTCCTTGCTCCACCGAATACAGCCACGACGGATAGTTCGTCTGCTGTAACAACTTGTACGCCGCCTCACTGCAACCATTATCGGACAATGCTTTACTAATCCATGCCGTCCCGATAAAACCGGTCATCAACGAATAAGGAGGACACCATCTGCCTTGCTCTGTCCTATTTTCTCTGACAATTGTTTCCATCAGATTCTTGACAAATTTCGGTTTATTCTCTTCATCAATGATGCCGAATACCAACGGGAGGACATAAGAAGTTTGTGTATCCACCAACGTTCCCTGCTTCTTCGGTACGAAAGCGGAGTGAATGGTCTTGCAGGTTTCCGGTTGCAGGTAAGTGCTATTGAAGAAAGCCTTTCTGTCGCTGTGCAACTTCCGATATTCTTCCGCATCTGTAGTCTTACCCAAGATAGTGGCTATCTTGCTCATTAATTCGAGGTCATAAATAAAATAGGCTTCCCATAAGAGAGATTTATCATTCCTGTTATCTTCAAGACCGAGCCAATCACACAAATCACCCCATGCCCTGCTCTGTACAAGCAGATTTGTTTTCGGGTCGATGGTCTTGTCGAGGATATAGGAAATATATCGTTTCATGGCGTCATAGTGTTCAGCCAAGAGAACTTTGTCTCCGTATTGCAGGTAACACTCCCAAGGAACTGTGATTCCGGCACTTCCCCACAGCAAACCACCGAATCCTCCACCCAAAGGAGCAATGTCCGGAAAGCGACCATCTTCCCGCTGTACATCACGCATAGAACGAAGGTATCTTCTCAAAAATTGAGGTACGTCCGCCAGGTACGTAGCCGTACGGGAGAATACGGAAATATCTCCTGCCCATCCCAAACGTTCGTTCCGTTGAGGGCAGTCGGTGGGGATAGACATAAAATTGGCAAAGGAAGACCAAGTAATATTCTCCCACAACTTATTTACTTTCTCGTCCGATGTTTCGTAACGGGAAGCCAGCTCGTGAATGGAGCTAAGCACTACTCCTTTCACCGACGCTGCGGGAAGGGGTTCATCAATACCGGTTATTTCCACAAAGCGATAACCATGATAGGTGAAACGGGGAAAAATCGTTTCTTCACCTCCTTTAGCGATATAGATGTCCTGTGCCATGGCAGCACGGATATTCTCTAACATAATCATTCCGGTGTTACCTTTATATTCGGGCAAATCCGGATATTTCACTTCAGCAAAACGCAGACATATTCTTGTTCCGGGTTTCATACCGGACAGTTTTATCTTAGGTACACCGACCATATTCTGTCCCATATCATAAACAAATACACCGGGGCGTACTTCCTCCACCGAGAGGGCGGTCAGCTCCTTTTTTGCTTTTACTGTCTGGCCGAACTGCCCTATCAGTTCAAAGTCGGAATAATCATTTACCCGAGGTTTATCCGGATTTCCTTCCATACTGACGTTGCCTTCCAAAGCTACTTCACAGGCAGGTTTCCAGTCTACGGCATTATAGGAAGCCGTACTCCATCCTTTCACCCTCGCATCACGCAAAGCGTCGTATACTTCTCCCTGAAAGAAGCTACCATAACAGATAGGACCTCTATTGTAATATTGCCAAGTAGAGGGTTCGGTTATTACAACCTTCTCCTGTCCATCTGCATAAGTGATTACCAGTTTTGCCAGTAATGACTGGCGGTCTCCGAAAAAGTTCCAATTATCTCCTGTAAAGGTTGCTCCTCCGCTCCACCATCCTTCGGACAGTAAAGCACCGAGTGCATTTTGACCGGAATGGATATATTCTGTTACGTCAAATGTCTGATATAAGTGCGTTTTGTTATATTGGGTGATTCCGGGATTGAAATAATCATTCCCTATCCGTCTGCCATTCAGATATACTTCATAGATACCGCGTGAAGTAACATATAACCGCGCCTTCTTTATCTTCGCCTCCGAAGAAGCAAAGAGCGTTCTGAGCATGGGAGCCGAATGGGATTCAGGAGCAAAAGTAGTGAAAGTGTCCGATATCCTACCAACTATACGGCATACTGAATCTTGCAACGTAGTAATTACATTCGCCGGACTTCGAAAGTTTGCAATTTCTACTTTTGAGAAAGAAGCTGCCTGACCGGCAGGGACAAAATACCCCACATCTCCTACCACCGGAAAAGCGATAAAGTCACCGCCCTGCCCTAAAGGATTCAGATTGACAGAGCCGATCTGCTTGTCGGTATTGTCCACATAAAACTGTGTAAAACCTAAATTCGAGCGAAGGGTCACCGTGTGCCAATCGTATTTATTATGTTCATTGACCATCTCCTGCGGAATAGCGAAACTTTTATAAGGAATGTCTTTCTTATCATCCGGATGGTAGCCTACACGATATATATTCAACACCGCATCTTGCCCCGAAAGCAACGGAGTGATATTCAATTCAACCTTTATATATGATTCGTCTTGTTTGTTTTCCAGCTGATAGAGGTTCTTATACCGTTCCATCAAGCGCTCATCATTCGCTCCATAAATAAATCCCGAACAGGTGGTCCTTGTCGTTTCGTCCAACCGCAAGGAGAAGTTCAACTTAAAAACCGGAAGATAATGGGAATAGAATGTCCTATCCTCATCCCCTGCTCCAATCCATTTCGCACCGCCCCATCCCTCATAGGCACGATCACTACTCATCAGCCCGGTTTCGAACCAGGAAGAAGCGGATACTTTTCTATGTTTCGTATCCCATACATGAACCGTCCACTGATAGCGGGTAGCAGCTTTTAACGGAAGTCCGGCATATTCAATATTCAAAGATTGATCATCGGTGATTTTCTTTGAATCCCATACTTGCACGCCAGCCTCATCGATTACAACGATTTGACGAGCTGTCTGCAATAAACCTCTTTCATCAGTATCTCCCTCCATTTGCCAACTGAAACGGGGGTTCTCTACATCAATTCCCAGCGGTGTCACAGCATATTCCACTTGCAGTCTTTTCAATTGAAAAGGAGAATCAGCTACACTTGGTAAATTGTTTATCAATGTAAGGACTAGAAGGTAAATGTATCTTTTCATTTCGTATCAGTATAAGAATAGTGCAAGAATAAGAGCATTTCAGCTATGGGAGTTAATATGATGGCAGCATGAGAGTAACTGTTTACTGCCCCATACTTC
>OGPV01000837.1_pt1 | contig 22651 bp, 11 predicted proteins | sample 1553001 | NCBI WGS metagenome assembly OGPV01 (sample SAMEA2580268, study PRJEB22360) | human gut metagenome | biome: human gut; feature: human-associated habitat; material: faeces | place: Denmark | collected 2008/2010
CCGCCGTTGGCAGCAATACGTCCGTGACGCCGTTATTGGTGGAAGAACCGCGGAAATCCGCCCACTGCGCCGGGATCGACGGGTCGATGGCGGGGTTGGCCGCCGCCGGATTCAGCGTCCAGACGATGGTCGCCGCGCCGCCGCCCTCCGTCTCGGTGACGGGGTAGGTTTCCGTACCGTTGGAGATCACCAGCGCACCGGCATCGTCCCGGGTCACGGTCAGGGTGCCGGACACGGCCTCGTAGCCGTATTTTGTCAGCGCGTAGCTGTAGCTGCTTCCCTCGCACAGCAGATAATTCCCCGCGTCGTCCGGCAGCTGCTGCACGCCGGTGAGAACGTCCCGCAGATGCAGCAGCGCGTCCACCGGTTCCGTCTCGAAGGTCACTTCCACCGGGGGAGATTTCAGAATGTTCAGGGTATAAGTTCCGGTGCCGTCCGGAGCCTTGTTATTTTCCACCGTGATCGTAACCGTCTGGGTGTTAATGGTGCCGTCCAGCGGGATGACCACGCTGCCTTCGGCGGTCACGTCCGTGCCGTCCACCCTGATGCGGTAGCCCACGTCCTCTTCGCCGTAGCAGGCGTTCTCCTCGTAGCGGGAAAGCCGCAGTTCCAGATTCTGCGCCGCCATGGAGACCGTCACGGAATAGGTCTTCACACCAGGCGTAAAGCCCTTGGTTCCGTCCTCTTTTTCCAGTGCAGCGGCAGCGCCGTCGCACTGGGCTGTCATGTCTTTCAGCGTCAGCGTGCGGTCAAAGCGCGTTACATAGTCCTGATAAAAAGTAACACCGTTCTCTTCCTTTGTCAAGCGGATGGTGACCGTGCCCGCAACGGGGTTCTCCTTCATCAGCAGGCGGTTCAGCAGGGTGCCGGAAGATGCGCCGGAGGGTAGATCAACGGTTTTTTCCTTCCCGTGGTACAGGCTGCCGCTGAATACCTGATTATAAATTGCCTGAATGCTGACATTTTTCTCTCCGGTCGCCGCCCAGGCGTAGACCATATGCTCCGTATCTTCATAGGAAACCCTGTAGCTGTGATTCTCCGGGGTGAAGGAAGCGTCGGTTTTCAGGGAATTTTTGGAGGCCGCACCGGCTTTTTTCCCGTAGGCCAGACTTGTCAGCCAGTCGCTCATGGAACTGAAGTCCACGATAATGGTGCTGTTGGCCACTTCCTCAAGGGAGAAATCGTCGGTAATGTGATAATAGGTATTTCGGGTCGCGACATAGTGGTAGGTCTCCCCGGGAACCAGAATGTACCGGTAGCGGTTCTGGGTCGCGGACTCCCGGAGTGTCGTATAGGGCATCACAACGCCGTTGCTGTTGACCACCTCGACAGTCACGGAACGCTCCGACAGGAAGGACAGACTTTTGCCCTCGCCCGGCTGAATTGTCAGGGTGTAGGTGCTGGAATAGCCGTTGGCGGAAACCGTCACAGGGATGACCGTCTCGCCGGAAACATCCACCGTCACGCCGTTCGCCGCATTCTTGCCGCCCACCGTTACGGTGTAGCCGTTTTCCAGCGGCTGCCCCGTGATCGTCACTGCCGTGACCGTGTTCAGAACCTTATAGGTATATTCCATGGTATCCGGTGCGAAGGGAATGGAAGCCGCCTGATCTACGCCGATCTGATCTTCGACCCGGATGGACGCCAGCGTGGGAACGCGGTCAAAATGAACCGTGTAGTCCTGAGAATAGGTATAGCCGTCCTCACTCTTACTGCTGAGCCGGTAGATCACGGTATTGCCCGCCGCGCCCCGCGACAGCACGCTGTAAGCGCCGCTGGTCAGGGACTGAAACGCAAGCGCCTTTTCCATCCGTTCACCGGTGCTTGCCAGCGTGTAAATGGCGGTCAGGGTCGGGATCTCGGACAACAGGCCGGTATCGTACTCCGCGTAGGTGTAGACCGAGCCGGTAAAGGTGTCCAGCACCGGAACGGTCACTTCCCTGTCAGACCACTGCCCCAGCTGCCATTCTTCGTCCGTGAATTTGTTATCCTTGTTGGTTTCCTCGCCGAAGCTTCCGGAAACGCGGAAGGTGTCGGTGATCAGCCACTCCGACTGGGGAAGCTCTGCCGATACCGTCGCTGCGGCGCTGACCGTGATTTTGCCTTCCACCCGCAGTCCCGCCTGCTCGACGCAGAAGGTGTAGTCGCCCTTGGGCAGCTCCAGAACGCCGTCGCCGTCGTCCGTCCACTGCTTTCCGTAGGCGTTTACCGCCGTGATGGATACGCCGGGATAGTTGTCGTCAGAATACGCCGCCGAACCGTCCGTGAAGCGAACTGCGTAATGCTCGCCGGTGAGGGTGTTTTCATAGTTCCTGACCGCGTCATTCAGATTCGACGCGAGGGTCTTGGCGGACTCGCTGTTGATGCCCACGAACAGATCCCGGGCGGTATCATATTCCTTTTTGGCGGCCGCCTGAACGTCGCTGCCCTTTTTCTTATAGTCCGCCATGGCGGTCATCAGCTGCTTCAATCCGTCGCTGGGCTTGCTGTCCATATCCTCGCTGAAGCGCAGATAGCCGATGGACGCCGCGCTGACGGACAGGTCGTAGTTACCGTTCTCGTCGCTGCGGGTAAAGTTGCCCGTCACGCCGTCAATGGCTGAGATCATGCCGGTATCCAGCCCTGTGAAGGTGTGTCCGCTGGCGCTCAGCGCCTGCGCGGCGGTCTGCCCCACCGTACAGGAAATGTATTCCGGCGCGATGACCAGCTTTCCGCCGGCCTCCACCACGAGAATAAACCCGTTTTCCGCCGCAAGCGCCGTTACCGGCAGACAGCCGATGAGCAGCAGTGCGGAAAGCAGCAGGCACGCAAGGCGCTTTCTCAAGTTTTTCATACTATGTTCTCTCCTTAATACAGGCACTGAATCCATTTTATCCACATCCGGTGGTACCATTTTACATTCTTTTTTAGACTTCCCTGCGTATCGGCGTAGAATTTCAGCGCCGATTCTCGCTGCTCCTGCGTCAGTGCGTGGCTGCTGAACATGGCGCGGTCATTCAGGCGGATGGCTTCTGCCAGCGCCGTCGCGTAATCGTCGCCGAAGCGCTGCTTTGCAGGCTCGCACAGCGCCCGCATGGAGCCGTTTCCTCTGCGCAGACCCAGCTTTTCCATCAGCGCCGCCGTGTCCGCGAAAATCCAGCAAACGGCTTCGTTTATGTCCTCCAGCTGGTATTTCTGTTCCCTGCGCTTGCGGATCAGCTTTCTTCTGAGCAGCAGGAGCAGGAACAGCAGAAGCACGATCAAAAGCACCCACAGCACACCCAGCAGCATGGCCTTGGCGATTTTGGTCACGGTGCCGCCATCCGGCTCAGGCTCCTGTGTCCCGTCCTCTTCGGGGGTCGTTTCCTCCTCCGGCTGAGTCTCCGACTCGGCGTTGTCCGAATCTCCCTCGTCCGGGTTTTCCTCCGGCTTCTGTTCCAGCATTTCGCCCAGTCCGGGAGTCAGCTCCATGGGTATCCAGCCGATCCCGTCCTGATAGACCTCCGCCCACGCCCGCGCGCAGCGGCTGTCCACGGTCAGCGGCTCGTCCGCCTTGGCAGCAGCGGCCATTTCTTCCGAAACGACGTACCCTTCGGCGTAGCGCGCCGGAATTCCAAAATAGCGCAGGGTCATCACCGCCACCGTGGCATACTGGAAACTCGTCCCCTCCGCCGCGGTCAGGGGCAGCTCCATATCCTCCGGCGTTCCTTCCTCCGGGAAGCACCGGCTCAGGAACGTCAACGTGCAGGCCTGTGCCTGCGGCAAGGTGAGATTTTCCCGGGAGCCGTAGCCCGCCGTGGTCTCGTCCCAGTATTGCCCCAGCAGCTGCGTCACGCTTTCCGGAACCTGAAGGTAATTGCGGTACACAAAGCTGCGGTACGCGCTTTCCGCCCTCCGGTATTGCAGCACCTGCGCATCATCGGTGGTTTGCAGCCGCGACAGGGTCTGCTCAATGCCATTCCCGCCGCTGGTTACCACGGAGTACCGGTACGTCCTCTCCCCGTCGGAGGGAAGGCTGTCCTCTTTCAGGTTTTCCGCCGGTAAATTTCCCGTATCCCGCAGGGAGAAGGGAACATATTGGTAAGCGCTGCACGCGCCGATATTCTGAATGGAAACGCTGCCCGTGCCTCTGTCCGTTCCGGCGGCGGCCGACGCATACTGTGCCGCCGGGTGAAAGGCGTTTTCGTTCAGCCAGTATAAAAGCGCCTGATTCTGCGCCAGAACGGCAGAGTCCACCGTGCTCCAGATGTCGCCTTCCAGCGTAGCCCCGGTGAATCCCCGCAGGTACAGTGCTTCCGGGTTCGACATGGTCACTTCCAGTCCGGCCCGGGTGCCGTTCTGCTTCTGATAATCCGTGAAGTCGCCCTCGGGCAGCACGGTATTTTTCGTCTCATAGCGATAGGCATGAATTGCCTTGCGGCTATCTTCGCCGATTTTCTGCGTCCAGCTTTGCACACCGGGAACCGACGCGCACAGAAGCAGCAGCCCCGCCGCAATTCCGCAGAGAATCCAGCCAAATGTGACCGGGGACGCCGCTTTCCGGCTCTGCCACCCGCTGTAAGTAAGAATCAGCACGGCAGCCGCCAACGCGGCCAATCCGGGAAGTACCTCGTCGGTCTTGAAAACCGCCATTCCCGCCAACGCGGCGGCGGGCAGCAGCACCGCCAGTATAGCCGGCGCCCGGCCGCTCAGCCAGCAGCAAATCAGCGCTATAGCACTTGCGGCCGCCACGGCAAACAGCGTCAGGCACAGCCCACTTTTCTCCGCAGACAGCTGCGTCTCCCATTCGGGAAGCACCCAGCCCGTTCCGGCTGTATAAGTATTGCGCATCTGATTCCAGAACAGGCGGTAGCCTTCCAGCACCTGCTGTCTGCAAATGAGCACCAGCAGAAGCAGTATGACCAGCGCGGCAAGGAAAAACCACTGCTGCTTCTGAAACCGGATGGTCACGCCGTAGGCGATGCACACGTATCCGCCCGCCGCCAGCAGGATTGGCAGCAGATTTCCCGTCCGGAACCCGGCCAGCACCGCAAGCGCAAACATCAGCGCCGCGCAGGCGAGCATCGTCGCCAACATCTGGAAAATCCATGCGCCGTCCGACGAATTCTCAGGCTGGCGCAGGTGCATCCCCTGTTTTATTTTTGAGGTCAAGGCTTTCGCCTCCCTTATACGTCAATTTCTCCCAGTTGTTCCCGATACCGCCCCACGTCGAAGGGGATGCTCCCCTCCAAAGGCGATTCGCCGCAGAGCAGCGCCGTGACATGCCCCAGCCGCTGCATCTGCAATACATCGGCGCAGGGTTCCTCCCCGATGTACACCATATGTCCGCACAGGGCATCCGGCCGGGTCTGTACCAGCAGCGACGCGCCGCCGACACCATCCTTCCTTCCGGCGGCGCACAGCAGCCGGGGGATAACACCCACCAGATCTTCCATGCCGCAAATCTCATGCAGGACGCAGACATTGCTGTCCGTATCGTTCCATCCGAGGGTGAACTGGACGCCGCTGTCCGACAGGCTCCGGCACGCTGACACCACCGTTTCCGCCTGGGCGTCAATGCGTCTGACATTGCCGGACTGCCCCGTTCTTTCCCAGAACACCAGCACATTGCGGGTGATGGGCAGCGCCGGGTCACGGACGATCAACCGGTCAAATTTGCCGCTGAGCTTCCAGTGGATCTGCCGGATGCTGTCGCCGGGGACGTATTCCCGAATCTGGAACGTCTCCGTCAGGTCGGCGCCGGGCCGCTCCTGAGAATAGGTGTCGCTGTCCTCCTGACTGTCGGGATTGGGGATCAGATTCACCCGAATGGGGAAGGTGTCCGGCTGTACCGTCATATGCGCCTCGGCAGTGCATCCGCAGGGGACGCCGATGAGGCCGAAACAGTCGTAGAGCTTCACCTGCTCCACGGAGATTTGGATACGCCCGCAGTATTCGCTTCCCAAGCGCAGGGACGTGCGCCGCTGCCCTTTCGGGAACGCCCATGTCATGACATTCCGGGTGCAGCGCTCGCCGTTCAGCTGATTCCGGGTCGTTACCCGGCAGCGGATACGCAGGGCGGGCAGCAACGTGGGGTTTTCCAGACAGATCGTGACGCCGCCCTCGTCCCCTTTCCGCACCACGGCGGGTGCTTCCACCCGCACCCGAAGCCGTTTTCTCAGGAAAAGGTGGATCGGGAGGCTGCCCAGAGGCAGAACCAGCAGCGCCGCCGCCAGAGCCAGCGCGCCGCTGCTCCCGTAATACAGGGTAAGCCAGACGCAGATGCCCTCCAGCACCGCCCAACCCAATTTCATTGCGATCATAAGCAGTACCTGCTTCCGTTCGTTGTTTCGTTTATTGCTTAATCACCGGCATTTTTACGGAATCCAGAATGGCGGCAATGACCGTTTCCGGCCGCTCCTCCATCATTCTTGCCTTGGTGGTCAGCACCAGACGGTGGCAGCACACATCCGGGAACACGGCGGCCACATCCTCCGGGATGACGAAGTCCCGGCCATTGAGGTAAGCATAAGCCTTCGCCATGCGGCACACCGCCAGCGCGCCGCGGGGGCTGACGCCCAGCTGCACCATGGGGTGCTCCCGGCTTGCCTGTGTCAGCCGGGTGACATACTCGTAAACGGCGTCCTGAATTTCCGCTTTCGCCGCTTCCTGAATCAGCGCCTGCAGCTGCTCCCGGTCAACCACCGGGGTCACCCGGTTCAGGGGGTTTTCCGTGTGTCTGTCCCGCAAAATGCTGATCTGGCTTTCAAAATCGGGGTAGCCCATGCTGATCTTAATCATAAACCGGTCCATCTGAGACGGCGGCAGCATCTGCGTTCCCGCAGAACCCACGGGGTTCTGGGTCGCCAGCACCACGAAGGGCTGGGGCAGCTCATAGGTCTTGCCGTCCACCGTCACGTGCAGTTCTTCCATTGCCTCCAGCAGGGCGGACTGGGTCTTGCTGGAGGTACGGTTGATTTCGTCCGCCAGGAGCAGATTGGTCATGACCGCGCCGGGCTTATAGACGAAACTGCCGCTTTCCTTGTCGTAGACTGAGTAGCCGATGATGTCCGACGGAACGGTGTCGGAGGTGAACTGAACGCGCTTGGTGTCCAGTCCCAGCACCTTGGCAAAGGTCATGGCCGTGGTGGTCTTACCCACGCCGGGAACGTCCTCCATCAGCACATGGCCGCCCGCCAGGATCGCCATCAGGATTTTCTCAACAATTTCGTTTTTACCCACAACGACCGTTTCGATCTGCCGCAGGATCTCAGGAATTTTCTCATTCATTGTGATTCCCCCTATTTTTGATACGTCTTTGGGAAAAGCCAGTTCAGGAAGAACATACGCACGCTGTACGTATCCTCTCCGGTTGTCCGGTAGTCTTCCGCGCCGCAGACCTCACAGGAGCGGACTTCCTCCCCGTCTCCTGCGGGCGTCCACTCGCCCCAGCTGTGGCCGGTGGCCGGGAGCGGGGCTGTGTAGGTATCGCCGCAGTCGCAGGTGTACTCGATATACCCGTCCTCCGTGCAGGTCGGGTCAACCCGATGTGTCTCATGGTAGTCGTGTTCGTGCGGCACATGATCCGGGTCTTCCGCGCCGCAGTACCGGCAGAAGCCGTCCACGTAATCATGATATTCGTCGAAGGTGCCGGGCTTCGTCATGTCATAGCCGCAGCTGTCGCAGTGGTACACGATTCTCTGGCAGGTAGCTTCCTGAATCGTCAGGGCGCCGCCGCAGATTTCTTCGTGGAGCACATGGCAGATACGGCACTCATAATCGTCCCAGTCCTCACTATATGTGTACTCATGATTTCCGCGCCCAAATTCCTCGCCGCAGGTCGAGCATTTCTGATAGTGCTCCAGCGCCGTGTGGTTCCAGCGATTGTCCAGCGTGTGCCCCTTCGCTTCGGCTTCTTCTTCCTTTTCCATGCCGCAGACGCTACATCTGACCGTTCTGACGCCCGGCTCGGTGCAGGTGGCGGTGTTGGTGCCTTCCACTTCTTTCCAGAAATGCTGCTCCGCCGCGCCGCACTCCGCGCAGACGTGGCTGTCCTCCGTGTCCCCGGCGTCGTATGTCCAGTTGTGGGGGAGCGGGTCGCCGATGACCGCCTGACAATCCTCGCAGAGCAGAATATGGGTTCCGTCCTCCAAATCCTTGTAGGTCATATGCGCGTGGGGGCAGTCCTGAACCATGCCGCAGCAGCGGCACACGTAGCGAACGGAGCCGTCCGGGTCTTCTGCGGTTTCCCATCGATGGTTAACATAAATTGTGCCATTGCGCCCTTCGACACAGTATCCCACAACATTGCCGTAATTGTCGCTGCCGCCGCCGATGTCCCACCCGTAGGCCAGGGTGTAGCGCAGCGTCAGCACATCTTCGTCCTTCAGACGCACCGCAGACATGGACTGACCCGGGTAATAGCTGCCGCCTATCGAGTACATCCACCCGGAGCCGCTGGTATAATCGAACTCGCCGAAGGTGCTGCCGGAGCCGGCGCTTTTGTTCAGTCCGTTGCGGTACAGGCAGCGCCACAGAACTGCAAGACCAGTCCCCGCGCCGAACCGGGCGTCGATGGCTTCCAGCACTTCCTCTTCTGTGCTTCCCGGCCAGACCGCATCTTCCAGTGCATCTGCGTGATAGTCGGTATTCAAACTCCGCAGATAGAAACCAGTGTCCAGCGTCCCGCCGTAATCGCCCCGCCAGCCGAGAGTATCGCTTGCCGCACCGAAGGGTTCGCCGGTGTCCTTTCCCATGATCGCCTTGGCGACCACGTAGGAAATCGGCTCGTCCGCCAGAACCTCATAAGGGATAGGGCCGACAACACCGACCCCCAGCACTGTCATATCTACATAAATATCGGCTTCTCCGATTTTCTGTCCGGGTTCTACGCGGAAGCCAATCAGTGTCAGTTTCTTTTCACCCCAGTTGCCGTAAGCGTCCTCGGCATAGACGTAAAGGGTATGTTCATTTCTATCCCCAGTCTCCGGGTTGGATGGAATCAGTCCATACTCCCACGTGTCTCCGGAACGGGTAGGATCAACGGCCTCGATTCCATCCAGTGAAACCTGAATAAATTCATTCGTTCCCTTTGCCGGAATGCTGACCGTATTTCCTTGCGCATTCTTGCCATGCGCAGTAACCCGCAGAGTGGTTTTGCTTTCGTTAGGGATTTCATCACCGTCTTCAAGGTCCAAAATAATTTCTATACTGTTACTCCCCTTATGTTTATAGGGAATATCGATTGTAAAACTGTATTCGTTTTCCCCCTGCGCTTTGATCTCAAAGAAATTATGTCCCGCCTTTCCAGCATTCAGCAGAAGTCGAATCCGCCCTCTCCCCAGCTGATTCAATGTCTCGACGCTTCCAGACTGATTACATGTGACGGAGGTAATCTTAACGCCGTCGGCATCAGAGCCGACGATTGACATTTCATATTCCAGAAATCCATCTGTCAATTGGTTGTCATACACGGTATCCGCCGTTTTCGACTGCTTATTCTGGCAGAAAACCTTTCTTTCACTGCCGTCATCGAGGATATAGCGCATTTCCAACGTGACATCATTTCCAACGTGCAGAATGACTTCAAAGCGAGCCGTATGACCGTTCGCAAGGGCGGAAACCGAAATCCGATACGTCTCGGAGGTCTCACCCGCCGGCATTTCCAAATCCAAAAAACCTTGTCCACCCCGGTAATCCAGGTCACCGCTCTTGCCTGTTTCATCAGAGATATAGCTGGCACTCAAAATTTTTGCGCCCGCACTTTCGGCATCGCTGCCGACCAATTTCATCTCGTAGCTTATCCTGCCTCCGGCCAGCTGGTTACTCTTGATTTTATCCACAACGCTGCCGCTGGGCATACAAAGCAGCGTGCCTTTGTGATTGCCGGTTCCCCGCCATGTAAAGGAAAGCTGCACATCCGGGAGCTTCTGATATGTGATCTTATACCGGAAAAACACGTCCCGTTCCGCAGTCCTGACCGTAAATGAAAAATTGTAAACTTCTTTGTCCGTTCCCGCTGCCGGATTCATGATCAATGAGTCGCTGGGCCACTTCAGTTCTCTTGCCGTCTGGGTGGATTCCGTAATGGAGATGCCATTCACAATCTTTGCATCCTGCGCCTGTGTTCCGGTCAGGCTTACGCGAAACCGGAACAAGTCCTCGTTCAGCTCATAGCTGCTTACGGAAAACGCCTGCGTGTTGCCCGCGGCACAGGCAATGCTCTTTGCGTTCCAGGTCAAGACCAGCGACAGCTCCGAAGGAGAAACTTCCCCGCCGTCGGCGCCCTGATTTCCGTCCTCCTGATCGTCGTTGCCGTCGTCCGTGGAGGAATCTGGCTGGGTTTCTTCCGGTCGGGTCTCGCTGGCCTTGTCATTCGGCTCCGTGGATTTTGTCTGCCCGCCGCTGGGAACCGAAATGGTTTTCAGCTGCTCCAAATTCTCCCCCAGCTTCAGCACCGTGATCTCCCGGACGCCCTCCCCTTGCAGGGGGTCATCCGGCTGGGCCTCCTTCAGCCCCGTTCCCGGAAGCCACAGTCCCAGCAGGATCGCGGCGATCAGCACTGCGCACAGGCCGCCCCGCAGATATTTGCTGTGAAATAATGAATTCCAATCCATACTGCCATTCCTTTTGTCTTCGGAATTTGCCCCAATTCACGTGCCCCCGCAGAATGCACGTGTGCCCCACCCGGAAAAATCCGGGTGGGGACGCATGAACTTATAGCCACTTTGCGTAGAGTGTCATATTATCTTCAACCTTGTCGTTATCAAAATCCCAGCGCTTGGTGCAGCTCTCATCTGCGTACCATCCGGCGAAGGCTCTGCCGGGGCGAACCGGCTGCTCGGGACGTGTCACCAGACTGCCCTTCTTCACCTTCTGATCCTTGACTTTGCTGTCGCAGCCGGTCTCGAAGTGAACCGTCTTTCTGCCCAGCAGCAGGAGCAGCAACAACAGCAAGCCCAAGCCAAGCAGGCCCAGACCCAGCAGCCACCACAGGCCGCTGCCGGTGCCGTCAGCATCCGTCTCAGGCGCATCGCCCTTCTCCCATCTTGCGTACAGGGTCACATTGCCCTGAACGGTGTCGGTGTCAAAATCCCACGGATTCTGGAGGTCGATATCCGAATACCAGCCCACCAGATGGTAGCCCTCCCGGGTAGGATTGTCCGGCCGCTCCACGGTCTCGCCGTACCGGACGGTCTGGCTGGGAACCGCCGTGCCGCCGTTTGGCTCAAACGTGACCGTGCAGTCGGTGGAAATGATGATGGTCACATCCTGACAGGACGCCTTATATTCATCGGTTCCGTCCTTGGTGGACACCAGATAGTCCTGATTCGTGATCTTGGACACGCCGGACGTGGCGATCACCTTCAGCTTGAAGGAACCGACCAGACGCTGAGCATTCCATTCCTCGCCGCCGGACAGGGACACAAAGTTCATGTAAAATTCCCGGTAATTGTCCCGCAGGCCGATGTCCGTCGTGGAAATGCCGTTGCTCAGCAGGGCGCTGCCATCCACCAGTTCGAAGAAATTGCTGTCGTAGCGAATTTCGTTCTGCATACCGTACATGGTGTAGGCGTCGCCGCTGTCCGACCGTTTCAGGTTGAAATCCACCTGAATGATGTCGCCGGGCTGTACCTCTTTCTTATCGCTGCCGTCCACGGACAGCTCGAAGAAAAAGTCACGGGCGTTATCCACTGCCATCGCCGTGGGAATGCAGGTCAGGAAAAGCATGACCGCAAGTAAGCAGGACAGAACTTTTTTCATCATATTTTGCTCCTTTTCTGTGGGTCGGGTCATTCCTGACCGCCCGATACGATCCCATAAATTGCCATTATGTCAAGCGCGTTGATCATACCGTCCCGGTTGACATCCAGACGGTCAAGATCCTCTTCCGAGAAATCCGTGCCGCTTATCACAGCTCTGTACAGGCCCATGACGTCAAGCGCGTTTACCGTTCCGTTCTGGTCATAGTCTCCCACCAGAACCGTCGATACGGTTCCGCTCACGGTCGTGACGGGAATGGCGTCAAATACAGACAGCAGCCGTTTATTGCTGCGCATATACTGCACCACCGGCTGCACCGCCGCAGTGCCGGAAAAATCCCCACTGACCCGGAACGTGGCCGTGAACAGAATTCCGTCTGCCGTCGCGGCTTCTTCCAGAGCAGCCGTGACGTAGCCAAAGGTCTTCTCGTCCGTACCTGTCCATTGGGTATTCACGGCAACCGTCGTGCCGCAGAGATAGGGCGTTTCCCCTTCCGCCGTCTGGATGCTCAGCAGCTCCAGCTGCTCCCGGTCATAGTCCAGAGCAATGCCGAAATTGGTAAAGCCCCGGTTCCCGGAAATGCGGATGGGTACAGTCACAGTCCCCCCCGCCGTCGCCGACACGGAATCGGCGGACACGGGGCAGTCCGCGCTCTCCGCCGCCATGGCCGTCACGGCCAGCGCGAATATCAGTGCGATGGCCAGAATGACACTGGTGATTTTCTTCATATGTCACGCTCCTTGCTGTCCGCTGAGAATGCGGTTGACGATCCACACCGCATCCTTTACGTCCACCTTCCGGTCTCTGTTGACATCTGCGTTCAGGAATTTGTGCATCACCATGCTTACCAGCGTGTATCTCGCGTTGTACACGTCGTGGTCGAGATGTACGTCGTCCGCATCGATGCGCCCGCTGAGATCAACGTTGCCGGAGTAGTCGATGGAGGCGGCGGCCTCCCCTTCTCCGATGATGATACTGTTCCGGGCAGTCCGCACGACCTCTTTTTCATCAGCGGAGGAAATCACCAGCCATGCGTAGGCGTTGTAGGCTTCCGACCAGTACATATTCTGTCCGTCGTACATGGGGACATGCCCATCTTCAACGCTGCCGCTGTAAGTCACAAGGTACATGCTCTGCTTATCCAGCGTGACGTATACGTTGACCTCCACCGGGGCGCCCTTCGTAATCGTGATGGTGATATCTCCCGTGACCTCGCTGCCCGAAATACGGTAAATATTCTTTTTACTGTCGTAGGTACACTTGACGGTGACGCCGTTGACCCTTGCGGAAACGTCATAATCGGTATCGTCCTTACGATCAATGCGGAATGTATAATCCGAACCGCGCCGTGTGGTTTTCCTGCCCACCGCGTCGTCCGCGCCGGAACCAATGAAGCTCACCGACACATACTTGGCAGAGCTTCCGCCGCCTGAGCCGCCGCTGGAGCTTCCGCCGCCGGAATTGATCTTGGTTTTCTGCGCGGTGACGACAATGTCGCCTGTGATGGCCGCACCCGGAATCACGTAGCCGCCGTTCTCCGCCTTGTAGCCGGTGTAAGATTTTCCGCCGATGGTCACACGCAGAACGTAGCTGTATCCGGCCTTCCTGTTCAGCTTGAAATGGTAGGGCGTGTTATAGGTTGCGGAATTCTCGCCCGACAGATCCTCGCCCTTGAATGTTACCTTGTAGGTCTTGGGGGTTCTGTTCGCCTTGACCGTGATATTTCCGTTGATCTCGCTGCCGGGGATGGTGTAGGTGCCGTCGCCGTTATCCTTGACCATGACGTCCTTGCCGCCGATCTTCGCCGAGGGCTTGTAATCATAGTGAAGCGGATCTGTCGCACGGAAGGTATAATTCTCCCCTGCCGCCGCGCTCAGGCTGTCAGAGGCCAGCCCCTCGTCCAGCGTCACGGTGTATCCCGGCTGGATGGTAAACTTTGTGGTACTTCTGCTGATCGCAGCCGGAGGCGCGTTTTTTGTCGGGGCGTTTGTGCCGGTGTCGATCTTCGCCGAGGAAATCACAACCTTTGCAGTCCCCGCCGCCTTTGTCTTGAATGTCAGGGTTACGACCTTCGTGGAAGCGGACTTATCCGCGCCGTAGCCGATAACGCGGATGCTTCCGCTCTTTTCGGTTACCGAAGCCCCTTTATCCGCCGCCTGACCGGACACATAGGTCAGCCGCGCGGTGTCATAGGTCTGCACCAGATCGTAGGCATTGTACTTTCCCCCGGAGACGGACACGCTCATGCTGACGGTCTTCCCAGCATCCGTAGTCTGATCCGGCGAAGCGGCGACCGAATAGCGCGTTTCCGCGGCATAAACTCCCATGGGCAGGGCGGACAAAAGCATTACAAAAGCAAGCAGGCTGGACAAAATTCTCTTTTTCATAAAATTCACATCCTACGGCAAAGGTGTCGGAAATTCACAGCTGTCCCCACTTTCCATAGGGACACCTGTGACCCTCCGAATTCTGCGGTCTGGCCTCCCCCGCCTTTCACGGCGGGGGAGGCACTTTGGTTTCGGGTCAGAAGACCCGGTCATTCAGGAAATCACTTGATGAGGTTTACGATAGCGGTAGCGTCAGCGGTATTGACCTTCTTGTCGCCGCTCACGTCGGCATTCAGGAACTTCAGCATGGAGACAACATCGAAGCTGCTGTACTTGGTGTTGTACATATCGTAGGTCAGCTGAGCGTCGTTGACGTCGGTCAGGCCGGTGCCGTTCACATCGCCGCTGTAATCCACGGTTCCGGCAGAGGTGCCTTCCGCGACCTTGACCTTCGCAGCGGCTTCCGCCTTCACAGCCTCCAGATTATCCGCAGAGACAACCAGATAAGCGTATGCGTTGTACTTCTCGGACCAGAACATGCTCATGCCGTCGTACTTGGCAACCTGACCCTCGGGGAGAGTGCCGGAAGCGGTCACAAGGTACATGACCTTGCCGTCCAGAGTGAGGTACTGGGCGACGTCCACAGCAACAGCCGCGGTCTTGGTCACTTCGATGGTGATGTTGCCGGTGATGGTGGAGCCGGGGATGGTGTAGCTGCCATCGCCGTTCTTGACCACCTTGTCGGTCACATCCACATCGCCGACCTTGACGGTAGGCTCGGAGTAATCATAGCCTTCTTCCTTATCGACGGTGAAGGTGTAATCCTGACCCTTGGTGGCGGTGTCGTTGCCCTTTACGTAATCGGGCTTGGTGACGGAAACCACGGAGGAGGGCTTCACGGTCTTGGTGACGCTGATCACAATGTCACCCTTGATGTCGGTGCCGGGGATGGTGTACTTACCGTTCTCGGGAGCGCCCAGAGAATAGGTCTTGCCGCCCACGGTCACGGTGGTGTTATAGGTATAGTTGCCGTCCTCGGTCACGGTGAAGGTGTAGTCGGTGTTGTAAGTGGCCTTATCGGCAGCGGTCACATCGCCTGCGCCGGTGCCTTCCACGGTGACATTGTAGCTCTTGGGCGTCATGGTGGCATTGATCACCAGATTGCCGGTGACACCCGGGATGGTATAGGTGCCGTTGCCGTTGTCGTTGGCAGTGGTGGTCTCGCCGCCCATGGTGGCGGAGATAACGTAGTCGTAGTTGTCCGCGTCGATAGCGGTGAAGGTGTAGTCCGCGCCGGGAGCGACGGTGGATTCACCGGACAGGCCCTCGCCCAAAGTGACGGTGTAGCCGGTCACCTTGATCACGGTGGTGTCGTCCAGGAGGAAAGCCGCAGGGGCGTCGCTGCCAACGGCCTGAGAACCGATGTCAACCTTGGCAGAGGTGATCTTCACTTCCGCTTCGCCCGTGCCCTTGGCGGTGAAATTCAGGGTAGCGGCGGGGGTGTCCAGATTCTTGTCATCGCCGAAGCCGATCACACGGATGGTGCCGGGAACGTCTTCCTTCACGACTGCCAGAGCGTCGGCGGCGGTGCAGGAATTGTAGGTCAGCTTGTCGGTGTCATAGGTCAGGGTCAGATCATAGGCGTTGTAGGTGGTGATGATGCTGTCGCTGTTGGAAACATTGATCTTGACCTCGGCGCTCTCGCCGACGGTGACAGTCTTGTCCTCGGAAGCGGAAACTGCGTAGCCGACGAAGGCGGGGGCTTCCGTTGCAGCCACGTCCACGGAGCCGGGAGCAGTGGCAACATTCATGATGGCGTCGCCCTTATAATCCGAAATGACGATGTTGGTCAGCTGGAAGTGATATTCGCCAGCCTTCAGGACCTTGAACTTCAGCTCGCAGAACTGCCCCTTGGGGATCACGGTCTGGCTGGTCAGGTCAAGCCACGTCAGGCGGATATACCGCGCGCCGGTGGTCTTATTGGTGTTGTGGTTGGGTGTGAAAGCGGTGTTTGCGCCCACGTACTCGAACAGATCCTGATCGTAGTACAGGTCCATCTGGAAGCATCCGCATTCGGCGATATCGCCGCTGGCGTTCAGATAAATACTGAATTCCTCGCCAACCGCCGGGTTGGCCTTGCTGGCCGTCACGCTCATGGTTTCCGTGGTCTCCACGGCGGAGGCGGTGATCGCCATGCCGAGAACCATGACTACCGCGAGGAGCAGGCACATGGATTTCTTAAAAATTTTCATAACATCCTCCTGTCAGAAGTTGTCTTTTTGCTTTGGATTCAGTGCCGGTAAGATTGGGTTTGCCGGTCAAAACAGGATATTCCGGCCGGCAAACCATCTGCTGGATCAGTTGTCGCTCTTGATGATGTTGTACAGCGCCATCACGTCGCGGGCATCGATCACGCCGTCGCCGTTGACGTCTGCAACAGTGGCGTCGAGGTCATCGCCGGAGTTGATCGCGTTGAACAGAGCCATTACGTCGGTGGAGTCGATCACACCGTCGCCGTTGATATCGCCCTTTACGACGGGCTTCTCGTGGATGGTCAGGCGGATGCCGCCGGGGGTGGAGCAGATGGCGCCGGGGTTTTCCTTACCGGGCTGACCGGCCATAGCAAAGATATACTCGCCGGGAGCCAGAGTGCTGGTATCCACGACCAGGCTGCCGTCAGCTTCCGCATTTCCCACATACTGCCATGTGGTCACGTCGCCGGAAACGATATCGTTGACAGGCGTGCAGTAAACACTGGGGCTGTAGTCGATGAGGGTGTGGGCAGTGTTGTAAGAACCATACATGTCAGCGCCCGCATGGTACAGCTCCAGCTTGATCTTGTCGCCCTGAACGGGATCCGTCTTGTCGGCTACGATGTAATTAAAGATGCTGGTGGTATCATTGAAGAAGCTCCAGTCGGAGAAGTGGCCGAGGGTGACGATGTCGCCCTCGCGGAGCAGGATTTGATCGCATGTGCTGCCCCAGCCCTCAGAGGCCAGAGGATACTCGTAGTTCAGATAGTAGTTCAGGTTCAGGTCGTATTTCCAGATATTCTGCAGGAAGATGGAGCCAGTAGAACCGCTGTAACTGAAGATATCGGTGCCCATAATACCATTATCCGCCAGATAGCCCTTGCCCGCATCCGCAGGGTCAATGCCCAGATAGTAAACCTCGGTGGCATAGAGGAACAGGTGCAGCATGGTGATCTTGCCGTAAGCGAATTCCTTGGTGCCGGGGTCCAGAGCACTGCCGGGGCCGCCGGTGGGATCGCCGCTGGCGGGGCCGTAGTCCTCAGAGGCAAAGTAGAAGTCCTCAAGGCCGTACAGTGCCAGATCGAAGTAAGGAACGGTGACCTTCTTCAGAGCCACGGTCTGGCCGGACTGCTCGCAGGACTCGAACGTATCGTCGTGAGAGAAGGAGAAGTAGACCGTTACGGGCTTCAGAACCTTCTTCGTCGCGCCCTCGACGGTGATGACCAGATCTGTGGTGACGTTCTTGACGGTGTAAACGCCCTTCTCGCCGGTCACGGTTTCGCCGTTGACCTTCACGGCAAAGTCTTCGCCCGCCTCGTAGCGGTAATCGACTTCCACCTTGAAGGTGTAGTCCGCGCCGTCCATAACGGCTTCCTTACCGGTGACGAGGTAGCTCTCGTCGGTGGGGATGGTGACGGCGTGGTCAGCCTTGGTGACGGTGATGGTGTAGGAACTGGTGTAGCCGTCCTTATTGGTGACGACGATCTCGATCTTGTTCTCGCCTGTGGACAGCGGAATGACATTGCTGGTCTCGCCGTTGTAGGTCACGGTGTAGTCCTCGCCGCGAGGTGTCGCCAGAACGGTAACGCTGTCCTTCGTAGTCATCGCGGTGTAGGTCTTCTTGGTGGCAGAGAAGGTCTCGTTGACCTTGACGCCATCCAGATCCAGCTTCGTCAGGGACGGGGCAATGCGGACAGTCTTGACGGTGTAAACGTCCGTGGAACCGTCATCGGTCACGGTGATGGTGAGGTTGTTGGATTCGGCGCCGGCAATGTTGAAGCCGGACAGGTTCTTGCCTGTGGAGCTGCCGGAGATAAGCGTCGTGTTGGAAGCCTCGCCGGTGCTCATGCTCGTCCACGTGGCCTTAATGCTCGCCTTAGTGGACAGGTCTGCGCCGCGGGTTGCCCATGCGTAAACAGCATTGGTGCTGTCCGGTACGAGCAGGGTGTATTCCTTGACGGCCGGATCGAAGGACGGGGTCATATCGAAATACTTCGCGCTTCTGGTGCTGTCGGTGCTGCCGAATCTCAGAGCGGACAGGCCAATAATGATTTTCTTCACGCCGCTGACGGTGATGGTCAGGTCGGAGGAAACCTTCTCGACGGTGTACTTGCCGTCAACCGCGGTAACTTCGGTGTCGTTGACCTTGACGACCATGTTGGCCGCGTCGTAGCCTTCGGTCACGGTCACGGTGAAGGTGTAGTCTTCGCCATTCTTAACGGTCTTCTCACCGGTGATGGTGTAGCCCTCGCCCGTGGGGATGGTGACGGTGTAGTCGGTAATCTCAGCGGTCACGGTCTTCAGGCCGTAGTTAGCGTTGTCGAAGCCGTAGGTGTAGGACACGGTGTAGCCGCCGGTCTCCTCGTTCTTGACGACGGAAACATAGTTGGATACATCCCGCTCCTCGCCGTTCTTCAGCTTGGTGACAGCCTTCAGGCCGTCAACGGTGATGGAGCCGTCCTCGTTCTCGGTGATGGTGGGATACTGGGTGATCTCCAGAGATTCGATCTTGGAGGTGATCGCCATCATGTAGCAGGAGTCGTTCTTATAGTAGATGGTGCCGTACTGGTCGGCGATGGTGGAGCAGATGCAGTACTGCGCCAGGGGGCCGACCGGGGTGAAGACCTCGCTGTAGCCGGAGCCGGTGGTGGTCACAGGCGCAGTCTGGCCGGGCTTATCCTTCAGTACGGAAACGCCGCCGGGGGTATAGTTGTAGGGCAGGTAGATGTACACGGAGCCATCCTCGGCAGAGTATGCCGTGGAGACCATGGCAGAGGTCTGGGGATAGCCGACGATGGCGTAAACATACGCCTGGGTCATGGAGCCGTCGCCGTTCAGGTTATAAACCGCGATGCCATGGCCGCTGTTGGCGCCGAACTGGCTGGTGCCGGCGACGCCGATGTAGATTCTGCCGTTGTACACGGAAGGCGTGCAGGTGGACATGGCGTTGGCATTGCCCTGCGCATCCTTGATAACGACTTCCTTGTAGTCCAGAATCTTACCGGTATCCCAGTCGATCTGGGCGTTGCCCAGAATGCCGCCCTTGGTGGTGAAGAACACCCGGTCGGATTCAGGGTCATGGGAAACGTTGGAGCGCAGGTCGCCGCGGATACCCTCGTGGGTGTCGAGCTTCTCGCCGGTGAAGCGGTCGAAGACCAGCAGCGCGGCGCCGTTGGTATCGTAGCCAACGCCATGTGGGCCGCCCGCGCCGTCGTCGGTGCCGACGATAGCCAGCTTGTCGGTGACGTAAGCACCGGCCCAGTAGAAGCCGCCCTGTCTGGTGTAGGTCCAGCTGGCGTACTTGGCTTCGGTGGTGGAGGCATGGTCTTCGTCAACGGTATTGATGCAGGCAAAGTTGGCGTTTCTGTCCTCGCTGTTCCAGAAGCCTGCGTAGATGTAGCCGTCCTTGTAGGTGATGGGGCAGTTGGGCTGTCCGCCCAGCTCGTCGGTGTAGACCCACAGAGACTCCAGCGTCTTTGCGTTGAACGCCTGAATTTTGCCGCCGGACAGGCCAACGAAGACCATGCCGTCGCCATAAGTCATGGGGACGATGGAGTAGCTGGACTTATCAACCATGGTGCCTTCGGTCACGACCTCACCAGTCATGCTGTTGAGACGGCGGATGGTGCTTCCGGAGTAGGTGTAGATGTCGCCATCGACCATGATGGGAGAACCGGGGGCAGCCGCCCAGCCGGTGCCGTGCTTCACAGCCCACAGAAGCTCCGTGTCCTCAGGAGCGTAGGGGGTCTTGGCGTTGGTGATGCCAAGGTTGTTGTCGCCGTTGCGGAAGTTGCCCCACTCGGCAGTGATGCTTCTGTCGAGGTTCGGGTTCTCCGTGGCCACAGCCAGAGTAATGTCGATGGTGCTGCTCTCGCTGAACTTGAAGCTGCTCTTCTGGCTGACATAGCCGTCGCTCTGCACGAGGTAGGTGTACTCGGCGTCAGCCATGACGGAATACTTGCCGTCCGTGGGAGCAATTCTGTCCTTGTTGGAATCCCAGACAGTTACCTTGGCGTCGGCGGGGTCAACGGTGAAGCCGACCTCGATGGATGCCAGTCTGGTAACGGTAATGGTGTAGGTATTGGTGTAGCCGCCGGGGTTGGTGACGACCACGTTGATCTTGTTCTCACCAAGATTCAGCGGAACGGTGGTGTCGCTGCCGCCGTTGACGGTGGCGGATGCGGCAGTGGACGGTGTAGGAGACGACGTCCAGGGTGGGGTCGTTGACGGTGACGGTGTAGCTTTCATCACGGGGAGTCGCCGCAACGGTAACGCTCTCGGCGGCAGTGGTCGCGGTGTAAGCCGTCTTGGTAGCGGAGAATCTCTCCGCGAACCGGATGCCGTCCAGAGACAGGGCGGTCAGGCTCGGCGCAACACGGACGGAGGTGAGCTTGTACTCATCCTTGAAGTCGCCGTCCACAACGGTGACGGTCATGGTGTTGACCTTCGTGCCGGTGGGTGCGAAGCCTGCCAGATTCTGGCCGCTGGCTTTGCCGGAGGTCAGAGCCTGTGTCTTCTCGGTATCAACGTTAAGGTTTACCCACTTGGCCGTGATGGTCGTGCTGCTGCTTCTGTCGTCAGTCTTGGTCGCCCATGCGTAGAACATGTTGGAGTTGTCCGGCACGAGCACGGTGTATTCCTTGACCGCCGGGTCGAAAGCCGGAATCAGCTGGAACATCTGCGCCTTGGCCTCGGTGCTTGTGTCGCCGAACTTCAGAACGGACAGGCCGGCCGTCTTCTGAACGGCTTCGGTCACGCCCTCGACGGTGATGGTCAGGTCGGAGGAAACCTTCTCGACGGTGTAAATGCCGTCAACCGCGGTAACTTCCTCGCCGTTGACCTTGACGACCATGTTGGCCGCGTCGTAGCCTTCGCTCACGGTCACGGTGAAGGTGTAGTCCTTGCCATCCTCTGCCGTGGCTTCTCCGGTCAGGGTATAGCCCTCGCCGGGAGTCAAAGTCACAGCGTGACCGGCAGCCTGCTTTTTCACGACCTGACCATCCCGTCCTCACCCGTGTACCTGCCGCTTTCACCGGCCGTCAGCGTTTCGCCGTTGGCCTTGACTACGAAGTTGTCTTCCATCTCGTAGTCGTCGGCGATGGTGACGGTGAAGCTGTAGTCCTTGCCGTCCTCTACCGTGGCTTCTCCGGTCAGGGTATAGCCCTCGCCGGAGGTCAGGGTAACCGCATGGGTCAGGGCTGCGTAAGTAAAGTCAAAGAATTCGGCAGCAGACTGGTTCTCCTCGTCAACGTAGTATGCCATGCCCACAGCAACTGAACCATCCGTACTCAGCATGAAATTTTCAACAGGAATGGTCACCGTCTTGCTTCCGTCATTGTTGGTCGCAACCGTGAGAGCCCCGCCGAGATCAATCGTGCTTTGTCCCGGGTACGTATTTCTGTAGAAGAAAACTGCCCCGTCATCCCCGGAAAGCACAAGATTGACACTTTCCGGATAGGTGAGAAGCACCTTTTCGGTTCCTTCAGGAATCGTCACATGGTAATACGGTGTGTTGATCGATTGACCCCACGCCGCTTCACCAACAACCGTTTCCACATACTCGACGGTCACATTTTCGCCGGATTCCGTGGTAATGTTGGTGTAAAGAGCGGCTGCATCTGCCTCTGCGGCAAACGTGTTTACCGGCACAAGGCTGAACGTCATCACAAACGCCAGCAGGAATGCCAGTAGTCTTCTCTTCATAAATAAACCTCCTCATTATATGGTATTGCAACGCCCGCAGGCGTAAAGCGGAATTCATTCCGGCCAGCTCCGGCACGTCGGGTTTACCGCCGCCGGGGCGTTCTGCTTATGCTGCACGTTTTTCAAACGCACAGTTTGTAGGTCTTCTGACTAACACGTTCGGACGAAATCGTCCACGCCGCTTCCCGCCTTCTCAGGTTTCCCCAATGACCCGCTTTCGCGGAAAGGAAGTCGGCTCCGTGCTTACAGCACGACGGGTCTGCCCGCCGTGTTCCGGTTTTGCACCGGATTCCCTTGTTCAGCTGAACAAGAATGCGTGTCTCCCGTTTCGGTCGGTCGCGCATTTGCCACAAAATAAGCCGGATATCTATTTGCACCGCCGGAACCCCGGCGGAGGTTTTTGTTTCCTTGATACCGCCGCCTCTGCTCCGACGGCGGTATTAAGGGAGGAAAAGCTGTTCCTTGGGCAATCAAAACAGCTTAATGGAAGCTCTGATTCCATCGGCAGGAACTGACAGCGAGGGATTTTGTTCCCAGGCAAAGACTGGAAAACGGAGAAATACTGCATGTATTTCCCGTTTTTCAGTCTGCGGCATGGGGGCAAAAGACCCGCTGCTCAGCCGCAGACGATTGATTCAGAGTTTCCCA
>OGPV01000851.1_pt1 | contig 22340 bp, 16 predicted proteins | sample 1553001 | NCBI WGS metagenome assembly OGPV01 (sample SAMEA2580268, study PRJEB22360) | human gut metagenome | biome: human gut; feature: human-associated habitat; material: faeces | place: Denmark | collected 2008/2010
AGCTGTGGCAATGCCCAAAATTGCGTTCGGGTATGCCCCAAAGACATTCCCCTTACCACCTCTATCGCCCAGATGAACCGCGATACCACGGTACAGAGCATCCGAAATGCCTTTGGAAGCGATGCATAGCGCATAATACCGGTACCAGCGCATAAAAAATGGGGCTCCACTAAGGAGCCCCATTTGCTTCGCCAAATACTATTTCAGCAGATCAGCAGCAACTTCTTTTGCGCAAGCCAAGCCATCGGCAAGCGAATTGACCACCAAGGTGGAACCATGCTTTGCGTCACCTGCAGCATAGATGGGCGTCTCGCCCTCGTGCTTAACGCGATGCGTGCCCTCAACCATAACGGGGCGAACTCCGCGTCCGTCGACAACCTCGGCACCTAAAGCATCATAGATGACACGTTCGGGCCCCGTAAAACCGCATGCAATTAGAACCAGCTGAGCAGGCATAACGCGCTCGGTATCCATCTGACGCTGGGGAGCGCCCTGGCTCCAATCAAGCGTAACCACGCGCAAGCCAGTTACGTGACCTTCTTCACCCAGAACCTCTACCGTATCGGCAGCGAACGAGCGCGGATCTTCTTTGAAATGCTCGATTGCCTCACGTTGGCCGTAGTCGGTCTTTTTCACGAAAGGCCATTCGGGCCACTGGTTGGAAGCAGCACGCACCTCGGGAGGCGCAGCGTTGTACTCCAGCTGATGCACGCTCTTTGCGCCCTGGCGAAGAGCCGTTGCGATGCAGTCGGTGCCCGTGTCGCCACCACCGATAACAACAACGTCCAGGCCCTTGGCAGAAATTGCCGGTTCAGTGCCGTTGATTACCGATTTCGTGGAAGAAGTAAGGTAATCAACCGCGAACACCACGCCTTTTTGGTCGGCACCAGGAGCGGCAAGACCACGCGGAGCCGCTGCGCCAACGGCATCGAAGTCGGACTTCAGGCGCGCTGCCACCGCTTCTTCGGATGCATCGGTATTCAGTTCGAAAGAAATGCCTCCTTCTTCGAGGAACTTGATGCGACGATCAACGATTTCCTTCGGCAACTTCATGTTCGGGATACCGTACATCAGCAAACCGCCAGCGCGGTCATGGCGCTCAAATACAGTTACGCGAATGCCCGCTTCGGCCAGCTGCCAAGCAGCTCCCAAACCACAGGGGCCAGAACCAATCACCGCAACCTTCGGCGCACCCGCCGCAGGTTTCGGCAAGGGCTTAGGACCGCCCGCTGCCCACTGATGATCGGAAATGGCACGCTCGTTGTCACGGATGGTAGTAGGGCCCTCGATGGAGGCAAGGTTGCAAGCAGCCTCGCACAGCGCCGGGCATACACGGCCCGTGAACTCAGGGAACGGATTGGTGAGCGACAGTCGTTCGGCCGCTTCGTCCCACAAACCGCGATACACCAAATCATTCCATTCAGGAATAAGGTTGTGCAGCGGGCAGCCCGAAGGGCGCGCCTTACCGAAACTGTAGCCAGCCTGGCAAAACGCCACACCGCACATCATGCAACGGCTCGCCTGGACCTGCTGATCCTCTTCGGAAAGCGGCAAGGTGAATTCTTTGAAATCTTCAATAGCCTCCAACGCCGCACGTTCACCATGAGCAACGCGATCGTGCTCGAGATATGCTCCTGCTTTGCCCATTACTGGCGCCCCTTTCCTACAATCTCGTATGCCTCTTCAAGCGCTTCTTCATGGCTCTTGCCTTCGGCCTCTGCCGCGGCAACGATCTGCAGAACACGCTCATATTCAACCGGAATTACCTTTACGAAGTGCTGTTTCATAGCTTCGAAGCGATACAGCATCTTGATGCCACGGGGGCTCTGCGTATAACCGACATGCTCTTCGATAAGGCTGTGGATAAGCTCAATTTCGGCCTCGGTGGGAACTTCAAGCTTTACCGAGCCCATGTTGCAGCGGCTTTCCAACGTGCCGTACTCGTCGTACACGTAGGCTACGCCACCGGTCATGCCCGCTGCAAAGTTCAAGCCAACCTCGCCCAAGATCAGGGCAGTGCCGCCGGTCATGTATTCGCAGCCATGGTTGCCAACGCCTTCAACCACGATGGTGGCACCGGAATTGCGTACACCGAAGCGTTGACCAGCAAGGCCGTTTACAAAACCGCGACCCGACGTTGCTCCAAAGAAGGCAACGTTGCCCACAATAGTGTTCTCGTCGAACTTGTACGTGGCATCTTCGGAAGGATGAACCGAAAGGATACCGCCGGAAAGGCCCTTGCCGAAGTAGTCGTTCGCATCGCCCGTAACGTTGAGCGTAACGCCCTTCGGGATGAAGGCGCCGAAGCTCTGGCCGGCAGAGCCTTCGCAGTCGACCGTCACCGAACCATCGGGCAGGCCTTCGGGGTGCGCCTTGGTTACCGCAGCGCCCAAGATGGTGCCCACGCAACGATTTACGTTGGCGATATCGGCACGGAAACGAACCGGCTTCATGTGCTTGCGAGCCTGCTCGGTCATGGGCAGGAACAACGTGGAGTCAAGCGACTTTTCCAGCTCCACGTCGTACTTCATCTGAGGCAAGAAATGACGACCAGCAGCACCGGGAATATGGGCGCCGAACTCGCATTCGCCATTGGCGAGCACCGAAGAAAGGTCGAGCAGGTTAGCCTTCCAGTTGCCCGACACTTCAACCTGGCGCAAGCACTCGGGATGGCCAACCATTTCATCTACCGTGCGGAAGCCAAGCGATGCCATAACCTCACGCAGCTGCTCGGCAACGAAGAGCATGAAGTTCACCACGTGCTCGGGCTTGCCGCGGAAGCACTTGCGCAAGCGGCAGTTCTGCGTGGCAATACCAGCGGGGCACGTATCCTGCTGGCAGTCGCGTTGCATCAGGCAGCCCATAGCAATGAGCGGCATCGTCGCAAAACCGAACTCTTCAGCGCCAAGCAAGCAGGCCACGGCAACATCCTTGCCGTCCATCAGCTTGCCGTCAGCCTCAAGAACAACGCGCGAACGCAGGCCGTTCTGCAGCAGCGTCTGCTGAGCCTCGGCAATGCCAAGCTCGAGAGGCAAACCTGCATGCCAGATGGAATCGCGCGGAGCAGCGCCCGAACCGCCATTGTGGCCAGAGATCAAGATCTTGTCGGCAGCGCCCTTGGCAACGCCGGTTGCGATGGTGCCAACGCCGGCCTCGGAAACGAGCTTCACGGAAACGCGCGCATTGGGGTTTGCGTTCTTCAAGTCGAAGATCAGCTCTGCCAAGTCTTCGATGGAGTAGATGTCATGATGCGGCGGAGGCGAAATCAAGCCAATGCCCGGAGTAGACTGGCGAACTTCGGCGATCCAGGGATACACCTTCTTACCAGGCAGGTGGCCGCCTTCGCCAGGCTTTGCGCCTTGAGCCATCTTGATCTGAATCTCGATAGCCGAAGAAAGATAGCGGCTCGTTACACCGAAGCGACCGGAAGCAATCTGCTTGATGGCAGAATTCATGGAATCGCCGTTAGGAAGCGGAGTCTCGCGCTTCGGGTCTTCGCCGCCTTCACCAGAATTCGAGCGGCCGCCCAGACGGTTCATGGCAATAGCCATGCACTTGTGAGCTTCCTCGGAAATGGAACCGTAGCTCATAGCGCCCGTGTTGAAACGCTTGGCGATGCTTGTGGCGGGCTCAACCTCTTCCAATGGAACAGGGGTACGATCAGTTACAAAGTCGAGCAGATCGCGCAAGCGAATCGCGCGCCCTTCCTGATGCAGATGATCGCTGTATTCCTTGAACATCTCATAATTGCCCTCACGGCAAGCATGTTGCAACAAGTAGATGGTCTGCGGATCGATAAGATGTTCTTCACCGCCCTGCGGACGCCACTTGGTAAGGCCCAAGGAAGGCAGCTGCTCGGGTGCCGGCGTGTTGAGGATAGCCACGGCGTCGTCGTAGCGCTGGTTCTCTTCGCGTTGAACATCGGCAACGCCCAAGCCGCCCACACGGGAAACGGTGCCAGCAAAATACTGATCGACGAATTCCTGCTTGAAACCAACAGCCTCGAAGATCTGAGCAGAATGGTAGCTCTGAACCGTAGAAATACCCATCTTCGACATGATGGAGGTAATTCCCGCGGTTACCGCCTTGTTGTAGTTCGCAATGCCCTCTTCGGCAGATACGGACAAAGCGCCCTTTGCCGCCAAATCAGCGATGCACTCATGGGCCATATAGGGATAGATACCCGAAGCGGAATAGCCAACCAAAGCAGCGAAGTCGTGTGCGGAAATGGCATCGCCCGTCTCAACCACGAAATCGGCAAAGGTGCGAACGCCCACACGAATAAGGTGGTTGTGAACAGAAGAGACCGCCAGAAGCGAAGGAATAGGCACTTCGCCTTCTGCAGCACGGTCGGAAAGCACGATGATGCTTACCCCGTTGCGCACAGCCTTTTCAACGCTGCATGCCAAGTTTTCCAGCGCCTGTTCCAGCGCGTTTTCACCGTCTTCGCGACGATACGTAGCGCTGAAACGTTGAGCCTTGAAGCCAATGCGATCAACCGCGCAGATGCGATCGAACTGATCCTTCGTCAGCATGGGGCCATCGAGGCGAATAAGCTGGCATGCTGTGCGGGAATCTTCCAGAAGATTGCCGTGGTTGCCAATATAGAGCACGCTCGAAGTAACCAGGCTCTCACGCAAAGCATCGATAGGTGGATTGGTTACCTGGGCAAACAGCTGGTAGAAATAATCGAAGAAGGAACGGTTCTTTTTCGAAAGGCATGCGAGAGAAGCGTCGATTCCCATGGAAGCCAGGGGCACACCGCCCTTTTCAGCCATGGCGCGAACCACCTCATCCACGTCATCCCAGTGATAGCCCAGCTTTGCCATGCGTACGGTCATGGGAACCTCGGCATCGCGCACAGCATCGTTTTGAACAGGTGCGTCAAGATCGGAAACTTCGATCTTTTCTTCCTTTACCCAATCGCTGTAGGGCTTTTCCTTTGCATAGCGGGCGCGCAGTTCGTCATTCCAAATAACGCGATCGGCCGTAGTGTCGATCTCCACCATTTCGCCAGGGCCAAGGCAACCTGCGGTAAGGATGTTGGAGGGCTCGATTTCGATGGTTCCAACCTCGGATGAAAGCAGGAAGCGATCGTCACGCGTGACGTAGTAACGAGCAGGACGCAGGCCGTTGCGGTCGAGCGCAGCACCGAACGTGGAGCCGTCAGTGTAGGCGATAGCGGCGGGGCCGTCCCACGGCTCCATGAGCATGGACTGGTACTCGTCATAGGCACGGCGACGAGCGGGGAGCGTTTCGTTGTGGTCCCACGGCTCGGGCAGCAACATGGAAACGGCGCGGGTCATATCGCGACCATTCATCACCAAGAACTCGAGCACATTATCGAGGATGGCGGAGTCGGAACCTTCCTTGTTGATGATAGGCAGAACAGATTCCAGATCCTTGCCCAAAACCGGCGAGTACAGGTTTGGTTCGCGGGCGCGAATCCAGTTCACGTTGCCCTTCAACGTATTGATTTCGCCATTATGGATGATGTAACGATTCGGATGGGCACGTTCCCACGAAGGGGTGGTGTTCGTGGAGTAGCGCGAATGAACCAATGCGATTGCGGTCTTCACCGCTGCATCGGAAAGGTCCAGGTAGAAACGGCGCATCTGGGTAGCAACAAGCATGCCCTTGTACACGATGGTACGTGCGCTGAAAGAGCACACATAGAAGATATGACCCTTCAGCGCATGCTCGGCATCGGCGGCCTTTTCCACCATACGGCGACATACGTACAGGCGGCGCTCGAACGCTTCGCCGCGCTCAACGTCTTCGGGGCGACCTACGAATGCCTGCAGGATAGTAGGCATGCAGGCGCGTGCGGTGGAACCCAAATCGTGGGGATCGATGGGAACCTCGCGCCAAAACAGCAGGGGCAAACCAGCCTTCGCACAACCTTCTTCGAAAATGCGCTTGGAAACCTCTACGCCACGCTCGTCTTGGGGAAAAAAGAGCATAGCCACGCCATAGTCGCCTTCATCGGGAAGAAGGTGACCGTACTTCTGCGCTTCCTTACGGAAGAAGTGGTGCGGAACCTGGAACAAGATACCGGCGCCATCACCCGTATTATGCTCCAAACCTTTACCACCGCGATGCTCCAGATTGACAAGGACCGAAAGGGCATCGTCGATCATCTGATGCGAGCGCACACCCTTCAGATGTGCCAGCGCGCCAATACCGCACGCATCATGCTCGAACTCAGGACGATACAGCCCGCTTTGCGCAGGCACGTTCCGTGTTTGCATTCTGAACCTCTCACTCTCACAATCGAAAAGCCGCTGAGTGCTTGTCCTCTCCGCTCAACGACTTTCGCGAACCGTTTGCCTTTCCCGTTTTAAGAAAGGTGGGGATAATTCGCTAGCAAACAAGGTACCGCCTTCGGCAGGCAGCTTTTGGCTTCGTTTCGATACGTAACAAAGCAGATTTCAAGAGTTAACACGCATGAAATAAGTGGTTCAAAGCATCATGCAAAGCTCGCAGGCACATAGGCACGACGGTAAAAACCGCGGGCGCCATCAGATACCACCTGGCATATGGCGCCAATGGCAACCATTGAAATAACCGTACCAACGCCCACGCCGAACAGGTGGCCCATCATCGCAAGCGCCATTACGCATGCAATAGAGAAACGCAACACGTCGTTGATGATCTTCGCCTTACCGAAGGGAAGATGGGTGATTTTCATAAAGGCCTGCGTGCAGCCATCGGCGGGGTTCAAAACGAAATTCATAGCCACCATGGCGCTTACCCCTATGCCGATAAGTGTGATGCCGATCGTGAACATAATGCAGCTGGTTAGCAGGCTTGGGTCATGGCAAAACCAGAAGAAATCAAGCCCCAATACGAAGTCAAATAGGTCGATCAGGCAACCGAACGCAAAGGCAAAAGGAATCTGAAGAGCGATTTTGACATTGAGCATTCGAAACACCAGAACCTGAATAAGGATATCGATGCAGTATAGGCATATGCACGATTGCCCCAAGGTAAGCAGATGGGTGCCTTCGCTGAACACCAACGGTATCGACTGGAATGCCGGCGCGCCGAAATCACTTCGCGCACTCAAGACAACACCAACGCCCAAAATCAAAATGCCACCAAAATATATGGCTACGCGCAAAGGCATGGAGCGGGTTATGGCAGCCTTGCCTTCCCCTGTTGCGGTGCTTCCCATGGTAATCTTCTTTCCCCCTCGATCCGCCGCTCCAAACCTTCCCTCCGATGGAACGACGACTTTTCATGCCAGTGTAGCAGTATGGTGCCGCTCGGTGCATTTAACGCGGTTCATCGGGTATGCTGAAAGAGCGTATCGGCGCGAGGGGAAGGGACCGAAATGGCAAAGAAAATCACGAAGAAGCAGGCAAGGAAAGAGACCGCGGCAGCGGTTGAAAACGCCTTGGAAAAATATCTTTCAACAACGCTTAGCGCCGATGAAGGAAAACAGACCGGCGACACTTCGCCCCTCGGAACGCCCTACCGCCGCGGCTCGGTAACCCTGCGCGGAAAGATGGTCCCTCGCCACAGCACCACAGGAAAGCTGATCAGCGAAGAGCCGGGCACTGATTGGCGCGATGCCGACCCTTGGCGCACACTACGCATCCAGTCTGAGTTCGTAGACGGCTTTGACGCTCTTGCCAAATTAGGGCCGGCGGTATCCATATTCGGATCGGCTCGAACCGAACCAACTGACCCTTACTATGAACACGCCATGCAAATTGCAGGCAAGCTCGCCAATAAGGACATCGCCGTCATTACCGGCGGCGGCCCCGGCATCATGGAGGCGGCCAACCGCGGAGCAGCGCTTGCGGGAGGCACTTCGGTGGGTCTTTCCATTGAGCTCCCCTTCGAAGAAACCACCAACGATTGGGTAAATCTTGGAATCGAATTCCGCTATTTCTTCGTCCGCAAGACCATGTTCGTGAAGTACTCTTCGGGCGCAATCTTCTTCCCTGGAGGCTACGGCACGCTTGACGAGATGTTCGAAGTGCTGGTGCTGGCGCAAACGCATAAGATCGGGAACATGCCTATCGTGCTGTTCGGCACCGAATATTGGCAAGACCTGGTCAAGTGGATCAAAGGGCCCTTGCTTGATCAGAACATGATCAGCGAATCCGACATCGACTTGTTCACCATTACCGACAGCCATGAAGAAGCCATCCGCATAGCAACAAGCGGCATTACATCAAAATAACCCGTCCCGGAAGGAACGTTATGCCCATCGAACTGGTTGATTGCCATACCCACACCGTGTTTTCCGACGGGAAAAGCACTTTTCAGGAAAACATGCAGGAAGCCCTAGCGAAGGGAATAACAACCATAGCCTGCACCGACCATTGGGGCAGGCCAAGCTTCATCGATTGCTCCATCGAAGAAGGCAAGCTCAAGCAGTACGCTTTCGCAATCGAGCGCGTGCGGGGCGAATTTCCCGAACTCGAAATTGTGCATGGCCTGGAAGCAGACTGGTACCCGGGCTGCAGCACCGATTTGACGGAAACACGCGGCAACGCAACGTTCCTTCTCGGATCCATCCACTACCTTCAAGAAAAGGCACTCGACTGGGATGAAGACATGCGCATCTGGGAAGAGCTGGGGGCAAACGAGCTTTGGCGGCTCTACGCTGAAGAATGGTGCAAGGCGGCAACAAGCGGCCTGTTCGATTCCATGGCGCATCCCGACTTGCCGCGCCTGTTTAGCCTTTCCGGCTATGCGCCTTCGCTCGACCTTGCTCCGCTATTCGATTCCATGGCGCAGGCAGCCCGCGAGGGCAAAGTCCACGTTGAGATCAACACGGCAGGCTTGACCAAGGACTTTGCCGATTTTTATCCGCAGGAACCCTTGCTGAAGCGCTTTTTCCAGGCTGGCGTGCCACTGACTGTGGGCTCTGATGCCCACCACGCAAACCGCATTGGCGATAACGTCCATGAGGCCTATCGCTATGCTCGCCGCATAGGGTATACCTCTATTGACGCGCCAACCGCCCAAGGGGATTGGCGCAGCATAAGCATCGAAAGCGTTTAGCCCACTATCAGCATGCAAAGAAGTGGCATCCATCAAGACCAGATGCTACTTCTTCTTCTCTGATATTCTGCAATTTCAACAGTGCTGCGAATTGTCCGGCGGTAACGCTTTGAACAACCACCCATTCCTGCAACTAGGCGTTTCCGTCATAAGCAAAAAGCTTATTTGTGCAGGTCTTCCACTTCCGCAAGGTTACCAAACGCCCTGATATAGATGCGCAAAGCGCGCTTCAGCTCTTCTTCGGCAATGCCCTCGTTGGCAGCATGCATGCCCCCTACCCAACTCGGTACGGGATACGCCCCCTCTTCTGCGGGGCCAAAGCTTACGGCATTGGGGAACTCGCGGGCATAGGTGCCACCTCCCATGGTGAAAGGACGCACCTTTTTGCCTGTGGTGGAGCAATACGCATCCATGAGCGCACGAACGGGGGCCGTATCGGGGTCCACCACAAAAGGATCCTTGCATGCGGTAACGGCAATCGAAGCGCCTTGGGCATGCGACAATGCCTCAAATGCAGTGCTGAGCTCGCTGCCGGTAATTGCCGCGGGGAAGCGAATGTCCTCGGTCATGACAAAAGCGCCGTTGACCTTGTTCATCATGCCAACAACGCTGGTCAAATTGCCAAAATCAGCATCTGAACAGGCAATATCGGCAATTGCCCCATCGGTGCATTCAGCCATGCTGGCAGCAAATTGCAACCATGCATTTTCTTCACCAGAACACACACCAGCAGAAACAAGATAGCGGCACAGAATACCGATGGCATTCAACGTGCCTTCAGGGAGCGAGGCATGCCCCGCAATACCCGTTGCAGTAACAAGGGCCCCTTCTTCGCAAGAGGAAACTTCTATGCGATCGGCCTTTGGCAGATTTTCCGCATCAACGCAAACCACAGCACGCGCTATGCCGGGCACCGCATTGGGGGCTGTTCCTGCTGTAAAAGAGGCAATAGCACCTTCAATGATTCCAGCGGTTAGTGTTGCTCCAAATTGCCCTTTCTCGCCATAGCACAAGGGGAATTCGGCATCGGGAGTAAACAGGAAATCGGGGGCATCGTTGTGCTCCAAGTAGTAGGGGACATCGCCCATCCCCGACTCCTCATTGCAGCCAAAAATGAAACGCACCGCATGGCGCAGGTTCGCACCGCGATCAAGCCAGAATTTCAAGCCATACAACGCCGTGAGCAGCGGAGCCTTATCGTCGGAGGTGCCGCGTCCAACAAGCACGCCATCCTTGCAAGTAAGGCTGAACGGATCGAAATCCCAACCCTCCCCAGCGGGAACCACATCAACATGGCCGATAACGCCAATCTGTTGCCCGCTTTCGCCTGGCAAATCGGCAAAACCGGCGTACCCATCTCCATCATGAGGCTCCAACCCCATCCGCTGGGCAATGGCAAGCGCTTCGTCAAGCGCCGCACGAGGCCCCGGACCGAAAGGCGCACCGAGCGCCGCGTGCTCGACATCAAGCGAGCTATCAATGGAAATCAAGCGTTGGGCGTCGGTCAAAAATGCCGGCCACTGCTCTGCAACAAATGCCTCGATGTCTTCCTCGGTTGCCCGCATAGTGCACCTCTTTCGCCATGAAATAAAAATACGGGCTGGCAAGTGCCGACCCGCACATAATCTTATCGCTCTTTAGAACCTGAAATCATTTCCCGTTCCTGCAAGGATTTCACCAACATGCTGTTCGGCGATACGTCGTGTCTTTTCGTTGGGGATGTTCAACAGTTCGCGCTTCACCATGGCAAGACCCTTTTCCTTGGTTTCGGGAGTGGCATAATCGGCCAAATACTCCGTAAGTGTCATCAAGGCATTCGGATGGCAGTAGTTAAGGATCTCACCGTTCTTGCAGAAGCTCATGAACCTGTCACCTGTGCGCCCTGCACGATAGCAAGCCGTGCAGAAGCTAGGTATATGGTTATTGTCCATCAACCAGCTGATAACCTCATCGAGCGTGCGCTGATCCGATACGTCAAACTGCTCGGTATCATGCGGGCGCTCCGGCTCGTTGTAGCCGCCAACACTGGTGCGGGACCCACCGGAAATCTGGCTTACGCCAAACTGCAACGCGTGCTCACGCACCTGCTGACCTTCGCGAGTAGAGATAATCATGCCGGTATAGGGCACGGTGATGCGAATAAGGGCAATGATCTTCTCGAACATTTCGTCAGGAATGCCGTTGTCGAACACCTCAGGGTCGATGTCCATCGCAGGCTTAACGCGCGGAACGCTGATGGTGTGCGGGCCCACGCCGTGCACTGCCTCTAAATGCTCAGCGTGCATGATCAAGCCGGCGAACTCGTAGCGATATCCCTGCAATCCGAACAATACACCCAGGCCCACATCGTCGATGCCGCCCTCCATGGCGCGGTCCATCGCTTCGGTATGCCAATCGTAATCACGCTTCGGACCTGTGGGGTGCAGTTCCTGGTAACCCTTTTTGTTATACGTTTCCTGGAACAGAATGTATGTGCCAATCTCCGCTTCCTTGAGCATGCGGTACTCTTCGACCGTAGTTGCGGCAATGTTCACGTTAACGCGTCTGATTGCGCCATTGCGGTGTTTGATGGAATAGATGGTTTCCATGCTTTCCAGGATGTATTCGATGGGGTTGTGCTTCGGATCTTCGCCTGCTTCGATGGCCAAGCGTTTGTGGCCCATATCCTGTAGGGCAATAACCTCATCGCGGATCTCTTCCTGAGTGAGCTTCCTGCGGGGGATGGTGCGATTCTTTGCGTGATACGGGCAATACAAGCAGCCGTTCACGCAGTAGTTAGAAAGATACAGCGGCGCAAAAAGAACAATACGATTACCGTAGTAGGCCAGCTTAATCTGGTGCGCCAGTTCTTTGATTTCCCTATTGATCTGCGGATCTTCGCAGGCCAGAAGAACGCTTGCCTCACGATGGGTTATAACCGCACCATGATCGGCAGAAGGATGCAGGTTGGCACGTGCCTTGTCCAAAATGCGGCGGCACAACTCGATATCGTCTTTATGCGCATCAGCGTAGGCGATGGAATCGAGGATCTCCGCGTCGTTGATGAACTCGTCGGCGCGAAGCGATTTCGGATCGTAGCGGAATTCCGTCATTAGTTCTTCTTTCGCTTTGCCTTTATAGAAACAAACGGCAAAAGCAAACGGGCATCACCTTTGCCGAAGATATGGTTATCGCACGTATGCGCAACTGTGTCTAATCTACTGCTAATTGAGACAGCCCGCTCACCAGAAACCACGCTCATCTACAAACGGCACCATAATCTGTTAAAGAAACGAAACAATACAATGGGAACATTCCTAGAAAGACGCACGGGAAAGGGTTCATATGGGCATCGCGCAAAAAAGACACCCACGGGGGCAAACGCCACAATCATCTTCTACAGGCACGCCTCTCCTTGCCGAAAGCGGCCCTGCACTCATGCGTACCCCAAAGGGCATGCGTATGGCGATCGGCCTGTTCGGGCGACGCAATGTAGGCAAATCGAGCGTGCTGAACGCCATTACCAACCAGCAAACCAGCATCGTTTCCGCCGTAGCAGGCACCACCGCCGACCCGGTAGACAAACCTATGGAGCTCCTGCCTTTGGGCCCCGTGCTGTTCATCGACACTGCAGGCATCGACGATGACCAGGAAACCGTTGGCGAACTGCGCACCCAACGCACCAAAAAGGTATTTGACCGTTGCGATATGGGCGTCATCGTAGCCGAGGCTGGCACCTGGGGTCCCTATGAAGAGGAAATTGCCGCCCAGCTTTCCAAGCGAAGCATCCCCTTCATCATTGTGTGCAACAAAACAGATCTGCTTCCCGTTGGCGCCCAAGGATCTAATTCCGACTCCCCTGGCTCGGCCGAAAGTCACACGCCGCGAGGAACCGTCGTCGACCCCCAGCAAGAAGCGCTTATCGCAGCATGCCGCAGCACCCTTCCCCGTGACCTCCAGCAAAAACCTCTGGTTTGCATGTGCGCGGCAAAGCGAGAAGGCGTACTTGAGCTGCGCCAAGCCCTGCTCGACAACGCGCCCGAAGAATTCGTGAACGACCCGAAAATCATCGGAGACATCGTTGATCCAGGCTCGGTGGTTATCTTGGTTATCCCCATCGACAAAGAAGCGCCGAAAGGGCGCCTTATCCTCCCTCAGGTTCAAGCCATTCGCGATTTGCTCGACTCCAGCTGCCTTTCACTTTGCGTTACCGACAAGGAACTGCCGCACGCATTGGCGGCGCTGAAAGAACCGCCCGCCTTGGTGGTTACCGATTCCCAAGCGTTCGACAAGGTGGCGGCAATCGTGCCGGAAAACGTTCCCCTTACTGGCTTTTCGGTTGCGTTTGCCCGCTTCAAGGGAGACTTGCCCACCCAAGCCCTAGGGACGCTTGCCATCGACAAACTCACAGAAAAATCCCGCGTGCTCATAGCGGAAGCCTGCACCCATCACCCCATTGAAGAAGATATCGGCACGGTGAAGATCCCCCGTCTGCTTCGCGCTCGTATCGGGCAAGGGCTTACCGTCGAAAACGTGCGGGGCGTAGACTTCCCAGAAGATCTTTCCAGCTACGACCTGGTAATCCACTGTGGGGGCTGCACATTCAACCGCCGCGCCGTGCTCTCTCGCATCCAAGCATGCGTGCACGCGGGCGTGCCAGTATCCAACTACGGTTTAACCCTTGCCTATTTAATGGGCGTATTCGATCGATCAATCAAGGCATTTCCTGGCATGGAACAATTCCTGAAAGAGAACCAGCGCTAAAACCACAACCTTGCAGTGGACAATTGCACCCATGGACACCAGATTTCCATGGGTGCAATTTCGTTTTATTGCCGTTCATCGGTTAACCAACCCCGCTCACCCTTGCCCGTTGCTATACTTTGTATAAGCATGCGCGCTCATAGGACAAAGCGCCGATTCTTTTCGGCGGAGCCGTATGCGCAAGGCTGGAAAATACCAGCTCAACCATACAGACCGAGGAGAATTCCATGAGCCCATTGGAAATCCGCACCTCGAGCGAAGCGGAGAAGACCGTGCGCGGCGTATGTCAAGATATGGCCCGTCGTCTTGTTTCGCATCCTCAAGGTACCTGTCCCGTTGATGTGACGCGCGGCCTTATCGCCTTGTGCCGCACGCAAACATGCGGCAAGTGCGTTCCCTGCCGCATTGGCTTGGCACAGATCGAATCGCTGCTCGACAGCGTGCTGGAAGGAACGGCAACCGAAGCCGACCTTGCGCGAATCGAGGCACTCGCTGAAAACGTGCGCATTTCGGCAGATTGTGCAATCGGTACCCAGGCTGCCGAAATGGCCCTTACCGGAGTACGCGCTTTCCGCGAAGACTACGAGCTCCACGCAGAAGGCCGCTGCCTGTGCACATCCGACCACCCTGTTCCCTGCGTTCAGGGCTGCCCCGCAAATGTCGATATCCCTGGCTACATCGCACTGGTAAAAGCTGGCCGCTTCGACGACGCCATTGAGCTCATCTGTAAAGACAACCCCTTCCCAAGCGCTTGCGCCTATGTTTGCGAGCATCCCTGCGAAAACACCTGCCGTCGCAGCTTTGTTGATTCCGCCGTCAACATCCGCGGCCTGAAGCGTTACGCCTGCGATCACGAAACGCCCAACCGCCCCACTACGGTGGCAGAACCCACCGGTAAGAAGGTTGCCGTTATCGGTGGTGGTCCTGGTGGTCTTACCGCAGCGTATTACCTCACCCGCATGGGCCATTCCGTAACGGTATACGAGCAGCGCGCCAAGCTCGGCGGCATGCTCCGCTACGGTATCCCCAACTATCGCCTGCCCAAAACCCTGCTCAACACCGAAATCGAGCACATCACCTCTTTGGGCGTAGAGGTTAAGCTGGGCGTTTCCATTGGCAAGGACGTTGCAATCGCCGATCTCGAACGCGACTTCGATGCCGTTTACGTATGCATCGGCGCTCACTCAGACAAGAAACTCCGCATCGAAGGCGAAGACGCACCGGGCGTAGTTCCCGCCGTTGCCATGCTGCGCGAAATCGGCGACGGCAACATCGCTGACCTCTCCGGTCAAGATGTTGTTGTCGTTGGCGGCGGCAACGTTGCCATGGACGCCGCTCGAAGCGCACGCCGCATGGGCGCCAAGTCGGTAAAGATTGTCTACCGTCGTCGCCGCGCCGACATGACAGCGCTCGCTGAAGAAATCGACGGAGCCATCGAGGATGGCTGCGAGCTTATGGAGCTTGTTGCCCCTGCACATGTTGAAGTCAACGATGAAGGCCATGCCGTGGCACTCTGGGGCCAGCCCCAGATGATCTCCACGGTACGCGGCGGCCGCCCCTCTCCCAAAGCAGCAAACAAGCCCGAGGTTCGCATTCCCGCAACCACCATCATTGTTGCCATCGGTCAGAACATCGACTCTGGCGCATTCGAGGAATTCGGTTTGCCCTGCAAGTGGAACGAAATCCAAGCACAACCCGATTCCAGCATCCCTGAAAAGCCTGGCTTCTTCACCGGCGGCGACTGCAGCTGGGGCCCGGCAACCGTCATTCGCGCCATTGAGGGCGGCAAAGTTGCAGCGCGTGCAATCGACACCTATCTGGGCGGTAACCACGAAATCCGTTGCGACGTGGACATCCCCGCCCCTAACCTGGCAGATCGCGTTCCCTGCGGTCGCGTAACCATGAAGGAGCGCCCTGGCGCAGAGCGCAGCTGCGATTTCGAGTTGTGCGAAATCGGCATGTCTGAAGAGGAAATGATGCAAGAAGCAGGCCGCTGCCTGGGGTGCGATCACTTCGGCTACGGTGCATTCAAGGGCGGAAGGAGCCGAGCATGGTAACGTTGACCATCGACGGGAAGGAAGTCTCCGTTCCCGAGCACACCACCATCTTGAACGCCGCCTATCAGGCAGGCTCCATGATTCCCACGCTGTGCTACCTGAAAGACATTAACGAAATCGGCGCCTGCCGCATCTGTGTTGTAGAGGTGGAAGGCACTGACAAGCTCGTTTCCTCCTGCAACAACGAAGTTGCCGAGGGCATGGTGGTAAACACCATGAGCCCCCGTGTCGTTGCCTCCCGCCGTGAAACGATGGCGCTTATTCTTTCGCGCCATAAAAGCGAATGCACCACATGCACACGCAACGGCAACTGCATGATCCAGCGCAACGCAGCTGCACTGAACATCACCAACATCCCCTACCCTGTCGAATGCGACCAGCAGAAGAACCCCACCGATTTCCCGCTCGTTCGCGACGCTTCCAAATGCATCAGCTGCATGCGCTGCGTAAGTGAATGCAGCAAGGTTCAGAGCCTGAACGTGTGGGACCTCACCCGCACAGGCTCGAACGCCCATGTGGGCGCTGCGGGTTGCCGCGACATATCCGAAGCGGCATGCGCGCTGTGTGGCCAGTGCATCACGCATTGCCCCTGCGGTGCTCTTTCCGAACGCGACGATACCCAGAAGGTATTCGACATCATCGCCGACCCTGAGCGTATCGCCATCGTCCAGATCGCGCCCTCCATCCGAACGGCCTGGGGCGAATCCGTATCCCTTTCAAAGGAAGAAGCCACGATGGGCCGCATGGTTGCCGCCGTGCGCAAACTGGGCTTCGATTATGTCTTTGATACCGACTTCGCAGCAGACATGACCATCATGGAAGAAGGCACCGAGCTTCTTCATCACCTGAAAGAAGAGCCTGGGCAGCCCATGTTTACCTCGTGCTGCCCTGGTTGGGTGCGCTTCCTGAAGGCAAAGCATCCCAGCCTGGTAAAGCATCTTTCCACCACGAAATCGCCACAGCAGATCTTCGGCGCCATTGCGAAGAATTACTACGCAGAAATCCTGGGCGTCGATCCTGCGAAAATTGCCGTAGTGTCCATCATGCCGTGCGTTGCCAAGAAGGCAGAATGCGCTTATGAGGACATGGACACCACCGGAACCGGTCCCGATGTTGACGTAGTGCTTACCACGCGCGAACTCGGACGCATGCTGAAGGCTCAGTTCATCAACGTAAGGAACTTACCCGAAGAAGAGTTCGACATGCCCTTGGGCGAAGCCACTGGCGCAGGTCACATCTTCGGCGCCACCGGCGGCGTAATGGAGGCGGCTCTTCGCAGCGCTCACTTCCTGGTCACCGGCGAAAACCCCGATCCCGATGCTTTCAGCGCCGTACGCGGTTGCGAAGGCTGGCGCGAGGTAACCTACAACCTGGCAGGCAAAGAACTTACCGTTGCCATCGTCAGCGGTCTCCAGAATGCTGACAACCTGTGCAACGCCATCGAAAACGGCGAGGTTGATTACGATTTCGTCGAGGTTATGGCATGCCCTGGCGGCTGCGTTGGGGGGGGGGGGCCGGGAGCAGGCTCCCATCCACGAGGGCCGCGAATGCGCAGCCGAACGTGAACTTATCCTGCGCGACATCGACACCAATTCGAAGCTGCGCTTCAGCCACGAGAATCCTTCGGTCGTTGAATGCTATGAAAAGTACTTCGGCGAACCGAACTCCGAAAAGGCAGAGCAGCTGCTGCATTCCGACCACTTTGCCTGGGGAATGCCTGCGGCACGTCAGCAGTAAGCATCGCCTACATAGCGCACATGAAGAGCCTGCTCGTTCGAGCGGGCTCTTTTGTTCTACAATGGCAACGTTTAGCAGTGGGTTGTCGAAATTTAGGGAAGGTATACCGTGCTCGATCAGTTTTCACGCACCCGTTTGACACTTGGCAGCAACGGCGTCGAATCGCTGCAGAAGGCCCACGTTATCGTGTTCGGCTGCGGTGGCGTAGGCGGCCATGTCTGCGAATCGCTCGTGCGCAGTGGGTTGGGCGCCATCGACATCGTTGACGACGACAAGGTATGCCTGACAAATATAAACCGCCAGATAATTGCAACCTGGAAAACCGTCGGTATGGATAAAGTCGATGCCATGGAAGAGCGCCTGCTCGACATAAACCCCAGCTGTAAAATCACCAAGCACAAATGCTTCTACCTACCCGATTCGGCAAGCGAATTCGACCTTTCGAAATACGACTACATCGTCGATTGCGTCGACACGGTAACGGCAAAGCTTCATCTGGTTGCCCAGGCAAAGACAGCAGGAACGCCCATTATCTCCGCTATGGGTGCTGGCAACAAACTTGATCCCACAGCCATTCGCATCGCTGATATCTCAGAGACTTCCATCTGCCGCCTAGCACGCATTATCCGCAAAGAACTACGAAAACGCGGCATCCATAATTTGAAGGTTGCTTATTCGCCAGAACCTACCATAAAGTCCGAAGAAGACGGCAGGGCCGGCTGTGCCGCAGGGTGCGTATGCCCGCCCAACAGCGAGCGCACCTGCCTTGACCGGCGTAGCGTTCCCGGCAGCAACGCCTTCGTTCCTGCGGCAATGGGCTTGGCTATCGGCGCCGAAGTCGCAAAAGACCTGGCAGGACAATAGTTCCCGCAACGCATGCACGACCAGAAGGAGAAGCCTTGAAAACAGCAGCCATCGTCCTCTACGTTATCCAGGCACTCGCAATTATATGCGCCATCATCACAGGACAAGAATTCATCGACTTCAGCAGCGGACCGGCGCTGTTCGAAACCATTGGGTTCTTTTTCCCTGCTATCTTGGGCCTCATCTTCGATATGGTTGCGCACAGCAAGGAGCAGAAAGCAGAGCAATCTTCCACCGAGGGTTCAAAAGCAAACAGCGCAGCCCCTTCAGCCTCTTCAGCACCGAAAACCAAAGCCGCTTCGGCACCGCAGGAAGCCCCGAAGGCTCCAGCGCCGCAAGAAGCCCCAAAGAAGAACTCGGAAACCACTGCGCCCGCAGCAAAGGAGCAACCTGTTATCGATCCGTCCGTTCAGTACTGCCCTAAGTGCGGAACAAGGCAAGACTCAGAAAACGCTTTCTGCATCGCTTGCGGATCGAAGATCGGACAATAGAAGCAGCGGAGCTGACTCCTATTCCCATCCGGACAAGCACGCCAGCTCACGCAAAATGCGCTAAGCGGAACCATTCATACTTACAACCATCGAAGGCTCGCCAACGCGAGCCTTTTTCTTTCTTTTCCCAATTTTTTATTTGATGTCCACTGAGGTACCCACGCACAAGCTGCGACCTGCGTATTATTCAAACCATCAAGAGGCCATTCCTATCGAGGCCGCCACATACAAGCAATATAAACTCCTTGTCATTTCACTCGCTTTCACCCTTTCGAATTTGCTTGCTGTGGTCGACAAAAGGGGCTGGCACTTTACCAATCCCTTGCCTCTTGCCATCCCAGCCGCTTCAAGGAGGAAGCCATGTATCAGCCCAGCCGACATCTCTCAACATTTTTCATTGCAGGATTCCAGCACTACGATGGCGCACTCGTTATTAATCAGATGAGCATTGGCGACAGCATCGAGCTTTGCCCCGAGCCGGGCAATCCCTACGACCCAGAATCAATCGCCCTGCACTTCAACGGCGTCATGATCGGCTATGTCCCCGTCGACCAGAACACCCTAGCCTCGACCTTATTTCACTTTGGCCACAGGAACATCCTCGAGTGCCGCATTCTTCAAGTCGACAAAGAAGCTGCTCCTTGGAAGCAGGTTCGTGTTGGCCTGTACGTAACCGATATTCGACCAAGGTAGGCATCATGCTCGAATCACCAACCAAGTTCCTCAAAACACTCGATAGCAGAGATTTTGATGAACTCATCAGCATCAAAGACGACCTAAACTACCTCATCGACGAACTGGAACACGAAATCAGAGAGCCTGAGGATTTCAGAACCGAACACGACCTTCCTCTTAAGGTCGCTTACGTAAACGCCCTCAGATGCATGACGGGTCTCACTTCCCATATGTCACTTCGCGTAAACGAGTTTATTGATTCCTGGAAATGGGGGGAAATGCAATGAATGCCGTACGTGCTCAGTACTGCTCGATAATCCCTTGGAGGTACGTTCGGTACTCCTCTTTCAAGAATTGCGGCTGCTCGATTATCACGCTGGTTCCCAGAGTCGCCAACCAGCCATAGAATGTAGGCGCCTGCATAACCTTGGTGCGCACGCGCATCGAGCCATCCTCGACCGCTTCGGCATCAGCTGCATCGCCGAAGCGGTCGATTACTGTGCTGATGGCATCTGGTTTCACAAGCAAGGTAACCGCAACTGCCTCGCCGCTGTACATGCCGAATACCCTCTTCTGATACTTCGCCGCATCAAATTCGGCCGTTTGCTCATTACTTGTTGCATCTTCTTCGGACACATCGATGTTCAGCATTCTGTCCACGCGATAATTAGTGGTGCTTTCATGCTTATCGTTCCAGGCAACCAGGTAATAGCAGTCATCCATATACACCAGATGCAATGGCGTTTCCTCATAGAAACGTCCATCGCGCTGCAGGACTCGTTTCTTCCGATTGTCGTATTTGAAGTAACGGAAACGTACTTTTTTCTTAGCGGAAATAGCTCGCTGAATAGCGTCGATGTTGTAGAATACCGATTCATTCTGCGACCTGATACGCCCCTCAACGTGAAGGTTCCTTCTTAGATCGTCCGCCAAGTATTTGCTACCCAGCTTACCAATGGCCTTCACTAACGCATTCGACTTACGCTCGGTAAGGAAACGGGAAGATTGCACCGCATCCGCCAACAGCAGCAATTCGCTTTCCTGGAACTCACGCGAAGCAAGACCATATTCAATAGGTGAACGCTGGTACTTCACGATGTTGTAGCCGAATTCTCGCAGACAATCCAAATCGCGATAGAGCGTCTTCCGCTCAACCGCGATACCCAACTCAGCCAAGCGCTGAATGATCTGCGGACCGGTAAGGCCATGTTCGTCATCAGTTTCACTCTCTAAGAGCTTTGCCAGATACATAAGCTTGAGTTTCTGAGCTGTAGTTGCCACGGCAAACCTTTCGACTGAACCAGTACTGGGTACTTTTATGTACACCATAATAGCATCACCGCAAACGACCCCGCCCCATCAAGCAAAGAATGCCCCTCGAAGCACCGTGAACCGCCCCCCCCATTCCTTGGATAAAGAGAGACATGGGATAGTCCAACGCTACATCTTGGGACATTCTTTGCTTTCTAAGCAAGCCGATGCCTGACGCTATTCCTCGTAGTTAACATCCTTGCTTTCACGGAAGAAGAACAGTGCAACAAGAGAAACAACCGCCATGCCTCCCAGGTACCAACCCAACGACATGATGCCGAAATTCATAACAAGCGCCGAAGCAATAGTGGGAGCGAAGGCGCCGCCGACAATTGCAGCCAAGTTATAGGAGAGACCAGAACCGCAATAACGAACGCGGGCGGGGAACAACTCAGGCAAGTACGAACCGGTTGGCCCGAAAACAGCACCCATGCACATAAAACCGATGCAGAGGAACAGCATTACGTTCAAAGCGCTATGAACCGAAAGCAACATGGGGGCAAAGAGCGCAAACACCAAAGTCGCCACGGTAGCAAGTGCAACCACGGGCTTCCTGCCGAAACGATCAGCGCTCAAGCAACCAACAACGATGAAACCCGCAAAGAAGAATACCGATACCATCTGCATTCCCAGATACTGTTGCTGCGTGAAGCCCAAGGTTGACACACCGTAGGAAAGCGACCAGGTTCCCAACACATAGAAGAGCGTATAGGTAATGCTAACCGCGCAGGTGCCGAGCACAACCTGCCTCCAGTTGTGACGAAGAAGCATGGCAAGAGGCATCTTTACCGTGCGGTTTTCACGCTGCGCTTTCTGGAATACGGGAGTTTCTGTCATGCGCAAGCGCACAACCAGCCCAACTACCACCAGCAATGCGGAAAGCAGGAACGGAATGCGCCAACCCCACGCAACCATCGCATCGGCAGGCAAGGAAGAATCAAGCAGCAGGTTTACGCCATATGCGCAGAAAAAGCCGATGGGAGCGCCCATGTTGGGAAACGCACCATACAGAGCTCGCTTCCCCTTCGGAGCATTTTCGGTCGCCACTAAGGCAGCACCAGACCATTCGCCGCCAAGGCCCAAACCCTGGCAAGCACGGCACACGCACAAAAAGACAACGGAAGTAGGGCCAAGAACCTCATACCCGGGAAGCAAACCCACCACAAAGGTTGCAATACCCATAAGCATCAGGGCAACCACCAGTGTTTTCTTGCGGCCGAGCTTGTCGCCAAAATGACCGAATATCAATGAACCAAACGGACGCGCCAAAAATGAAACGGCGAAAGTCACGAACGAAAGCAACGTTGCCAACACCGGATCGGACTTCGCAACATCGGTAAAGAAGATCACCCCAAAATAGCTTGCCGCCGCGATACTGTAGCAGTAATTGTCGTAGAACTCGATGGCGGTTCCCACCATTGAAGCTGCCACAATTTCAGCT
>OGPV01000864.1_pt1 | contig 22233 bp, 15 predicted proteins | sample 1553001 | NCBI WGS metagenome assembly OGPV01 (sample SAMEA2580268, study PRJEB22360) | human gut metagenome | biome: human gut; feature: human-associated habitat; material: faeces | place: Denmark | collected 2008/2010
TTGTATATTGAATATATTTATTTTGTTTTACAAAACTATAATATAGAAAACTAGGTAAATGTTCAAAATCATTAAATTCTTTTTCATTTAATAATGGTTTACTAGAAACGTTTCTAATGTTGTGTCCATGTAGAATAACTCTATCATTTAAAGTAGTACTGCTACTGTTTGTCCATGCAAAGGAAATATCTACATCATTTAAACTATAATTACTATCTTGAGCATATAAAACAGGATAATCAATATTAGTTCCCTGGACTCTTACCCATCCCATAACGGGATATCCTTCGCTACTTTTTTCCCTAATTTTAAGTGTTCTATCACTTACTTTATAGGATGATTTAAACATATTAGTAAAGGATATAACTAAACCTATAATCAATAATGTTATTAACAATATAGCTGCAACTAATACTTGCTTTTTTTTCTTTTTCATACTTCAACACCACCTACTTTTCTAAAATATAAGGATTACTATAAGTTCCTTTACCAGAAAGTATAGTAGCATCTTTATTAATATATCCGACAACCCTTACTCCAGCTTGCATAGTATCAAGAACCTGATTGTAATAAATTATATTAGTATTAGAGACTAAATATTTTCTAAATTGTTCTTTAGAAGAGTTTCTTAACCAATATTGTGATGTAGTATCACTATTAACTCCACTAAACATTTCATACATATCTGGTGCTGCTAATGAAACTTTATATTTCTTCACATTTTTCTTACCAGAATAAGTTGCCAATTTATCATAAATAGGTACTTCTATTTCTTTTTTTATAAAGATATCTTTTTTTATACTCTTACTTAATTCATTTTCAATATAATAACCAACATTACCCTTTTTAGTAGGATTGTAAATCTTGCTCTTATCGGTATCAGAATAACCAACTGAATTATCAGAAACAACAGATGTGCTTATTACTTTTGCACTACCATCTAAATTACCATCTATAATTCTATAAATAACATTACCATAAGAAACATATTCGCCAGTATATCTTGCATTAATTTTATCCCCAGGTTGTCCTACTTTTTCACTTTCAAATTTGTAAGGAGAAGCTTTTGTACCATCACCACTAGTTAATTTAATATCTTTCTTTATATTAATAACTGGATATAAAGTAAAATTATATTTTTTATTAAAAGCCATATTTTTAGCTTTTTCACTATTTAAATATAGATCTTTAGTTGTCCAAGCTTCGTTTTTATCCTTTTGATCACTAGTCCAAGCTATAGTATTTGGATACAAATAAGAATCATTGCCTTTTATACTCTTATTATAATCACTTACAGAAAGTAATCCTACATTTTGTTTTTTACCTGCCTTGCATGTTTTAACATTTCCAACATCACTTTCTTTGATAGTAGAATTACAATAACTACCCTTAACTACATATTTTTTTGCTTTACTAGTTAAGTGTTCATAATAGTAATCATTTAACCAAGTATTAATGTCATCATAGTTAACTGTACCAACAGCTTCAGCACTAATAAGTTTAACACTACCATCACTATTTAATCCAACTATTCTAAATAACATATTAGAAAACTCGATATAATTATTATTAACATTACCTTTGTAAAGGTTATCTTTATCAGTATCACTGCTTACTACTTTATTTAATGTCTGGATAACTTTAACTACTCTTTTAACTGTACTCTTGTTTTCAAATGAATCAACAGCAGTATAGGTTATAGTATAAGTACCAATCTTTTTAGTATTAACACTACCATCTACTGTTACTTTACTAGTATCCATTTTACCATCAGTATTATCAATAATACTTTCTATTCCTTGATCATTATAAGTACTGCCTTTTTCTATCTCAATAGTACTTTCACCCTTTAATTTTATATCAGGTCCTTCATGATCAATAGAAGACTTCATTTTACCACAATCTAAATATACATAATAACTATATTTACCACTTTTTCTTTTTACTTTAACCCAAGAACTATCCACATCACAATATTCTGATCCATAAGTACTCTTAATAGTACCAACATATTTTTGTTCCAATAGAGTTCTTAATTTTACTGTACTCATACTTTCTTCTTCTGGAAGTAAATTAATATTTTTTTCATAATATTTCTTAGAAGCATCAAGTACACTTTCTTCTTTCTTATTAAAGTCTATTAATGGATAAACTATTAAAAACCATACCACAAACAAAATAACCGCAATTACTATAATTAGTGTAACATTTCTTTTTACTTTACCCTTTTTCATAATTATCTCCTATTTTATTTTTACTATATATTCTTTATTTCTTAATATATATTCTAAATCAATTTTATTAGCATTTAATAAATCATTAGATACCTTTAAGAATATTTCCTTACCTTCATAATCAGTATCAATCAAATCTATCATCTTAGAATATCCTACTTTTCCATTATTATCTACATATTTTATTCTACCATATTTAGATGAAAAGTCAATAAATTCTTCCCCTTCAAAATCAGATGAAGCAAATGAAATTTTTAATATTTGATAACCATTTTCAGTTTGTATTTCTTTTAGTGTAACGCCACAATTACCATCAGAATCACACATATATTTATAATATCCATCGCTAAGACCAATCTTATATTCTTCTAATGTTATTTCTTTAGTAGTATTAGATAAGAACTTAAATTTAATTTGTTCACCCATATTATAATTCTTAACATCTTTTATTTTAGTAACATCATTTATATTAAGTTTTATCTTCCTTAAATATGTTTTATTAACTCCTTGATATTCTTGATAATATAAAGTGAAATATTTGTTATCAAGTTTATTAGAAACCTTATAAACCAAAATAAATCTCTTTTCTTCACCACCACTAATTTCATTATCTACCGCAACACTTTTTCCCATATCAGTAAATGAATTATCGTAATAAATGGTATTTACTCTATTAATATTTTTATTCATTAAATGAAATCTGCTAAAATTTGGTTCTATTTTTTCATGTGAATTGTTTTTCATTGTTACATCAATAATTACAAATTTATTATTTTTCTCTATTAAATTACCCATCGTATCTTTATCAGTAACATAAGCATTATTTATTTTAATACTATAAATACCAGCAGAAAAAGTCTCTCCTTCTTTGTAACTCTTATTCTTAATTCCAAAATGATAATAATTATAACCTACTAAACTAACAACTATTAAAACAATGGCTACATTACATAAAAATTTATGTTCTTGATAAAAGTAATTTATGTTTCTCTTTAAAGAATTGTACTTTCTAATAAATGAATGTTTATCAATTTCAATATTTACTTCAAATTCTTCTCTATCTTGACTACTAAGTTCTAAAAATTCTTGATCTGTATTAAAACTAAATTTTTTTAAATCTAGCCCTGTAATACGCATTAATAATATTATTAGTACAAAATATTGTATAATATTTACTATATTTAAAATATCTCGATATATAAAGACCTCTGATATTAGGTTATCGTTTGTATAACTATTAAAAAATGACAACAAAGAAGCACAATCATAAATCATTAAAATATATTCAACTATTATTACTAAATATAATTTCCATGGTTTTTTCTTATGTCTAAGTAAAAACAATAAGGCAATACTAATTAATATTAAAAATATTGCCGCAACAAAAAGTGATGCTGTCACTTTAGTAGAAATACCCTCTAAATTTTCATTATATGTCCCAAATGATACGAATTCTTTGACAAATGACCTTAAATTATATATTTTATAGTAAACAAATCCCCATAGTATAAGCATTAATATATGTATTTTCTTAAAATTTTTAATTAAAAATGCATACGGTTTTCTAAATACCATTTTTCTTCCCCATTTCTTATCTTTACAGTAATTATAGCATGTATACAAATCGATGTAAATTTATTTAAAAGAAAAAATAACGCTCAAACATTTTAAGCATTATTTTCTATCTATTAATCTTCTCTTTCTAAATAATCAACACCCTTATGTGGTTCATCTCTTAAAAGATTATTATAATTTTGTTGCCTTAAGGCCTCATATATCACAATAGCACAACAATTAGATAAGTTAAGAGCTCTTACATTAGCGCTCATAGGTATTCTCATACATTTATCTAAATGATCTTTAAGTATTTCTTTAGGAAGGCCGGTAGATTCTTTTCCAAATATAAAATATAGTTCTTCATTACTTTTATTACTATAATCAAAACTAGTATGTGGTATATGACCATATCTTGTGAAGAAATAATATTCTCCCTTATTTTTACTAACAAAATCATCAAAATTTTCATAAACATGATATCTTAACTTATCAATATAATTTACTCCACTTCTCTTTAAATGAGCATCATCTAACACAAAACCTAATGGTTTGATCAAATGAAGTGTTGTATCTGTCGCAACACAAGTTCTCATAATATTCCCCGTATTTTGTGGAATTTCTGGTTCAAATAAAACTATATTATTCATAACTACCTCCTCTAAAAGAAAAAGACTAATTAGTCTTTCCTATCTTATGTATTTCTATAAATTGTTTCATTTTTGAAATAGATAAACTATTACCATTCTCTCCTTGTACAAGTCCAGTTACTTTTCCATCTGTAAATTCTACTAGTAAAGGATAATTCTTTGTAAGTTTTATCTTATAATTATATTTATTGTTAAAATCTTTTACAAAACTATCAATATCTGTATTACTTAAATTTAAATAAATAATACTATCTTGTAAATTTTTCGCAACAACTATCTTTTTAAAGTCTTTTTCAAAATTTCTACATTTTTCTTCACTCGCTGTACACATATAAACAACACTACTAGGATTTTCTAAAATATAATGTTCAAAGTCACTTTCTGTTATTTCATAATTAAGAGTTCCTCTAATAACCGGAATTTCTTTTTTGTAATCATTACAAACCGTATACCATTTACAAATATACCACACAAGTAAAACAACAGCTAAAAATATCAAGGCCAAAATGAAATAATTCTTAACTATTTTCTTATTACTATTTGTCATTAATACTCACCACCATTCGCATATCTATAATTAGTTTAACACATTTTTTTATTTTTAGATATTATAATTTTTATTCTTTACATAAATGTCGTATCAACTCTTAAACTAACTTCATCTAGATTATGTTCATAAAAGTCAAGTTTATTTCTTTTTAAATAGTTATAAACATGAGTATAGACGCCATCATAAAATACTGGAAATCTTCTATTTTTACTGTCTATTAAGAAACTAGTATCTCTACACTTCAATAAATCTCCCTTTATAATCATAAGTTCTGCTCTACCTAAAGCAAAGACTTCAAGATTTGGCTTGAAACCAAATGTTGCAACAAATTCCTTTTGTAATAATTTAATATCCTCATAAGTAAGTTCTAAAGATAAAGTTACACATTTATAACCCATTTTATGTAAATAATAAACTGTATATCTATTAAAAACATTAAAGGTATAATCACAAATATCATTCTTAGTTTTACTTAAACAAATATCATGAATTAAATTCTTTTCATAAAAACAAACATTTAATAAATTACGCCTTCCACTATAATATATATTCGGATACTTATTCTTATATTTATCATAAATGTCTTTTTTTGTCACATATATTCTATCATATTTATCATCTATTGCTTTTAAAAAGTTAGCTAGATCATTAACCAATATAGATTTAGCTGGTAAAACTTCTACATCAAGTTTTGAAAAATTTACATCACAAATCCTTTTTTCCTTAACTTTTGTCCTTAATTCAGTAAGTTTATCTAAAATTTCTCTCCTAATTTCATTAAGTTCCTTAATTGGAATAAATAACTGTTCATCCATATCTACAGTAATATCTTTAACTCTATATACTGTATCATTTGTTTTTTGTAATTGTTTTCTAATTCTATCTTCAGTAGTAGGACTATTTAATGCCTTAGCTACTATTTTGCCTGTAAGTAAAACCTTATTTATACCATCACTTACTATTAATTTTAATGGTTCAGATGCCTTAGTTACTAATTTAAATGAAACATCTACTTTTCTTTTTTCATATGCTAAAATTTCTTTTTCTAAGACCTTAGAACTAGTTAAATTTACCTTATCTAAACTTGTAAGTCCAATTTTATTATCTACATAACAAATATTTTCAGCACATGAAGTAAGCTTATTGTTTTTATCATATAAAAAGTTAACTACTAATCCTTTCTTACTTTCCATAAATCTAATACCATCTTCTTGATGTAACGGATAATCAAGTTTAATTTTAATTTTATTTTTATTTACACTAATTACTTTTCCAATTGTTTTTCCCTGATGATTTGGAGATTTTGTATTTAATAAATTAGAATCATTAATATTAAATAAATGACCAAAGGTAAACTCTCTATTAAATAGTATTTTTAGTTTTTCCTCTTCCTTATCTATATCTGCATCTACTCCATCTATTAACATCCTATAAAATTTAGTAATAAAATAAACATAAGAACTTGACTTCATTCTTCCTTCTATTTTTAAAGAACAAACTCCACTATTTAATAATTCTTTAATTCTTTTAGTAGTATTTAATTCCTTCATACTTAACAAGTAACCAGAATTAACTATTTTTCCATTTGTTTCTAATTTATAAGGAAGACGACAACATCCAGTACATTCACCCCTATTACCACTCCTGTGTCCTATCATACTACTAAAAAGACAACATCCAGAATAACTAACACACAATGCTCCATGAATAAATATTTCTTTTTCAATATCAACATCCATCATCTTAATTTCATCTATTGAAAGTTCTCTAGATAAAACAGCTCTCTTTACTCCCAACTTTTTCAGTAATATTAAAGTATCTTTACTACTATTATTAAACTGGGTTGAAGCATGAATTTCAAGATCCGGATACATTTGTCTAACTAAACAAATCATTCCTAAATCCTGCATTATAAGAGCATCAACACCCTCTAAATACAAGAATTTAACCTTTTCTAAAAAGTCATCTACTTCTGTATCCTTAACCAAAGTATTCATTGTAACATATAAACGAACACCATACAAATGACATAGTTTAATTGCTGATTTTATTTCATCCATTGTAAAATTAGGAGCAAAAGCTCTAGCACCATAACTTTTTAGCGAAACATAAACAGCATCTGCACCGGCATCTATTGCCATTTCTAAAGATTTATAATCACCTGCTGGACTAAGCAATTCTATTTTTTTCATACTACAACTTCCCTTCTCCATATATTTTACTACATATAAACAATTTTTACGAGGATATTAATTTAGTTATATTATTATTGCCCTTTAAACATTCATCAAAATATTAAAATATAAATTAACAATTTTAATCAAAATATGACAATCAAATGTAAAAGATGAATCTTTTATTATTTTTTTACACCCTAATATACACACAAGAAAAGATAGCTTATTTAGCTACCTCTACTAGTTGATATACTTCAATAATATCTTTTTCTTTATAATCTTGACAATTCTCTAAAGTAATACCACAATCCATATCTTTCTTTACTTCTTTTACTTGATCTTTCTCATGTTGTAATGTTTTAATTTTTCCATTATAAACGACTATACCATCACGTATTATTCTAGCATTATCATTATTTTTAATAACTCCATCTAAAACATGACATCCAGCAATCAAGCCCACTTTAGAAAATTTAAATATTTGTCTAATTTCTAGAGTACCAACTACTTTTTCTTCATAAGTAGGTTCTAGCATTCCTCTCATAGAACTTTCCATTTCTTCTACCAATTTATAAATAATATCATATGTTTTTATATCTACACCATATTCATTTGCTGTATCTTTTATTTTAGCAGTAGCACGAACATTAAATCCTAAAATCAAAGCATTTGAGGCACTTGCCAAAACAATATCACTCTCTGTAATAGCTCCTACACTACCATGAATGACTGATAATTTTACGCCATCAACATCAATTTTTTCAAGTGAAGATTTTACAGCTTCTAAGCTACCATTAACATCTGTTTTTAAAACAATATTAATAGTCTTAGTACCTTCTTTTATTTTATCAAATAAATCATCAAAACTAATCTTTTGATTATTAAAGTGTTTCTCTTTTTCTCTTAGACTTCTTTCATTAGCAATTTGTTTTGCCTCTTTTTCAGTTTCAAACGCCATGAACTTGTCACCTGCACTTGGAATATTTGCAAATCCAGTTACCTCAACAGGGGTAGAAGGAAGAGCTTCAACAATATTCTCCCCTAAGTCATTTTTTAAAGTCCTTATTTTACCAAAGCTAGTACCAATAACAACAGGATCACCAAGTCTTAAAGTACCATTTTGAATTAATAAACTTATTACATTTCCAACTTTTTTATCTTGTCTTGACTCAATTACTACACCACTAGCATAACGTGAAGGATTTGCCTTATATTCATTCATTTCAGCAACTAATAAGATACTTTCCAAAAGTTCGTTAACACCTTCACCAGTATGAGCTGAGATACGATTTACAATAATATCTCCACCCCATTCTTCTGGTGTAAGACCGTTTTCTACTAACTGAGTTAATACACGATCAACATTTGCTCCTTCTTTATCTATTTTATTGATTGCAACAATAATTGGAACACCAGCTGCTTTAGCGTGATCGATAGCTTCTTTTGTTTGAGGCATAACTCCATCATCTGCCGCTACTATTATTATTACTATATCAGTAACACTTGCCCCTCTAGCACGCATTTGTGTAAATGCTTCATGTCCAGGTGTATCAATAAATGTAATATTTTCTCCATTACAAGTAACAGAATAAGCTCCAATAGCCTGTGTAATACCACCAGCTTCTAAACTTGCAATCTTACTCTTACGAATATAATCAAGTAAAGTTGTTTTACCATGATCAACATGACCCATAATTGTTACAACAGGAGGACGTTTTACTAAATCTTCTTCTCTATCTTCAATCTCAAAACTTTCAAAATTTGAAATATCAGCTGTTTCTTCTTTCTTTAGAACCTTATCAAACTCACTAACTAAAACCTCAGTAGTTTCAAAATCAACACTTTGATTCAAATTAACCATTATTCCAAGTTCCATTAACTTCTTTATAAGTAAAGCCCCACTTACATTTAAAGCTGTAGCCAACTCAGAAACAGTCATTCCATCTTTATAAAGAATAACATTCGAATCTATATCTTGAACATTACTTTGTAATTTTTCACGATGTTTATACATCTTTTTCTTTTCTGCTTGAAAATTCTTTTTAGCATCCTGTTGTCTCTTTTGTTTTGATTTAACTTTTTCAAATTTATCTTCATTATCAAAGTCAAATTTAGATCCTTCAGTCATCTCTAAAGCTTTATCATAGGTTTTTTCATCTTCCAAATATTCACTAAGTTCTTCACTAATTTCTGAAGAATCCTCCATATTATTTGAAGAAATATAATTATCTAATTTTACAATATCTGTCTCAGATAATAATGATGAAGGATCAATATTATTTATCCCTAATTCCTTACAAATTTCTTTTATTTTTTCAATGTCTAAGTTTACATCATTTGCATACTCCAATAAACTCATCATGAAAACCACCTCACTTTCTTACATTTTTTCTATTTCATTTTTTACCTCTTCATATGTTTCATCACTAATTGTACATTCTAATCTTTTTTCTAATATTTTAGTTTTTTTAGCCTTTTCTAATACATCTACATCTTTTTTAATATATGCACCACGGCCATTAATTTTTCCACTTAAATCACAAACAACCGTTCCGTCTGTTGTTCTAACGATTCTTAACAATTCACGTTTAGGAAGTTTTTCTCCCGTCACAACACAACTTCTCATAGGTATTTTTTTTTGTTTCATGTTATCACCTATTCTTCTGTTCTAATGTTTATTCCATTTTCACTTGCTTGTTCACGAGTTTTTATGTCTATTTTATAGTGTGTTAATCTACTAGCAAGTCTTGCATTTTGACCTCTTTTTCCGATAGCTAAAGAGAAGTTATCATCATCTGCTATTACCATTGCTTCTTGTTTTTTAGGATCAGTAATAATTACTGTTAAATTCTTAGCAGGACTTAAACTATTAGCAATAAAAACTGCTGGATCTTTATCATATCTAACAACGTCTATTTTTTCTCCACCTAATTCATTAATAATACGTGCAATTCTGCTTCCTTTTTCTCCAATACATGCTCCTATTGGATCTACATTAGGATTTTCTGAATAAACTGCTACCTTACTTCTTGAACCAGCATCTCTTGCTACACTATATAAAAGAACTGTTCCATCACTAAGTTCAGGTATTTCAAGTTCAAATAATCTCTTAACAAAACCATAATGTACACGTGAAAGTAAAACTAATAGGCTCTTACCATTATTATCAACTTTAGTAACATAAACTTTTATTTGGCTACCCATTTCTATTTTTTCACCTGGAATAATATCTTTCTTAGGTAATATTCCATTAGTACGACCTAAATCTATATAATAGTTATCTGGATCTTCCAAAGCTACTGTACCAACTAACATTTCATCTTGCTTATCACCAAACTCTGCCATGATACTATTTCTTTCAGCTTCTCTAATTTTTTGAACTACTACTTGTTTTGCAGTTGAAGTAGCAACACGCCCAAAGTCTTTTGGTGTCACTTCTGTATCAATAGTATCACCAACATTTAAAGTCTTATCAATCTTTCTTGCATCACTTAATTTTATTTCAACATTAGGATTAAAGTATGAATATTTTTCTTCATCTTTTTCCTCATCTTCTTCTTCATCCTCATCATCTTCATCTGTATAATGTTCAAATAAATAATCTTCATATTCTTCTTTAGTCATTTTTGAATCATCTACAACAGTTAAATAAGAGTAAACTTTTATTTCTCCCGTTTCACGATTAAATACTACTTTAACATTAGTATTAGAATTAAAATTCTTTTTATAAGCAGATGTCAAAGCAAGTTCCATTGCATCATATACTACTTCAGGATCTATATTTTTTTCTTTTGTAATTTCATTTAAGGCTTTTAAAAATTCTTTACTATTCATTACAATCCTCTCCCTTCACTTTTGAATGAATATCTAAAACATACTCTCCATCAACTAAATCAAGCTCATCTATAATAGGATTAATAATTTTAGAAGCTTCTGTTATACGTGTAACGTCTATTACATCATCACTATCTAACTCAACATTTAAAGTTTTAACACCTTCTTCAGTACTCATATAAACATCAGTTACAAACATACCTAAGTCTAAAATCTTAGCATCTAGAGCATTTTTTACTTTTTCCTTCATAACTCCTCCTACAAATATAAAGAGTGGGCCTAAATTCCCACTCCTTTCTTATGTGTATTATATCATATTTTTCTTAAATTACAAACATTTATTTTAATTTAAATATATAATCTGTTTGGAAAGAATAAATTTGATTAAGTGCATTTACATCTGATGAACAAGATGTTTTATATGTATCTCCCCACATTTTAAATGAATAAGAACCTGCTTTTGAATTGTAATTCTTAATGGTAAATGTTCTCGTAATATCTACTGATTTACCATTACCACCCCAATCGGTCTTAACGCTTTGAGTATCACTTGTACAAGTGGCATTAGTAAAGGTTCTATTTCCTTTCTTTAAACACATATATCTATTATATCCACTTGAATAAGTACCAAAATATCCATTTGCAACTGCAAACGTTATTTTTACCTTTAAATCACTACCAGAAACCGATGTTGTCAGAGATGAAATTTTCATATTGGCATATGTTTTATCACCATGATTATTTACATTATATCCAGCAGTATAACAATTAGTACCACTGTCTACAGCTTGCGAACAAGATTTAGTCGTAGAACCACCAGTTGCATCAGCTATACCATTATGCATTGTACAGAACCTTGTACTCCAATATTTTGTCTTAACAAAAGTTAATGATGTTGATATATCTTTTGAAATAGAGTTTCCTGCATAATCTTTTACAACAACTGTATAAGTTGTTCCAGCCTGAATAGTTGTTTTTTTACTAGTCGTAATTTTAGAAATATTACTTAAACTATAAGTACTACCAGAATTAACAGCAACATAACCACTATCATTTGTACAATCCCCACCTTTTATCTTAACACAGTAAGATTTAATACCAGAAATTGTATCTTTTGCCGCAAAACTAATTTTATTATTGCTAGTTGTAAGAGAAGTAAATGATGGCTTACTGTGATCTAGTTTAATTGTATATGATGACGTAGTTTTAATATTACCGGCATTATCCATTGTTCTAAATTTAAGTTTTGAAACACCCTCTGCATTTACATCAAATTTGGTTCTTGATAACCACTTTCCTTGATTTCCATTACTACTGTTAGTAGCGCTTCCAGAATCAATCCATAATTGTGGATAACCACTCTTAATACCACTTACAGAATCACTATTTGATAAGAATATTGTTATATATTTATTACTCCAACTATTACTAGTATATGTAGTATTACTTTCAGATGCAGCATCACTAGTACTGCTCCTTCCAGTCATTTTAACTCCTAAATTAGGAGCTCCCGTATCTACCTTAACACTAACATTAGTCATATTTCTAGTACCAGTTGACTTAGTGGCTTCAAACTGTAAGTTACTTATACCATTAGAATTAACATCATGATATTTCTTTGTAGACCATGATAAACAAGTAGATGTTGATGTAGAATTAGCTGCCGCACCACATGCCCTTTCTTTAAAGGTTGTTCCTGAAGAAGAACTTGCTTCACAATATACACATTTATTACTCCATGAACCAGGTGTATAGTTACCATTATTAGTACTAGGGCGACTTGTAACAGCTGTACAGCTTGTTTTCTTAACACAAGCAACAGAAATAGCTGGCTTATCAGCATCTACTTTGAATTTAACAGTTACTCCTTTATTAGAGTTGTAAACATTATCCATTGCATTAAGATTAAGAGCATAACTACCAGTAGTGTTATAAACATATTCGTAATATGAATTAGGAGTAGATCCCGTTGCTAAAACAGTTGGTCCTTGACCAATTCTAAAGAACTGCATACCACTCGCAGAATCACTAAACGATATCCTAACTCTAATATATGTGTAAGCCGTAGAAGTGATATCAACATCACTATTCGTTTTTGAAGTTATAGTGTTACCATTAGCATCATACAATGTAACACTTATTTTAGGAGGGGTTACATCTTGATAAACACCTGTAGTACAAGTTGTACTATTTCCTGCTTTATCATAAATATTTGCAACTTGATAACTTGGAAGACTTCTATCTTGCGAAGCAGTAAGCGTTACAGAAGTATTAGCTTGTTTACATCCACTTCCACCCTTATCACTACATACTGCCGTTAAATTTAAATCTTTATTTGTATAATGAAGTGAATCATACCCTATACCAGCATCTCTACTAACAGAACAAGTAGGCCTAACCTTATCTATTTGATAATAAATTGATTCAGTAGTATCTGTATTGTTATTAGAATCATAACATATAACTTTCAATTTATTTTTTCCATTAGAAGTAATATTGATATTCTTATCACGTTTTTTATGACCTATTACTAGATTAGTATTAGTAACAGAATTAGTATCAACATCAGTATTTTCTAAACTTACATCAAATTTATTAACTCCACCTTTTTTAGTAATTAAAGTATCTATATTTGAATTAGTCCAAGTGTTTTGAACATAATTATCAGCTGAAAATTCTATTTGGTTTTTACAGTCAAGCTTAAACCTTAATGTCACCTCACCTGACTTTCCATTGGCTTCTTTTCCACCCCAATTATAAGCCCATCCTCTTACATAATAAGTACCATCACTATCTAAGTTAATATTTACTACTACTTTTTCTTGATTTTTGCCTTTAACGCTCCTCCAACCAGTATCGTAATAAACTAAATCATTGTTATTTTCTCCACTATACTTTTTATAAATAACATATCTATAGCTTGCTACACCATAGTTTTCCTGTGAGGCATTTTTAGTTGCAGTATCATTTACAGTCATTATTAATTTATATTCCTCATTATCACGACTGGCAGTATTACCCTCGGTAAGACTAAATTGAAGTTCAGGATTTTTATATTCAACACTTGTAAACTCATTACCACAATTTAAATAACTATAATAAAGATTATTAGTATTAGATAACTTTTTAACACAAGCTTTACTTTTATCACCATTACATACTTTTTTATTATAATCAAATACTTTATCAATATATTTAAAATTAATCAAAGTGTTTAAAGTAACACAACTTTCTTCCCCAGATGCTTGTGGCATCTTTCCCTTATTATCATTATAAAAGTCCCTGCCTGACTGTGTTAGTAACTTTTCTTGAGCAATATAATAGTTTTTCTTTGCCTTTTTTATATAAGCACTATATCCACCAATTGCAACACCAGACAAAATTCCAAGTATTACTATTACAGCCAAAATTTCAACTAATGTAAATCCTAATTGTTTCTTTCTCATACCAATACCTACCTTATATTTATAAGTATAACATAGACCTAAAAAAATTTATAACTTTTTTAAAAAATTTGTTGACAAAATTACCTCAATTGATTATTATAGTAATCACCAATTCGGTATTAGGCGAATTGGTCGCTAGTATCACACTAGCCAACCCCTTTTTATTCTTTTTTTGAGACTGCCCTCAGGGGGTGCAGTCTCTATTTTTTTGTTCAAATTTCAAAAAAAAAATGAACTTACTGTTCACTTTTAGCTTAAAACTTTTATATGTTCTTCTTGAAGTACATCAACATTAGAATTTTCTACATAATCCTTAATTATTTGTAAAGCTTCAATAGAATCTCCATCTTCATATAACAAACAACCATCAACATTACAACTATCATTATACCATGCATTATTAACCATAACCACTTTATCTAATAAGTTAGGAAATAGACTTAAAACACCTTTACTTATATTTTCATTAACCTTTTTAGGAAGTGTTGCAACTATAACATCTGGTTCATCAAAATCTGTAGTCCAAATAATAGCGTGATTATTTGCCGCTATATGATTAGCTATTTCCATTCCATTAAGTGATTGAATATCTAACTCATCACTAATAAAAGCATCTGGTACCATCTCTTTCAATCTTAAAAACGCATCCGTATGAAACTCAAATCCATCTAATTTAGGTAATGAAACAATATTACCATCTTCTTTAATAAGAATTATAGAATTTTCTTTAAATATATCTTTCATTAATTTTTCTCCTCCCAAGTAACACGAAGTGATTTAAATTATACCACAAAACAAAGAAAATTGCAAGAAAAAGTATAGAAAACAAAAGTAGCATGCTATTAAAACATACTACTTTCTTTAATTTATATTACTCTTTTATTGCTCTTTGTTTACTAAACTTTGATAATAATCATAGCGTTCCATCGCTTCTTTCTTATTATCTTCTAATAATTTTTTATAATCGTTATTAACATTTTTTAAACTACGATATCTATTTTCACCACTCAAAAACTCTATATAATTAGTAAAATCTGCTTTTGAGTCTAGAGAAAACTTAGAAGTTTCTGGATTAAAATGGAACAATGGGAAATATCCAACTTTTGTAGCCATTTTTTCTTCTTCTATACTATTATTCATTCCTTTTAGAATTCCCTGTGCAATACATGGAGAATATGCTATTACAATGGAAGGTCCATTATATGCTTCTGCTTCCTTTAAGACTTTTATAGCCTGTTGAGGATTAAATCCTAAAGAAATTGTTCCAACATAAACATGTGGATATGTAAGAGCTATCTTAGCCAAATCTTTTTTAGCAACATTCTTACCACTAGCTGCAAACTTTGCTACAGCACCTTTTCTAGTAGACTTAGATGCCTGACCTCCGGTGTTAGAATAAACCTCTGTATCTAATACTAAAATATTAACATTATCATGACTAGCTAATACATGATCAATACCATTATAACCAATATCATAAGCCCATCCATCTCCACCAACAGTCCAAATAGATTTTGGCTTAATAAAACTCTTAAGTGATTTTAATTCATCTATTTTAGTATTATCAACTATATTATATAGCTTATCTGCTGTTTCGATATTTATATCATCTGCATAAGCTTTATATATTTTGGCCTCACTCTTTTTTACCTTATCTATATTATCATTAATAAGAGTTACAATACGATTCTTTAAAGCATCATCCGCAATTCTCATACCATAACCAAATTCGGCATTATCTTCAAACAAAGAATTAGCCCAAGGAACACTATATGGACTTGATGGATTACTCGCACCATATATAGAAGAACAACCCGTAGCGTTAGCTATCACTAGATTATCTCCAAATAATTGCGTTAAAAGTTTTAAATATGGTGTTTCACCACAACCACTACAAGCTCCACTAAATTCAAATTTTGGCGTTCTAAACTGACTACCCTTTACTGTATCTGTAGTCATTACCCTTTTTTCCGTAACTTCGTTAAATAAATAATTTGAATTAACATATTCATCACGTGTTATTTGGTCTTTATCAACCATAGTAAGAGCCTTCTTCCCCTTCTTACCAGGACAAATATTACTACACAAACTACATCCTGTACAATCTGGATAACTGATACCAATCGTATATTTCAAGTTGCAATCTTTTATCTTAGCATCCATCAATTTACTAGCAAGAGTATCAGGAGCATCTAGTGCCTCATTTTCATCAAGTAAGAATGGTCTAACAACCGCATGTGGACAAACCAGTGAACAAAGCCCGCAATTAATACAATTTTCAGGATCATAATGTGGACAAGTATCAGAAATATTTCTCTTTTCTCTTTTACTTGTACCAGCTTCCAAACTTCCATCAGATGAATTTAAGAATTTACTAACTGGTAAGCTGTTTCCTTCCATCTGTTCTATAACCTCAAAAGTATCTAAGTCCCCCTTCATCTCAGGAACATATGTAACATCAGGAATTTTAACTTGTTCATACTTATTAACACAACTGTCAACAGATAAAATATTACGCTTAACTACATCATCACCCTTATTCTTAAATCTAAGAGCAATATTATCCTTTATTTGTTTCAAGGCAAAATCAAAGTCTATTATCTTACCTAATTTAAATATTAAAGTCTCCATAATAGTACTAATCTTACCATCAATACCATTCTCTTTAGCAATCAAAGAGGCATCAACTATATAAAACTTAACATTCCTCTTCTTTAAAATATTTTTATCATAATTAGTTAAATACTTTAATATTTGATTTTTATCTTTTTTAGTATTAAGTAAGAATATTCCATTATTATCAATAGAATCTAAAATATGCATCTTTTGTAAATAACTATCTTTTGTACAAACTATAAGTTTAGCCTTTTCAACATAATAAGTTGACTTGATTGGATTCTTGCCAAACCTTAAGTTGGAAATAGTTACTCCCCCACTTTTTTTAGAATCATACTTAAAATAACCTTGGACATAAGCATTAGTATAAGTACCTGTAATTTTCATTAAGTCTTTTGAAGCACTGACCATTCCATCTGAACCATATCCATATATTAAGAATCCTGTATTAGTAGTTGGAAGCTTAAACTTAGGGTCATATTTTATACTTAAGTTTGTAACATCATCATCTATTCCTACCGTAAAATTAGTATGACATTCCTTTACGTCTAGGAAATCAAATACCCCTTTTATCATTGCTGGAGTAGTATTTTTACTAGAAAGTCCATATCTTCCACCAAATACTCTTATTTTATCATTAACATCTTTTACTGTTTTTAAAACATCTAGATAAAGTGGTTCACCACTCGCCCCAGCTTCTTTAGTTCTATCTAAAACTGCAATTTTTTTAACTGTCTTCGGTAATACTCTTAAAAAGTGTTTTGCAGAAAATGGTCTATATAGATGTACCTCTAATAATCCAACATTGTGACCTTTTTTTGTTAAATAATCAACTGTTTCCTTTATAGTTTCACAAACAGACCCCATCGCCACTATAACTTTTGTTGCTGTTGCACTACCATAATAATTAAATGGTTTATAATTTTGTCCTGTTATCTTATTTATTTCATCCATATAAGATGAAACTATATCAGGTAATTTATTATAATATTCATTACGTGCCTCAGTTACCTGAAAGTAAATATCCTCATTTTGTGATGTACCACGTGTTACAGGATTTATTGGATTTAAGGCTCTATTTCTAAAATCACTAAGAGCTTTTTGATCAATTAGTTCATAAACTTTATCCATATCCAATACATCAATTTTTTGTAATTCGTGACTAGTCCTAAATCCATCATTAAAGTTTACAAATGGAACACTACCTTTAATAGTTGACAAATAAGAAACAGCTGTTAAATCCATACATTCTTGAACAGAACTTGACGCTAAAATAGCAAACCCAGTTTGTCTTACAGCATAAATATCTTGATGATCTCCAAATATTGATAAGGCATGTGTCGCAAGTGATCTTGCTGAAACATTTATAACACAAGGAAAAAGTTGTCCGGCTATTTTATACATATTAGGAATCATCAATAATAATCCTTGACTAGCTGTATAAGTAGATGTTAAACATCCTGATTGTACTGATCCATGCACTAATCCAATAGCACCAGCTTCACTTTCCATTTCTACTACTTTGACTGGTAATCCAAAAAAATTCTTTTTGCCTTCACTTGCCCATTTATCAGTAACTTCTGCCATGGTAGAGGCCGGGGTAATAGGATAAATTCCTGCTACTTCTGTAAAAGGATATGCTGCATAACTACAAGCTTCATTTCCATCCATTATCTTTTTCATGATTAATCCCACCTATCTTTATATATTATACAATAATATTTATTCTAATAAAAGAAGAAAAGAAGTAAACTTATACTTCTTAAAAAACTATTTCTTAACTGTTGGTACTTTTTTATTATTTTTATTTGTTACTATCCAAGCATTAGATACCGTTCTACCACCATACTCTTTTCCTGCACTTGGGCGATTATATAGTTTACCATTAACTGCCATTGTAGTTGAAGCACCACCATCAAGATTAGCTGCATTATAAGCCTTATAACGCAATAGTACTTCTATGATATCATTCATTGTAGCTCCTAAGCTATAACCAGGTAATCTACCTTCAATTGATAAAAATAATACTACACCATCTTTTCTTTGTGCAATAACTGTACGAGGAGCTCTACCCCAACCACCATCACCTTTGATAGTTGCAACCTTACCATTGACAATAAGGAAAGGTCCAAATTCAACAGCATCTTCCATTCCATCCTTAATAGCAACAGCAGGAGCATCATTAGTTAAATACATCTTATGATCTTTAGTAAAACCTATAAGTCCCCCTGAACCACCATCATGTGTCCAAATAAGTTTACCATCTTTTATTATAGAACCATATGGAGTAGAACCATTTCCCCAACCATCAAGGTCTTCAAATCCTCCACCATTAATTCCAACTAATCCATCATTCTCTACACAAAGTTTAGCAACACTCTGTCCCATTTTACCAAGTTTTTTAGGAACAGCCAAATCTACATCACTAGGATCATAAACAACAGTTAGATACCCTTTAAAGTTTTCTTCCTGAATTCTAATAATCTTATAAACATCATTATCTGGATCTTTATTAAACATTTCTTGTTCATATTTAGATGTATAGTGTTTTTTACTTCCATTTGTATCAATAACTATATCATTCAAATTCACTTTTTCATTAACTCCCACAATATAGTTAGCACTCATAACATCATCTACACTTTTTTCACTATATAATGTATAAGCTAAATATCTATGAGACATAGTAGTCATAGCTGTTGGAATCCAAAAGTTTTTAAATGAAACAATAGGTGTATAAATAATAACAAGCGCTACTGTCACTAAAAAATCTAAACCTATAACAAAATATGTAAATTTACTTAATTTTATTTTACTTTTCTTCTTATTTTTCTTCATAAAACTACTCCACTACATAAGGATTATTTATACTACCATCTCCTGCTTTTATAAATGTCTTATCCAAACATACAACAGGTACAATTTTTTTCTTCTCACTAACTTTAACTTCATCAATAAGACCAAGTTTATTATAAGTATATACTAAGTTTCCAACATTAGAAGTACTATTAATTAAATAATAAGTATCCAAAGTAGTATTATCATTAAAGTCTACCATATTTAACATTCCAACTTTTGCAACAACACTATCTTTATATACATTCGTATAACTATAACCACCATCACCAACTAATGAAATTTCACCAGTATAAAAACTACATTGTCCTAAATAATTTTTATAAGTCAAACTATTATAATATGTTCTATTTAAATAATAACCTATATTACTTCTATTTAATAATTCAAATTGTGTTCCCTTAGTATTAAAAACAAGTTCCACATCTACATTTTTTACTTTCAAATAATCATTTAATCTTAATCTTAAATTATTATTATTATCTTCTATTACTTGATATAAATCATTTCCCATTTTTACATATTTATTTATATAATTATCATTTCCTTCTTGATTTATAACATAAGGATTACCTATACTTCCATCACCACCAGTAATTAAAATGTTTTTCTTTAACATCATTACTGGTCTAATACCATATCCTTCATAATTAGAAACCCCACTAGCCGTACCATCTGCTGCAACTACTAATGGATTACCATCAGTATCACTTCCTAAAAGATAACTATAACTTCCATTATTTAAAAAGCTTTTTTTACCTCTTGCTCTTATATAATCTTCTATTTCTAAAATAGAAAAATAGGAATTTCCTTTTTTATTTTTACAACTTACTTTGTCATTCTTTAAAGTTCCTTCACAATAAGAAAACTTTTTAAGTAATTTTTCTACTCCAGGAATACTATTTTCATATATTCCACTATTTTCTACACTACTTTTATTTAACCATAAATTTATATTTGATTCTTGATATTTTTTACTATCTCCATAAATCATAACTCCATGGTTTTCATTAGCTATTATTTTTACTTCATTTGCATTAGTAACTTCAATAACTCTATATAATCTATTAAAGACTTTAACATAGTTATTTTCTACTAATCCACTAAAATAATAACCATCTTCACTTTTTCTAAAGCCATTATCTTCTGTTGTTATTTTATTATTATTTATAATAGCACTTGCTAAGGTATTTGCCTCTACCTTTTTCTTATTAGTTTCTTTAGTATAGTATAAAATACTTCTATATCCAAAATAAACCCCTAAACATATTATTAAAACAACACTTACTATATCAAATATTAGTTCTTTTGTTCCAACTATATGTTTTTCTTTTTTCTTTTTATTCTTCTTAACACTCATAAATCCTCCACATGAGACTACTAAATTATAACAAAACACTACATCTTTTTCAAGGCTTGAAAAAAAGATAATTTAAAAAATGCTAGAACACTTTCTAGCATTTAATTATTTAATTTCTGTTATTTCTATTTCATAGTTTCCATTAGGAGACTCAACTGTAACTACATCTCCTACTTTATGATTTAATAAAGCTTTAGCAATAGGAGATTCATTAGATATTTTACTTTCAAATGGATCTGCTTCTTGACTACCTACAATTTTATATTCATCTTCATCGTCATCATCAATATATTTAATCGCAACAGTACTACCTAATCCAACAATATCTTTAGGGATATCATTTATTACTGTAACGTTTTCTAACATTTTTTCAATAGTTTTAATACGTCCCTCTATTTGTGCTTGTTCATTTTTAGCAGCATCATAATCAGCATTTTCTGATAAATCACCAAGACTTCTTGCTTCCTTTATAGATTGGATATTTTCTGGTCTACGAACATTGATAAGATTATCTAGTTCTGCCTTTAAATCCTTTAAACCTTCCTCAGTTAAATAAACAGTATTTTTACTTGCCATAATAATCACCTCGTATATAATTAACAACTTTCTAAATATTACTATATAATACTGATAAAGTCAATATTTTTATTTATTTTTTTGGCTACTACCACCTCAAAAATATGACTAATTATATCACAAATTTTAAAATTTGTAAAGTATTATATAGCTAATTAATTTCTATTTGATGAAGGAAAAACATATCTGTCATACCGGCTATAAAATCAATAACCATTCTTTTAGGTGACGTACTTTTTAAGTAACTCTCATCTTGAGTATTTAAGAATATTTTAAATATAATATTTTCTTGGTCATTGTCATTTATTGCCTTCAAATATGACTGATATATTCTATACATTCCCTCTTTATAATATTCATAATCTTTACTTGTTGAAGCT
>OGPV01000871.1_pt1 | contig 22109 bp, 14 predicted proteins | sample 1553001 | NCBI WGS metagenome assembly OGPV01 (sample SAMEA2580268, study PRJEB22360) | human gut metagenome | biome: human gut; feature: human-associated habitat; material: faeces | place: Denmark | collected 2008/2010
TATATTTTTATGATTCTTTAAGCTGTTAAGAAGTCGGACTGGTGGTTATCATGCAAAAAATTTCTCACAGTGCTATTTGTTGTCGCTGATAATATGTATTGCAGTAGTATGTATCTGTAGTAGGTTACAAGGACAGTGTATTTATAAAGGTATATGTATTATGTTTTTCATGGCATTTTTTGTAATATTCATAATTGGAACTGTAAATCATCCAAATGTTTGTTTTGATGAAAGTGAATTGAGAATATTAAAAAGATGGACAAGGATAATTTTAATTGTAGAAACTTCAGTAATAATTGGTGGCAGTGTATTAGGGGATATGAACAGAAAATATATTATGGCTATGATGTTGGCAATTATATTATGTGCGGTTCTCATGGTTTTGGCAAAAATAATAGGACAGGAGGTGAATCGGGGTGAGTGAGACGATAAGGAGAAAAGTATTAAAGATGGTTGAAAGAATCACTTACAATGAAGTAAAAAAGAATAATTCAGATGTGCCATTTTGTATAAGTATTCTTCATCAGCCTAAAAAACCACCAAAGATAAAGCTGTAGAAACCTAGGAGAAATGAATTAAGAATAAGGAGGATATGCATATGAGGATGTTTAAGAGAATGATCGTGTGCGTGATGACAGCAGTAATGACGATATCATGTATGCCTGGGGTGAGTGCACTTGCGGGGGAGAGCGAGACCACAATGGCAGAAGAGCTAGCTGTAGAAAATAATAGTGTTGCAAGAGCGGTTGCATCATATTATTATGACTATGATTGCACTAGTTATACTAAAGTAGGACATGTAACAACGGCAGGTACAACTATGACACTGATATATAATGCTTCAACGAAAGGAAAAGTGAAAATAACAGTAAAGGATTCCAGTGGAAATATAGCAAAGATTATATATCCGCCTGCTGAAGGGAGCACAGGTACTTCACTTTCAACAACTTTTGGAGTAAGCAAAGGAAAAACATATTATTTTTATACTGAACCGACTGGCGCAAATTATAGGACTGCAGGATCGTTCAGGGTAAGATGCTGATATTATAAAGAATGTGCTAAAAATATAGAAATATAGCTCCGTCATAATTTGACGGGGCTAATTGTGTATAGCGGGGGGACATATGAAAACAAACTTATTTCTGATAACAAAATACTGGAGATATCATAAAAAGCAGTTTGCGAGCATGCTTACCTCGATAGTGATATTAACGGCTTTCCTGTTGATTGCACTTTTGATGGAGAGAACAGAATGTAGACGGCAGTATGATGACAAGCTGCGGGGAAGTAGTAAGACATTCTACCTGTATAGCAATCTTGGCAGTGATGCATATGAGGAGATGTCACAAGACAAAAGGGTCAGCGTGATCGGGCGTACGGCTATATGTGGAAAGCTGGGAAATGACAAAACACAGTATACATATGGTACATATATTGACGATACGGCAGAGGAGCTTGAGTATGTAAAGCTTTCGTCGGGAAGATTCCCTGAAAAAACCGGGGAGGCAGCAGTGTACGATTATGTGTTGGAGGATATGTTTTTTACTGTTGATCCTGACTCGTATGTTGGAAAGGAAGTAACATTTGACAGTTACGATTTGGATGATACATATCTGTTGAGAACAGGTAGACATGTGGGACAGATTACGTTTACTATCACAGGTGTATTGTGTACAGACAGCAGAAGAGATCTTAAGGAGAACAGAGTAGACTGGGGATCTGACCTTTCGGAAGTACAGATGCCAACTATATATCTGTGGCGGGATGACTGTGATTTGGATGAGAATACATTCGTATATACTGCTGTCTCACTGTATGGTGATGACGAGATAACAGAGCAGTCGGAGAGCGCTATGGAAGAGTTTGCGCAGGATTATTATGACAAAACTGGAATATGGCCAAGATCCGGCCGCAGCAGATCGGCTGCAGAAGATATCTGCAACATTACCCTTGGAAACGAGAAGCTTAACAGCGAAAGTTATCTGTCGGACGCTGTCCAGGGAATACTATATTTCAGTGTTATTGCTGTGATCTTGTCGGCTATATCCCTGTTTGGCGTGATGATAACTGTTATGAGCGAGAGGCAGAAATCCCTGGATATCGTGAGAGATATAGGAGCCAGCCGGATTAAAGTGGCTTGGATACATATATTGGAATGGGGAATCCTGCTGGTTTCAGGAGTGATATGCGGCGGAGTCGTTGGAATCACTGTATATGAGGTCATACTCGAGATTCAAAGTCGTTTTCTGAGGCTGCCTAAATTGCGCGGTTATACAGTGGAGTGGTGTGTACAGCAGATTACAGAAAATCCATTTGTAATCTCTGTTGTGTGTGCAACAGGTACATTTACTCTTGGATATTTACTTTTTTATATATACCTTCATATAAAATCAAGAAGACTTATAAGAAGAGATCGTGTGAGATCATTCGGGAGAATCAAATCGGTGGTTTCCGGTATTCCATTTGCAAATATAATGCAGATGTTGTCTGTTGCCCTGATCCTGTTTGCGGCGGTGATGTGCTACGCATTCTGCTCTATGGACGGCAAGGGAAAAGGATATTTTCACAATGATGATCTGGACAGAGACACATATTATACATATGGACAATTGGATATGGAAACCAGTGATGTAGATATATGCCTTTATGATCAGGGGTCGGGGATTACTGGTGGAGTATTGCTTACAGATACAGGACTTACTGAGGATGGGCGCAAGAGCATTGCGGATATGAACGAAGTAAAGTCAATAGAGAGTTTCTCCACAAACGATGGCTTTGATATATTTTATGATAGAAATGACGAGGATATTCCGGATGGATTGTGGCAGGCGGAGGTCCAGTTTCCGGAAGATACAGAAGAATTCTATCATGCAGACGATAGATTTTATTTCAACGTTCCAGCGATATGGCTGGATGATAACGGAATGAGAAAGCTGGATAAATATGTAAAAGAGGGGTCAATAGGTACCCATGAAAATGGTGTGGCGTGTGTTGAATATGAATATGACGGAATGACCGCGGAGTCGCCATATAAGATAGGCGATGTAATGCATACAATGACAGTGAACGGAAAAGGCGAATACAAGGAGACTGTTGAAATCGTGGATGCGATAATTGTGATTCCGGAGACCACAAAGGAGAGCGATCCGATATTGTATGCAGGTCTTGGCAGAGCTTCACAGTATGGATATGCAATAGTGGCCTCACAGGACACAGCAGTCAGTATTGGGATGTTTAAGACATGTTATGACGTTACATATATATCTCTAAGCAACAGGGGAGATATTGATAGAGTTGTATCCAGGTTTGCTGACATATTGGACTCTTCAATGGAACTCAGGATACGAACGATAGATGAGTGTGATAAGGAGTATCGTGAGGCATATATATCACAGTATGCGAGCACAATATGTCTGTTCTTTATTCTTCTTATCATGGCGGCATGGGGATATTGGGAACTTGTCACCATGCGTTACCAGAATGGCAGGCGGAACGTGGCGATCATGCGGGCTCTTGGAATGGAGAAGCACTCATGGAACATGACGTTTATATGGCATAACATAAGAAATGCCCTGGTATCATGTGCTGTCGGAGCCGGTATGGTGTATGGCATGAGATGGCTTTTGCGCTACAAGTACGAACAGGCGCTAAACATGTTCAACTGGCCGGAGACAGATTTATGGAACGTCGATGCAGATGTTATAAAAGAGGTAACGAGACTCCAGCATGTATTTCTATTCGACAGCGAGATATTTGTTGTCCCTGTGGGAAGAGCGTTGGTACTGATAGGAACATTCCTTGTTGTGATTTCGACGATTATTACGGTGCTGGTCATTCATAAGAAGAAATCGGAAGAGATAATTGATGATCTGGCTGAAAAAGAGTAAGGGGGACGATGCATATGATTCAGATAAAGGATTTAAATAAGACGTATGGTGAAGGAACAAATGCTGTTCATGCACTTCGCAACTGTAACGTGGAATTTGAGTATGGAAAATTTACGGCGATTATAGGAACATCAGGCAGTGGAAAGTCAACATTGCTACATCTGATGGGCGGACTGGATACAAAGGCAGAAGGAGAGATATTCTATGATGATGAAGATATACTCAGATATTCAGATGCACAGCTTGCAAAATTCCGCAGAAAAAATATAGGTTTCGTATTCCAGTTCTTCAATCTGGTGCCAGAGCTGACAGCAAAGGAAAATATATTCCTGCCAATGATGATAGATAAGGTTAAGGTAGATGAGGAGTACTTTGATAAGCTTACTGAAAAACTTGGAATTTCAGAGAGACTGACACATTATCCGTCACAGTTGTCCGGTGGACAGCAGCAAAGGGTTGCGATAGCCAGAGCGCTCATACACAAACCAAAAGTGTTGCTCTGCGATGAACCTACCGGAAATCTGGACTCTCAATCAGGAAAAGAAGTCCTGAGACTGCTTAGAGAACTGCAGAGTGAAGATGGACAGACTATAATTATGGTTACCCACGATGGAAATATAGCAGATCAGGCCGATCGTATCGTAAGGATAGAAGATGGACAGATAAAATGTGTATAATATTCACACAATTATATACATAAAAGACAATTTGATAATAAAACGCAACAACAATGACAATAAAATTGATAAATTGTCAAAAAATATGTTGACGATTTGCCTTGCATCATGTATAATAAAGGTACATTAAAGAACGGCCATTTGAAAAAGATACAGATGGCACACCATAGATTGTCACCCGTGACACGTAACATGTACGAAGTTATCTCAGAGATTTATAGAATCGTGAAAAAGACTTTACACATGGTGCGCAGGAAACAGAGATCCGTGGTACAAGTTCACGAAAGGAGGAGGTTCCGTTGGAGACAATTGAAGAACATTTTTATCATGATGGTAACTCAGAACTGGGAAGTTGTTTCCACACGAGATGCCTTTAAGATAAATCTTGAATCAGTCCACATGTAGATGCTGTATATAGCATGATTGAAGTGCCAGGACGCAGGTATTTGATACCAGATTTGATCCATCGTGATTGTTCAAAACACAAGATATGAGTGGTGTTTCAAGGGCATCAGGTCATATCACATACCGCAAGACCAGTGCTTATAAGAGGTTGGTACATATACAAGTTCATGCAGTGCATGTTATGAGTAGATGCAATTCGTACCCTGATAGTTTATATTCCGGTAAGTTTAATCTCTAGGCACAACGAATTTTTTCATAGATATTTATAATATAGTGGAAGAATCAATGGCATGTGTGGAAGCATTCAGATATTTTGATTAGATACTTCAATATTTGAAAAATGAATAAACTAATATAAAGCCAGTTGGTATTATGCCAGCTGGCTTTTTTATGTATTAATTACAACGTGTGTTAAACCACTGATTGCCCGCTCTGCGAGCTGTAACAATCCGTGCGGTAACAAGAAACTAATATTAATTGCAAATAACTTAAATTATTGACTAATATGGCGTGCAAAAGCAATAAAAAACAACTTAAATATTCGGTAATTAATGACATGTTCAACAATTAAAAAATGAGTTAATATAAGTATATGTATAAATATTAATCACGAATTAGGCTGTTCGTGGTGAGTAAAGTGGAGGAATATCACAAAAAAGAAAGGGTAAGGAAATATGGTGAGATTTAGAACAAGACTTGTTGCTGTGACATGTGCAGTTGCAATGGTTGGCTCATTCTGGGGAAGTGCAGGGGCAATAGTCTCAGCTGATGCAGCAGATCCGTCTGCGGAAATGGCGTGGAGCATCACTACAGACAAACTGGTATTTGACACTGGCGCAGATGCCAAGTGGACAGATAAAATTTATGCCAGCAATGATGAAGGTACATACCCAGAGTTAGGCAGGATCGATGATGTGTCTGTGGGTAAAAAGGCTGTGCTCACGGCAAATGTAACACTTAATGGGGATTTTTCAGGATTGGATGGTGCGGAGGCTGCTGACGGAATGTATAATGCGATCCAGCTTTCCTGTGCAATCAAGACTGGCGATGGATGGACATACACCAAGTCTGATGATTATCCATTCCTTAAAGCGGAAAATTTTACAGATGGCAAGACACAGGTATCATTTGCATTTGATGTGGAGGATACAGGAGCTGTGAACGAGATAATATTCCAGTACAATTCAAACTCTGCATATACTGGAACAATATCAATATCTGATGTAGAGATTCAGAGTGATGATTCAGGAGAGGAGCCTGATGGTGGAGAAGAGCCAGGTGGCGGATCATCAGCAACAGGAAATGTGACAGGTGTGGCAGCACCTTCGATCACAGACAATACAGTATGGAGCAGTTCAGATGCAGTTCTCACATTTGACGCTACTTCAGATACGACATGGAAGGATAAGGCGTACGCCAGCAATGACAGCGATACATATGCTGATATGGCGAGAATAGAGGGTGCAACTGTAGGTGAAAAGGCGAAACTCACAGCTACGGTTTCACTTGATGGCGATATATCAGGCCTTGACGGTGCTGAGGCGTCAGACGGATCATATAATGCGATCCAGCTTGCTTGCGCTATCAAGGCAGGCGACAGCTGGACATATGTCAAGTCAGATGACTATCCATTCTTAAAGAGTGAGAACTTTACAGATGGCAAGTGCAGCGTAGAGTTCAACTTTAACGGAGTGGATGCAGGCGATGTTCAGGAGATCGTATTCCAGTACAATGCAAACTCAGCATTTACAGGAAAGGTTCTCATCGGCGGCGTTGCAGTTGACAAGGTAGAGAGTGGCAAGAAGCCGACTACAACTGAGACAGAGGCTGGAAACTTCGCAGATGCAAGCCTTGTATTTGACACAGCGAGCGATGCAAAGTGGACAGACAAGGCATTTGCCAGCAATGATACAGAAAGCTATACAGATCTTCCTACAGTAGACAATGTCAAAGTTGGAGCAAAGGCAAAGCTCACAGCTACGGTTTCACTTGATGGCGATATATCAGGCCTTGACGGCGCTGAGGCATCAGACGGATCATACAATGCGATCCAGCTTGCATGTGCCATGAAGACAGGCGACAGCTGGGATTACGTCAAGTCAGGCGACTATCCGTTCATCAAGGCTGAGAACTTTGTCGATGGCAAGTGCGATATATCATTTGCATTTGATGTATCAGAGGTGGGAAATGTACAGGAGATCGTATTCCAGTACAATTCCAACTCAGCATATGCTGGCAAGATCACAATAAGCAACGTTAAGGTACTTGATGTTAAGGAGAGCAGCGGCGGACTTGAGCAGAGAGATCCTGCTGTGATCTCAGATCTCTCATCGGCTGAGGATTATGACAAGTGGAGCACAGAGGCCGGATATGCATACAAGCACGGCGATGCAGCCAACAAGGCCGGTAATGCCACACCTGACATATCATATGACAGTGCAAATGAGAGACTTAAGGTTTCTGTTGACTACTCAGCAGATTCAACTTCCTCATGGAGTGAGGCAAAGGTTAAGTGTGTTCCTACAGAGGCTATGGATGTGAGCCAGTACAACCAGCTCAGTGTGGATATAATCTACCCGGCAAAGCTCAAGGGAAGCAAGATCAAGTTTTTTGCAGATGGAATAATAAATAAAGATACAACCATCGACGATGATGCAGAGGATATCGGAGATGGATTAAAGAAGGTTACAGTTACTATGGGATTTACTCCTACAGATAAACCACTCAGAGATGTGACAATAGGAATCATAGGAAGTAGCACAAGCTTTAAGGGAAATGTATATCTTGATAATCTTGTTCTGTCACAGGCAGATACAACAAAGGATTTTGTCGAGATAACAGAGACTCCTGGTGCTGGTTCACCAGCGGATCTTTCACAGATGCCATCATCAGTTAGAGTGAGCGATGCGAATGCAGCAGACAGTGCAAAGGCACTTGCGGCATACCTGAATACGCTCATGAATAGTGATCAGGTTCTGTTCGGACATCAGAATGATGTGAGCAGAAGCGTAAATCCACAGGCGTCACTCGGTGATGTATATGATGTGACTGGACAGGTCAGCGGTGTGTTCGGAATCGACTCACTGGCAGTTACAGGCTCGGAGGCAGGCGGTTCAGACGCGGCTTCGGCACTGGCAAACTCAGTGGCATACAGCAAGACTGCAGCGGCAAATGGTGCGATCGTGTCATTGTCAATGCATATGCCAAACTTCTCCAGCTCCAAGATAGTGAAGAACTCGGATGGAACATACAGTTTCTACGGATGTGATTTCTCAGAGTCCAAGGATCTGTCAAATGACATAGTAAAGCAGATTCTCCCAGGTGGAGAGTACAATGAGGTATTTACAGCTTACCTCGATGTGATCGCAGACTACGCATCACAGCTTCAGGCTGCCGGAATACCTATCATGATCAGACCATTCCACGAGAATACAGGAAGCTGGTTCTGGTGGGGATCAATGAACACAGCTGAGACATACAAGTCTCTCTACAGATATACCAAGGATTACATGGAGCAGAGCGGTGTACACAACCTTCTCTGGGTATACTCGCCAAACGGACCTGTAACATCAGAGGCAGCTTACGTGTCATACTATCCAGGCGATGAGTATGTAGATATCCTTGCATTTGACTATTACAACGATTACAATTCGTACCCTGCAGCAGCAGACAACTCTTTCTTTGACAGTCTTGATACAACATGTAATATCGTGTCATCAATAGCTGCAAAGAGAGGCAAGATACCAGCCATCGCTGAGTGCGGTGTCAGAGTCATGAAGAAGGACGGTTCAGACAACGAGGGACTTCTCGTAAAGGGTAATCCGGTTGGAACAGAGGCTTCAGGAAAGAACTGGTATCAGGAAGTCAACGACATTGCGAAGAAGAACAACATGCCATACTACCTTGTATGGGCAAACTTCGGAGACAGCAACTTCTATGTACCATACAAGTATGATGCTACACATGGACAGGAGCTTATCAATGACTTCATAAAGTATTATAACGACGACTCATCAATATTTGGTGGAGACACAGGATTCTACAACAACATGGGAACCCTTGCAGGAGTATCTGCAAATACATACACGGGCCAGATGGGTTACATGGTATATCCATTTGACAGAGATACCATCCTCAAGGCGACAACACTCAAGGCTGGTGTTAAGAATGCATCAAAGGTTCAGTTCATTATCAACAATCCTGATACAGGTGTTAAGCTTACACTCAACGCTGAGGCTGGAGCCGAGATTGCCGCTGCAGGATCAGAGCCAACACTTTACACGGCTGATCTTACAGAGAAGAATCTCAGCAAGCTTGGAAAGACAGATACAGCAACCATCACACTCTTGGCAGATGGCGAGCAGCTCGCACAGCTGTCACACATAAGCCTTGGAAAGGCCAAGGATAAGGCTCCTGCAAATGTCATCGAGGACTTCGAGTACTATTCAGGAAGCGACGGACTTCTGGATTCCACATACACATCTAACTCAGCCGCAGGATGCAGCTCAAGCTTTGTTCTTAACAAGACACATAAGAACGGTGGCACATACGGCGGTGCGTTCAAGTATAAGCTTGAGACAAATGGATCAGAGGTGTGGACAGGAAGGATTAAGTCAGAGCTTACAAACAATGATTTCTCAAAGTATAATGCGCTTGAGATGTGGGTACAGCCGGACGGTATGGGACAGAAACTTGTGATCCAGATCACAGATGGAAGCGGCGAGGAATTTGAGGTATACCTCACAGATTTCGTAAAGGGAACAAAGGCACAGTATGTTACTATTCCATTCAGCTCATTCAAGGGTAAGAAGGGTGGTACACTCGATGCATCGGATATAGTCAAATTTGCTGTATGGTGCAACTCGATCGTGCCGGAGGATCACACTGGCAAGTGGACAGTTGACTCAACTATCTATTTTGATGGAATCCAGGCAGTGAAGCTCACAGATGATATGCTCAAGAAGAATCCAGTGGACAAGAATGGACTTATCATAACAGACAAGTCACTGGTAAATAAGGATGAGGCAGATCCGGGTAAGGACGATCCAACAACAGAAGATCCAACAACAGAGGATCCAACCACAGAGGATCAGACTACCGAGGCTCCAACAACTGAGAAGCCTGGCAATGACGACAAGACAACTGAGGCTACCACAGCAGCAACAACGGATGGAAGCACAGGTGGAAATGGACAGAACGTGGTAAATACAGGAGATAAGTCACCTGTAGACGTAATGTTTGCGATAATGATAGCATCACTTATCATGGCTGGTGCAGGCTATATCGTTATCAAAAAGGATAAGAAGTAATACTCATTTTAGCCATACAAAGAGCCCCACTGTCGGCGGTGATGAAGACCATCGGCAGTGGGGCTTTATTTGTTGGTTTATATTTGTATGCAATATCAGTTTGCAGCACGTCTCTTCTCAACAAGCTTCTCCACAGGGGTTGTGAGATACATTATGGAGAGCATCAGTGTACAGCAGAACCAGATGATAGGCTCTGTGATGGTAACTCCGAGATATCCAAGTCTTGGAGTGAGGATCATAACCGCAAGTACCTTGCCGATCAGCTCTATAGTGGATGACATGACCGGAACGATCTTCCTGCCCATTCCCTGCATTGCACATCTCAGGACGAACAGAGGACCAAGTACATAGAAGCACGTCACGCCGATCCTTACATATCTCACGGCCGGATCTATGATGGCACTGGCAGATGTACCTGCAACCAGCTTTATAAGTGCCGGGCTGAGCAGCCAGCCGAATATTATCATGACAGTGGTTATGATCGTGTTTATGATGATCGCAGCCCTCACACCCTGATGTACCCGGTCGTACCTGCCTGCGCCCATATTCTGGCTTACATATGTCGTCACGGCATTTCCTACTATATATAACATGAACATGAGGATATCAAATATCTTTCTTGCCGCTGTGTGGGCGGTTACTATATCAGTTCCGAGTCCATTGATGGCTCTCTGGAGTATGACCGTTCCGATGTTCACTATACAGCTCATAAATCCCATGGCAAGTGCGGACTGTATGAGGTCTGACCGGTCACTCTTCTCTACGGAGTATTCATCCTTCTCCGGAATCAGATGCTTTGCCTTCACAAGTATATAGATCAAGGCAAGTATGCCCGCCAGCGCCTGTGATATATCGGTGGCGATGGCTGCACCCCGTACTCCCATGTCAAATGCCCTTATAAACATAAGATCCAGAACGATATTGAGTACAACTGATATACCGAGGAATATAAGAGGCGTCTTGCTGTCTCCGACTGCACGCAGTATGTTGGCGCACAGATTATATAATGAACAGAATATGATTCCAACGATTATGATTATAACGTAGCTTGCTGCCATATCCAATATGTCGTCTGGTGTTTTGAGAAGTACCAGGATAGGCCTTATAAATATTAGACTCAGAACGGTCAGGACAATGGATGCCAGCAGTGTCATGATGGCCGATGCACCGATACATCTTCTCATATTGTGATAGTCCTTTGCACCATAGTATTTGGCTATAGGGATGGCAAGTCCCATGGTTCCGCTGTTGAGGAAGCCTATTATCATATTCGAAATGACTGAGGTTGCGCCAACCGCGGCGAGTGCCTGTGAGCTTACGTAGTTGCCCACGATGGCTGAGTCTGTAAAACTGTATAACTGCTGTGCGATCTGTCCCAGTATCATAGGAACAGCAAATAACCATATGACTTTCATTGGCTTTCCGACTGTCAGATCTTTCATATATAATAAACCTCCTTAATTTTTTTCGCCTGATATTCGATTGTACAACAGTTTGCGATAAAGTCAATGTGGTTTTTGCTTAATTTTAAAGAAAAATGTTTTATTTTGTTATATAAAATGTTATGTTAAAGTGTAACGATTAAAAATGGCTTGATTGTGCATACTAACATTTGACATATATTATAGAAAGAAATGGAAAATATGGAAAAGAATAACAGACAAAAAAATAAGCGTAACAGGAAGAGACATGCGGAGCTCGAGAGAATTGCGTTATACGCAGTGGGCGTCATTCTGCTTGGACTGGTCATAGGCCTTGCTGTGAAAAACTACAGACTTAAGAGCAAACTGGATAATCATAATGAAAAGGACTCGGTTGCCACAGGAACATCGGCGGACAGTGATAATACGAATGGCGATGCCTCAGCAGCAACAACAGAAAAGGTTGCGGAACTCAAGGTTCAGGGAACTGTGGAATGTACGGACATAGCGGTTCCGGTGACTGAGCAGGAAGAGAATTATAATGGCGAGGATCTGGCGGACAATGGCTGTCCATACGCCATCAAGATAAACAGACAGGAAAATATAGTTACTATATACAAGCTGGACGCTGCTGGATATTACACTGTTCCGGTAAAGGCAATGCGCTGTTCGGTATCACCGGTGGGAGAGACTCCTGTCGGACTGTTCAACATACAGCTCAAGTGGGACTGGCTTGCACTGTTTGACAACTGTTATGGCCAGTATGTGTCACAGATAGATGGCGACACCCTGTTCCATTCCGTGCCTTATCTGGACACCACAAAGGATTCGCTTGAGACATGGGAATTCAACAAGCTTGGAACCGGGGCATCACTGGGATGCGTCAGACTGTGCGTTGCAGATACCAAATGGATATATGAGAACTGCGAGTCTGGAACATATGTTGATATATTTGACAGTGACTATTATGGCCCGCTGGGAAGACCTGTGCCGGTGACCAGACTGGATAACACTGATGAGACCGGATGGGATCCGACAGACATGGTTGAGGAGAATCCGACCGCAGGAACAGCCGTGATATACGGTGCGGAGAGCCACAGCATAAACCAGGGCGAGAACTATGACACAATGGCGGGAATATGGGCCTTCAATTCACAGCGTGAGGATGTAACGGATCAGTTGAAGGTTGAGGGAACCGTGGACAATATGAAGCTGGGAAAATATACAGTAAAGTACAGCTTTACAGATCAGGGCAGTGAGATATGTAAGAGTATCGAGATAACAGTGGAGGATGATGAAGCTCCTGTTATAACAAGGGTTCCTGTGGAGATAAAGCTGGAGAGTTACAATGGACAGGCTGATGAGCTTGCAGATCTTGTTGCATCTTATGTGAACGCACAGGATGGTGATACACTGATAAGGACAGGAGTGGCCACAGATGGCAATGGCAAGACTCTGGATGGACAGGCACTCACAAGTCTTGGACAGGACGTTATATGTGTGGCTGTTAACAAAATGGAGTCCAATGCGGGCAGCTATACAGTTGTGTGCTGTGCGCAGGACAGCAGCGGCAACAGATCATCCTATCACACAGTCACAGTCACCGTTGAAAAGTAGAGGTGGATCATGGCAGACAGGAAAAGTACAATTTATGATCTCGAAGCAGAGAAGATAAAAGAAAAGATAATCATATTTGCCGCCGATACAGGTGGATATACACAGAAAGAGGTCTCCTTGGAGATCCAGGCATCCCTGGATGAGCTCACGGAGCTCATAGACACAGCCGGAGCCGAGGTCGTGGGACGGCTGGTGCAGAACAGGGACCGCATTGCAAATGACTTGTATCTGGGAAGAGGAAAGGTTGAGGAGCTCAGGGAGATGATATATGAGCTGGGCGCCACAGGAGTGTGCTGTGATGACGAGCTGTCACCGGCACAGTTGATGAACCTTCAGGACGCACTGGACATAAAGGTTATGGACAGGACAATGGTCATTCTCGATATATTTGCAGCACATGCTGGAAGCTACGAGGGCAAGCTGCAGGTGGAACTTGCACAGCTTAAGTTCAGAGCCACCAGACTCGTTGGTATGAGAGATTCGTTGTCGAGACTTGGCGGTGGAATCGGAACGAGAGGACCGGGAGAGAAGAAGCTGGAGATAGACAGACGAGTCATAAGGGACAGGATCTCCAGACTGAAGGCGGAGCTCAGGAACGTTGAATCCCAGAGAAGCCAGCAGAGAAAGCAGAGACAGAGGAGCGCTGTGCCGGTTGTGGGCATAGTCGGATACACAAATGCGGGCAAGTCGACCCTGCTGAATGCACTCACGGGGGCAGGAGTATTACAGGAAGACAAATTATTTGCGACCCTTGATCCTACGACAAGAGGATACAAGCTGCCGGGGGGACAGAACATACTGCTCACCGATACGGTCGGTTTTATAAGGAAGCTGCCGCATCATCTGGTCGAGGCCTTTGGCTCCACTCTGGAGGAGGCAAAATACTGTGATGTCATCCTTCATGTTGTGGACGCATCGGATGAAAACTGGGATAAGAACATAGAGACGGTGTATGGCACATTAAAGCAGCTCAAGATAGATGAGAATTCGGGAAACCCTGTGATAACTGTATTCAACAAGATAGACAGAATATCGAAGGATGACCTGGTGGGTGTGCGCGATCTGAGAGCGGACAAGACTCTGTATATCTCGGCTGCCACGGGACAGGGACTCCCGGAGCTTGCCAATGCGATAGAGGAAATACTTAGAAATCAGAAGTCATATATAAGGCATACATTTGCATATTCTGAAGCAGGGCTCACAGGACTTATACACAAATACGGTGAGATCCAGACAGAGGAATATCTGGACGATGGCATATTTATAGAAGCTTATGTTCCAAAGTCAATACTTGGAAAACTTGGACTCAGTTTCGACGATGAAGCTGATTTTTAGTGCTGGCAATGTGGCGTATCAGGCGTTAACGTGCCATTTCACATTGCTTACATAATATGAAGAGATAATAAAAAATGTTTACATTTTATAAGTATTTGTGTAAATTTACAGAGGAAGGATAATGGTTATTCACACAGAAAGGGAGATATTATGAGTGATAATAACATGAATCAGATGCCGGACGGAATGAATCCTAACGGCGCCGATGGTCCACAGCCATCACAGAATCAGCAGGGTGATGCGGGTCAGCAGTATAGCGCAGACCAGCAGTATGCAGGACAGTATGGTCAGCAGCAGTACGGAGCAAACCAGCAGTACGCAGCGAATCAGCAGTATGCAGGACAGTATGGCCAGCAGCAGTATGGAGCAAACCAGCAGTACGCAGGACAGTACGGCCAGCAGCAGTATGGAGCAAACCAGCAGTACGCAGGACAGTATGGCCAGCAGCAGTACGATGCAAATCAGCAGTTTGCAGATCAGTACGGTCAGCAGATGAATGCACAGCAGAGTGTATATGATCAGACCGTGAACATGTATGGTGATCAGGCGCACAAGCCTGAGTCTCCAAAGAAGAGAAAGGGTATCAAGATAGCCATAATAGCAGTTGTGGCAGCGCTTGTTATCATAGCAGCATTTGTTGTTGTATTCTTCGTGTTCATCAAGAAGAGTCCTAAGGATGCGGTTAAGGACGCGATGGAGAACACAGCAAAGGAACTTGAGAACAATAATATTGTGGGTATCGTCGGAGCAGATGACATAGATGTCGACAAGCTGGACGTTCAGTCAGATTTTACCATCGACAAGGTTGCCGGAGATGGTAAGCTCGACGGTTCAACATTTACATTTGACGCAAGCACAGCCAAGAGCGACGGACAGAACAGCTTCAAGCTTGATTCTTCCATGACACTGGCAGGCGAGACAGTCAGTGCGGATGTTGTAATGATCGGTCAGACGCTCTATATGTCATGTCCTGATCTCTTTACCAAGACATTTTCATTTGACATGAACAGTGTTATGGCAGAGCTCGACAGCAAGGATGCGGGAGCCGGCGGTTCAGTTGACAGCGAGGCTCTTCAGAAGATCATAGATGAGGATCTCAAGCCGGCTGCAGATAAGCTTGCAGAGTCCATAACATATGAGAAGGTCGGCAAGGATGAGTTTACAAATGCAAATGGCAAGACTATCAAGGCAGACCACTACACAGTGACAATCACAACAGACGCTATAGATGAGTTCTCACAGGCACTGGTTGACTGTCTGAACAAGTACATGGACAGCAATCTGTCAGATGATATGATGGATCAGATGGGTGTTACAAAGGATCAGCTCAAGCAGTCCATCGGCACTATTCCATCTCTGGTCAGCGCAGTAATGACAAAGGATGCCGTTGCAAATGTATACGTAGAAAACGACAAGGTGATCCGTGTTGACTGGGATTATGATCTTGCAGCAGCAGGCGTTAAGATTTCATTCACAGCAGATTACATGGGTGACGGAAATGTCACATCAGATGCTGTAACAAAGATAGCACTTACATACGGTTCAGATGTAAATATAGAGCTCAAGAGTGAGTCAAAGACTGACACATCAGGAGATAAGATATCAACTGACAAGAAGTACACATTATCAGCAATGAGCGGCGGAGAGAGCCAGGAGTTCACAGGAAATGTGACATCAGACTATGACAAGAACAGCGGTAAGATGAGTGGAAGCATATCTGTTGATGTACAGGGTGAGACTGCTCAGGCTGCATTTGAGGGTGTCCTTGCAGATGTCAAGAAGGGCGAGTCATTCAGCATAAATGATGCAAAGCTCACAGTTACAGTATCAGGCGAGGATGTTCTTCAGTGCTCAGGAAATCTCAAGGTAGCAGAGAAGGACAACAAGATAGAGGCTCCTGCAGCAGGAGATGTGGTTGATTACTCAGTTCTCAACAGTGATGATGTAGATCAGTACATCAACATGGATAAGATGGAAAAGATCGTATCAGCATGGAGCGAGATATTTGACTCAGTAAGTGTTGACAGCAGACTTGACGGAAAGTTCGGCACCGACTCAAAGGATACTGAGGAGGAAGAGCCTGAGACAACAGAGGCAGCTACAACAGAGGAAGCAACCACAGAGAAGTCAAATGACAGCACAGAGGAGGAAGACCTTTCAAAGGTTACATTAAGCCTTGGCGATAAGTCAGTAAAGATCAATGATCCAAAGGGATACGAGAGAAGCTATGCTTCAGAGTATACCATATCTTATAATGATGAGAAGGGCGATGTATATGCAAGCTATTCTACATATACACACTATTCAGCAAGTGATCTTGTGAAGAACATGAAGGATACTTACACAGAGTATTACAACGATGAGAACTCCAAGGTCAACGAGATGACAGATGGCACAGTGAAGGCAAAGGATGGCACAGAGGTAACATATCTTGTGATACAGCTCACATCATATGATATGGACAGAACAGAGGTGCTGTTGGTATATCCTACAGGCGAGGATGTAGTTACATGTTCTATCAGCTACTGGGATAAGGTCGACAAGGTTGACGCGCAGAAGCTGTGTGAGACATTCATGGATGCAATTGAGATAAAGTAATAGCTGTACAGCGTGCAGGGAAAATGTGAAAAAGGCAGGAGGCAGTGATGAAGGTCGTTAATGTGAAGAATGTGGCGATAGGAGAGGGAATGACTAAGATCTGTGTACCTCTGGTAGCTCCGACGGATTATGATGTGGACTATCAGTTGAGGATCATAGCGAAGTCGGAACCAGACATGGTGGAATTCAGAGCGGATATGTACGAGAAGTGCTTTGACAGAGAGGCACTTATGAAAACTCTGGCGAAGATCCATGATAAGCTGGGGCAGTTCCCTATTATATTTACATTCCGAACAAAGGGCGAGGGAGGTTGTATGGAGGCGACCCTCAGCCAGTACCGCGACCTTCTCATGGATGCCATAGACAGTGGATACATAGATATTGTGGATGTTGAATATTTCTCTGATATGGAGATCGTGGATGAGGTCATAGCGGAGGCTCATTCCAAGGGTGTTTATGTCATAGTGTCAAATCACGATTTCAAGACTACCATACCGATGGAACAGATCGTTGACAGATTCAAGTCCATAATATTCACTGGTGCAGATATAGCCAAGATAGCCATGATGCCTGAGGAGGGATCACAGGTCGTTGACATGATGCAGGCGGCAAAGGAGCTTCAGGAGTGTGGAAATCAGACTCCGCTCATAGTTATATCCATGGGCGAGCTCGGCGTGGAGACGAGAACCACAGGCGAGATGTATGGCAATACAGTATCATTTGCCACGGCCGGAATACCTTCCGCTCCGGGACAGATATCTGTGGATGCACTGAGAAGCCAGCTCACTATGATACATCACATCATAGCTGGCAAATAATATTAAATATATGATCTTATTATTCTGGAAGTCACGGATGAATGCCGGGGCTTCCATTTTTTTAGTGGTGTGTGGCTTGTTTGGCAGATATATGGTATTATGACATAAATGTTCCGGGTGCCCTGTATTGCAGTCGGAGATTAAGGAGATAAGAATATAATGGAAGAAAAGATACACAAGAGGAGAGTCCACTACAGTGGCACTCATCCGAAGAGGTTTGAGGAGAAATACAAGGAGCACGATCCTGAGAAATATGCGGATACGATAGAGAAAGTCATAAGCAAGGGAAGTACCCCGGCAGGGATGCACATTTCAATATGTGTAAATGAGATACTGGATTTCCTTCAGATACAGCCGGGACAGCAGGGGCTTGATGCGACGCTTGGCTATGGCGGACACACAAGGCGCATGCTTGAGAAGCTTCAGGGAAAAGGGCATATGTATGCACTGGACGTTGATCCGATAGAAATAGTGAAGACGAAGCAGAGACTGGCGGATGCCGGTTATGGAGAGGACATACTCACGATAAAGCAGACAAATTTCAGGAATATCGACCAGGTGGCAGAGGAGGCCGGGGGATTTGATTTTATCCTTGCGGATCTTGGAGTGTCTTCCATGCAGATAGACAATCCAGACAGGGGATTCACATACAAGTTTGATGGACCACTTGATCTGAGGCTTGATCCGGAGAAGGGTGAGTCGGCGGCGGAGCGTCTACGAGAGGTTTCGTATGAGGAACTCGTTGGGATGTTCCAGGAGAACTCGGACGAGCCTTATGCGGAGGAGATCGCCACGGTCATCATGAAGAGAAACCGAACTAAGAATTATGTGGAGACCACCACGCAGATGAAGGATGCCATCGAGGAGGCATTGGCATTTGTGCCGGAGAAGGACAGAAAAGAGGCTGTGAAGAAATCCTGTCAGAGGTGTTTTCAGGCTCTGCGAATAGATGTGAACAGTGAGTTTGAGGTTTTGTATGATTTCCTTGACAAGCTGCCGGATGCGCTCAGACCTGGTGGAAAAGTGGCGATACTGACATTCCATTCAGGTGAGGACAGACTGGTAAAGAGAGCGTTCAAGGCGGGAGCGAAGGCTGGTGTTTACAGCGAAGTCAGCAAGGATGTCATCAGACCGTCAGCGGAGGAGTGCGCCCGCAATCCGAGAGCAAGATCTACGAAGATGAGATGGGCTGTAAAAGCAGAATAAAGGACACAGAAAGGCGACATCGTCTGTATATCATGTTAATATGATGACAGGGGATGTCGCCTTTTGGACATATGTTTCAGATGTATTGTGGCTGGACGAATGAGAAGGGAAAAAGTTTATTTTAGGAGGTGCGGAGATGGGATACAAGGTTCTTCTGGTGGAGGATGATCACGACATAAGGGAGGCCGTGGCTGACTATTTCACAGGAGTTGAGGCAAGTGAGATGAATGTGAGCTGCGCCTGTGATGGCATACAGGCAGAGGAAATGCTCTATGAGGATCAGTATGATCTTGTGCTCTTAGACATCATGCTTCCGGGAGTGGATGGCTGGGAACTGTGCAGACAGATAAGAAAGACCAGCGATGTACCGGTCATTTTCCTGACAGCCAGAGCCAGGCAGGAGGATGTGCTGTATGGATATACACTTGGCTGCGATGACTATGTGGGCAAGCCGTTTGCCATTGCAGAACTCTATGCCAAATCTGTGGCGCTGGTGAGACGGGCGAAGGGAACCGTTATCCACAGGGAACTTGTGTGTGGCTTAATATGCTGCGACACATCGGTACTCACGGTGACTGTGGATGGTGCAGCCATTGATATGCCGCGAAAAGAGTTGGAACTTCTCATATACCTCATGGAGAACAGAAAACGTGTGGTGTCGCGGGAGGAACTGCTGGTGAATATATGGGGCTATGACTATGACGGAAGAACCAGAGTTGTGGACGATCATATCAGAAAGCTGCGAAAGGCACTAGGCAAGGCTGCCGGGCAGATAAAGACTGTCATCACAAAAGGATATCAGATAAGGGATGTGCAATAAGGAGGCGTGATGACATGGTAAAATCGCATACAAATCAAAAACACAAAAAGCAAAAATATGAAAAGCAAAAACACGAAAAGAAAATGAAACTGATGAGAAAGCCCATCTGGTGGGTGGAGCTGCTTGTGGCGGCTGCGGTATGTACGGTTCTGATCGGAACTCTGGCATATGTGTCATACAGAACTGCGAGCATGATGCTGTATAACAAGATGTCTGACTCGGTTGATGATATGATGGGGAGTGTCCACGAGAGGATGAACACAGTACAGACTCAGGATGAATTTGCCGATTCCGTGGATGAAGACAGCGCGGCGTATATACGGGCATACAATACGATAATGTGGAATTCGTATTTGAATGGCGAGGTACTCATGTATGTGACAAATGAAGACTGGCTGTACAATCACTATCTTATAAATAACTGTAATACCTTATATAGACTGTACGATTCTGAAACGTTCCAGAGGATCAATCTGGACGGTATTGTGAATAAAAATGAGCCATTTACTATCATGTGTGTCAGGAATCTGGATACCGGCATAAGCGGATATTATGTGTGTGATGACAGTGGACTGACGAAGGTTCTTGACAATAGGGTGTCGGTATATGAATATTCGGGGGACATCTGCGGAGTGAAGAACATAGCCGATCCGTGCATAGGAAAAGTGTATCTGCGGGACAGTGAAAATGGAAGCAGCTTTACGATACAGGGTACTGACAGACACACGGACGGGAGCGTATTTTACGATGGCCCGGCGGATGCGTCGGGGTATTCGGAGTATGATGTGACACTGGAAAAGCTTACTTTTGATGACACTATCAATTCAACATTTGTCATGAATGGGGAAAAGTATGTGGTGACGGATATCAGGACATTCAGGGATATGGATCAGCTGCTGGAAACCGAGAGCGATGCGCTGGACAGGGTTATCAAAGCACCCAGCACCCGGTATGTGGCAAGCGGACAGATGACCAGACTGGTATGGACTTGTCACATCGGCTCTACAAGCGGAGACTTTCTGTTCGGCAAAAAGAAGATAGATTACACAGGAAACGATGTGTGCGGTATCCAGGATGGCGACGGCAGGGTTTACGCTGCCATGGAGGGCAGAGTCACGCTGGCAAATAGCAGACAGTGCATACTTGCCGGGGTGTGTTCCTATGACGCGGATGCAGTCATACGGGAACTAGCCGGGGATATAAGAAGGATAGCCATATGGTGTATAGCGTGCATAACTGTATTTGCGACTGCTGTCATATACATGACGAGAAAGACCCGCTATGACCGTCAGGAGTACAGACGCAATATGACAAATGCTATGGCCCACGATCTCAAAACCCCACTCATGGCTATGTCGGGTTATGCGGAGAACCTTCTCGCAAATGTGCATACGGACAAGAGGCAACAGTATGCGGAGGCAATATCAGAAAATGTGCGAAGGATGAATGGAATGATTGAGCAGATGCTGGAGATAGACAGGCTGGAGACTGGGAAACGGCGAAAAGGAGAAAAGCTTGAGAGCGTTGATATGGCGGAACTCTTCAGAAAAGTTGTAGAAGAAAATGAGGTGGCGATACAGAGAAAAAATATGGTGGTGACATTTGAGGGCAATTGTACTTTAAATGCAGATATGGAATCGATGAAACGCGTTGCGGAAAATCTGGTGACAAATGCGGTGAGACACGGCATGAAAAATGGAATTATAGATATAGAGATGGCAGATAGAAAGGTGACGATAAGCAACACAACGGACGATGTCTTGCCAGATGACATAGATTCGCTGTGGGATCCGTATGTGAAGGGCAGCGGCAGCAGAACAGGTGGTGGCAGTGGACTCGGGCTTTTTGTTGTGAAGACGATACTTGACAAGTATGGCTTAAAAGGAAGACTGTCATATCATGATGGCACTTTTTCGGTGGAGATAAGCTCCCGGTAAATGTGTAACAGGCATATAGAGGATAGTAAAAATGTCCAGGATAATTTAGACAGAACATTTATAAAAATTATAATAAAAA
>OGPV01000872.1_pt1 | contig 22091 bp, 18 predicted proteins | sample 1553001 | NCBI WGS metagenome assembly OGPV01 (sample SAMEA2580268, study PRJEB22360) | human gut metagenome | biome: human gut; feature: human-associated habitat; material: faeces | place: Denmark | collected 2008/2010
CGTAGGCGGTCGCCCCCCCCTTATACTTCCCGACACAAATTACTTAAAGGGGCTTTGATTTAATCTTTGCGGAAATTCTGGGGTACTTTGCAGGCGTGGAAGTTATTTTTGCTATCACCGCAATTTTTCTTGCGTTGTCTTCGGGAATTGTGTAATCAATATCCTGCGAAAGCTCTCCGCCGAGAATCTTTATGGCATTCCGTGCAAGTGTAAGGTCTTCGCCCGTGCCTTTCATAGCTATGAACTTTCCGCCCGCTTTCACAAACGGCATACAGTATTCGGCAAGAACAGGAAGATTTGCAACCGCTCTCGCAACCGCAACATCAAATTTTTCACGGTAATCCGGATTTTTAGCGGTATCTTCCGCCCTGCCGTGAATACATTCAGCCTTTACGCCGAGTTTTTCCGTGAGTTTCTCCAGAAAAACTATTCTCTTGTTAAGGCTGTCCAGCAACGTAATTTCAAGGTCTTCACGCATTATCGCAAGCGGTACGGACGGAAAACCCGCTCCCGTACCTACGTCAATAAGTCTTGCACCCTGCGGAATTTCTGCATATTTCAGCAGGAGAACGCTGTCAAGAAAGTGCTTCACAAGTATTCCTTCGCTGTCGGTTATCGCCGTAAGATTTACCATTTTATTGTACTCTACGAGAAAATCCGCATAGATGCAGAATTTCTCATACTGTTCCTGAGAAAGTTCAAGCCCTTCATTTTCAAAAACCTTGCGACAATGTTCAAAATTGTTAAGTATCCCCATAACTATGCTTTACCTCTCTGCTCAAGCCACACTACAAGAACGTCTACATCGGCAGGTGACACACCCGAAATTCTTGAAGCCTGACCAATATTCACAGGTTTAAACTTGTTAAGCTTCTCTATCGCTTCAAGCCTCAGACTTCCTATTTCGCTGTAATCAATGTCCTGTGGAAGCTGTTTTTCCTCAAGTTTCCTCATCTGCTCAATCTTCTGCAACTGTCTGCGTATATAACCGTCATATTCAATCTGAATTTCGGCTTGCTCCGCCACGTCTTCCGGCAAGTCCGGACGTGTCGGGTCGAACGGTGCAAGCATTTTATAATTAAGTTGCGGTCTTCTCACCAGTTCCGCAAACTTACAGCCTGTAGTCATAGGTGCGGTATCGTGTTCCACGAGGAATTTATTAAGTGCTTCACTCGGTGCGATATTCAGCTTGGTAATACGTTTCTTTTCCTGCTCCACAAGTTTTTCCTTTTCAAGCAGTTTATTGTATTTCTCTTCCGGAACAAGCCCGATTTTATAGCCGACAGGTATTAATCTCTGGTCTGCGTTGTCCTGCCTGAGTACAAGCCTGTATTCACTTCTCGAAGTCATCATTCTGTAAGGGTCTGAACAGCCTTTCGTCACAAGGTCGTCAATGAGCGTTCCTATGTATGAAGATGCTCTGTCAAGTATTAACTGCTCCTTGCCCTGTGCATACTTTGAAGCGTTTATACCTGCTACAAGTCCCTGTGCGGCGGCTTCCTCGTATCCTGAACTTCCGTTAAACTGTCCTGCCCCGAAAAGCCCTGCCACTTGTCTGAACTCAAGTGTAGGTTTCATCTCGGTAGGCTCGCAACAGTCATATTCTATCGCATATGCAGGGCGGAGAATTTCCACGTTCTCAAGCCCTTTTATAGTCCTGAGGAACGCAAGCTGTACGTCTTCGGGAAGTGATGAAGACATTCCCTGTAAATAGTATTCTTCCGTGTCCAGTCCCATCGGTTCAATAAATAACTGGTGGCGTTCCTTGTCCGCAAATCTTACAACCTTGTCTTCAATTGAAGGGCAGTATCTCGGCCCTACACCGTGTATTCTTCCGGAATAGAGGGGCGAACGGTGTAAATTTTCCCTGATAACTCTGTGAGTTTCGGCGTTCGTGTAAGAAATATAGCAGGAAACCTGATTGTGAAGTCCTTTTCTGTCCGTATCGAATGAGAACGGCACAATATCTTCGTCACCATCCTGTCTTTCAAGCACGTCAAAATTTATGCTTCTCTTATGCACCCTGCAAGGTGTACCGGTCTTGAAACGTCTAATTGTCAGACCGTTCGCCCTCAGACTGTCAGAAAGCTTCGTTGACGGAAGTGCCGAATCCGGCCCGCTTTCGTAACTCTGTTCGCCTACATGGATTTTGCCTTTAAGATACGTTCCCGTGGCAATTACAACGGCTTTCGTGGCATATTCCGCCCCAAGCTTTGTTGTGATACCTGTAATTTTACCATTCTCCGTTATTATGCCTGTAACTTCCGCCTGCTTTATATCAAGATTTTCCTGCATCTCGCAAATGTGTTTCATATAAGCGTGATATTTCATTCTGTCGGCTTGCACTCTCAGACTGTGAACGGCAGGACCTTTGCCCTTATTTAACATACGACTTTGTATAAAGCACTCGTCAGCACCCTTGCCCATTTCTCCGCCGAGAGCGTCAATTTCCCTCACAAGATGACCTTTTGCCGTACCGCCTATTGACGGATTGCAAGGCATATTTGAAATCTGGTCGAGTGAAATTGTGAACATCGCTGTCCTGCAACCGAGCCTTGCGGCGGCGAGAGAAGCTTCAACGCCCGCATGACCTCCGCCTATTACCACTACATCATAACTATCCATGTAATAACTCATTTTTTCTTTCCTCTAATCCCGACTTTTCAACATATCCACAGTGGATATGTTGAAAAGTCACTTATTTTCCTACACAGAATCTTGAAAACACTTCATTTACCACGCTTTCGGTAATCCTTTCGCCTGTAAGTTCAAGCAGATAGTCCGCCGATTCGTCAAGCAGTACCGTTATCGCATCAAGATTTTCACCGTTTTCAAGGGCTTCAAGTGCTTCATTTACGGACTTCAGACTGTTTTCAAGACATCTTTTCTGTCTTTCATTCGCAATTACACCCTGTTCCGCTTCAATATCATTTTTGATAAACATTTCATTAAGGACTTTTTCAAGGTTTTCAATACCTTCCGAATTTTTAGCCGAAAGTTCCACGCAATACTTGAAATTAGCGAAAATATAATCACGGTCAATATTTTTTTCGCCGTCAGTCTTGTTTATAATTGCTACTGATTTCCTGTCTTTAACGCTTTCTATAAGTTTCCTGTCATCGTCCGAAAGTGCCTGAGTGCCGTCAAAAACTGCCATTATCAAATCCGCTTCTTCAAGGCGTTTATAAGCTATCTCCACGCCGATTTTTTCTATTGCGTCATCGGTTTCCCTTATGCCTGCGGTGTCCGAGAGCCTTAAAGTGAGTTCGCCTATTTTAACGCTTTCTTCTACAACATCTCTTGTAGTGCCTGCAATGTCGGTCACTATGCTTCTGTCGAAACCGCTGAGGCAGTTCATAAGCGTTGATTTCCCAACGTTTGGTTTCCCGACAATTGCGGTATTTATTCCGCTTCTGAGTATCCGCCCATAATCGTAAGTCTTTGCGGTCGCCTCAAGTTCCGATTTTATCTTTCCGACCGATTTCACAAGGTTCTGTGGTTCGACTTCCGGAATATCCTCTTCCGGATAATCCGCCCACGCCGAAAGGTCGCCTAATATATGGACAATTTCGTTACAAATCCCCTTAATGCGTCTGAATATCGCCCCGTCATGCAGGCTTGAAGCGTATTTAAGTTCGTTGTTTCCCGTTGCGGAAATTATATCCATCACCGCTTCCGCCTGTGTGAGCGAAAGTTTGCCGTTGAGAAAAGCTCTCTTTGTAAATTCACCTGCTTTTGCAAGTTCCGCACCGTTGTCAAGAATTATTCTCAGGATTTTTCTGGTAATATATATACCGCCGTGGCAGGAAATCTCAACAACATCTTCACCCGTGTAACTTCTCGGAGCTTTGAACAGTGTCAGCACAACATCATCTACGGCTTCGCCATTCTCGAAAACATAACCGTACGCACAAGTATAAGCTTTCATCTGTGCAACGGGCTTTTCGGAGATACTTCTGAAAACTCTGTCAGCTATTTCCACAGCCTTTTCCCCCGATATTCTGATTACTGAAATACCACCGGTTGCATTTGGGGTTGCTATTGCTGTTATTGTAGACATTTTTTATCACTCCTGTACAAAAAAGGGGCTGAACACTTCAACCCCTGACTTTGCTTTATATTTTCATATTATTCCGGATTTCAATATGGCTTTCACCGCACAAATCAGAATATTATAATTCAATTTTTCCGTAAAGTCCCGCCTTTATGTTGTCTTCGGGCTTCGGTTTTTTATATTCTCTCTCGAAACTCGTTGTGAGGTCAAGCGACTTCATCGGTCTTGGGTGATGAGTTTTTTTCTGACGCTTTTCATCACGCCTTGGCTTTCTCTCGGCAGGTGAAATAATTACTTTTCTGTAAGGTTCTTCACCTGTGGACTTTGAATTTACGCCTTTGATTTCGGCAACTGATGCATGAATTATACGTCTTTCGTAAGGGTTCATCGGTTCAAGTGCCACGGGTTTTCCGGTTCTGAGGACTGTTCTTGAAATTTTTCCCGCAAGTTCTTTAAGGGTGTGTTTTCTCTTTTCTCTGTAACCGCAACTGTCAAGTGTTATCCTGTAATAATCATCGTCATTTTTGTTGCAGACCATCGACACAAGATACTGAAATGCATCAAGGGTTTCGCCCCTTCTGCCGATTATCGTGCCTGTTCCGTCTGTATCAAAACTTATCAAAGCACCGTCTTCATTCTCTGTAATGGTGTATTCTGTACTCACACCCATTTTTTCGAGAATATTGCTTACATAGTCAACAGCCGTTCTGACTTTTTCGGGGATATATTCAGCTTTTACCTGATATTCGCCGTTTTCCGTCTGTGGCATAATTTCAAAACTTATATCTTTTTCGTCTGCACCGAATTTTTCAGATGCGAGAGATTTTGCTTTTTCAATGCTTTCTGCGGTAAAAATTCCGTTCATAGTCTATCCCTCCCATTGATTCCCTGAAAATTTTATCAGAGAACGGATTTATTCGTCATTATCATTGCTTTCATCGTATTCATCGCCGTATTTTTCAGCCATACGCTTTCTTGCCTCGTTAATTTTCTGTCTGTTGTAATTCTGAAGTTCAGCTCTTGACATACCTTCGGTGTTCTCATCTCTTACAACGGCAGCTGTATTGTTTGCGGCTGCATTCTGAGCATCTTCCATCATCTTCATGAAACCGCTTTTTTTCTTTTTCTTGTTTCTTTCCTTGTCTTTTGCAAGGATTTTTTCGGTTCTTTCAGGTGTGAAGTACATATTCAGACCCACCGACTGCACGAATGCCACAAGTGAAGATACTGTCCAGTAAAAACCTACACCGGCAGGTACTTGGAATGCGAACCATACCGAGAATACCGGCATTATGTAGAACATTATGTTCATCGCACCCATTGAAGGCATATCCGGATTGTTCTGCTTCTGCTTAACCTGCATATAAATCGTCAGTATAAGCTGGAACAGACCCGAAAGAATCGGTATCATCACAAGCCCTATCGTTGCATTGTTCCAGACTTCAGGGTGAAGTGTCGGAACTGCTCCGAGGTCTATCCCGAGAAATGAATTCTTGAAAGCATCAACCTTGTCCGAAAATCCGTCAAGTGTCCGGAATATTTCAGGATTGGATTTCAGATAATTCATGATGGTAAGTTCCGGACGGCTTGCAAAATACTTATCCGTTATGCCATTCTGCGACATATACGCCGAAAGCAGACTTTTAGCTTCGGTAATCGTGGCTTTCGGTATCCTGAGAACGTGCGTGAGCGGTCTGTACACAACGTCGATAACCCCGAAAAGTATCAGGAACTGAAGAAACATCGGCAGACAACTTGCCATCGGATTTATGCCTTCTTCGGAATAGAGTTTCATCTGTTCTTCCTGAAGCCTCTGAGGATTATTCATAAAGCTTTTTTTCAGTTTCTCAAGCTTAGGGTTAAGCTTCTGCATCCGAGCATTGCTTTTCTGCTGATTATACGAAACCGGGAAGACAATAAGCCTTGTAATTACCGTGAATATAACTATGGCAATGCCGTAGTTTTTCACAAGGCAGTATATAAAATACATTATCCAGCCGAGCGGATAGCCGATTAGTTTTTCAAGTCCAAACAAGGTTCAGTTCCTCCATATTTCTTCTGTTCTTCAACTTCCGTATTTTTCAATATTTCTTTTTTTCTCTTTTCCCGGATTTAAGCGGAAACTCCTGCGGTACATAGTCAATTCCGCCCTTGCTCCATGGGTTGCACCGAAGTATTCTCCATGCCGCAAGCATTGTCCCACGGATTATCCCGAAACGTTCAACCGCCTGCACCGCATATGTTGAGCAAGTCGGATAATACCTGCAACAAGGCGGTTTCAACGGCGAAATGAATTTTCTGTAGAAGTGTATGGGAATAAGAAAAATCTTTCTGAGTATATTTTTCATGTCAGTTATCTTCGGTCAGGTAAGCCTGTATAGACGGGAAAGCCTTTCTTAGCAGGCAGTTGCTTATAACAGTGCTTTTCTCAACGGTTGCGGGAACTCTTGCAACAATCACGATGTCTATACCGACAGGCATGGCGATTTCATTTTCACGGTAAGCCTGACGGATAACCCTCTTTGCCCTGTTACGTTTTACGGCATTGCCGATTTTCTTACCCGCAGTGATGCCGAGACGGTTATAGGGAAGGCGGTTTTTCCTGATGTAAATCACCATTTCTCTTGAAACGATGCATTTTCCCTTTTTGTAAAGCCGAAGGAAAATTTTGTTGTCATTCAGAATTTCAGTGTATAACATAATTCCCCTATCTGTAAAATCTATATAAAAGCGGTCAGACCGCTGTCAGAAGTTCACACGCCCCTCACAAGTTCAGGGGACGTGACAAAAAATCAGTGAGTAAGTCTTGCTCTGCCCTTTGCACGACGGCGTGAAAGCACCTTTCTGCCGTTCTTTGTTGACATTCTCTTCATAAAGCCGTGTTCTTTCTTTCTGTGAAGCTTCTTAGGCTGGTAAGTTCTTTTCATCGGGTAATCCCTCCTCGTAAAAAATCAAATTTGTGAGCCTGATATGTGTAAAAAAGTTACAGAATATGCAGGCAGAAAATAATCAATATCCGCAGAGTATACATTACCCTGCAATAATACAGTATAGCCGAAACGGAAAGAGAATGTCAAGTGTTTTCAAAAAAAGTTCATAATTTTCGTGGGTGCTTTTTTACTGGAAAATGTTTGTGTCCTTCGTGGGCGTACAGTTTTGGGACTTCTTTTTTCACTATTTTTAAACGATTTCGTACCTGAAAAACTGTATATTTTTTTGCGTAAAAAAGCCCCGAAACCCTTGAAAAATCCGTGGTTTTATGCTATAATATATACATTATCAATAGGAAGCGAAACGACCCGAAAAAAGTAATCTTTTTCCTGCGTTCCGTGGACTGTTTTTAAAAATTTACTCGGACAGGAGGTTTTTTTCACCTATGAATTCCTTTGCAGAAGTTTTTGAATGTGTCAAAAAATACTGCATTGATGTCGGCGATATCGGCGAGGTTGCCCTTAAGCTTTGGATTAATGCCCTTGAACCACGGGCATTGGAGGGAACTACCGCAAAATTCTTCGTTCCGTCCTCTTTCCAGAAAGGCATTATCATAAGCAATTATCAGCAACTTCTTCAGGAGGCTTTCCGTGCTACTCTCGGTTTCGATGTCAACATACAGATTGACACCCCCGATGACTCAAAACAGCCGATAAGACCTGCTACTGAGGAGTTTGAAGCAAAGCATATACAGCTTGAAAAAAGCTTTGAATTTGCGGAATATGATTATACTTTCGACACTTTTATTGTCGGACGTTCCAACGAATTTGCATATGCTGCCTGCACCGCCGTTGCGAAAGGTAACGGCACCAAGTACAATCCGCTGTTTATACACGGACCTTCGGGGCTTGGAAAAACTCACCTTATCACAGCCATTGCAAACGAAATTTCAAGAACCCGTCCGAATACAAAGATTGTCTATGTAACGGGTGAAACCTTCACAAACGAACTGATTGAGGCAATCAAAACCAAGCAGGATACAATGACTTTTCACGAAAAATACCGGAATGCCGATATTCTGCTTGTCGATGATATTCAGTTCATTGCGGGCAAGGACAGCACTCAGGAAGAATTTTTCCATACCTTCAACGAACTTTACAAGGACGGCAAGCAGATAGTTCTCACTTCCGACAAACCGCCCAAAGATATAAGCACTCTTGAAGAACGTGTAAGAAACCGTTTTGAATGGGGACTTATAGCAGATATTACGATTCCGGACTTTGAAACAAGAATCGCAATTATCAAGCGTAAAGCCGAACTTCTCAATCTGAACATTCCCGATGACGTTGCGGAATTTATCGCAAACAGACTCAGAACAAATATACGTCAGCTTGAGGGAGCGGTAAAGAAACTCAAGGCACTCAAACACCTTGCGGGAAGCCCTCCGTCAATGGCTATGGCTCAGAGCGTTATAAGGGAAATCCTGAACGATGAACAGCCCGTTCCGGTAACTGTTGACAAAATCATATCGGAAGTAGCCGATGTTTACGGCGTTACTCCCGAAGATATACGTTCCGACAGAAGACCTTCACAGATTTCAGCTGCAAGAAAAGTTGCAATATACGTTGTAAGGGAAGTTACACAAATGTCTTTTGCAGCCATAGGAGCGGAATTCGGAGGTCGTGACCATTCGACAATTGTATACGCAAAAACGAGTGTTGACAAGGCAATGCAGAAAGACGGCAATTTAAGACAAATCATTGAGGATATAATCAGGAATGTCAAGAACCAGTAATTCATGATATTTCTGTTAGTTCATGTTTTGTTCATATTCGCCTGTTTATTTTGGAATACGCTCTATTTATTACCTGTCAATGTCAATTTATTGTAATGTGGAATTTATTGTGATGGAAAAAGAAATTTGTGTTATTTACTTCTCAGTACTAAGATGCCAAAATGTATAAATATACACGATTTTGACCGTTCACTCGAAAGGTTTATACATGACACATTACACCATAATTGCTAATACAGGGTTTTAGAGTATATTAAAGTAAGAAAAATCGGTCTTAGGTTCATTTTCGTTATATCTATAAAATATGAACTTGCCTTTTAAATGATTTTTATTACTTTTGTTCCCAAGTCGAAAATGTTGAAAAGTAGGCAAAAAATCGGTTAGCCCGGATGAACCGATTAACAAATTTTAAAGTCAGCCCTTTTAATCCCAGAAAAATTGAAGAATTTAGGCGATTAGCATACGCTAATTTATAAATATGCATACAGTTATTAGGCGATTTACCATGGCAGCAAATGTTTTTCAACAAGTTTTCAACGATTTCGCTGGAATTTTGTGTATTCCTTTTTATGTCAACATCAGTCGCCGCCTGCGTGCGGGGGCAATTGGAAAAGTGGTTAAAATTCTGTAAATGCGAGTTTTCAACTTTTTGTGAAAAACTTTTTTTCCAGGTCGAGTTTTCCCCCAAATTTTCAACTTTTCAACACCTGACTTTCAACAGTTTCAACAGTTTTCATTTTTGTTGAAAAGTTATCAACCATTTTCAACAATTTTTCAACAGGTTTTCAACAGTGCAAAAATCCCGCAATCGCAGTCAGGAACTGGGCTCGCAAAAGTTTTCAACACTTTCAACACCCCCTACTACTACTACTATATCAGGATATATTATATTATCGCGCGCGCGTGAGAAAAAAATTTTTTCGTCCCTTACTTTCTCACAAAAAAAGGAACAAAAAAATCGCGCGAAAAAAATGCATTATACATTACCAGTAAAAACCATAAAAATTTAAAATCCTGAACTCAAAAAAAATCAAACAACAAAAACAAAAAGCCTTTAAAAACAACTCACTAAAAAAAATTCCTGACAAAGAATCTTTCAAACAAAAAAACAAGGAGAATTAAAGCAAATGACATTTATCTGTGAAAAAAGCGTACTCTGTGAAGCTATAAGCAACGTTTCAAAAGCAACCACAACAAAATCAGCAATATCAGCACTTGAAGGAATTAAGCTCAAATTAACGGCAAATACCCTTGAACTCACAGGATACGACCTTGATTTAGGCATAAGAACAAGTATTCCCGTAAAGTCAGATGACAGCGGAGAATGGATAATTAACGCAAGACTATTCGGGGAAATCGCAAGAAAAATGCCTTCAGGAGAAATAACAACCGAAATAGACGAAGCACTTAACGTGAAGATTACAGGCAATCAGACCGAATATTCAATATCTTCAATACCGGCAGACGAATATCCAGACTTACCGGAATACAGCAACGAAAGCAGAATAACAATAAAACAAAGCTCGCTTAAAAGCATGATACAGCAGACAATATACGCAGTTGCAATAAACGACAACAAACCCATACTCACAGGAGAATTATTCGACATTTCAGCAGACGGAAATTTCAATCTCGTAGCAATAGACGGCTTCAGAATGGCTGTAAGAACCGAAAAAACAAATATCTCAAAAGCAAATAAATTCGTTGTCCCTTCAAAAGCTCTCAATGAAGTTTCAAGACTTCTGAAAGACGATGATGAAAAACAATGCGATATCTACACCACAGGCAGACACATAGTCTTTGACATGAACGGATATCTCGTATTTTCAAGACTCCTTGAAGGCGAATTCCATAACTACACGGCAAGCATACCGCAAGAACACAGCACATCGGCAGAAATAGGCGTAAAAGAAATGCTTGACTGTCTCGAACGTTGTTCTCTGCTGATAAACGAAAAAAACAAAGCTCCCGTACGTTGCAACTTCACTCAGGATAAACTGGAAATAAAATGCGGCACAACCATAGGCAGAATAAGCGAAGAAATAACCTGCAGAACAGAAGGCGAAGGCTTTGAAATAGGGCTTAACAACAGATTCTTTTACGAAGCTCTCAGAGCCACTGAATGCGACAAAGTTCTCCTGCAAATGGACGGACCGAAAAAACCGGTAAAAATAATGTCGTCAGAAGGTCAGGACTTTATTTTCCTGCTTATGCCGGTACAAATCAGGGATTAAGGAGATTGCCATGAACACCGAAAGAATCTGCATACACACTGAATTCATCAAACTTGACGCACTGCTGAAATTCGCAGGACTTACGTTCACAGGCGGCGAAGCCAAAGAAGCCGTTCAGGCCGGAGAAGTCAGGGTTAACGGCGAAATCTGCACCATGCGGGGCAAGAAAATCAGAAACGGCGATACAGTGGAATTTAATGGTCATAAAATCACCGTTTCAGGTGAATAAAAACCAAGAAAAATTTTTTCAAAAGCGAGTATGCCTTTTTTAAGCCCGTAGACACCCCTTAAATGCAAATCAGAGGTGGGGGTAGTGTCCTACCCTTGGGGCATACCGAAATGCAAATACGGGGCATTCTGAGCGATTTAACCGCATATCAGAATTTCCACCCCGGAAAGCAAAACTCAGCAGATAAAATTAAAAAAATTTCTTCACGCAGGGAATGCCCTTTTTAAGCCCGTAGATACCCCTTAAATGCAAATCAGGGGCGGGGGTAGTGTCCTACCCTTGGGGGCGTACCGGAACGCAAATACGGGGCATTCTGAAGCGTTTACGGGATACCTGTAACTTTCTGATGGAAGGAGATGATTATATTGATAATAAAATCCCTGAAAATAAACGGCTATAAAAACTTAAAAAACATATCAATCGAACCTGACGGGCAGTACAACCTCATCACAGGCGATAACGCACAAGGCAAAACGAACTTGCTTGAAGCCATCTGGACACTTACAGGTTGCAGGAATCTGCGTGGTTCGAAGGAAAAAGACTGTATCGGATTCGGCATGGATTCGGCAGAAATTGAAATGCAATTCAGCAACCGGTTCCGTACTCAGTCAATCTCGGTAAAACTGCTTGCCGACACGGGAATTCCCAGGCGGATTTCACTCAATAAAATCCCTCTGAAAGACGGAAACAGGCTGTTTGAGGCGTTCAAGTGCGTGGCATTCATGCCCGATGATGTAGACAACCTGATTAACGGTTCACCTGAGAAGCGGAGAAACTTCGTAGACCTTTGCCGTTGTCAGCTGAATCCTTCTGCGATGTCAGGGGTCAGAAGACTGTCGGCAATAACCGCTCAGAGGAATGCAATATTAAGAAAAATTCCAAGCGATTCCCAAATGAGGGAATTGGCAGGGATGTGGGACGAGCAATTGGCAAAAGTGGGCTCAGAAATTTCCTTGGCAAGATTTAGATATATTAAAAAGTTACAAGAAATAGCACAGAATTTATATTCAGAACTTACAGGCAACACCGAGAAATTAGAGTTAATTTACCGGTCGAATGTGTTTTCCAGGGGTTTTGACCTCGAATCGCTCGGAATTGATGAACTAATCAAGATTTATTCACAAAAAATTATGAACGCAAAAAATGAAGAAATTAAGATGGGGTACACATTTGTCGGAACTGGAAGAGATGATATTATAATCAAATCAAATAATCTTAACATTCGTGATTTCGGCTCTCAGGGACAGAAACAGAGCATCGCTCTTGTGCTGAGACTGGCACAGGCTGTAATGCTGAAGGAGAAAGACAAAGAACCTCCGGTTATCCTGCTTGACGATGTTATGGGGCCTCTCGACAAAAACAGAAGGGGTCTTATTCATAAGGTGGTCAGCGGTATGCAGGTGTTTATAACTTCCTGTAATGACATAATTATACCGGACACACACAGCATCAAATGTTACGAAATTAAGAATGGTATAATCAGTGAGGGTAATATATTGGGATAGCTGTAATTATACAGTGGAACTTTGTGAACCTGACTTTACTAAAGATAAGATAAAAAAATATAAATATGTCTAAAGTGTTTTTTTTAGCACAACTTTAACTAAAGTCTCGGAACAGTTACAAGTCATATTACGAATGTTCACAAAACTGGTAAAAATCAAGCTTTTTCGAGTGCCGCAAACGGCTTAAATACGATATGAAAATTGTGAACGCCGGTAAAAAATAATAAGATATTTTGTTAAAAATCCTCTGACGGAAACATCTCGAATACAATTAATCTTTTATTTAATAAAAATAATAAAGATTATGCCGCCAAATTGCTGAAATCGGGTTTTGTGACAAAACCGCATAAATGCGTGATTCAAGTGATTTTCTTATGTAAATATATTGAAAATGTATTAAACTGTAAATGTAAAAAAATTTCCCGAATACTGCGTTAAAGTATGGCTAGACTAAATACATCAATATATTAACGATAAAAAAATTTACAAACTCAAAAATCGCTCCCGAATTTTGACAGATGGCTTAAATACGTCACCGTTATTATATGGAAGCTTCAAAATTGGAAATTTTGCTGACATAGCCTTACAGTACAGCCAAATATAACTTTAACACAAAGTAAATTTATTATGAATAAACCTAAATTGTGGGCTGTTGAATTCATAGAAAGGATGATTAATGTATGTGGATTTATTTGGGAGGCGATTTTACAATCAATGACAGAAATATACTCGGAGTGTTTGATATAGAAAATACTTCAATTTCGCAATTGACAAAAGATTTCCTTAAACATTCAGAAAAGGAAAAGAATATATGTTACGTTTCTATGAACATGCCCAAGAGTTTTGTGGTTTGCAAATGTAACAGAAAGAAACACAACAGTAATAAAGATACAAACAATATAGTCTATGTTTGTGCCGTTTCACCACAAACCCTGAAAAAGAGAGCCAGAAATTCGGAAATTCCAGATTAACCCGAAGTAACAGGGCAATATGTAAAATTATTCTCTGTGAATTTGCACCATACTCAAAAAGCCTTTGCATTAATCAGAAATTTGTATTATAATATATATGTCAACTATATATTGTGGTCTAAAAAAACCTATCGTAAAATTGGAGGTTTATTAAATATGATAGAAAATCAGAATTACGGAGCTGATGACATTCAGGTTCTCGAGGGGCTGGAAGCAGTCCGCAAGAGACCGGGTATGTATATCGGTTCAACAGGGCCGAGAGGGCTTCATCACCTTGTATATGAGATAGTCGACAATTCAATTGATGAAGTGCTTGCGGGCTACTGTACTGAAATCAAGGTGGAAATACTTCCCGACAATATTATAAGAGTTACCGACAACGGCCGTGGTATTCCTACAGGTATTCACCCGACCGAAAAAATTTCTGCGGCAACGGTTGTTTATACGGTGCTTCATGCAGGCGGTAAATTCGGCGGCGGCGGTTACAAGGTGTCGGGAGGACTTCACGGCGTGGGGGCTTCGGTAGTAAATGCACTTTCCGAATGGCTTGAACTGACTGTAAAGGACGGCAAACATATTTACTTCCAGCGTTTCGAGCGTGGTGAATACAGCGAACCCATTAAAATAACAGGAGATACTTCGGAAACGGGTACTTCCGTAATGTTCAAAGCCGACAGTCAGATATTTGAAGAAGTCAATTATGATTACGATATATTGCTTAATCGCCTCAGAGAACAGGCGTTCCTCAACGGCGGTGTAAAAATCTTTTTCAGCGACACGAGGGACAGTGAAGACGTAAAACAGGAATTTTTACATTATGAAGGCGGTATACGCCAGTTCGTGGAACATATCCACAAGACAAAGGGGCTTGAACCGCTTTCCGATGAAGTAATATACGTTTCCGGCAAAACCGATAATGCCACAGCCGAAATTGCGATGCAGTACAATGACAGTTACAATTCGCTGATTTTATCATTCGCTAATAATATCCATACTACAGATGGTGGTACTCATGAAACAGGTTTTAAGAACGCATTGACAAAAGTTCTCAACAATTATGGTCAAAAGTTCGGTTTACTTAAAGATGGAGAGAAATTACTGGGCGACGATGTCAGGGAAGGACTTACAGCTATTATATCGGTAAAACTTACTGATTCTGAGTTTGAAGGACAGACCAAGGGTAGACTTGGCAATCCTGAGATAAAACCCTTTATCGAAAATATGGTAAATGAAAAGCTCATGGATTATCTTGAAGAAAACCCAGCAGTTGCAAGGGCTATTTTTGACAAGAGTATGTCCGCTCAGAAAGCCCGTGAAGCTGCCAAAAAAGCAAGAGATAATGCAAGAAAAAAATCTGCCATGGAAAACGCTTCCTTACCAGGAAAACTTGCCGACTGCTCCGAACACGACAATGAAAAGTCTGAAATTTACATTGTCGAAGGCGATTCCGCAGGCGGTTCAGCCAAAGAGGGCAGAGACAGACGTTACCAGGCTATTCTCCCTCTATGGGGTAAGATGCTCAATGTTGAAAAGGCGAGACTTGACAGAATTTACGGCAACGAAAAACTTATGCCTGTTGTAACCGCTCTCGGTACAAGCATAGGTGAAGACTTTGACATCTCCAAACTCCGTTACGGCAAAGTTATAATCATGGCTGATGCGGACGTTGACGGTTCTCATATCAGAACGCTTCTGCTTACATTCTTCTTCAGATTTATGAAACCGCTTATAACCGAAGGTCACATATACATTGCACAGCCTCCTCTTTTCAAGGTTTCAAAGGGCAGACAGTTTAAATATGCATTCGATGAGAAACAGAGAGATAAATATATTGCGGAATTTTCTGAAATGCCGGGTAATGCGAAAGTCGAAGTTCAGCGGTACAAGGGTCTCGGTGAAATGGACTCCGAACAGCTCTGGGAAACCACTATGAACCCCGAAACCCGCACAATGCTTAAAATAGAGATGGAGGACGCTGTAAAGGCTGATGAAATCTTTACAATCCTCATGGGCGACAAGGTTATTCCCCGTAAGGAATTTATAGAGAGAAACGCAAAACACGCAGTAAATCTTGATATATAAGGTGCGTTGATATGGAAGAACAGATTTTGAAAGGAAAATATAATATTCCTCTTGATATGTTTGAAAAGGCTTTTATCACTTTTCAGAAGAAATTCGTATATCCGAAGAATATTATCGCAACAATTATCTTTATAGCGGTGGCAGTAATTTACGGGTACGGAGCTTTCAGAAACAGCGACCCCATGTATGCAATGCTTGCGGTGGTCTGTCTGGTGCTTATATTCTCCGTGTGGATTAATCCGCTGAAAGTAAGAAGCAAACTTATGAAGTCAATCGCAGAAATAAAAGACGATTTCTATAATTTCGAGCTGTACGACAACAAGGTTTCCATAGGAAGCATTGTTATAAACGAAAACGGCGAGGAAGAATACGTTCCGCCTGCCGTGATAGATATTCAGAGCAAAGTCGTTCAGGCAGTCGAAACGAAAGATTACACAATTATATATATTAAAAACCATGTCTTCTATGTCATACCCAAAAAGGATTTTGACTTTTCGGAACAGAAAATTATCGCCGACACGCTTAAAAAAAGCATGGGAAAAAGATATTCAGAAACTGATAAATTATAAACTGAAAGGCTGTGAAAATTCAGAATGATTAATGAAACACCTGAAACAACAGGTAGAATTGTCCCCGTGGATATAGAGAGGGAAATGAAAAAATCCTTCCTCGAATATTCAATGTCAGTCATTGTTTCAAGGGCATTGCCTGACGTAAGGGACGGTCTGAAACCTGTTCACAGAAGAATTTTGTATACACTTCATGAAAATAACCTTACACCTGAGAAACCTTACAGAAAGTGTGCCGATACAGTAGGTGCGGTTCTGGGACGTTACCATCCACACGGCGACAGTTCGGTATATGATGCACTTGTAAGACTTGCACAGAAATTCTCATTGCGTTATCCGCTTGTGGACGGACACGGAAATTTCGGCAGTGTGGACGGCGACCCGCCTGCCGCTTACCGTTACACAGAAGCCAAGATGACTAAAATGGCTGTTGAGATGCTCACGGACATCAATAAGGATACTATTCCTTATCAGTCGAACTATGACGACAGACTTAAAGAACCTGTTGTACTTCCGTCACGTTTCCCTAATCTGCTTGTAAACGGTTCTATAGGAATTGCGGTAGGTATGGCAACGAATATTCCTCCTCACAATCTCAGAGAAGTAGTCGGGGCAATCAATGAACTTATTGATAATCCGGAAGCGACACTTGCGGATATTATGAAGCATATCAAAGGCCCTGACTTCCCGACAGGCGGAATAGTAATGGGCAGACAGGGTTTGAGAAGTGCTTACACCACAGGTAAGGGAAAAATTATTCTCCGTGGAGTTACAGACTTTGAAGAAATCAAGGGCAGAAACTGCATTGTGATAACTGAAATTCCTTACATGGTAAACAAGGCACGATTGGTTGAACATATCGCAGACCTTGCGAAAGACAGAAAAATCGAAGGTATCTTCCATGTGCGTGACGAATCCGACAGAAAGGGCATGAGAATTGTCGTAGAGCTTAAAAAGGATGCCAAACCTATGATTGTCCTCAATAAGCTTTTCAGCTTCACGGAACTTCAGTCAACTGTCGGTGTGAATATGCTTGCACTGGTAAACAATGAGCCTAAAGTCCTTTCGCTCAGGAGAATGATTGAAGAATACATCAAATTCCAGTTTGAAGTAATCACAAAGAGAACTCAGTTTGACCTTAAAAAATCCCTCGAAAGAGCTCACCTGCTTGAAGGTTACATGGTCGCAATCGACAATATAGACGAGGTTGTCAATATTCTCAAGACCGCCGAAAATATTCAGGCAGGCAAGGATAAACTTATAGAGAAGTATTTACTTTCGGACGTTCAGGCAGACGCAATTGTTCAGATGACACTCGGAAAGCTTACCGGCATGGAAAGACATAAGATTGAAGATGAACTTGCAGGACTGAATGAAAGAATTGCGGACTTTGAAGACATTCTCGCAAATGATTCAAGAGTCTATGCGATAATCAAGGACGAACTTAACAAGATGGCTGACAAATACGGCGATGACAGAAGAACCCGGATTAACGAAGATGCAGACGGTGAAGTTGTGTTTGAAGACCTTATACCTGTCGAAGACTTCATGATTGCTTACACGGACATCGGCTACATCAAGCGTATCGCTCTCGACACCTACAAGGCACAGAAACGTGGCGGCCGTGGTGTGAATGGCATGAAACAGCGTGAAGAAGACTTTGTAAGCGAAATGTTTGTTGCTTCCAGCCATGACCAGATACTTTTTGTGACAAACCTCGGCAATATGTTTAAGATGAAGTGCTTTGAAATCCCCGAAGGTTCTAAACAGGCAAAGGGTACGAACCTTATAAATCTGCTCAACCTCGGTGAAGGCGAAAAGATTTCCGCCATGATTAAGATAAAGGAATTTAACGAAAATCAGTATCTCTGTTTCGCCACAAAGAAAGGCGTTATCAAGAGAAGTAACCTTAATCTTTTCAGGAACGTCAGAAGAAACGCCGTAAGGGCTATAAACATTGACGAAGATGACGAAGTGAGAAGCGTCAAGCTTACAGGCGGAAATGATGAACTTATGATTGCAACCAGAAACGGCAAGGCTTTACACATTGAGGAAGACAAGCTGAGGGCGATGGGCAGAACCGCAAGAGGTGTCAGAGGTATAAGACTTGTGGGGAATGACGAAGTTGTTTCAATGGCAAGAATAAGAGAAAATACAACATTACTTACCATCTCCGACAAGGGTTACGGAAAACGTACCGAAATCAGTCAGTACCCTATCCGTGCAAGAGGCGGTCAGGGCGTTTTCAATTTCAAGTGTACCGCAGAAAAAGGCTGTGTATGCGGCATTAAAACAGTAAATGACGATGAAGATATTATCACTATGTCAAGTGATGGCATAGTTATCAGATTCAGGGCAAGCGATGTCAGAATTTGCGGCAGAGTTGCGACAGGCGTTAAACTTATGAAAGTCAATGAGGGTGAAAGAATAGTTTCATTCACAAGGGTTGAACATGACGACAATGAAGAAACCGCAAAACTTGAGCAGGCAGAAGAAGAAATTCTCAGTGAAGAAGAACTTGCGGAAATCAGCAGCGAAGAAAGTCAGCCCGATGAACCGGTTGAGGAAGAAACAGAAGAATAATTAAATAGAGAAATTAATCAGGGAGCGACTTTCCGCCCCCTGAATTAATAAAAAAAATATTTCTGAAAAAAATTCTGAAAAACACTTGCAATTTTTATTTCGTTGTGTTATAATATATCTTGTAAGTCATTTAATGATTGTATTTTATTTAACGGCATTAAAAATGTGCCTGTTTTTACGCATTGGACTGTTTTAACATTCCCCGTTTCAGTAATGTAGGGATTTAAAAAAAAATAATAGTCGAACGCATTTCCGAAATATAGGTGTGCGGGCCCTGTGCAACGAGACACCGTGAACCATGTCAGGCGGGGGACCGAGCAGCATTAAGCGGTCAGTTTTGTGTGCCGCAGCAAGCCTGCACACCTATGTTCCGGAATTTTTTTTACCTTTTTTCAAATCAGATAGTTAAATAAGTATGTCATAAAGGGGGACGGAATTGCTATGTATGAAGCCCTTTACAGAAAATGGCGACCAAGGACTTTTGATGATGTAGTCGGGCAAGAACTTATTACCACTACGCTTAAAAATCAGGTTTCTGCTCAGAAAACGGGTCATGCCTATCTTTTCACCGGCTCAAGAGGTACGGGAAAAACCACTTGTGCAAGGATACTTGCGAAAGCCGTGAACTGCGAACATACAGACGGCGGAAATCCATGCCTTGAATGTGACATCTGCAATGATGCCGAAAACTTTGCATTGTCTGATATTATTGAAATAGATGCAGCTTCAAATACAAGCGTCAACGATATGAGGGATTTGCGTGACGGTGCGGTCTATACCCCTGAACGCTGTAAATTCAAGGTCTATATCATTGACGAAGTCCATATGCTTTCCGCAAGTGCTTTTAATGCCTTGCTGAAAATCATGGAAGAACCGCCGGACTATGTGAAATTCATTCTCGCAACTACCGAAATCCACAAAGTCCCCGAAACCATTGTGTCAAGATGTCAGCGATACGACTTCAGGAGAATCCCGGTTGAGAAAATCAGCGAAAGACTTCTCATGATTGCACAGAGCGAAGGCATTAAAATCGACAGGGATGCAACGGAACTTATAGCACATATTTCTGAAGGCGGTATGCGTGATGCGATTTCATTGCTTGACCAGTGTTCAGCCTTTTCGGAAGAAATTACTAAGCAGACTGTTTCGGAAACGGCGGGAATTGCGGACAGGACTTATATATTCGACCTGATTGACGCTTTCTTTTCAAAGAACACTACGAAAGCCCTTGAAATAACGGATTCGCTCAACAGCGGTTCAAAGGATATGCAAAGGCTCTGCGTTGAACTTGTGGCACAACTCAGAAACATTATGCTTCTGAAGACAAGCCCCAATGTTACAAGTGTCAATTGTATGCCCGATGAAAAACAGAGGCTTTCTGAACTCGCTCAGAAAGTGAGCCTTTCCGAAATCATCTCGGAGATGTCGGCACTTCAGGAGTGTTCCGACAGAATGACAAAAGCCATTGACAGAAAAACCGAATTTGAAATGTGCGTGGTACAGATTTCAAGAATAAAACTATCAGATGCTTCAGGTCTTGACAATACTGAAATTTATGATAAAATAAAAGAGTTAGAACAATCTTTTTCGTCACAAATCAACAATGTATATTCCCGTATAGATTCTATGCCGAAAACTATTGTTCAGCAAGTACCCACAGCAGAAACACAGAAATTATCAGAGTTGCCACAGCCCGAAAAGATTATTGCTCCTGTCAGGACACAAAAGAAAAATCCTGTTCTCCTTGACAACTGGGCGGTTATATGTGATGAAATATTTAAAAAATATAAGGCTATAGGACAATGTTTTATGTATTCAACGGCAAAAGTCGATGACGATACCGTTTATATCATTGCAAGCCCCGATGCAAAGGAGAACATTGAACAGCTTCTTGGAAGAGATGAAAAGGCAAAACCCGATATTACTTCCATCATAGAAAGAAATGTCGGCCATAAAATCAGGTTTGTTTTGCAGGATGCATCGGAAATAGAACCTCAGATATCGCCTATACAATCAATAATCAACGAATTTTCAGGCAAGGTTACTTTCGATAACCACTAAAATTTTAAAAACGAAAAGGAGAATTCCATAATGAAAGCAAGAATCCCAAAGACAAGTGCAGGTACAGCACCACAGAATATGTCAGCTATGATTAAGCAGGCTCAGAAAATGCAGAACGAAATCACAAGACTTCAGGACGATATTGAAGCACGTTCTTTCTCTGAAACAGTCGGAGGCGGTATGGTTGAAATCACTATGAGCGGTAAGAAGACTGTCGAATCCCTCAAGATTAACCCTGATGCCGTAAACCCTGATGATGTTGATATGCTTCAGGACCTCATTATCAGTGCTGTAAATGCTTGCGTTGCTAAGATTGAAGAAGTTACAGAAGACGAAATGACAAAGATTACCGGCGGTGTATCTCTCCCGGGACTTTTCTGATTTAAGTAAATGTCGGAATACGATGCATTACCGCTTGTAACGCTTGCGGAGAAATTCGAGCAATTCCCCACAATAGGTATGAAGACTGCCCAGAGGCTTGCTTATTTCGTCATGTCGATGAGCGAACAGGACGTTAAGGAATTTGCCGAAGCCTTGCTTAATGCCAAAAAGAATGTACATCCTTGCACGATTTGCCAGAACTTAACGGAGCATGAAGTATGTCCGATTTGTTCGGACACCACCCGTGATAAATCCTTGATATGCGTGGTGGAAACGCCTAAAGATGTAACAGCTTTCGAGAGAACGGGTGAGTACAACGGACTTTATCATGTTCTTCACGGGCTTCTTTCACCGATAGACAATATTACCCCCGATAAGCTTAAAATTAAAGAATTGCTTTCAAGGCTCGGCAACGGCGAAGTTAAGGAAGTAATTATGGCAACAAATCCTACAGTTGAAGGCGAAGCTACAGCCATGTACCTCGCAAGACTGCTGAAACCGATGGGACTTAAAGTGTCAAGGCTTGCATTCGGCTTACCGGTCGGCGGAATTGTCGAATATGCGGACGAAGTAACGCTTTACAGGGCATTGCAGAACCGCAATGAAATTTAAAGATGATTTTATTTTTGGAGGAGCAACTGCAGCATACCAGTGCGAGGGAAGTATCGCAGATTATGGAAAAGGAAAGAATGAGTG
>OGPV01000877.1_pt1 | contig 22057 bp, 19 predicted proteins | sample 1553001 | NCBI WGS metagenome assembly OGPV01 (sample SAMEA2580268, study PRJEB22360) | human gut metagenome | biome: human gut; feature: human-associated habitat; material: faeces | place: Denmark | collected 2008/2010
TGTCGGTCAGAACCCCCCCCCGCCCCCCCCGGGCCCCCCCGCCATCGTCGGCAGCAGGAGCTTGGTGATGTCGGCGAGATCCTGCATGGTCGCCGTTCCCAGCCCGATGAGCGAGGAAAGGTCGCCCGCCGAGAGCGTCGTCACGCACAGCACGCCGACGAGCGGCACAAAGCGGGAGGCGTTCTCGCCGAGCGAGGACGCAAAGCCGTCCGCGGCTCCCGTGAGCAGGACGGTCAGCGCGAGCAGCACCGCCCCGCGCAGCGAGCGGTCCAGCGACGCGCGCAGCGCGTCGAAGAAGCTTTGCACGAGGAGCCGTACGCCGCCCTCCGTGATGCCTTCACCCTCTGCCAGCGCCGCCGCTTCCTCCGGCAGCGCGTCGAGAAGCTCGCCCGGAAGCTGCACGGCGCAGACCGGAACGGTCAGGAGCGCGAGCGTGAGCAGAAGAAATACCGTCCTTCTCACAGCCAGCCCTCCACCAGCTCCACCACGGCGAGCAGCAGCGGAGCGGCTGCGGTCAGCGCACAGACCGCGCCGGCGGTCTCGAGCACGGAGGCAAGAGCGCCCTGCGCGGCGTCGCGGCAGAAGGCGCCGCCCACGCGCACCGTCAGCGCAATGGCGAGCACCTTCCAAAGCGGCGTGAACACCGCACCCGAAAGTCCCGTTTTCTCTGCGAGCGTGCGAAGCAGCGCAGCCAGCGGTTCTCCTGCCGCGATGAGCAGAGCCGCCGCGCAGGCGGCGGCGCACAGCGCCAGCAGCAGCGCCAGCTCTCCCTCGTTTCGCCGCAGCAGCGAGGCGACCGCCGCCGTGATGACGCACAGCGCGAATACCTTCAGCAAAAGCTCCATCGCTCAGAACCCGAAGAGCGTTTTGACCAGCTCAAAGAGCGAGCTGATCTCCCGCACGAGCAGCATCATCGTCGTCACCAGTCCCGCAAGGCTCACGAGCATCGCCTGATCGGGCCGGTCCGAGCGCACGAGCAGCTGATTGAGCACCGCGACCACGATGCCGATGGCGGCGATCTTGAATACCAGATCAATGTCCATAGCGATCTCCTGTGTAAAGTGTTTTTCCTGTTCAGATAAGCAGTATCGTGACAAGGAGACTCAGGCTGAAGCAGAGCGTCGTCACGAGCCGGGTATCCCGCGCGCTCTGCCGCTCCCGCTCCGTGAGCGTACCGCGCAGCGCCTGCGCCGCCGCGCGCAGGGCGCGGAGCACCGCGTCCTCCTCCCCGCCGAAGGCGTCGGCAAGACAGCCTGCTCCCGCTCGCCGAGCGGCGTCCGGGCGGCGGCTTCGCGCCAGCCGTCCGGCAGCGGCGTCCCATTCTCCAGCTGCGCGAGCACGTCGGCGAAGAAGGCGTCGGCGTACTTCCCCGCGCCGCGCTGTCCGAGCAGCCGCGGCAGCGGCATGAGCGAGGCGCGTATCCCGCGCTCCAAGCCCTCCAATGCGGCGGAAAGCTCCCGCAGGGCGGCACGCTCCTGCCTCCGTGCGCCGAGCAGCGCATGGCATTGGAGCGCCGCGCCGCAGAGGATCAGGGCGGCTCCGAGCAGCTTCATGGCAGCAGCTCCTCCACGCGGTACCGCCGCTCCTCGCCCATGCCCTCGATGACGACGGCGCGCCGGAACACGCCGGAGTCGCGCAGCAGCGGCCAGAGCGGCTTTTGCCGCAGCTCGTCAAGGCCGGCGGCGTGCATCGTCGCGAGCAGCGCCGCGCCGCAGTTTGCGGCGTGCGCCATCGCCGCAATGTCCTCGGCCGCCGTGATCTCATCGACCGCGATGACCTGCGGGTTCATTGCCCGCAGCACCATGCCGATGCCCTGCGCCTTGGGGCAGAGCGTGAGCACGTCCGTGTGCGTCCCCAATGCCATCTGCGCCTCTCCTCCGGCGCAGACGGCGATCTCTCCGCGCTCGTCCACCACCGGCGTGAGCGCGCCGTTGCGCCCCACCTGCACAGTGATGTCGCGCAGAAGCGTCGTCTTGCCGCCGCCCGGCGGCGAGAGCAGGAGCGTGCTCCGGAAGGCTCCCGCGCAGAACAGGCTGTCTGCCGTCGGCTCGGCCAGGCCGATCCGCTCGGTGACGATGCGCAGCGAGAGCGAGGAAATGTCTCGCAGGCTCGCGACCGCGCCGTTCCGCAGCACCGCCGTGCCGCACACGCCGAGCCGGAAGCCGCCGTGCAGGCACAAAAAGCCCTGCCGCAGCGTTTCCGCGCAGGCATAGCGCGAATAGTCCGTCACCGTGTCGACCATCTGCGCGAGGTCGCGCGGCGTGACGCGGCTATCCGCGCCGAAATACGGCAGGGAGGCCTCCCCCCCCGGCAGCCCCGCCGCGACCGAAGAATCCACACCGCCGGAAAGTGCCAGCAGACCTTTTTGCTGCCGATTTGCTCGCGAATTGCAGCAATCTGCTCTTCTATAAATACCTGGGCAAGTTCGGTGGTGGCTATGCGAACCATGTTGTCAGGACGCTTATTGGGATCCATGCAGAGCTCTTTTGAATTCGGTTGGAATACGTCGTAGTTAGCACGGCGCATATTTCATATCTGTTATTTATATCCAGTTGGGAATATTTTTCCCTGATTGGGTAATGCATTTGCTCCGAAATCGATTTGGACCTTCTGCGACTCTGCGGATGCGGATCACAATTAATAGTTTCGTCTACGCCTTATCCTACTATTTGCATACACAGCACTTCCCAGCGCCACAATGGCGGCTATAAGAAGGGTGTAACAAAAACCGACACTTGTTCCGTCTGCCGTGTTGGGGGAAGGCGAATTTGCGTCCTGCGCAGTTCCTGATTTGTCGTTAGGGTTGACCTGCGACTTATCGTTGCCATTTGCTCCGCCCTGATCGCTATTGTCTGGCGCGGACGGAGCGTCACTCTTCTCAACGAATTTCCAGGAACCGGTGAAGGTTACATTGCCCTCTGAATCTGCCGTAGTCATATCGGCGATGGCTGAATCCCTGTCGTAGCCCACAAAAATCCAGGTGCCGTTGGCAACTTTTACGGTCGTTTGGGAGGGCACAGTAGCGTTCAGTGCATCGTTATACACATAGTTGTTTGTGTCTTTTGGAAGTACCGCTAAAACCTCGCTTGGCAGCTGTTTGTCGGAGGAAGTGCTGCTGAACGCATGCTTGACGTTGAACTTTTTGAAGACCTTTTTGAATTGAGCCTTGTAAACAACGTCACCCGCGACATCTCCGATCGTGGTGTGCCATGAGTCGAAATAATAGTTGTAGATGTCGTCTGACGGTTTGGTGGGGGTGGGAATGGCAATTTGGTCGGCTTTGGTTCCAACGGCGTAGTGGTTTTCGCTGTAAATCAAGCTACCGTCTTCATTCGTGAAGGTAACTTTTGCAAGAGTGGGGTTGTTTGCTGCAATTAGGCAGACCTTGTTTCCGGATTCGATGCTTCCATAGTTGGTGTACTCGCTTCGTTCGGCTTTCGACTGGGCGGTGTAGCGAAATGTCTCGTCGTCTAGGTACCAGCCATCGATTTTCTGGTTGGTCGCATCATCGGGCTTCCCCAGGTAAAGCTCGTCCATGTCTTTTGCGGCTGACAATTTTGCAACAGAGCCGTTCAGGTAGACGTCGGATGCCGCCTTGTCGGCGCTGTTGTTACACAGTTTGGTGTTGGTGATGGTGGTGCCTGCACCTTCGCCGGAATTCGATTCCGCCGCAAAGCCTCCGCCGTAATTTGACGCCTTGTTGCCGGTGATGGTGCATCCGTCGATGGTCAAGCTGGTGAAGTTACCATACGATGCAACGCCGCCGCCTATAGCGGCGCTGTTCTTTGTTATCGTGCAATCGCGAATTTCAGCTGCGGCAGGCGATTTCATCATCACTGCAAGCACGCCGGCACCGTAGCCTTCCTCCTGGTTCGTTGTGTTGTTGGTTATGGTGGTATTTTCAAGGAATAAGCCCGGTTTTTCGGCGGCGCCTACGTTCGGGGTGTCGGCACATAGGCCATATGCGCCGGCATAGAAATACGCAGAAGAAAGAATGCCTGCGCCATCGTTCGCTTCGTTTCCGCTGATGGTACCACCAAGGATTTGCGCGGAGCTTTGAAGGTTACCCCATCCGCCATTGTGGATTTCATCAATTGACGCAACAACGGCAACGCCGCCGCCCATATCGGTGGACTTATTGCCCGAGATGGTTCCGCCATTCATGACAAAGGACGATCCGCCGGACACGAACACGCCGCCCAGGGCGGAAATCATGCGAGAGTCCCAATCGGCCTCCCAATTGGCAGTCACGTAACAATCCGTGATTTCGCCGCCGTCCATGGTGAACGCGCCGCCGTAAATCACCGCGATGCCTCCGCCGTAGCACATGGATCCACCGTTTATGCCACAGTTTTTGATGGTGCCGCCGAGCATATGGAATGTGCCGCCCTGTACGGTAACACCGCCGCCGAAGTAGTTGTTGCCCTCACGGTCAGAGACCGTCACGCCGGAGTACATGTTGCAGGAGCCCTGAACGTACAAAAGGCCGGGAACATCGTTGCTGTTGACGTTGCCGCCGCTGATGGTAGGGGAACCCCCGCCGTTCTTGGACCCTAGATTTAACTCTGCGCCTTTATCGATAGAGATGGAGCCATACTGCTTGAGAGTAAGGGTGTGTCCGTTGCCAACAATGCTTACAGGCTGCGAAGAGGAGAATGAGGCTCCCCCCGTTTGAATGTCGTCGGTGAGCTCAATAATGTACTCGCCACTGGTAGCGGCGTTTACAGTAGCTACCGCATTATCGAATTCGCTGCCGTTGCCTACTTCGATAGAAAAAGGAGCTTCGATAGTGGTTGGCGTTGCTGCGAATGCCGATATCGGCATTACCAATGCGTAGAGTGCTAATGCTGCAACAAAGGTCAGTGCCATGCGTATTCTGCTCACGGCATCTCGCTTTCATGGTCTTTTGAATCTGGGCCAGAGCGTGTGCGCCCTTGTTCAGATTCGGTAAAAGGATACGAATTAACAACTTGTTAATATAGGGCAAATCCAAGCAAAATATGTCGTACCAAATCATTGTTATTGCGTATGACTCTCTTTCCGCTCCTTTTTGGCAACCTGGTCTTTTTGGGTTGCACGTGTGGCATAAGGAGGCTTAGAGGCTGATATAAAGTGACAGCTATCGCACATGCGTGTGCAAAGTGTGATGTTGTAGCAAGCAGATAAGCGCCTCTGAGCCTCAATACGCTGGAATACCAAAGTTGAACTGAGGGTGTTAAGAGATATGAAAGGTGAGCTGAAATGAGGTTTTCAAATGCGCGCATTGATGCGTTCATTGAAGAAGATGTGCCCTATATCGATCTGACGTGTGAGGTGCTCGGCATCCACAATCAGCCTGGTGAAATGAAATATTTTACGCGAGAGAGCTGTGTGCTTGCCGGCACTAATATCGCTCGACGCATTATGCGAAATCTCGGTTGTGAGGTTCTGGCATCCAGCGAAGACGGGCAATTGGTCTCAGCGGGTCAGACCTTCTTTACGGTGCGGGGAGCAGCGGCGGATTTGCATGCCGCTTGGAAAGTGTGCCTTAACGTGTTCGATCATTTGTCGGCCGTTGCTACGAAAACACGCAGTATGGTCGATGAGGTTCATGCGGTAAACCCTGAATGCGAAGTTCTGACCACGCGTAAAAGCATGCCTGGTGCAAAGGACCTTCTTACTTGTGCGGTAATGGCGGGCGGTGCGTTTCCTCACCGCCTTGGGCTGTCGGAAACCGTGTTGGTATTCGAGCAGCACCTTGCGTTTTTTGGTGGGTTCAACCGTTTTGTCGAAGAAATGCCTCGCATTAAGCCACGGTGTGTGGAAAAGAAGCTGTTTGTAGAGGCGGATGCACAACGCGCTTTAGCTCTTGCGAGGGCGAGCTTGGACGGACACGGGGTTGATGGAATCCAGCTCGATAAAGTTCCGGTTTCCGAATTGGCAGAGTTGGTTCGTCGGATACGCGATATCGATCCCCGAATCACGATTATCGCCGCTGGTGGCATCAATCCTCAAAATGCAGGCACCTATGCTGCATGCGGCGTTGACGGCTTGGTTACCACGGCGCCGTTTACGGCTAAGCCCGTGGATATGAGTGTCTGCATGAGGCCATTGGAGTAAACATCCGTAAAGATGTTTCCATCATAATTTGCGGCTGTGAGCAAGTGTCTATGGGTCGTCTTTTCGGTGCTTCAAACACGAAAGCCGTTCACCGAGAGAACCGAACAGTGGACATCTGGAATCATGCGTTCTGCGAAATAGCGCCTGATATTTAGGCAAGATTGACCCTAAGCTAACTTGGATTTTCATCGTAAACTTCGAGTCAATTGTTATCGGTGGAGTTTTATGGCGGTGCGGTACGACCTTGACAATAGGGGAGGTCTTTCCAAATATCAGTATCTTCATCGTTGCATTCGCAGCGATGAAGAGGTTAAGCACCTTGCCGCAGAGCAGGGGATAAGCCTTGATATGCTTTCAGATTATTGTGCTCATCCTAGTGCGAAAAGCTCCCATTGCGTCGTGGTGAATTTTGCCTCAATTCCAACTGGTCATGTTGTCGTTGCGATTGAGTTTTTGGAAACGATTTTCCAAAAGGAGATCCTTGCTCATCAGCGTTGATTGGCTTGAAAACAAATGCGTGAATCGACCCTATTGCTCTGGTGCTGGTGCGGTTGCTTTCGTGGTGCGGCGATGAAAAAACTCGGCATTGCCGTACATGATGTAGCGCAGAGATGGTGTATTTGGCGAGCTCTTTCATGTGAATGACGCGGATGGCAATTTGGCTCTTCTTCCTGAGGGGATGGACCTAGGTGCTGCCACTATGGTGAGCGACATGGTGCCGACGGGGTTTCGCGGGGCTGAACTCGCCGATATCCAGTTTGGTGATGATGTTGCGGTAATTGGTATTGACCCGGTTGGGTTGATGGGTGAAGCCGGTTGGTGCGCCCAATCCATGCAACTTCGGCTCTGAAATTCCGCCTATGCGGGTAGCGAAGTTTAAGCCGTTAATTTGGAAATACCGACCATGCGCCTTGCTTGTCGCATGGGCAATCGGAGCTTCTGTAGGAAAATAAACGCGCATATTCTTTTGCGAGCATGCCAATCCCTGAAAGGACACTACCATGCGTTTTGCGAAGAAGATTCTTTTTATTATTGCAGGCAGTGTGTGCCTTGCGCTTGGCTTTATTGGAATGTTTGTACCGGTTCTGCCCACAACGCCGCTTGTGCTGCTTGCAGCGTTTCTGTTTTCACGTAGCTCGGAGCGCCTTAGTTCCTGGATTGCTCAAACTCCAATTTACCGAGCATACGTTGAGCCCTTCAAGCAAAGTGGTGGTATTTCGCTGCCTAGGAAGATGAGAATCCTGGCCATCTCCTATTCGGTGATGGGCCTTAGTGCATTTCTGGTCCAAAAGCCCGTTGTGTGGATAGTGCTAGCTGCTGTTGCGATTTTCCTGGCGGTTTTAATGCTGGCTATTATTCCCACCATTCCTAAGGAAAGGGAACTTGACCATGGTGACGGCCTTGAGCTTGATGCTGTTGCCAGAGTGCGTGAGCACGACTAGTGCTTTTATCCCAGCGCAACGTCGAGAACCATCATCAGGCTGAACCCGATGGCAAAGAACACCGTGCCAAGGTTAGAATGCTTGCCTTGAGATAGTTCCGGCATTAGTTCTTCGACCACCACATACAGCATGGCTCCTGCTGCAAAGCTTAAAAGATAAGGCAGTGCCGCAATGATGAGCTGTGAGGCAATGATCGTCAGCACTGCACCAATGGGCTCTACGATGCCGGAAACAACGCCACCTGCGAATGCCTTTCTTCTGCTCATCCCTTCTGCTCGAAGCGGCATCGAGATGATTGCTCCTTCTGGGAAATTTTGGATAGCGATGCCGAGGGACAATGCCAAAGCGCTTGCTGCTGTGATCTGCGCATTTCCCGAAAGGAAGCCTGCGTACATTACGCCAACTGCCATGCCTTCCGGGATGTTATGTAGCGTCACTGCCAATACCATCATTGTAGTACGGCTAAGTTTGCTTTTTGGGCCCTCGGACTGTTCGCTGCTTACATGCAGATGGGGGATTAGGTGGTCTAAGGCAAGCAAGAAGAGCACGCCGAACCAGAATCCCGCAAAAGCGGGAACGAACGAAAGCGCTCCCATCGAAGCCGATTGCTCTATAGCAGGAATGAGTAGGCTCCAAACCGACGCGGCAACCATTACCCCTGCGGCAAATCCCGCTAGGCAACGTTGCGTCAGGTTTCCCAGATTGTTTTTCATGAAAAGCACGCAGGCAGCGCCCATCGTCGTGCCTAAAAAGGGAATCAGGATTCCAAGGATGGTTTCTATTTGCTCCACCTTCTTTCGGTTGATTTTCTTGCCTTTGGCGCAGCCTCTTTGATTTGCGTGGATGGAACAACGCGGTACGCGTTCGCGTCGGCCATGATGGCGCACCCCCCCCGCTTCGCGGGGATGGAAGCGACTAATTGGTGCGGGTGGTTTGCGCGTTTGGCAATCGAATTGGCGACCCCTCGGAAAAAGCTTTCGGGGGGGGGCGCCAATGGGGTCTTGCTATTTAAAGCTTCGAAAACTCGCCTATTCCTGCACTTTCAATGCCTCGGATAGGCTAACCCGTTTAATCGAGCGCGTATGCATGAACGCTACTAGGAGGTAGGTGGCAAAGCCAATGCCGATGCACACGGCCATGCACCACCAGGGGACGTAGATCTCGATGTTGCCGTTGTAGGAGAGCAGCATTGAACGGAAAATTACGGTGAGTGAGCCGATGATAAGAGGTTGGCACAGCACAAGCGATGCGGCTACGCACAGCGTGACCGAGCGGATGTAAAGATGTGTGACCTCTTTATCGCGGTAGCCGAATACCTTCATATAGCTGATGGAGCGTGCGCTGCGATCGATGACGGCTTTGGTGAGCAGGTACATGAACAGCAAGAAGATGAATACGGCCAAGCCCACCATCATGTCGATCATGGAGTCCATCATGTCTACGAATTGGTTGCCCACCGCACGCATGTCATCGGGGGTTGTGTCGTTTGCGTAGTAGCGTGCGTCCAAGGTGAGTGCTTCGTTGCTAACGTATCCGTTGAAGTACGACTTGTTGTTGCAGAACATCGTGTTGAAGTCGTCGATGCTCATATACACGTTCATGTCCGATTTCGAACCCCAGGTGTCTTCCTGGCCCGAGAAGGTAAGGCTGTGGGTTTTGTCTTCGTACTTGTCGTAGAGGTTTACCTGTTGGTTTTCATTCCAGCCGAACTTGTCTGCAAGACCCGCACCGAATACGACTTTGCCATCGCCTATATCAAGATCCTTCCAGTAACGGGAATTTGACTGGATGCCGTAGACGGCAACGGTTTCGGTGCCGTTGTTGTTTCCTCGGTCGTATTCAAGCTGGTAGACGGCGAACTTTTCTGCTTGGTTAATGACATCAGCGCCGTTTTCGGTGGTGTTTACGGGATGAATATCGTCATCGTCTGTATCGATATCGGCGGCTTTTTCCATTAGGTCGATAGCGTCGTCGCGGTTGCATCCAAGAGCATCGGCAATGTTATCGATAGATGCATAGAAGGCGTCCTTTTTGTGTTGTGCTTTAGAAAGGGCGTTAGTTGCTGCCTGGGTAGTTTCGACAGAAGGCGACGCCATTGCTTCATGGTATGCATCCTGTGCGGCATCTGCTGCTTCTTCCAATTCGTCTTGCGCGTCTTCTGCGGCGGTAAGCAGCGTACCGTTGATGGATTGCAGGCGTTCGAGCGCGGTCCACGCTTCGCGTTCTTCGGGTGTTCCTTCGAGTTCGAGTGGCGCCTTAAGAGTGTAGGTATGTTCGGCTACGAGGCTTGTTTCCAAGTTGTCGGCGTAGTGCGTCATGGTGGGCAGGATAGCCAAACCAAAGAGCAAAAGCAGGCTGGCGAAAGCAATTCCTACGAAGAGTGTGGCGAAGTTGCCAAGGTTTCGCAGGAAAATACGAAGGCGGAAGCGCGCTACGAAGCTCAGACGTTCGGGTAAGCGCACACCGCGCTTGGTGCCCGATTTCCCGGCAGCTTCGTGACGCAGGAACTGCAGTGGCGTTTTTCCCATTTTGCGCAGAAGGCCCACGAGCGTAATGATGATAAGTGCGGCAGCGGGCACCACGGCGCACTTGAGGAAAATACCCCAGTCCCAGAACACCTGGAACGGAGGCAGGCTGTAGGAGCCGTAGTAAAGCTGGCGCATGGGCTCGGTAAAGAATGCCACTCCGAGCGCGGTACCTAAACCAGCTGCCAGGATGCCTACAATTGCCGGCAGCGCTAGATAATGCAGAACAATCTCGCTTCGGCGATATCCACTTGCCAGAAGGGTGCCGATAATTGCGCTTTCCTGTTCGATGGTGGCGTTGGTAAGCACCACGAATACGAATGCCATGATAACGATGATGATGTAGAGCAGGGTAGTCCACATGGTCGAATCGCCTTCAACATCGTCTGCGGCGTAGCCAATTCCTTGGTTGGCGCTTGCATCGGTGAGGTCGTCGATATTTGCATCGGCATCCGCCATTGCCTCTGCCATATCTTTTTCGGCATCGGTGCGGTCTGCAACGGAAAGGTTGCGGTTGGCGAAGGTAAACGAGTAGGTGTATGTGGGTGCGCCGCCAGCGTCTTTAAGCGCTTCAAAGCCCGCGGGGGAAACTTCGGCAACGCCATAGGTGATGGTGTTCACGGTGAAGTCGGGGTTATTGAGGAAAAGCGCTTGGCTGTCCGGTTGGGTCATGATGCCGCAGACGGTGTAGGCGCTGCCTTCAAGATCGACGGTATCGCCCACATGGATATCGTTGTTTTTTGCAAACACGCGGTCGATGGCAACTTCATTTTCGGTTGCAGGTTCTGAACCCTCGCAGTAGGCTGCGATGTCTACTTGGGTTCGATGCTTGTAGGTACGCAGTGTGCGTTTGGTCCCATCGTCATTGGGGAGTGTGATGGCGGCATCGATGGAATAGTTATCGAAGAGCGTAACGCCGCCCACGTCTTCGGCTGCATCGCGTGCGGCTTGAAGCTGGTTGTCGGTGGCTTCAAACGAAGTGACTAAACGGCCGTCTTCGATGGTGTATTCGTCGTGCATGCCATCGATGATCTGGCTGATCGAATGCGCGGCAAGTAGAAAGCCTGAGGTCAGAGCAATGGCTCCGCACATAAGCAGAAAGATGCCAAGGTATTTGCCGATGTTGTTCTTGAGTTCGCGGGGGAGTCGTTTGGCAAGTGGTGTCATCGTTTGCCTACCATTCAAGCTCGCAAGCGGGCACAGGCGCTCCATTTGCTGCGTCTTCCGCCAGGCGTCCGTCGCGCAAACGAAGCACGCGATTTGCCATGCGTGCTATGGCGGCGTTGTGTGTGACGATAACGATCGTGCAGCCATACGTGCGGTTCACGCTTTCCATAAGCTCAAGAACCTCTTTCGAGGTTTTGTAGTCGAGGGCGCCTGTGGGCTCGTCGCACAAGATAAGGCCAGGGTTCTTTACCAGCGCGCGTCCGATTGCGCAACGCTGCTGCTGGCCACCTGAAACCTGGCGCGGGAATTTGTTGCGGTGTTCCCATAGGCCAAGCGAATGCAACAGTTCGTCTATGGGGAGGGGTTTCTTGGAAAGGTGCGCTGTGACCTCGATGTTTTCGCGAATGGTAAGGTCGGGGACCAGGTTGTAGAACTGGAAAACGAAGCCAAGTTCACGGCGGCGGTATTCGCCCAAGGTTTTTGCGGAAAGCGCGGTGATCTCGCATTCTCCGACGCGGATCGTGCCGCCGTCGGCCCCTTCAAGCCCACCGATGAGGTTCAGGAAGGTGGATTTTCCTGAACCAGAGGGGCCAAGCATAACGCATATTTCGCCTTTGTTTATGGTTGTGGTAATTCCATCAAGCACTTGGACGCGCGCTTCGTCATTGCCGTAGTGCTTCTTGAGTCCGTTGACCACCAGGTAGGGGGTGTTGCCCTCCATAAGTGCTCCAATCTGTGCAGAAGGCCAACGGAGCGGTCGGTGTGAGAGCGTAGTTAGCCGTGGTTAAGTTAGGTTAAGCTAACTTTAGCACAGATGCATAGTGCATACCGAAAGAGAATGATTGGGGAGATTGGGCAATTACCAACAAGGTTTGGACTTGTTTCTTTTTGCCGTTGAATGAAACAAGGCGCCCGCCGAATGGCGAGCGCCTTGTTTTTGCAAACAAACAAGCTGGTAAAAGCTACTTTTTGATAGACTTGAATGCTTCGGTCTGGGCCTTGATGCCGCGCTCGGCTGCCAGGCGTTCGATGGAAGTTGCGCCGAAGAAGCCATCGATACCAGGAACGTTTTCGATGATGTAAGCCGCATCCTTGGGCTCGGAGATGGGGCCGCCATGGCAGATAACGAGTGCATCGGGGTTGATATCCTTTACAACCTTTACGATGCCTTCGATGATCTTTGCGCAATCCTCGAGAGTGCGTGCGGTTTCTGCGCCGATGGTGCCACCGGTGGTAAGGCCCATGTGGGCAACGATGATGTCTGCGCCGGCCTTGGTCATTGCGGCTGCCTGCTCTTCATCGAATACATACGGGCAGGTAAGCATATCGAGCTTGTGGGCCTCGGCGATCATGTCCACTTCAAGACCGTAGCCCATGCCGGTTTCTTCGAGGTTCTTACGGAACGTACCGTCGATAAGGCCAACAGTGGGGAAGTTCTGAACGCCGTTGAAGCCCTGCTCCTTAAGCTCGGCAAGGTACTTCTTCATTACGCGGAAGGGGTCGGTGCCACATACGCCAGCGAGCACGGGGGTGTCCTTCACAACAGGCAGAACCTCGGCGCCCATTTCAACAACGATCTGGTTTGCATCGCCGTAGGAAAGCAGGCCAGCAAGAGAGCCGCGGCCAGCCATGCGGAATCGACCAGAGTTGTAGATAACGAAGATGTCGGCACCGCCGGCTTCAGCGGATTTAGCCGTGATGCCCGTACCAGCGCCTACACCGAGCAGGATGTTGCCTTCGTCGAGGGACTTGCGGAAGCGGTCGAGGATTTCTGCGCGGGACAATTCAAGCATGGTTTTCTCCTTTTCCTTGAGGAACTTTTACTTTAATGAGCATTTTTTCCAATAAGAGATACCGCCCTTATGGAAAAAGGCCCAATGAAGCTAGGGTTGCGGTGCCGCTTGGGGCACCCTCTGTAATAAAAAGACGAGAACTAGGTGTTCTCGTCTTTTTTATATCCGTTATTGATTCATGAGGTCGATCAGCTTTTGTGCTGCGGCGATGGCGAATTCGTCGTCGTTAACATGAGCATCCATTTCGATGAGCTCAGCCTTTGTCGGGTCGATCTCATCGCGAAGTACTTGGAACAATGCCGCATCTTCTTCGGGACCGTAGAACGGCTGGCCTTCTGCGTCGATCATCGAAACGCCCTTCAAAGGCAACATAACGGCGCACGGGCCGATAGACATGTTCACCTTGCTTGCGATGGCGCGCCCAATTTGCTCGTTTTCTTCAACCGTGGTGCGCATAAGCGTAACGGTGGGGTTGTGCTTGTACAGGTTGCGAGACTGGTAATGCTTGGGGACGGTATCCCACGGGCCGAAATTCACCATGTCGTCAGCGCCTACGGACACCACAGCGGGAATACCGTTAAGGGCAGCAGCACTGCAGCGATCGGGGCCAGCGTTAAGAACGCCGCCAGCAATTTCATCGCACCATTCGGTGGTAGTCAGATCGAGTACGCCTTTGATGAAGCCGCCGTTGATCAGTGATTCCATGCATTTTCCGCCCGTGCCAGTTGCATGGAATACAAGTACTTCATAGCCGTTTGATTCCAGGTATGCCTGTGCTTTCTGGATAGCGGGCGTGGTAACGCCGAACATGGTTGCGGCCACAAGTGGTTTGGAATCTTCGTGCTTGGGAGCAGTGTGCTCGAGCATGCCTGTCATAGCGGCAACCGCGTTGTTGAAGATCGTCGCAGAGAAGGAATTGATGCCCGCAACGTCAACGATGGAGGGGAACATGGCAATGTCGGATGCGCCGACGTAGGGCGAAGTATCGCCTGAAGCCATGGTGGACACCATAACCTTGGGAACGCCTACCGGCAGCTTGCGCATGCCTGCGGTTGCGATAGCGGTTCCGCCCGATCCGCCCATGGAAAAGACGCCGTCAAAGCGGCCGTTGGCATACAGCGTAGGCAAAAGCTTTTCAACGCCGCGCGTCATGGTTTCTGTGGCGAAGGCGCGGTCCTTCTTTTCGGCGATGGTTGACATTTCGATATCAACTGCTGCTGCTACTTCCGTGTTGGTAACGTCAGGCATGGTTTGCGGATCGAATACGCCGCAGTGGATGGTAATGGTGTTGATGCCCAGCTCTTCGAAGCGGGTTTTAACGTAGGCGAATTCTTCGCCTTTGGTGTCAAAAGTGCCAATAATAGCAACAGTTTTCATGTAAGCCTCCCCCAAAAATAGATCCCAATAGCTTCGAGAGCTATTGGCTTTTTTACAATAGATTAAGAATTGTTAGAAATCAATGAACGTGTTCATCTAGACGGACGGATTAAGCTTTTTGGGCATTCGTTAGAAGCACCTCTTCTAACTTTTCTGTTGCTTGCTTATTTAAAAATAGTGTCGTTCCACCAGGTAAACAGTGTTATCTGTTTCTATTGATACTTTTCAGAAATAGGCCTGAATACCAATTCGATATGAAACTTTAACTGCGGTTTGCTTTATGCCATTGGGTTGTATGCTCGTCGGTGACTTCAAGCGTTGCACAGTCCACCAAATAGAAATCGACGATTTCGGCGGAAGCGGATTCTGCTCCATCTGCTGCGAAGCGGTGCTTTTGCAGAACGTATTCCCAGTTCGATAATCTTTCATGTTGTTCGTTCAGGATAATGTGTAGCTCGGTAACTTGGCCAGTTTTTTCGTTTGGTTCCCTGGAGATTACGGCATAGGGGTAGCCCTTAGCCGTAATTTTGTATTCCATCTCGAATCCGTCGACCCCAATGTAGCTGGCAACCGCTGCCATTTCTCGTTTGTATGCTTGGTAGTCCTGGGCGGTAGGGTAGCCATCTTCGTCGATCTTTGGGGCTTCGTTCTGTGCATCAGGAATTGTTTTGCCGTTATAGGTGTCTAGCTGGAGCTCTTCAATTTCCCCATCCAAGCTGAGGTTGTAGCGATAGTCGCTTTGCTCTTCGCCGAATATGGTGGCTGATGCGTGGTCGCTGCCCCATGTAGTTTCCCAGTTTTCAGGACTAAGGTTTTTGCCGTCGTTGGCAATGTCGAAGCTGCACGTTGTGACGGTTTTCCCATTGCTTTCGAGAACAAGACGGGCGTGGGTTGAACCGAAGGGCCAATCTGGTTCTCCGATTTGCTGGAAGTGCAGTTCGTAGGCGCCATCGGGAGATTCCGATACGTCGATATCGGTTGTTTTGTAATTGATGTTGTAAAGAAGTAGGCCGCTCGCCAGCGCAATAAGAACCCAGCTCCACGCTGCGATTCCCAGGAAGATTTGGATTCCCCGTTTTTTGATAAGGACGCAGCCTACAACGTTAGCTGTGGCTATGAATAGCATTACGAGAATAAGCACCATATCGGGGTTCCTTGTATCATCGTCCTTTTGGTTGGTGCTTAGAGGATAACGCTGAGCCTTTACTTCCTGAACTTATTCAATAGGAACCCGAAAAGGCCGATGCCGTCTTCTATAGCGTTCTTTGTTCTTGTGTAGTCGCCCATGGTGTCGTTTTCGATCATGCGCTCTCGATTTTCCTTCAGGATGCGCCCCTCGGCTTCGACTCTGGCGGATGTAAGTACGGAGTCGGCAAAGTATTCCGCGGTTTCTTTTCGGTTTTCGCGCATCATGCTCTTGGCGGCTTTGAGCGATTCCCGCCGCTGTTCTTTTGTTTGCGGGGATTTTTTCTGGGCGCACTGGCAGATGAGTGCCACAAACTTTTCCGAAAGCCCTTCAGACGCGAAGCGATTTTCGAAGGTATCGAAGTCTGCGCACTGTTCGCCAAGTGCGACTATTTCGGCGCAGAATACGTCTACTTCGGGCCGCAAGCCGTCAGGCACGATGAGGTATTCGTCGAAGTAGTGCGTTTTCGCATCAACGCTTTTCTGTACGTCGCTGTTCATGTTCGTGCCCTTTCTCGCGTGCTTTTGCTGGGATGGACGTTCCTTATCAGAGGATGCCATAGATGCGCGTGCGGGGGAATGAACTCATGTCCCAATATTGGTACAGGTATGCGCCCTTGTTTCCCGATTTTGGATGATGGTGGTGGTATTTAATGTGATCACCTTACTAGCGTGAGCGTATTTGCGAGAAGAGGGGCTTTTCTCAAATCGAGGTAGTTGTTTGGACTCAACGGAGATCGGAAGTGCAGCGACGTGATTTTCAGCCAAAAGGATGCCGGTGCTCCAACATGAAGGGTGGTTGCAAAATCAAGGGCAACGAAAAGCCTGGGAAGGCTTCAAAAAACAGCAGTTGAACTGGGCTCCAGAAATGAAGCAGGTTGTTGACGAGCTTGTATAGCGAATTCGCCAACAACCTGAGGTAGTTCCGGGGTCTGTTGGACGGTTCGCGCTCTTGGCAGCCGCACCCGCCCTCTAACGAAGCTCCACTTCGATAACGTCGCCGGCGGCGGGTTTGGAAGTATTGGTGCCCGATTCCAGCATGTGCATCGCGTTTGCGGTAAGCGTTGCGGGCAAACCTGGGCGGCCCGCAACGGGGGGCCGGTAAGCGTTCCGTCGGGCTTCACTTCCACGTTAAGCATGCGAACAGCGAAGAAAAGCGCCCATCAGTAACCATCGATGGGCGCTCGCAAACGGCATGTTTCTTGTTCTTAGCGCTTCTGCATTCTCAAGGCGGATGCAAACAGGGCGCCTGCCGCTATCAGCAATGCGGCGATTGCAATGATTGGTGCATTGCCGTCACCCGTATGAGGGGTGGCTGCTGCTGGTTTATCGCCGGCGTCAGACTTATTGTTCGCGTTGGGATCGCTGCCCTCTGTTGGCTTGGTGTCTTCAGCGGGTGCAGCCTTTTCGGTATAGACGTTTTCGAACGTCATGACATCAACGGGGGTATCCTGCGTCTTTTCGTAGTATTCGCCGTTGTCAGTTGCTACCAGTTCAACGGGGAATATATCGAAGCTCGGCTGGGCTGTTCCCTGATTGTCGGTTGCTCCGTCGTTGCAGAAGATTTGGTATGCGGCATCCGAATAGGTCCAGTTTGCAATGCCGGTGTTCTTTTCACGTACGCAAAAGCCTTCGCACGTTATGTTGTCCACTTGCTTCTTCGGGCCTTGGATGGTGAGGGCGCTTTCGTATTCTCCTTCGCCATTCGTAGCTACGGTTGCCGTTATGGTCACATCGCTGTAATCCTCGATCTGGCCAACGCCAACATCAAAGACCTCTAGCTCAAATTCCTGCTTACCAGGAGCAATGTCGCCGCCCTTTTTGACTATCTTCGTGAATGGGAGGGAACAGGTCACGGTTTTTTCGCCAGTGATGAAATGGATGTTCTTGTAAAGGTGAAGGAAGTCTTTTGCCTGTTCGGCTCGATCGTGCTCAATAAGATCGATCGACGTACCTTCGCTGTCAACGGCCATGGCATACGTCAGCTCGAAGTCATCGTTGATAGTGGGACAGTCGGAAAGTGCGGGAATGTTGTTCTGGCTGGTGTTTTTGGCGTCGATCTCCGCCTCGTAAACCGTCAAGTTGCCATTGCAGCCTGAAGGGTATTCGCCGTTAAGCGCGACTTTCGCTTTTCCCTTAATGGCGATGTTGCCCTTTGCCCACAGAGGAGAGTCAACGGTAGAGGTGGCCTGGAGGGTACCGCCATCGATAGTCATATTGCCTGTGGCGAAGAGTCCCGGGTATAAGCTCTTGGCGGTAACAGCTGAATTTGAAATGTTGATGTTGCCTGCAGAGCTGTCGGTGGAGTTAATGTACGCTGCGTTGCAGTTTTGCTCTGTTGCCGAGATGTTTACGGTGCAGCCGTTATTGATAGCCAGGTTAGCGGCATCGATGCCTGCATACAGTCCGTTGGAAGTGAGTTGCGTGTTGTTGAGGGAAACTGTGCCATCGCATGCAATGCCGAGTCCGCCAGGGGAATGGATGGAGACGGCTGTGTTCTGCATGGTGACGTCGCCGCCAACGCTTATGCCGTCCATCGTGTCTCCTGCGACCGAGATGGCAAGGCTTCCCGATCCATGGAAAATGACGTTCCCCGTGGCCATGATGCCTATATTGTCGTTGAAGGTGATTTGGTTACTTCCCTGGAGTGTGATGGTTAAATCGCTCGTTAGCTCGGAATCGATTCCGCCATAATCTACCGCGTTTGTGATGGAGGCATTGTTGAGCGTGAGGTTCTGTGCGTCGGGGTCGTATGTTGCCGTGCCTTCGCCGCATTGGATGGTGAGTTTTTCGCTGGTGAAGTGCTCGCCATTAACGGATAGGTCATAATTGGTGGCGGCGAATGACGCAGTAGGCGCCATTGCTAGGGCGAATACTAACGCAAAGATGCCGGATATCAGTTTCTGTGCTTTGCTCATAACATTTCCTTCTGTTCGGGGTTTGCGCAGGAACAAATTTGTTTTTGCGACATTGTCTGGAACTGCATATGACGACTTGTTGTGATAGTTGCAGTATTTGCTCTCTTGTTAGTTTAGCGACCAGGTAAATATTTGTCATTCTATTTGACTGTCTGATTATTCATGCCACCTTATGTCTCATCTTTTAGGCCTATTCGTGGACAAATGGCTCAATATCGTGGCAAACCGAACGTGGACCACCTTGTCAATCTGGCCTCATAATTGGTTTCGGCTTTATCTTTTTCTAACATGCCCAACGAGCCAATTTTGGCCGTGTCTTATATTCTTAGTACGAAAGCGAAATGGCTATTCTCGATACGAGCGCTCAAGGCAAAGCTCGCATTGGAGTAATACCGCCGATTTCGGCAGAAGAAAGCCCTGAAGCACATATTGAATCGGCCGAACAATGTGTCGTCGAATTGAGGAACGCGAAATGAAGATCCTTGCCATCAACGGCAGTCCTAAAGGCAAACGAAGCAATACTTGGCGCCTAACCTGCGCTTTTCTTGAAGGTATTACCATCCAGGAAGAAAATGGCGGTGCACAGGCCCCTGAAATCGAAACCCTTAACATCGGCTCGCTTAACCTCAAACCCTGCTTGGGCTGCTTTTCGTGTTGGAACAAGACGCCAGGGGAGTGCTGCATCCACGACGATATGCAGGGAGTTATCGATAAAATCCTGTGGGCCGACGTTGTTGTTTGGAGTTTCCCCCTGTATTACTTTGGATTGCCCGGTCAGCTGAAAACCCTCATCGACCGTCAGCTTCCTATGTCTCTTCCGTTCATGTGCACGGAAACGGAAAGCGGAGGGCATCCTTCTCGCTACGATATGAGCGGCAAGCGAACCGTGGTTATTTCCACGTGCGGCTTCTACACGGCCCAAGGGAACTACGACTGCGTTACCAGCCTGTACGACCGACTGTGCGGAAAAGGCGGCTACACTGCGATTTTCTGCGGACAAGGTGAGCTTTTCAGGGTGAAAGAGCTTTCAGAACGCACTGACGAATATCTTTCTTGGGTGAAGAAAGCGGGGCAGGAATTTGCTTCTGGTGGTATTTCCGGAGAAACTCGCGGCAAGCTTGACCGGAACCTATTCCCGCGTGATGTTTTTGAGGCGATGGCAGATGCTAGCTGGGGCGTTGGCGAATCAGGTGAAAAGGAAGATCCTAGCCTGGTGTTCACTCGCCAAATGGCAGCCCTTTATCGCAAGGAATCATGGCAGGAGCACGATGTTGTGCTTGACATGAACTATACCGATATCGGCAAGGTCTACCGCATCACTCTCGGGCAGAGGGGAAGCCGGGTTGAAGTAGAGCCTGAAGATGGCTTTGCTGATGGTTTCACTACACGCATCAACACGCCCTTTGATGTTTGGCGCTCAATTGCAAGCGGCGAGATTGCTGGAGATGAAGCGCTCATGAAGCATCTGTATTCCGTGGAGGGCGATTTCGACCTGATGATGCACTGGGGTGATTTTTTTGGCGCGGCATCGAGTGCGGGCGCAAATAATTCGGATGCGCTTGAGGGTGTGAACAGTGGTGATGAGGGCAACGGCAAAAGCGCCAGCGAGCCCAAGACCAATATGCTGCTGCTCTTGATTCCCTGGATCGTGTTCTGGGTTGTTGCGTCTATTGATGGGTTCTGGGGCAGCTTGATCAGCGTGACGGTATGTGTGCTGCTGCCGGTTTTGATGCATCGGACAAAGGCTACGTTGTATGACCAGGTTTCCGGTTTAGGGGTAGGCGCGTGTTCTGTTGCGTTGCTGGCGGGAGCATCGCCGAATCTTGTTATCCCGGTGTCATACCTGTTGTTCGGGCTGATGTGGACGGTTTCGTGCTTCCTGAAAGTGCCACTGACTGCGCATTATTCCAAGAACAGCTATAACGGAGAAGCGGCATTGCGCAATCCGATCTTTATGAGAACGAACCGCATCCTTACGGCTGCGTGGGGAGTACTTTACCTGGTTACGCCCATTTGGACTTACTTCATCATGCAAACGGATGCAGCAAGCTACGTTGGCGCAATCAATTCCGTTCTTCCCGCGTTGATGGGGGTGTTCACCGCATGGTTTCAGAAGTGGTATCCACGGCACATTGCGCGTGGATAGACGCTCGCGTCAAGGATCTTGGGAAAGAAGGCTTCGATCCATGGTGCGTTGTTCGTGCGTAGGTGATCTGCTCATTGGGGCTGTCAAAGCGGGGGCGATAACATGGCTGAGTTGAAAATGGGAGAGTTCGGTGTTTCAAAGTATGGTGAAGCTATCTATATTGCCGGTAGCGTACTGCGCCCTTCAATTTGGCTTGGACCGTGTTAACAGCAGGGTACCTTCAATACAGTGAAGGTACCTTTTCTTTTGTGAAGCGACTTGGCAAGCGAATTTGGTCGCGTTTAGCGAAATTATGTATGCCGCTTTATGAGATTGACGCTATGACTCGGTTCCTGTTGTCTGAGCATTTTGATATTGGTGCAGCTTATGCGCAGTACAGAAGCCTGTAAATCTTTTATTCAGCAAAACATTTTCGGCAGCAATTACGACGATGGGGTTAAGATACAAAGTATTTTGAGAGCATAGAAAACAGAAAAGGAGTTGCGCAAGAAATGAAAATGAGCAATAAAAACAAATTCATTTCGGGCCTGGTGGGTGTTGCGATGTGCCCCATGATGTTGCCAACCGCAGCATTCGCGGCTGATGATGGCGCAGCATCGGGGGTTTCGTCATCCCCGACCGAGTTGATCCAGTCTTCTGAGTCGGAAGGGGCCGATACGGATGCAAGCTTAGGCGATACGCTTGCCGCGCAGTCCGAATCGACGGGTGAAGCGCCCAATATGACGACCGGCAAAGCAGCTAATGAAGGAGCAGCCCCTGCAGCCGAAACTGGCGGGGAAGGTACTACGGCAGCGGTTGCAGAAGTGAACGGCAAGACATATCCCAACCTGCAGGCCGCTATTAACGCTGCGCCGCGTAAGGCAACGGTGAAGCTGCTGGCAGATACGAAGGAGAACGTAACAATCTCCACGAACAATGTCACGCTCGATCTGAACGGTCGCACCCTTAACGGAGGCACGGTCAAAGCTAAGCCGGCGCTGACGGTCACGCCTCGCGGCGTTACCGTCATGGACAGCAGCGAGTCCCAGACCGGTACCATCAAGCGTGAGGACACCGCAGAGAACTCCGGCGTTTCTTCCCACTACGTTATTGACGTTCAGGGCAACGGCTGGCTCACCTTCGAGAGTGGCAACGTAACCAACAACAGCGGCGCCGGCGGAACGAAAGGCGCGTCTCTGGTGCGCGTGGGCGATGACGGCATCGCCAAGTACCCCGGTCTGAATATCAAGGGCGGCACGTTTACCCAGGATAACTTCATCGTGATTAAGGTCGATCGCGGCGATCTGTTCCTGAACGGCGGTACGCTGAATTCCACCAACAGCTACGCCATTGAGAACTGGCACAGGGCTACCGTCAAAGGCGGCACGGTCAACGGCGCAGTGGCGACCTGGACGTACAGCGGCGG
>OGPV01000891.1_pt1 | contig 21805 bp, 10 predicted proteins | sample 1553001 | NCBI WGS metagenome assembly OGPV01 (sample SAMEA2580268, study PRJEB22360) | human gut metagenome | biome: human gut; feature: human-associated habitat; material: faeces | place: Denmark | collected 2008/2010
GAAGGGAAGCAGGAAACGTGGAACTTGATTAAGACCGAAGAATGGGCAAAGGATGTTTTCGATAAGCTGAGAGAGCGTACGGAGAAATATACCGATCTGACGGCCACCCGGCCGGATTGGTTGTTGTCGCGTCTGGCTATGTATTGGAAATCCCATGCTACTGAGGTATATATAAAAGGTGAAACTTTCGACCATGCGGGCGGTGAGAAAGCTCCGTATCCTACCGTGCGCTATACGGGAACACGTGGAACTGCCGCTACTCACGGTCGTCCCCGACTGGCGGATATTGTGCCGTACGATGATGATGATAACGGGAATGTGACATTCTGTAATAATGCGCTTCCCGACCGTCCTATGGAGAGTGTGCATCCGTCTAAAACCGGACGTAACATCGAAAGTCTGAATTGTGAGATATTGGGAATCGCCCGTGATGCTGCTTTCCTCTATTGGATGACGGAGGAGGAGAAATTTGCAAAGTTGGCAGCCGGAGTGTTCGATACTTATATGACGGGTATTTATTACAGAAATGTTCCGGTTGATCTGAATCACGGTCATCAGCAGACACTGGTGGGACTGACTTCCTTTGAAGTGATCCATGAAGATGCGTTGCATATCGCTGTCCCTCTATACGACTTCCTGTATGATTATCTGAAAGCAAACTACCCGCAGAAGATGGAAATCTACGCCGGAGCATTCAAGAAATGGGCGGACAATATCATAGCGAACGGAGTGCCGCATAATAACTGGGATTTGTTGCAGGCACGGTTTATCATGAATGTGGGGCTGGTGCTGGAAGACAACAAGGCGTATGCCGACGGGAAAGGACGGGAATATTACATAGACTATGTGATGAACCGTTCCAGCATTCGTCAATGGAGCTTGACGCGTCTTGCCGAATATGGTTTTGACTCTAAAACGGGTATCTGGGCGGAATGTCCGGGATATAGCAGTGTGGTGATTAATGATTATGCCAATTTTGTGAATCAGTTTGACAACAACCTGCGATATGATTTGGTGAAGGCGATGCCTGTATTGTCGAAAGCGGTAGCGACAACCCCTCAATATCTGTTTCCCAACCGTATGATTTGCGGTTTCGGAGATACGCATCCGGGGTATCTGAACACTAATTTCTTTGTCCGTATGATACAGAATGCACAGGCAAACGGGAAGAAGGAACAGGAAGACTATTTCACTGCCTTGTTGAAATGCCTGAATCCCGGTGCCGGAAATGAGAAAGCGGAAAAGAAGAATGTGCGGGTGTCTGTCAATTCTTTTTTTGAAGATAAGCCATTGACGCTGAATCCGGAGGTGCAGGCGGGAAAGATAGAAGAATATGTCTCTCCTTTGTTCCATGCGCCTAACGTCTCTTGGCTGGTGCAGCGAAATGGTATGGATCCGCGCAGCAGTCTGATGATTTCGCAGAATGGAAGTGAGGGCAACCACATGCACGCCAACGGCATTTCTATGGAACTTTACGGAAAAGGATATGTGCTGGGACCCGATGCGGGTATCGGTCTTTTCCTGTATAGCGGGTTGGATTATGCGGAATATTATTCTCAGTTTCCGAGTCATAATACGGTTTGTGTAGATGGAATATCGAGTTATCCGGTGATGAAAAGCAATCATTCTTTTGAGTTGCTCTCCTGTTTCCCGGCTTCGGCGGAACCGGGTGGGGAGTTTACCTCTGTCACATACAGCAACCTCTATTTCCGCGAACCGGAAAGCAGGGCGGATCAGACGCGTATGATGAGTATCGTCACCACTGCTCCGGAAACGGGGTATTATGTGGATGTGTTCCGCAGCCGGAAAGAAAAAGGAGGGGACAAGATGCATGATTATTTTTATCATAATCTCGGGCAGACGCTCACATTGACCGCTGCCGACGGAACGGATCTGAATCTGCAGCCTACGGAGGAACTGGCGTTTGCCGGTGCGCATCTTTATGCCTATTCTTATTTATATGATAAGAAAGTGGCGGCTACCGGCAAGGATGTGAAAGCGACCTTTACCATTGATATGAAAGATAAGGGAGGCGATGATATATCCATGAATCTCTGGATGAAGGGAGAGCCGGACCGTGAAGTCTTTACGGCTCTGTCGCCTATGACCGAAGGGTTGAGCCGTACACCCGGTATGCCTTATAATATAAAGGAGCAACCCACATTGACTTTTGTTGCCCGCCAGCATGGAGAGGCTTGGAACCGTCCTTTTGTCGCTGTTTATGAACCGAGTACACGGAAAGAGCCGTCGGCCATTCAGGCTGTGTCCTACTTTGATGCGGAGGAAACCGCTCTGACGGATTTTGCCGGAATCTGCGTGAAAAGCAAGAATGGGCGTACAGATCATATCTTCTCGCTTTCCGACGCTACGCAGACGGCTACTTATCAAGGGATGAAAGTAAAAGCGGATTATGCGGTAATCAGTAACCGGTATGCGGGAGATAACCGTACGCTGTTTATGGGTAACGGAACGCAACTGATAGCACCGGGAGTCAGTATCCGTACTTCTGTTCCCGCCAATGTTCTGCTCGAACAGAAGCAAGGGAAATGGTATATCTTGTCTTCCGCTTCTTGCACGGTGGTGATCGGCGGCAAGAAGATGAAAGTGGAAGCTGCGCAGAAGACAAAAAGATGTATATCCTGTCCATAGATTGATAATATTGTAATGTATTGGCAGACTGCTAAGGAAATATTGCAATAAAAAATAAAAAAAACGTAGGCAAACGTTGTGAATGCCATATTTTTTCTAAATTTGCGGCTTCTTGTCTGATTCGGAAGAAACGGACAGGAAGTCCTTATTTATATAGGGTGGATATTTAGTGGAAAATATTTAGTGGGAAAATAATTATGGTATATGCACTGAGAAATGGTCGCAGAGTGGTCGCTCTGTTGTCATTTCTGTTATTGTGTTGTGGGGTACATGTACACGCACAACGAGTGGCTGTGAAAACGAACACGTTGGGATGGCTGACTGCCAGCCCTAATGTCGAGGCCGAATTTGTTTTGGGTCGTCATATCTCTCTCAATATGGGAGTCGCTGCGAATCCGATCAGTACAGACAATTTTAAAACTACTTTCACACATTTTCAGCCGGAAGTACGTTATTGGTTAAACCGTCCGATGGTGAGCCATTTTCTAGGTGTCACCGCTTTTGCGAACAATTTTAATATGCTGGTTAAAGATGTGCATCACAAAGGCGATGCGCTGGCAGTCGGTTTGACGTACGGTTATGCTTGGGTGCTGAACGATCATTGGAATATTGAGGCGACGGCAGGTATCGGGGTGATGCGCTACCGCCAGTTTAAGTACGACAAGGGTGCTCCGAAACCGGATGCGGTGAATGACAGTAAGACAACGCTGGCACCAGTGAAGCTGGGAGTGTCTTTTGTGTATATTATCCGGTAACGGAACGAACATTTATAGTTAGAAAAGAGAATGAAAATCAATTGTAAACGTGATAGATTAATCGGAATCCTCCTGGCAGCCATGCTGCTACTCGGTGCGGATGCGTACGCCCAACGTATGCGTGTGCAAGGACACGTCACCAACCAACAGGGAAAAAGCATTCCGAACGTGAATATTATAGATCCTGTGACGAATGAACGCATTGAAATCTCCGATGAGGACGGACGCTACAGTGTGCTGGCGGAACGGCACGGATCGTTGAAATATACCTGTGTCGGGTATGAAGACAAGACGGTCAAGGTGGGCGGAAAGCAGATTATCAACGTGGTGCTCAAAGATGCGGTCATTGAACTTGACGAGGTGACTGTGATTTCAAAAGTGAAGGATAAAGTGGTGCCCGAGCCTACGGACATTGAGATAAAAGGCAATTACTTCCATCTGAAAACCCGTGTCCCGGTGCCTAAGGAGATGTTCACTTCCAACCGCCGTTTGGTGTTGCAACCTTCTATCTATGATGTGACACAGAAGAAGCGTTTGCTGTTACGTCCCGTGGTGTTCGACGGAGGTACATATAATACTACCCAGCAGCGTATGTATGATTATAATATCGAACAGGACCCGCTGCACGAATACATACAGGTGAAGACTACTTCCTCGCGGAACGGGGATATTATCGCCTATCATGATTCTATCTATATAGAGTATCTGCAACATGATTATCGTGCGGATGTGCATCTTGCGATGGAGAATTACCGTGCTATTATCTATCGGGATTCTTTCTCTATCGCACGCGGTACTGTCAATCCGTTGCGTTTCCTGGAATATAAATTCTCCGCTTTTAATCTGACGGATGAGAAATATCTCCCCAAACCTGTGATGCAATTGAGGGATACCAAAGGAGAAGTCAACTTGACTTTCGTTGTGGGAAAAGCTGATCTGGATGATAAGAATCCACAGAATCAGGTGGAACTGAATCGCTTGAATCAAGAGTTGCACGCTATCGAGATGAATCCGGAGGCTTCATTGAAAAGTTTCCATATTACGGGTGTCGCTTCACCGGACGGTTCGTATGAATTGAATCTGCGACTGGCTAAGTTGCGTACGGACAAGGCGCTGGACCGTATCTTGTCGCAACTCGACCCGGAGACCCGCAAACTTCTGGAGGTGAAATCGGACGCGTCGGTCGCTTCGTGGAAAGAAGTGGCGGAGTTGCTGCGGAAAGATTCCAGACAGGATACGGCCGACGAGATCACGGAATTGATTAAGCGATACGGAGAAAAGAATTACCAGTTGAATCGCGCGCTGAAATCGAAACCTTTTTATAAGGAGGTTGCTGCTGTGTATCTGCCTAAGTTGAGAAAAGTGCAGTACACTTACGGATATTCTATTTTCCGTTCTTTGACGGATGAGGAAATTATGCAGCTCTATAAGAAAGATCCGAAGGAGCTGACACGTTTTGAATATTACCGGATGATTGCAACGGCTAAAACGCCGGATGAAAAAGAGAGGTATTGTAAAGAAGCTCTTGAATTGTACGATAACTTTACGTATGCGGCGAATGAGCTGGCTGTGTTGAATATTCAGAAAGATACGCCGGACTCCAAGATTCTTGAACCGTTCGTCAGCAAGTCGGCTCCGGTGGAATTGCTTTCCAATCAGGCGATTGCCCTGTTGCATGAAGGTAAATATACGAAGGCTGATTCTGTGTTGACACTGCTTCCGGAGGGAGTTGTTGCCGATGATTTGCAGGCGATCGTTCAGGCGATGGCAGGCTATTACGATGATGCGTTTGAGAAAGTGGCGGCTACCAGCCCTTTCAATGAAGTGATCATGTTGCTGGCGATGAAGAAGAATAAGGAAGCATGGGAGAAGGCTTCGCAGCTGGATACGGGCTCGGCTCGCGAGTATTATGTGAAGGCTATCGCTGCCAACCGTATGGAAAAGGTGGGTGAAGCACTTATGTATATTGAGAAAGCTTTGGAACTGGATCCTTCCTTGCTGGAGACCGCGAGAGTGGACGGTGACATTATTGACCTGTTGCCCGAAGAGCAGAAAATAAAGAATGATAATACAACGAAAGAGTAAATGATGGATATCCTCAGAATCAAAAATAAATATGCGGCAGTGGCATTGTTCTTGATGTTGTCTGTTGCTTTGCAGGCACAGGATTATGGTGCATTGAAATATATGTTGCAGAAAAGACCTGCCAATGAGAGGTTTGAAAGTAATAAATTCAATGAACACCTCTTTTTCTCTGCCGGGCTGGGACCTTACGGTTTGCTGACGAGCGGAGGACAGGATGGCATGGGAATGACAGCCAATGCTTTTATAGGCAAATGGTTCACTCCTGTTCATGGGGCGCGTCTGGGAGCGACTTTGGGCTATTTGCCGTCGGAAGTATATAATAGTAAGATAAAAATGGTAGGAGGCAGCTTCGACTACCTGCTGAATATATCTTCTCTTACATTCGGATACAACGAACAGCGCAGGTTCGAACTTTTGGGTATAGCGGGAGTTGAAGCCGGCTATTCCAGGGCCAATGACAATTCGGCCGGTGATAATCCGGCTGTGAAGAATGGACATGAGTTCTATTATGGTGTCCGTATGGGATTGCAGGGGAATATCCGTCTTTCACGGACACTCGATTTATTTGTCGAACCCCGAATCGGATGGTACAACGATGGATTGGGGCATACGGAAAGTTGGAGAAACTATAAAATGGGAGGATCGGTCTTGGTGGGTCTGACCTATATGCCTGCTGCGGCGATGGGTAGGAAGATTCATTTTGACAACTTCGATAACAGCTCATTCCTCAATCATATGTTTGTCTCGTTGTCTGGTGGAATCAGTACGCTGAAAATGCCGGGGATAAAGAATACACTCAAAGGATTCGGACCGCAGTTCTCTGCCGGAATCGGTAAATGGTTCAGTCCGTCGTCGGGAGTACGCTTGTCCGGAACCGTTGGCTACAGCGATACGCCTGCCGGTAGTGCGAGCAGCTATTTCAAGCATATAGACCTGCATGCCGATTATTTGCTGAATATCAATAATATACTTTGGGGATATGACGAACAGAGGCTTTTCACTTTGATCGGTATAGCCGGTGTCAATCTGTCCGGGACAAAAGGAGTGGCGCAGACAGCCAAGTATGCACCGGGATTGGGCATCGGGCTTCAAGGAAGTTTCCGGTTGAACCGTTCCGTAGATTTGTTTGTGGAACCCCGCCTTAATGTTTATCAGAAGAGATATGCCGGTGGATGTGGTTTCGGTAGTACAGACCAGCTCGGAGAACTGAACTTCGGTGTGACGTATCACACAATAGACCGTGCAGCCCGTCCTCAGAATGGATTCTCAAGCAATCATATTGCCGACAATCTATTCATGACGTCAGGTATCGGGGCACAGTTATTCCTGAATAAGACTAATCTGAAACATCTCGCTGCATGGGGACCGCAACTTTCCGCTTCTATCGGAAAATGGTTTACTCCGTATTCCGGTCTGCGACTGGTAGGGACGGGAGGTTTCTTCTCCAATTATTTGCTTCCGACAGATATGGAGGCGGAGAGACTCAGACATATCACCGTAACCGGAGGATTGGATTATTTATGGAATATCACTTCTACTATGAGCGGATATGATCCGGAACGTATTTTTGAACTGATCGGTTCGGTAGGATTTAATCTGGCTTATACGTCGAATTCAGAGCATAAGTTCCAGCCGGGACTCAATGCGGGGGTACAGGGAGTATGGCACATCAATGATTTCTTCGGTTTGTATCTCGAACCGCAAATCCGCCTGTATCGTGATAAGTTTATCGAAGGAAATCTGGGTTTCATACAGAAGGATGTGATGGTGGGGATCAATGCCGGTTTCCATTATCGTTTTGTTCCTTATTCCAAAGCGGCCAATCGCAGTGTGTTTGAGAAAGATGACAAACGGTATTTCATATCGGGAGCATTGGGCGTAAGCAGTCTGCTGGTTGCCAATCGGGATTTGGTAAAGAATATGGGGGTGGAAGCTAAGGGTAGTATCGGAAAATGGTATACTCCGCTTTCTGCATGGCGTGTGAACGGAACAATCATGTATAAGGCGAAAACACCGGATAAGTTGAATCTTCATTATGCTGGGTTAGGAATGGATTATATGATGAGTCTCGCTACTTTGGCGAAGGGATATAGCCGGGATCATGTGATAGATGTTGTTCCTTTTGTCGGAGTGACAGCCGGATTGGTACGTCGTAGAGGTGAATTTAAAGCAGTTCCGGGAATTGACACCGGTGCGCAAGTCAAACTGAAACTGGGCTCTTCCCTCGATTTCTATGTGGAACCCAAAGTAGGCATTCGCACGGACACGTATGATGGTATGGATCAGGGAAGACCCGACCGCGTTGCTTCTATGGTGGGAGGATTGATTTACAAGTTTAAAATGCCTACTTTTAAATAAAGTTAGCATTCTACTTACAAAAACACAGCTGTATATTCGATAAAAACAAATTCAAGAGTGAAAGTTTTGTCGCTCTTTACTTGATTTTGCCTGCTGACTGTTATCTTTGTTTCAAAATAATAGTGGAGTAGGATAAGGGGATTTCATTTTTCGTTCGTACTAATAATAGTACTACAAAAAAGAAAACTATGAAGATTCGAATATGCATATTGATTATTATATGGGGGATATTATATCCGGAGTATCTGAGCTCGCAGGAATCCCCTTACGTATTCCGGCAAATCGGAGTTGTCGAAGGATTACCGGATAACTATGTAAAAAGTGTTTTTCCTATCCCCGACGGACGTATCGGGGTGAGAAGCACTGTGTTGCTAAGCCTGTATGACGGTGCGAACTATTCAAATTTCCCTTTCAATATTCATGGTGAATATCCGATAGTATATAACCACATCATTCCCGAACAATATATTGATACCGATAAACGTTTGTGGATGAAAGAACGTAAAAGCCTGCGCGTTTTTGATTTGACTACCGAACAGTATATCTATAATGTAGATTCGCTGTTTCTTCAGTTCGGGCTGAAAGATAGGGTGGAGGATCTGATTATTGATTCCGAGAAGCGTTATTGGTTTCTCACGCCGGGATCTTCCGTCTATACGTATGATACGGAAACGAAATCGGCAGAACTGGTTTGCAGGAATGATGAGTTTATGGAATATTATGGCGGACTGTTGGGAATAGAAAGTCACGGCAACTATAGTTGGATGGTGCATCAGAAAGGGGCTATCCGCTGCTATGATTGGGAGAAGAAACGTTTTATTCAGGAACTCGATTTCTTGAAAGGCCAGCTGAAACCGGATGACCGTGTTGTCTTACGGATACTCGATAACGGTGACTTCTGGCTGATGTGGGATCGGGGGATAGGTTACTATGATGTTTATAATAAAAAATGGAACCCGATTTCAAGTATCCGGTTGGGACATTATTCATGGTTCACCTCAATGGATGTGGATAAAGGTGGAAATGCATGGGTAGGAACCGTTATTGATGGATTTTATGTAATTGATATGCATAATTTCTCCGTAACTCAAATACTGGATATACCTTTGTTGTCAGGCAACAGAGTGAGAAATGCAGTTCAGAGCATTTATTGCGATCATGAGAATAATTCCGTCTGGATGGGGCTTTACAATCAGGGAATGTGCTATTACCATCCCAGCATGAACAAGATAATGCTGTGTAATAAGAAAATGATTCGCGGAGACTGGAAAGGAGAGGAGATCCGTTGTATGTTGGAGACTTCGAAAGGCGAGATTCTTATGGGAACCACTTCGGGACTGTATCGTTACGAACCGGCAACACGGAGCTTGAACAGGCTATATAATGAATTCAATCAAAAGAATTGCCGTGTCCTCTACGAAGACAAAGAAAACCGTATCTGGGTGGGGACCTATCATGACGGATTATATTGTATAGAACACGGGAAAGTAAGATCTTATGACTATCCGGACACGGATTATCAGAATGAGTTGGATTTCAGTAATATACGTGTTATGGTCGAGGATCCTTCCGGACGGTTGTGGGTGAGTATATACGGAGGTGTAGGCTTGTTCAATCCGGAGAATGGGCAGATAAAACTATTATCCGAACAGTTTCCCGAGCTGAAGAAATATAAAGTAGCCAATGCGTTGGCTATTGACGACCGGTCCCGATTGGTAGTGGGTAGCGATAATGGCTTGTATATCTATGATCCTGCAAAAAATACAATCTGGATATCCGAACAGGATGGACAAGCCAATTCAATCTTTAATCAAGGAAGTATGAAGTATAACCAGATATTGAAAGATCATGAAGGTACTTTATGGTTTGCTACCCAATACGGTTTGAATGTCCTTACCCATCATGGGCAAAGTTATACATTGGGTAAAGAAGAAGGGTTGTCACAAGCTATCCTGAATGTGGTGGAAGATAAAAATCATGATATATGGATATCGACAGTCACTTCTATCTATAAGATAAAAGTAGACCGTAAGACAGATAAATACAGTTTTCACGTTGTCAGTTATTTGTCCGAAGATGAGATCCGGCAGGATGATTTATATAGCTTTCCTTCTCTGATAACCCGTGACAATCAACTCTTCTTAGGCTTGATGAATGGATTTATTGTCTTTTCTCCTGAGAATATGGTTGATAACCAATGCCTCAATCGGCCTTTATTCACTTCATTCCGCCTGTTCAATGTTCCGGTAGTGTCGGGAGAGGAATATAATGGGCGCATATTGTTTGACAAAGCATTGAGTTATTCGGATGCAGTGCAATTGGAATATGATGAGAATTATGTAACACTTGAATTTTCGGGACTGAACTTCTCTAATCCTTCTCAGACTTCTTTTCGTTATCAGTTGGAAGGCTTTGATAAAGAATGCATTGAAACATCGTTTGAGAATGGACAGGGACGTGTTGTGTATAATAATCTTCCGTCTGGCGAATATGTTTTCCGTGTGTCCGCAGCCGGAAACGACCGGATATGGGGACCGGAGTCTGAATTCAGAATTGTGATTCATCCTCCGTTTTGGGATACATTGGCTGCCCGCATCCTCTATGCCGTTTTGGGTATTTTGTTGGTCTTCGGTCTTATTTATGTGATTAACCGCCGTAATCATCGGAAAATGATTCGTATGCAAGAGGAAGAAGCTTTGAGGCAGAAAGAAGAATTGGACCAGATGAAATTCCGTTTCTTTACCAATATCAGTCATGAGCTGCGTACTCCGCTGACACTGATTATCACTCCGTTGGATATGATGATACGCCGTTTGACGGATGATGCAATGAAGAAACAACTGAATACTATCTATAAGAATGCCCAAAACCTGTTGTCATTGGTAAATCAATTACTGGATTTTCGTAAACTTGAAATGAAGGGTGAGAGATTGCATTTGATGAATGGCGATATGGAGGAGTTTATTGTTTCTGCCTACAATAATTTTATGCCGATGGCTGTAGAGAAGCATCTTAACTTTGTAAACCAGTCGGAACACAGAGCGCTTTATATGTTTTTCGATCGGGATAAAGTACATAAAATTGTAAATAATCTCTTGTCCAATGCCTTTAAGTACACTCCAGAGGGAGGAACCGTGAACTTATTACTTGCGACGGAGGAAGTGGAAGGGAGAAACTATGTGAGAATATCGGTATCCGACACAGGAATCGGAATATCCGAGTCCGATCTTCCCTACATCTTTGACCGTTTCTATCAGGTTGGCAATGAAGGGGATGAAAAGATAGGCAGTGGTATCGGACTCCATCTGGTCAGGGAATATGTGAATATTCACGGTGGGCGTATAAAGGTTGACAGTCAGATGGATCGCGGGTCGGTCTTCACCGTTTGGTTACCTATGGATTTGACACCTGAACCGGATGAACTGCCGGATGAAATAACTGATATGGAATCGACGGGTATGAAAGAAAAGGAAACCGTTGTATCTGCGTCAGATGAGAATATAAAGAAATTGTTGTTGGTAGAAGATAATCAAGAGTTCCGTACTTTCCTGAAAGAGCAGTTGGAAGATTTTTATCAAATCATTGAAGCGGCGGATGGTGAAGAAGGGGAAAGAAAGGCGATTGAAGAAAATCCCGATCTCATTATCAGTGATATCATGATGCCGAAAGTGGATGGTATCGAACTTTGCCGCCGAATCAAGACGAACGTGCAGACATCCCATATACCTGTGATATTATTGACAGCCCGTACTGCCGATGATATCAAGATAAACAGCTACGAAGTAGGAGCCGACTCTTATATGTCGAAACCTTTCAACTTTGATATGCTGATGGTACGCATTGAGAAGTTGATAGAACAGCAGGAAAGGAGGAAACAGGAATTCCGTAAGAATATAGAAGTAAATCCGAGTGCTATCACAATTACTTCCGTAGACGAGCAATTGATACAGAAATGCTTGGAATACATAGAAAAGAACATGGACAATCCGGAATATGGTGTAGAGGAGTTGAGTGGCGATTTGGGGATGGTACGCATGAGTCTTTATCGTAAGCTTCAATCCATAACCGGACATACCCCGACGGACTTTATCCGCAGTATCCGTTTGAAACGGGCAGCGCAATTATTGCAAGGAAGCCGATTGCCGATCATCGAAATAGCGAATCGGGTAGGATTCAGCTCTTCCAGTTATTTCTCGAAGTGTTTTAAAGAAATGTTTGGGATGTTGCCTAAGCAATATGCAGAAGAGACTGGAAAAAAAGAATGACATTATAGTTACGTTTATTAGTTTAATTATTACATTTGTGCCAATTTATAATAAATAGTGATATGAAAGTATTAGTTTTAATTTCATTGGTAGGAGGTTTGTTGTTGTCCTCTTGCGGAGGTAGTTCAAAAAATAGTGCGAACAGTCAGGAAGTAAATCCGGCAGATACAATTTATCTGGGTGATTTACGTGAGAAGTTTGCAGGGGATAGTATTTTCTTTAAAGTAGTGGCTCCGGATCTGATGTTGATGGATTATCAATATTTTTGGGCAGCGACGGAATCGGACGCAATAGAAAAAGGTCTGACGAAAGAATATTATAAGCGCGTCAAGAAAGAAATCACCGAAACAAATGAGGCCATTAAAAAAGGTGTCATGAAAGGTGCGGATGTGAAACGTATTCCGGATTTTCAGGCTGCGCAGTAAAGCAAATACCAAAGATAATCTGCATCTGTGGCGAATCATGCCACAGACTTATGCAAAGTACAGAACAGGGGAGTCGCCAAATGTGACGGTCTCCCTTTTTTTTGTTACTATGAAACCTGCATTTATGCCGATGGAATGGGGATATTTTGCAAAAAAACACGCTTGTTACCATAGTTTTGTTTTCTGTTACTTTTGTGCTATTTGTTTTTAAAACTTGTTTTTACTTTTGTAACATCGTTAAACGGATAAATTTAATGCCATGAGTAAACAACAAGCTACATTTGACGACTTCTTTTCAGAGTGCTACCTGAAATATCGGGAGCATATCAAAAACTATATCGCTCTTCGTATTTGCCGTCCGTATGAAGCGGAAGATTTGGCACAGGATGTTTTTGTCCGCTTGTGGGAATACAGAATGTTTGTAAAACCCGACACTGTCTGGTCTTTGCTTTTTACGATTGCCCGTAATATTGTGACTGATCAGATACGCCGTTATTATAAGCAGGAAGATTTTGTTGCTTATATATATAATAAGGTGAACGACTCTGATAGAAACACGACGGAGGATGTAATCTGTTATCGTGAACTGAAAGAAAAGCATGAGGAGGTGGTGAAAAGTCTTCCTGCCAAGTGCCGCCGGATTTACGAGTTGAGTTTTAATCATGAGCTATCTTGCCCTGCTATTGCAGGAAAATTGTCTTTGTCTCCTCGTACGGTAGAGTGTCAGTTATTGTTGGCGCGTAAGACTGTACGTGGTTGTTTGCGGAATGAATTTTCCCAAGTCGGTTAAATACCGTCTCGGAATAAAGCATATTAACTTTAATAATTTAATAGTATTATGGAAATTAAATCCAAATTCTTATGTAGTAGAGGAGTTGCATTGGCTTTTGCCATATTGCTGGGTGGTTCACCCGGTGTATTGCTCTATGCGAATGATTCTGTAGAAGAGAGTTTGACTGTAGCCCAGACAGGACGTACTATCAAAGGACTTGTTACAGATGTGAATGGCGAACCGCTGATTGGTTGTAATGTAGTGGTTGTAGGAAGTAATGCAGGAGTAATTACCGACATCGACGGTCGGTTTGCATTGAACGTGCCTGCGGATGCTAAGCAAATAAAGATTAGCTATATCGGTTATGTAGACCAGATTATTACTCTTCATGACCGTTCGGATTTTAAGGTTGTACTGAAAGAAGATAATAATGCATTGGATGAAGTGGTGGTTGTTGGTTACGGTACACAAAAGAAAGCTACTTTGACGGGTGCGGTAGAACAAGTAAGTAGTAAGGTTTTGGAAAGTCGTGCCATCACCAATGTTGGTGCAGCTTTACAAGGAGCTACTCCGGGTTTGGTTGTTACCCGTTCCAGCTCACGTCCGGGTAATGAAGGATTGAATTTCCAGATTCGTGGTGCGACATCTGTAAATGGTGGGAAAGTCTTGATTATAGTAGATGGAGTCCCTACACTGAATGATGCCTCTTTCCAGAATCTGAATCCGGATGATATAGAAAGTATCAGTGTGTTGAAAGATGGTTCTGCTTCTATTTACGGTGCTAAGGCTGCCAACGGTGTGATTCTGGTAACAACGAAAAAAGGTAAGGGAAAGGTGACAGTAGACTATAATTTCAATATGCGTTTCACGACTAACGGTATCATGGCTTTCTCTCCAAGTATGGAGGAATATGCTACTATGTGGATTGAAGCGAATAAAGAACAGAAAACAAAAGACTGGTGGAACTGGACTTCTGAAGAGAATATGTTGAAAATGCAACAGGGAATCTCCGGTATTTATCATACGAATGCTAAAGACTGGGGATATGATCTCTTCATCGGAGATGCCAATCGTTTGGAGGAGATGTTTGCACGTCGTTTTTCTTATCAGCATAATTTAAGTTTATCAGGTTCTAATGAGAAAACAGATTATCGTATATCTTTAGCATATGCAGATAATCAGGCAAACTTGGCGACAGCGTATGATGGCCAAAAACAGTTGAATCTGCGTTTAAATTATGGAATCAGACTTACTGACTGGTTTAAATTGGAAACATCGGCTAGTATGATTAAGACTGACACTGAGTCACCTTCTGCCGGTATTGATACATCTTTATATGGAAACGACCCTCCGTTTTTCCCTGCTAAAAATCCCTATGGGCAGTGGTATGCCAATTTTGGTAAAGTAGGAGACCGTCAACCTGTAGCTGCAACCTCTGATGGCGGGCGTGACGAACGCATGAACTTGACTACTCGCGTTGATGTGAAAGCCATTGTTGATATTTGGAAAGGAATCAGTTTTGAAGGTATGGCTTCATTCCAAAATGAAGAATATCGTCGTGACCGTTATGTGATTCCTGTACAGACATATGATTGGTTTGGAAATCCTGCCGATAAAGTTGTGAGCAATACAAATCAGTCATTGATTTATCCGACAGATGTATTGAATATTAAGGATATTCATAATCCTGCTTATTTGATGCAGGCCAATAATATGCAATATCAGTATTATTCTGCCTTACTGAAATACAAACGTACTTTTGCGAAAGTGCATAATGTTGAGGCGATGGCTGGTATCAATGCTGAAAAGTGGGTACAGAAAAAGATGGTAACAGCCCGTGAGAAGATGGAAGATACAGGTGTGTATGATTTGAATCTTGCTTCCGGTGCACAAGGAAATGGAGGAGGTAAGACCCACAACGGTTCTTACTCTTACATTATGAAGTTGAATTATAATTATGCTGAAAAGTATTTGATTGAATTGATCGGACGTCGTGACGGAAATTCTAAGTTCGCAAAGGGACATAAATTTAAAAACTTTGTTTCGGTATCCGGAGGTTGGGTCTTTACGGAAGAGAACTTTTTAAAAGCTATTACTCCTGTTGTTAATTTTGGAAAATTACGTCTCAGCTACGGTAACTCCGGAAATGATGCGGGATTGGGAGATTTTGACTATTTAGTTGCTGTAACACAAGGAAGTACTGTCTTTGGTTATTCTCCTGCAGCACAGGTAAGTACTGGTTTGGGGAATAATGGTATTATCAGTCTTGATCGTACGTGGGAACGGGTAGAGCAGAAAAATGTTGGTATTGACTTGCACTTTTTCAATAGTCGCCTGACTACTTCTTTCGACTACTTCATTAAAGATAATATCGGTATGCTGTCGGAAGTCACTTATCCCGGTGTATTGGGAGGCAAATCTCCGAAAACCAATAGTGGACATCTGAATGTAAAAGGTTGGGAATTTACTATCGGATGGCGTGATCAGATTAAAGACTTCTCTTATTATGCTAATTTCAATATCGGAGATACTAAAAGCAAATTGGAAGAACTGACGGGAGCAGACGGATATGGAGCAGGAGTGAATAAGACTGTCAATGGTTATCCTTTGAATGCATTCTTCCTTTATCGTACAGATGGATACTTTAAGGATCAAGCGGAAGTAGACCGTTATTATGCGTTGTATGCCGAGCAGGTAGGAGCACTAAATAATGTAGGAAAGGGAACGGTTGCCGAACTTCGTCCCGGTGATACTAAACGTCTTGACTTGAACGGTGATTATAAGATTACTGATCTTGGTAATGCCGATAGCGACCTTCAGTATATTGGAGATGCCAATCCGCATTTTGTATATGGTCTTACAGTTGGCGCATCGTGGAAAGGTATTGATGTCAGCGCAATGTTTCAAGGAGTTGCCAAACAATATATTATGCGTAATGACTGGATGGCTTATCCTTTCCGTACAATCTACACAAACCAGAATCCGACTTTTCTCGGACAAACTTGGACGGAAGATCATAAAGATGCCAGATATCCGCGTCTGACAAATAATACAAACCGCTCTGCCTGGAATTACCAGAATAACGACTTCATGTTGCAGAATAGTCGTTATATCCGTCTGAAGACATTGGTGGTAGGATACACATTGCCACAGATATGGACACGTAAAGTGAAATTGGAGAAAGTCCGTCTTTATTTCTCAGGTAACGACCTTTGGGAGGCTACTAGTATTCGTGACGGTTTTGACCCGGAAATGGGTTCCGCTTCCAATACGAGCGGATATCCTTTTGCCCGTACTTGGTCATTCGGACTTAATGTTACTTTATAATCAACCTAAGATATAGACTATTGTATGAAAAAGATAACTTATATATTGGCTTGTGCTTGCATGATGGGATTAACTTCTTGTGCAGATACATTCCTTGATTTAGAACCGTTGGATTCAAGAACTGATGCGGTCTATTTTAAAAAACCGGAACATTTCCGTGAGTTTGCAAATGGATTTTACGGACAGCTGCTTGGCTGGCGCTCGGGTATAATGGAACACATGGACCTGCAGTCTGATTTAGTAAACAGCCGTAATGGAAACCAAGCTTATTTGGGATATGGTACATTGACCCTCGGTTATGATGATGCCCGTTGGGACCATTATAATAACATACGTACTTGTAACATATTGCTTCAACGTGGGGAAGCGTATAGTGGTAACCAGAGTGAAATTGATCCCTATCTTGGCGAAGCGTATTTCTTTCGTGCTTATAACTATTTTTACCTGTTGAAATATTTTGGAGGCGTGCCTATTATTACAGTTCCTCTCGATACGGATTCACCGGAATTGCAAAAACCGCGTAACAGCCGTTATGAGGTAGCGGACCTGATACTTAGTGACCTTCAAAATGCTATCAGCAGATTGCCAAAAGAGCAGAACATTGCTACGTCGGATAAAGGACATATAAGTGAGCAAGGGGCAAAAGCATTTAAGGCTCGTGTGTTGCTGTATGAAGCTACTTGGCGCAAATACAATAAAACATCTACCGATTATGAAGGCTCTGCAGGTCCGAAAAGTGATCAGGTAAATGAGTTTTTGGAGGAGTCAATATCTCTTTCTAAAGATGTATTGGATGATGAGGTTTTTAGAATTTGGAACCATAATAACGAACTTGATAATTTGAGCAGTCGTTATCTTTTCTGTTTGGAAGATGGAAGTCAGACAGGAGGTTATGGAAAAGATAGCAATAAAGAGTTTATTATTTACTCTGTTTTTGACCGTGTTCTGAATGCAGGTGCATTTTCCTTGAATAATGAAATGAATTATATTTATCCTACCCGTAAGTTTATTGATATGTTTGTGTGCACCAACGGAATGCCGACAACTAATAATGAACAGTTTAAAGGATATCAGAATGTTACAGATGAGTATTGGAATCGTGATTATCGCCTGATGGCATATGTAGGAGGTCCGGCCGAATCTATTGGTAGCACTTCAGGGTATGGTGACCAGAAGTTCCGTAACCCTATTGTGGGTGATAAAAAAGAATCAGCCAATTATCCGGTACTGCGCTTGGCGGAAGTCTGCTTGAATTATGCGGAAGCTATAATGGAACGTTATGGTGAAATAACGGATGCCCAACTAGGGATATCAATCAATAAGTTGCGTGATCGTGCCGGAGTGGCTCATCTTACCAATGCATTGGTAGAGAAGATTAAAAAACAACTTAATTCAGAAAAGGAGCTTTCAGAGATTATGTTGGACGAGATTCGTCGTGAACGTACTGTAGAGCTTTATATGGAAGGTTTCCGGTATGATGATTTGAAACGTTGGGGAATCTTGGAAGAAACGTTGAACCAGTCCCGTTTGGGAAGAGTAGTCGGAGAAGCAGGATATAGCACTCCGTTTAAAGATGCATCTGGAAATCCAACTTCGAAGTACGATGCTAAATCGTATGTTTATGGTGAGGAAACAGTAATAACAGGAGATGGAAAAGAACATGCTTGTGTTGTGATTTCTCCTAAGGCTAATAGTACTGTACGTAAAGCACATTACCTTTGGCCGATACCTCAACACCAGATTAATCTGAATCCGAATTTAAAACAGAATCCGGGATATTAATTAGCCGAGATCTAATAATCTATTAATTAAAAATAGGATATATGAAACATTTATTGAGAAATATGATTGGAATATTTGCGGTAACATTGTTTGTGTTGCTGTTCTATGCTTGCGAACAAGATCCGCAGATAAAAAAATATGAATATCCGATGCCGGAAGTATCCGGAATGTCACCGAATATCGGATATGTTTCTTCACAAGTAGTTATTACCGGAACAAATTTCGGTGATCGTACGGAACCTGTGAAAGTTTTTTTCGGAAGTGTACTAGCGACGAAAGTATTGATGTGTAAAAATAATCGCATTGTAGTGGAAGTGCCGGACGGAGCTGCAAGCGGTGACGTAACAATGCAAATCTGGACGAATGATGTGGGTGTAATAGGTCAATACAAAGTGTTGCCTACACCATACGTGCACTCCGTTGTCTCTGATAATCCTTTGGGAACAGGAGTAGCGGAAGAGGATGATGTAGTAACGATTACCGGTGAAAATTTCGGAACGGATGTTAATGACATTGAAGTTAGTTTTAACGGGACATCAGCTAAGGAAATACGATTGGTGGATGAGTCTACCATCGAAGCTGTCACCCCCAGAAATTGGGTTTCCGGTAATGTGGTTATTACAATTCGCGGATATGCTATGACAGGAAATGCATTGTTTAATCCTAATGCAAAAGGTGACGTGACTTCTGTTTATCTGAAAAACTATAAACAGCCGTTTGCTAAAGCGAGTGAAGAAAGTTGGAAGAATGGTGAATGGTGGACTCCGGCAGTGTGGAATCAAAATGCAGCATCGTTCAATGCAAAAGGCAATACGACTGTTTCCGGAATGCAATATAAATCAGAAGAAGGCTTAACGTTAGCATTCCAGAATGGATGGGATAAAGAAGCTTATACGAATGGGAAAATGTGGCAGGTTGCTACGCTCCGTCCTGGTAAATACAGACTGGAAGTCACTTATGCATATACATTGGTAGTTACTGATGCGGGGAACTTTATTTCCGTATTGATAGCTAAAGGAGATAGTGAAAGTGATATACCGAATGTCGCTGATCTTGAGCAACTAAATGGAGTTTATGTGGCCTATGATAAAATGGGAACAGCGAATGATTCGGGTACGTTGGTTACACCTTCATTTGAAGTAACGGAGACAACGGATGTTGTCATTGGATTCCTGACTTCTCTGGCTAAAGGTAATTCATACTTTAAGGTGACAGAATTGAAATTGATTCTTGAATGATGTGGAAAAAGAAAAAAGAGTAATTCATCGTGATAATATAATTAAGATTATGAAGAAAATATATAGCTATCTGTTTCCCGTTTTTCTCTCGTTTTTCGCATTAGCTGCTTGTGACGAGGATAACGAAGAAATTGTTTCAATGAGTTACACTGATCCTGTGGCGACTGTAACAAAGATAGATCCCGTAGAAGGATATGTTGGGAATGAGTTTACCGTAAGTGGCAGTGATTTTGGTATCATAACAGAAGATGTGAAAGTATTTATCGGTTCCCAGGAGGCAGTAGTAGTCTCCTGTGCCGATGATGCTATCCTTGCGAAAGTGCCGGAATCGGCAACAAACGGAAAGATAACCGTTGAGGTTTTCGGGCAACGTGTGGAGACTGATCTAGTTTATCGTGTACTTGGTAAGCCGGGTGTCAGCGTAGTGAAACCTTCTTATGGTTTTCCGGGTGCCAGTATTGTTTTCGAAGGACAAGAATTTGTTTCTTCTAAAACACTGTATACTTTGACTTTCGGGACTTCCACAGACAAGGCAGAGATTGTGGGTACACCTACTGATACCGAATTTACGGCCAAAATTCCCGAGACAGCTGTCAGTGGAGTTATGACACTTATTATGGCAGAACAAACGATTGATTTGGCTTCTTATCCTTTCACTGTGTTGAAGCATGCAACGCTTGATACTCCTAAGGAAGACGAACCGGTTCCATCAGGTTTTGCTGGCAGTAAATTTGCAATAACAGGAACCAATCTTGTGCAAGAATTGCTGGATAAGTCTGTTGAAGGGTTGGAGCCTTTGAAAGTAACTTTCTTTAAAGCTGGCGGAGAACCTGTAGAAGCTGCAATAGATACAGATAATTTGACGGATAAGAGTATTCCACTCACTGTACCTGCTTCGTTGGAAGCCGGAGATTATACAATTACTGTCATTACTCCGTTTGAAACTATCGGGACACAGTTGAAATATACGGTATTACCGATGCCGACAGTAACAGGCATTTCAACGAAAGCCGGATATATTAATGCGGAAGTAACGATCATTGGTCAGAACTTTGGTACGAAAGCTGAAAATATTCAGGTCTTTTTCGGAGAAACAGTTTGTGATAAAGTGACACTGAATGATAAAGGTAATATCGTAGTGAATGTTCCCAAAGGAGTTTCATCTGAAGCTCCGGTGAAGATTAAACTGATCATTCAGGGTAAGGAAATAGAGATGGGCGAATCAGGCACATTTGAGGTTTGGGCAACTCCGGAAATCACTTCTGTTGAAACACCGTATATTTATCCTTATGGCACATTAGTAAAAGCCGGACAGGAAATAACATTTACAGGAAAAGGTTTTGGAACGGATAAGAATTCTGTTACAGTTACTTTTGAGGGAATATCCGTACCCGTTACGGTTAAAGAGATTACTACGACTTCTATTACTGTAACGGTTCCGCAAGGTTTCAATGGTGGAAAAGTAACAATGGTGTTTGAAGGTATTGCACAACCCGTAGAGAGTGATATGTTGCAACCTCTGCCGGTGGATGGAGATATTGCTCAATATGTACTCATGAACTATAAACAGCCTTTTGAATATGTAAAAGAAGGTGGGGATAAAGGATTCCATAAAAAAGGAGAGTGGGCAAAAGCTGCTTATTGGATAGTTCAGAACTCTAACTTGACTGCTGGTGAAGGAGGTGCTGCTGTTGATTTGGCATTTAAAACGAAATATGGTGATGGAAGTGATGCAGGTTTGGCTTTACAAACAGATTGGGGATTTGACAATCCTAAAAATGATGGTAAGGTATATCAGACTTCTCATCTTCAAAAAGGAAAATATAAGTTGACGGCACACGTTTATGAATATGACGGCAGAGGTTTTACCGGTTATGTTGCGGTTTGTAAAGGTAATGAGATGGCAAATACGAGTGATATACCAAGTAAGAGTCTGGCAAACGCTTCTATTTCAGGTACGGGTGATGTAGTAGTTGATATTTCTGTTGAAGAGCCTACCGATGTTGTCATTGGTTTTGTATGTACGATTACAGTAAAACAAGGACGGGCTAAGATAGATAATTTCAAATTAGAGTTAGTAGAGCAATAAACTATAATTGGGTGCACCGTAATCAATGGTAGATGCGGTGTACCATTAAACCAAAAATAT
>OGPV01000919.1_pt1 | contig 21326 bp, 18 predicted proteins | sample 1553001 | NCBI WGS metagenome assembly OGPV01 (sample SAMEA2580268, study PRJEB22360) | human gut metagenome | biome: human gut; feature: human-associated habitat; material: faeces | place: Denmark | collected 2008/2010
TTTTATTCCGCGCCCCGTGGGTCCTGGTGCTGGGGGCGGCGGCCGCCGTGTCTGCGGTGTTGTGTGTAGTGCACCGGGAATTCCCGGCGGATGTGCTGATCATTATGACCGTGGTGACGGTGAATGCCGTCTTAGGTGTGGTGCAGGAGAGCAAGGCGGAAAAGGCCATCGCCGCCTTGCAGGAGATGACCCCGGCCACCTCTCGGGTGCTGCGGGACGGGGCGGAGTGTACCGTGCCCAGCCGCACACTGGTGCCCGGCGATGTGGTGCTGCTGTCTGCCGGTGACCGTATTCCCGCAGACTGCCGGGTGCTGGAGAGCATTGGCCTGCGGGTGGAGGAATCCGCCCTTACCGGCGAGTCCCAGCCGGTGGAAAAATCCGCAGCCCCTTTGTCGGACGATGGGCAGACGCTGCCGCCCTCCGCTTGCAGCAATTTGGTATTTATGGGTGCCAATGTGGTGTACGGCCGCGGGCGTGCTGTGGTGATTGCCACCGGTATGGACACGCAAATGGGACGCATTGCCCACGCCCTGAACACCGCCGGACAAAACGCCACGCCTTTGCAAAAGAAATTGACCCAGCTGTCTAAAATTTTGTCCCTGCTGGTGCTGGCCATCTGTGCCGGGATCTTTGCGTTAGATGTAGGGCGCAGCTTACTGGCAGGCGGGCTGACCTTTAGCGGCGCGCTGTCCACCTTTATGGTGGCGGTGTCTCTGGCGGTGGCTGCCATTCCGGAGGGACTGGCAGCGGTGGTGACGATTGTGCTGTCCATCGGTGTGACCAAAATGAGCCGTCGCCACGCAGTGATACGGCGACTGACGGCGGTGGAGACTCTGGGCTGTACGCAGGTGATCTGCTCGGACAAAACCGGCACGCTGACTCAAAATAAAATGACCGTTACCGCCCGTACCGGTGTGCCGCCGGAGCAGCTCATGACCGCTATGGCGCTGTGTTCGGACGCCCACCGGGCCGGGGACCGCATGGAGGGTGAACCCACAGAGGTGGCGCTGGTGCAGGACGCAGCAGACCTGGGGCTGGAAAAGGCGGCGCTGGAGCGGCAGTACCCCCGGGTGGGGGAACTGCCCTTTGACTCTGCCCGCAAGATGATGACGACGCTCCACCGCACCTCGGAAGGCGTGGTACAGTACACCAAAGGTGCGCCGGATGTGGTACTGAAGCGGTGCACCCACACCTGGCAGCAGGGGAGGGCGGTACCCTTGACTGCGGATCTGCGCCGCCGGATACTGGACGAAAATCGGCGTATGGCAGACCGGGCGCTGCGGGTGCTTTGTGCTGCAACCAGGCAGTACCCGTCCCTGCCGTCTGCCCGGTCGCCGGAGGCACTGGAGCAAGGGCTTTGCTACCTGGGGCTGGTGGGTATGATGGATCCGGTGCGCCCGGAGGCGGTGGAGGCCATTGCCGCTTGTCGCCAAGCGGGCATTCGTCCGGTGATGATCACCGGCGATCATCGGGATACTGCCGCGGCCATTGCCCGGCAGCTGGGGATCTTGGAGCCTGAGGGGGAGGTGCTCACCGGCGCCCAGCTGAGCCAAATGGACGATCGGGCGTTGGACGATGCCGTTGCCCGGTGCAGTGTGTTTGCCCGGGTGCAGCCGGAGCATAAGGTGCGTATTGTAGAGGCCTTTCACCGGCAGGGGGCTGTGACTGCCATGACCGGCGACGGGGTCAACGATGCCCCGGCCATTCAGGCGGCGGATATTGGCGTAGGCATGGGCATGACCGGCACGGATGTGACCAAGAATGTGGCGGATATGGTACTGACGGACGACAACTTTGCCACCATTGTGGCGGCCGTGGAGGAGGGCCGCCGGGTGTATGACAATATCCGCAAGTCTATTCAGTTTTTGCTGTCCTCTAACTTGGCAGAGGTGCTCACCATTTTGGTGGCCACTCTGCTGGGCTTTACCATTTTGGAGCCGGTGCACCTTCTGTGGATCAATTTGATTACCGATTGCTTCCCGGCGCTGGCACTGGGTATGGAGCGGGGCGAGCCGGAGATCATGCGCCGTCGCCCTCGAGATCCAAAGGACGGCATTTTTGCCGGAGGTATGGGCTTCGATGTGGCCTGGCAGGGACTGCTGGTAACGGCGGTGACCCTGTTGGCTTACTTCAGCGGTCTGCTGCTTACCTGCCCGGTACAAATGGACTGGGCGGCACTGGTACATATTACGGACCCGCTGGCCCATAAAACCGGCATGACCATGGCGTTTTTTACCCTGTCTATGGCGGAGATCTTCCATAGCTTTAATATGCGCTCGCGCCGGGCCAGTTTGTTCTCTATGGGGCAAAACGGCTATTTGTGGGGCGCCATGGTGCTGTCTTTGGTGCTGTCCACGGTGGTGCTGTATGTGCCGGCGTTGGCTGCGGCTTTTGATTTTGTTCCTCTGTCCGGTACAGCCTACGGTGCGTCGATGGCGCTGGCCCTGGCAGTGATCCCGGTGGTGGAACTGGTCAAGGCAGTGCAGCGGGCCGTCCATCGTTAAATCTGCAAAAAAAGTGCGGCAGGCAAGGAAATTTGCCCGCCGCCTTTTTCATTTTAACACTTCCTTTTCCCGCGGTTTTATGCTATGATAAAGGACGGTGATTTGGGTGCAACTCAAAAAGAATGATGAGATTCAACTGAATATAACCGCCCTGACTTCCGAGGGCAGTGCCATCGGGCGCAAGGACGGCGTGCCGATTTTTGTGCGCGGCGGTGTGCCCGGCGATGTGGTTACGGCGCATATCATTAAAGCCAAAAAGAACTATGCCGTTGCCCGGCTACAGCAGTTGCTGGAGCCATCGTCTCATCGGGTGGAGAGCGACTGCCCGGTGTCTGCTCAGTGCGGCGGCTGTGCCTTTCGTACGGTGGATTACGCGGAGGAACTGCGCTTTAAGCAGCAGCGGATCGACGATGCTTTTCAGCGAATCGGCCACCTGGATTTGCAGGTGGAGGGCGTGCTGGCAGCGCCCGATACCGTGCGCTATCGCAATAAAGCCCAGTACCCGGTGCAGCTGCAAGACGGCCGACCGGTAGCCGGTTTTTATGCCTATAAGAGCCACCGTGTGGTGCCTACCGGAGATTGCCTGCTTCAGTGTGCGGATTTTTCCGCCGGTGTGGCGGCTTGCCTGCAATGGGCGGAAGAACATCAAATTTCCGTATATAATGAGGAGACCGGCACCGGCCTGCTGCGCCACTTGTATTTCCGCAAGGGCCAGGCTACCGGCCAGGTGCTGGCTTGTATTGTGATCAACGGCACGGATCTGCCCGGCGGGGACGCACTTTGCGCCGCCTTGCGTGCCGCTGTGCCCGGCTTGGTGGGTGTGGTGCTAAACAGCAACACCCGGCGCACCAATGTGATTTTGGGTGACCGGGATCGGGTGCTTTGGGGCAAGGGCGAACTGCTGGACAAGCTGTGCGGCAAGGCCTTTGCCATCGGCCCCCATGCGTTTTATCAAGTCAACCACGACCAATGTGAACGCTTGTATGCGCTGGCCGGTGATTTTGCCGGTTTGACCGGCGACCAGGTGCTGCTGGATCTGTACTGCGGCGTGGGTACCATCGGCCTGACTTTAGCGGATCGCTGCCGCCGGTTGATTGGCGTGGAGGTGGTTCCCCAGGCGGTGGAGAACGCCCGGGAGAATGCCCGGCGCAACGGTATTGAGAACGCAGAATTCCTGTGTGCGGACGCAGCCGGTGCGGCAACACAGCTGGCGTCCCAGGGCGTGCGCCCGGATGTGGCCATCGTAGACCCGCCACGCAAGGGCTGCGCGCCGGAAGTGTTCGCCGCTATTGATAAAATGGGCACCCAGCGGCTGGTGTATGTGTCCTGCGACCCAGCAACCTTGGCACGGGACTTGGCATTACTGGCCACCATGGGCTACACCGCCCGCCGCGCCTGCGGCGTGGACTTGTTCCCTCGCACCCCCCATGTGGAGACGGTAGTTTTGCTGTCAAAGAAAGAAAATGAACAAACATAGTAATTGGAGAGGGCGTATTGTATGTCTTTTGTCAAACATCGTTGGGTAAAGAGACTGGCGTTGCTGGTGTGCTTTTTGTTTGTGTTGGCAACGGTTATTGTTTGCAAAGCGGCAGAGGATAAAGTGATCGCTTCTTTGGGAAAATATGAAAGCTGCCAGGCTTTTACCTCAGAAGGATTTCAAGACTATACGGATTATGCAAAATATGATTATAAATGTGCTGCGATTAAAGATAATCCATATTTGAAGCAAGTACAACCAAAAGATATATCGAAAATGAATCGGCTCTTAGATGACTATGAGGATTGGTTGAAAACGATCAAAGAAAGTGATCCTTCAAGCGAAGTGGCGTTAAATTATGATTTTGATCGAAGGATCGTTGACACGGAAGATTACATTTATTTTGATGTTGAAGAACATACATGGGAGGATGGACAAACAGCCACGACCATGTATAGCATTTACTTTTATGATACACAAGGCCGGGTGCTATATTATTTTCACGATAACATATAGCGCTTATGCATAACAAAGTTCTGTTTTGCCAAGGGATAAATAACAAACTCTCCGGAATTTCCGGATGGTTCAAATTGGCTTGCTTGCACAATCCGGCACGGACCGGATCCTATATATAAGACAGAAGTTGATCCAACCTGCGATATGAAAGGACAAAACAAATGAAACTGAAAGACGGTATGGTGCTGGGGCATGTGGATGGCGAGGATTTTGCCATTGCTACCGGCAAGGCCATGAAGCACTTTAACGGTGTGATCCACAACAATCCCACGGCGGCATTTCTGTTTGAGCTGCTCCAGACGGAGCAGACGGAGGATAGCCTGGTGGCGGCGCTCACGGAGAAATACGATGTAGACGCAGACACAGCTCGGGCAGATGTGCGTGAAATGCTGGATACCCTGCGGGCTGCCGGGGTGCTGGACTGAGTATGCAGACGATCACCGGAGACCTTTTGCAGGACAGTCTGCTGCACCTGCTCTATTGTGCTTTAAAAGAGGAAAAACCGGCGCTGCCTACGGATTTGAACTGGGAGGCGCTGTTGCAGTTGGCCAATCGCCAGCAGGTATACAACACCGTGCTGCCGGTGCTGGAAAAGGCGGCGGTGCTGCCGCCGGAGCAGCTGCAGCGTTGGAACGACTATCGCTTAACGGAGCTGCAGCGTACCCTGTATGTGAACAGCCAGCGACAAGCCGTTTGTGCGGATTTGGAGGCGCAGAACATTCGTTATATGTTCTTAAAGGGCTTGGTTCTGCGGGCGCTTTATCCCCAGACCATGATGCGCCAAATGAGCGATAATGATATTCTGTTCGACCCCGATCGGCGCGGCGATCTGGCCAAGATCATGCGTGAGCATCAGTTCACCTTAACGGTGGCTACGGACAAGTCCGATGATTACTACAAGGAACCCAACTGCCTGATCGAGTTCCATCGGGAGTTGTTTAACCATGCCGATTTGCAAACTGCCTTTCCGGCGGCGCTGGTGTGGCAACATGCGGTGCCGGACCCGGATCATCCCTGCTGCTACCGTATGTCCCCGGAGGATAGTTATCTGTTCACTCTGGGCCATATGTACAAGCACTATATTATGGAGGGCTGCGGCGTTCGATTTCTTTGCGATATGTATTTGCTGCGCACCAAGCAGCCGCAGATGAATATGAAATATGTGCAGTCTATGGTGGCGAAGATGAGGATCTCCTCCTTTCACCAAACGGTGATCGGTTTGGCGGAGGCTGTATTTGCCGGCGGCGAACTGACTGACGACGGCCGGCAACTGTTGAACGATATGTTTTCCGGTACCGTTTACGGCAAGGGCAAGACCATGGCGGAGAAAGTGGACGAGCACGGCGGCAAAGGACGCTATATTCTCTCTCGCCTGTTTCCCAAAGTATCCATTATGAAAAACACCTACCCGGTGCTGGACAAATGCCCCGTTTTGCTGCCTTTCTATTATCTTGTGCGGTTGTTCAGCCGCCTGCGGCATCGAAAAAAAGAAATTCGCAGCGAGGTTCGCCAGCTAAAGAACAGCAAAGGGGATCGGCCGTGATAAACGTACTTTTTGTAGGCTTGGGCGGCTTTGTGGGCGCAATACTGCGCTATCTGCTTGGACTGATCCCGGTGCGCCAAACGCCTTTTCCCATTATCACCCTGTGCATCAATGTGCTGGGCGCCTTTGGAATTGGGCTGCTGGCCGCATTGTGCGAAAAGCATAAAATCAATTCCCAGCCGCTGCTGCTGTTTTTGAAGGTGGGGCTTTGCGGCGGGTTTACCACATTTTCCACCTTCTCGTTGGAGACCTATGACCTGCTGAGCAGCGGGCACACGGCACCGGCGATCTTGTATGCGCTGCTGAGCGTAGGCTTGTGCCTGCTGGCCATCTTCGGGGCCCGGGCGCTGATTCATTGACTTTCGGAGGAAGACCATTGGCTGTAAAGAAAGAGAACATTCGCAATTTTTCCATCATTGCCCACATTGACCACGGCAAGTCCACTTTGGCGGACCGACTGTTGGAGCTGACCAGCTCTGTGCAGCAGCGGGATATGCAGGAGCAAATTCTCGATGATATGGACCTGGAGCGGGAGCGGGGCATTACCATTAAGGCGCATGCAGTGACGCTGGGCTATGACGCCAAAAACGGCGAGCACTACGAGTTTAACCTGATCGACACCCCCGGCCATGTAGACTTTAACTACGAGGTCAGCCGCTCGCTGGCGGCTTGCGAGGGCGCTATCTTGATTGTGGACGCCTCTCAGGGCGTAGAGGCGCAGACCCTTGCCAACACCTACCTGGCTTTAGATCACGACCTGGACATTATGCCGGTGATCAACAAGATCGACCTGCCGGCAGCGGACCCGGAGCGGGTGGCCCAGGAGGTAGAAGAAGTGGTGGGCATTCCCTGTATGGACGCCCCCCGCGTGTCTGCCAAGACCGGGCAGAATGTGGAGGAGGTGTTGGAGCGGATTGTGACGGAGATCCGCCCGCCGGTTGCCAACGACAATGCACCCCTGCGCGCGCTGATCTTTGACTCGGTTTATGACAGCTACCGTGGCGTGATCGTGTATGTGCGCGTAATGGACGGCAAAATCAAGGCCGGCGATACCATGCGTATGATGGCCACCGGTGCCCAGTTTACCGTGGTGGAGGTGGGTCGTATGCGGGCCACTTCCATGGAGAATACCGGCGTGCTCTCCTCCGGCGAGGTAGGCTATATTACCGCGTCCATCAAAACCGTTTCCGACGCCCGGGTGGGCGATACCATCACTTTGGCAAATGCGCCGGCAGCGGAGCCGCTGCCCGGTTACCGCAAGGTGAACCCGATGGTGTTCTGCGGTGTGTACCCGGCAGACGGTGCGGATTATGAGGCCCTGCGAGACGCGCTGGAGAAGCTGCAGCTTAATGACGCGTCCCTAAGCTATGAGCCGGAGACGTCCGGCGCTCTGGGCTTTGGCTTTCGCTGCGGCTTTTTGGGTCTCCTGCATTTGGAGATCATTGAGGAGCGCCTGGAGCGAGAGTACAACCTGGATCTGATTACCACCGTGCCCTCGGTGATCTACAAGATCCACATGACCGACGGCTCCATGGTGGAGATCGACAATCCCACCAATTACCCGGATCCGTCCCTGATTGACTACTGCGAGGAGCCGTTTGCGGACTGCAATATTTATGTACCCAGCGAGTTTGTGGGCACCATTATGGATATGTGCCAGGATCGGCGGGGGATCTTTAAGAATATGAGCTATATCACCCCGGATCGGGTAGATATTCATTACGAACTGCCGCTAAATGAAATTATCTATGATTTCTTTGACGCACTTAAATCTCGCACCCGTGGCTACGCTTCTTTCGATTATGAGATCAAGGAATACCGCCGCTCGGATTTGGTGAAGGTGGATGTGCTGCTCAATGGCGATACCATCGACGCGCTGAGCTTTATTATCCACCGGGACAAGGCTTACCAGCGGGGGCGCCGCATTGCGGAGAAGCTCAAGGAGCATATCCCGCGGCATTTGTTTGAGATACCGGTGCAGGTGGCTATCGGTGGCAAGGTTATTGCCCGCGAGACGGTAAAAGCCCTGCGCAAGGATGTGTTGGCCAAGTGCTACGGCGGCGATGTGACCCGTAAGAAAAAGCTGCTGGAAAAGCAGAAAGAGGGCAAAAAGCGTATGCGCCAGTTCGGTCAGGTGGAGGTGCCCCAGGAGGCCTTCCTGGCAGTGCTCAAACTCTCCTCCGACGACGAGTAAAGCAGAAATATAAAAAATCCCACCCGATACAGGTGTTGCCTGCTCGGGTGGGATTTTTTGCTATTTCATTCGGGTTATGCGGTTGCGGCGGACTTTGTAGGCGGTGCGGGAGAGATGGATCATGGGCAGGTCGGCGGCGTTGTCGGTATAGAATGCGTCCGGTACGGCGCTTGCTCCAAAGCATTTGCGAAAAGCGGACACCTTATTGGCGCTGAAGTTGATATACTCCACCGTCAGGGTTTGGCGGTCCACCACGGAGCAGATACAGTGCTGCACCCCAAGGCGGCGGCACACCTCGTCCATAATCAAATTCAGCGAGGCGGTGACGATCACATCGTCCTTTTCCGGGTGATACCAGGCTTTGATTTTGCGTATATGCCCGTCCCAAAAGTCCCGGACCAGCCCCTCTGGGTCATCAAAGCTGCTGAGGTATTGGGCGGCGTGCTTGCGTCCGGCCTGCTCCAAGTCTGCCATGGTGGTGCGCCCCAACTTATAGCGCAGCAGGTGATATAGCACCACCGGCACATAGCGTGCTACCTTTGGATTGCGGCGCAGACTGAACAGGTAAAAGTCAATGACGCTCTCACCGTCATAAATGGTATTGTCAAAATCAAATACGCGCATAAAAATCCCCCTTGGTACTTTCAGTATAACACAAAGCGCCAAAGGGGGACAGTTTTTTATTTTTTGCCACCCAAGTGGCGGCCTAAGTAGCCCAGCAGCAGAATGTCCTCGTCCGTTAAGGCGCTGCCGTCGCCGGGTTCCGGTTGTTCTTCTTCCTCCGGCTCCAGGGTCAGGGTCAATTCCCATTCCTCCGGCGGGTTGTTTTTGTCCTGTTGCTTTTTCATACCATGACCTCCCTTGCACTCTTACTGTAACACAAAAAGCCACCGGGTGCAAATGACAGGGAGAATTATAGGACAGAGAAATGGCGCTGCCCGGTACAGCCGACATTTACTTTTAGTTGTTTTTCTCGCTTTTTGGCATGGCACGCAGGGCCTTGCGGAATTCAAAGAAGAAAAGAACGCCGGTGAAGGCCACGGCCAGCACATCTGCCACCGGCTCCGCCATAAAGACAGCCTTGGTCAGGTCGGCAGTGTACAGGTGGGGCATCATGTAGATCAGCGGCAGCAGCAGAATAAACTTGCGCATCACCGCTACGATGATGGACGCTTTGGCGTTGCCCAGGGCGGTAAATGTCATTTGACAGGCGATTTGAATACCAAACAGCCCCAGCGCCAGAGTGTAAATGCGCAACATCGGCTTGGTAAAGGCCAGCAATTCTGCGTTGGAGGTGAAGATGGCGGCAAACACGCCGGGAAACAGCTGGATCAGCAGGCAAAAGATCATGGCGTAGCAAACGCTGCAAATGAGCAGCAGTCGGTACGCGCGGCGTACGCGGTTGCTGTTTCCGGCACCGTAATTGTAGCTGATAATGGGTTGGGCACCTTGTGCCAGTCCTTGCAGCGGCAGCATGGCAAACTGCATGACACTGGTGAGGATGGTCATGGCACCCACTGCCAGATCGCCGCCGTATTTTAGAAGTGAGGTGTTAAAGCATACGGAGATCACGCTCTCGCTGGCCTGCATGACGAACAGGGCACTGCCCAGCGCCAGACAGGGCAGAATGACCTTGGCGTGCAGACGCAGATTGCACCGGCGAATACGGATAAAAGTCTTTTTGCCAAGTAAAAAAGACAGCACCCACAGGCAGGACAGTCCCTGGGACAGCACGGTAGCCAGCGCAGCGCCTTGCACACCCATGTGGAAGCCGAAGATGAACAGCGGATCCAGTGCTGTATTGGCAACGGCGCCGATGAGCACCGAGAGCATACCTACCTTAGCAAAGCCCTGGGCGGTGATAAAGGCGTTCATGCCAAGGGTCAGCTGCACGAATACGGTGCCCAAGGCGTAAAGGTTCATATAGGCCACACTGTAATCAATGGTGTTGGAGCTGGCGCCAAATGCCAGTAGCAGCGGCCGGTTCCAGATGAGTACCACCGCTGTCAGCACCGCAGATACCAGCAGTTGCGTGACAAAGCAGTTGCCCAGAATCTGCTCAGCTTCTGCCGTTTGCTTCTTGCCTAAGGCGATGGAGGCCCGAGGTGCGCCGCCGTTGCCCACCAATGCCGCAAAGGCGGAGATGATTAGGATCAGCGGCATACACACGCCCACCCCGGTAAGCGCCAGCGCGCCCTCGCCGGGAATGTGGCCGATGTAAATGCGGTCCACCACATTGTAAAGCATATTGATCAGCTGGGCGGCTACTGTGGGCAGGGACAGCTGGAGCAGCAGTCGTCCGATGGGCCGGGTGGCTAAAAAATCTTTGTTTTGTTCCATGGTCGTCAACTCATTTCTGCAATCTAAGCGTACTTAATTATAACGCGATGAACGGCGGTGTCAAGGCGTGGATTTTGAACAAGGGTCACTTATGCGGCGAATGCAGCAATGTGTCGAACATACAAAATTCACAATTTGCGCGGCTCAAAGCGTTTACATTATGGCAAAAATATGGTAAAATAGACGGCGTGAAAACGCACATATTTTTATTTCACTCTTTACCCGATCCGACGCGCTGTGCCCGGTCGGAATTTCAGAAATGGAGAATGAGTATGCATTTGATTCCCAATCCCCGCGCATATCAGGCGTTGGACGGCGCCTTCACCTTGCAGGATGGCGAGAAGGTGAAGAGCGAACTGCGTATTCCTTTGGTACGCACCACCACCCGGGAGGCACGGATTATTGTCACCCGCAACCCGGCGTTGCAAAAGGAAGCATATACCTTGAATGTGACCCCGGAGAAGGTGCACATCACTGCCGCTACGCCTATCGGTGCTTACTATGCGCTGCAATCCCTGCGTATTTTGGCGGATTATGATATCGGCGGGCGTACGGTGCCCTGCTGCAGCATTCACGATGCCCCCCGTTGGGGTTGGCGCGGTATGAGCCTGGACGAGAGCCGCCACTTCTTTGGCAAAGAAGAAGTCAAGCGACTGCTGGATATGCTCTTTATGATGAAGCTCAATGTGTTCCACTGGCATCTGACGGACGATCAGGGTTGGCGCATTGAGATCAAAAAATATCCGCGCTTAACGGAGATCGGCTCTAAGCGCACCTGCACCCAGGTGGACGGCTGGCATACTTCTCACATGGTCAACGAGCCTCATGAGGGCTTTTATACCCAGGAGGATATTCGGGAGATCGTGGCCTATGCCAACGCCCGGGGCATTATGGTTGTGCCGGAGATTGACATGCCTGCCCATTTTGCGGCGGCGCAGGCAGCGTATCCCTGGTTGGCTTGTCGGGAACTGGAACGCGAGGTGCCCGGCTACTTTGGCGGTCGTGTGCCTACATTGCACGGCGTAATGGACTGGAACCGCTCTGCCTGCCTGGGCAAGGAGAGTACCTTCCAGTTTATCTTTGATGTGATTGATGAAGTGTGCGAACTGTTTGACGCGCCTTACTTCCATATTGGCGGCGATGAGGCGCCCAAGGACGAATGGAAAAAGTGTCCCCACTGCCAGGCGAAGATGAAAGAGATGCACCTAAACGATGTGGAAGAGCTGCAAGGCTGGTTCAACAACCGGGTGCTGGAATATGTAAAGCAGAAGGGTAAGCGCCTGATCGGCTGGAATGAGATTTTGGCCGCCGGCAATCTGGACCCGTCTGTGATCGGTCAATACTGGACCCCCAAGCGGGATAAGAATGTGGAGCGGCATATTGCCCGCGGCGGCGATGTGATCCTGAGCAATCACCGCAGTTTTTACTTTGATATGACCTACGGGCAGTACCCGTTGAGCTATACATACGATTTCGACCCGGGTCGTTATCATATTCTGCCTCGTTCCTATGACCATGTGCTGGGCGTAGAGGCTGAGGTATGGACCGAGTGGATCGACAAGCGTCCAAAACTGGATCTGAATGTGTACCCCCGTATGCAGGCTCTGGCAGAGGTTGCCTGGTCGGCCGAAGAGAGAAAAAAATACGCGGACTTCAAAGAGCGACTGGAGGCCTTTAAGCCTACGCTGGACGCCTTGGGGATCGGTTATGCTGTAACCAGCGTGGCGGAGCCGGGCACCTTCCAGCGGCAAAAGCCCCGCCGTTTGTTCTACTGCGGCGATACCCATTATGAGTTGAAACTCAACGAAGAACGCAAAGCAAAAGGAGAAAAATAAGTATGAAATTTAGCCAATTTCCCCAGCAGGTGATCGACGAAAATGTGGATTACACAGTCAAGGAGATCACCAACATCATTAAGAAGTACGGTCCCCGGGAGTCCGGCAACAGCAACTGCCTGGCTGCCGAGAAGCACATCAAAAAAGAGATGGACCCCTTCTGTGACGAGACCCACTTTGAAAGCTACAAAATGGCGCCTAAGGCCTTTTTGCACTTTACAAAAATCGTCAGTGTAGCCATCATCCTGGCTGTGGTGGTGTGTGCCGCGCTGGTGTTTACCAGTGTGCTGCCTTGGTGGATCGCCCAGTGTATTGTTGGCGGTGTGACTTTTGTGGGGCTGTTTATCACCGTAATGGAGTTCCTGTTTTACAAGCAGTTTATGGATCCGCTTTATAAGAAGGTAGAGGGCCACAACTTTTGTGCCACCCGCAAGCCCACCGGCGAGGTTAAGCGCCGCATTGTAATCAGCGGCCATATTGACGCAGCCTATGAATGGCGTCATCTGTACTATGCCAAGGGCAAGCTGCCCTTGATGGGAATTTTTATGGGCGGTACCATTGTCTGCGCGATCATCTCCTTTATTATCGCAGTGATCTGCCTGATTGCTCACTTTGCGGATATGGGCGCTTTCGGCGATTTTATGCTGAATTACAGCTACTATTTCCACTTTGTCACCGCGCTGTTTATGATCACTCTGTTCTGCTTTGTGGACTTTAAGACCATTTCTCCCGGCGCCAATGACAACCTGACCGGTACTTATGCGGCGGTGTGTGCTCTGCGTATGCTGGATATGGCCGGCGTGGAATTTGAAAATACCGAGGTGTGCTGCATGATCACAGACGGCGAGGAGGCCGGTCTGCGTGGCTGCAAGCAGTGGGCCAAGGACCATAAAAAAGAGTGCGACGAGATTGAGACCGCTGTGCTGTGTGTAGATACCTTAACGGATCTGGAATACCTGAATGTGTATAGCAAGGATATGACCGGTACGGTGAAGAACTCTAAGCCCTTCAGCCAGCTAGTGATGGACAGTGCCATTGAGGCAGGTCATAAGGATTTGAAGTTCGCCAGCGTGTTCTTCGGTTCTTCCGACGCAGCGGCATTGTCCCAGGCGGGGATTCACGCCACCTGCCTGGCTGCTATGGACCCGAAACCGGCCGACTATTACCATAATCGCCGGGATACGGCGGAGCGCCTGGTACCGGAGGCTCTTAAGACCGGTTACGAGGTAGTGCTCAGTACCATTCTGAACTTTGATGAGAAAGGGCTGGGCGCAGCAAAATAAGCGTGTAAGTCCAATACAAATGTATAAGCGGTACCCGGGTTTGGGTGCCGCTTTGCAGATTAAGGCTGTTTTTTACGGAAAGGGGAAAAGAAAATGACGGCTCTGTACATTATTTTAGGCTTGCTGGCTGCGTTTATCGTGATCACGCTGATCCGTGCAGCGTTCTTTACGGCGCCCAAGCCCCAGCGGGAGGAATTCCCGCCGGAGCAGGTGAACGGGCAGCGGGCGTGCGACCGACTCAGTCAGGCGATTCAGATCAAGACCATCTCCTGCGAGGATGAGAGCCAAACGGATTGGGGTGCGTTTGACCGCTTCCATGCGTTTTTGGAACAGTCCTACCCGCTGATTCACAAAAATCTGAAACTGGATCATATTTCCACTGCCAGTCTGTTGTTTTACTGGGAGGGGACGGATCCTGACCTGGATCCGATTGCCTTTTTGGCCCATCAGGATGTGGTGCCCATCAGCGAGGGCACCGAGGAGGACTGGGAACACCCGGCCTTTGACGGCGTAAATGACGGCCAGTTTATTTGGGGTCGCGGTGCGCTGGACATGAAGAATCATCTGATCTGCCTGATGGAGAGCGTGGAGACGCTGCTGGAGGAGGGCTATACCCCAAAGCGCGGGGTGTACCTGTGCCTGGGGCATAATGAGGAGATCGTCAGCGGCGGCAACAACGGTGCCCGGGAATTGGCGCGGGAATTGGAACGCCGGGGCGTGCACCTGGACAGCGTGGTAGACGAGGGCGGCGCTATGCTGCCGGCGCATGTAAAGGGGCTGCTGGACGCTAACCTGACCGGCGTGGGCGTGGCAGAGAAAGGCTATGCGGACTTTAAGATTACTGTAAAGTCCAAAGGCGGCCATTCTTCTCAACCGCCGAAGCACACCGCCATCGGTCAGTTGGCAAAGAAGGTGGAGCGACTGGAGAACCACCAATTTAAGAGCACCATTTTGCCCTTTGTTTATAATATGTTTACGGACATCGGCCGCCACGCCACCTACCCGGGGCGGGTGGTACTGTGCAACCTGTGGCTGCTGCGCCCGGTGCTGAAGCTGGTGATGAAGCAGATCCCGCCGGCTGCGTCCTTGATCCGCACCACTACCGGTGTGACTATGGCCAGCGGTTCGCCTGCCGCCAATGTGCTGCCTCAAAAGGCCAGCGTAACGGTAAACTTCCGCATTATGCCGGGCCAGACCATTGCGGATGTGCAGCGGCATATTGAGAAATATATGGGCGGTGACAATGTGGAGATTGAATTTATCAAGGGCAAGGAGCCCAGCATTGTATCACCTACGGACACCCGGGCTTTTGATACCCTGCGTCGGCTGTCCGTCAATCTGGACGAAAAAAATATTGTGGCACCCTATTTGGTGATGGGCGGCACAGACGCTTATAATTACGAGAATGTGTGCAGCAATATTTATCGCTTTGCGCCCTTTACGGTGGACACGGCGCTGCTGCTCACCACCCACTCCACCAATGAGCGCATTCCTGTGGGTCAGATGACCCAGGGTGTCACCTTCTTTAAGCGCTATATTCGGTTGATGACCGCAGAGTAAAGGGGAAAAGTGATATGGATTTTAAAGAAAGCGGATTTATGTATGCTCTGGGCGGCTTTATTGTGGTCTTTGTGCTGGCCCAGTCGCTGTTTTTTCTCATTCGTGCCTGGAAGCAGGGCAAAAAGCTGGGGCTGTCCACCGCCATCATGCGAGGCACGGTGACCCAGTCAGCGCTGTTCAGCCTGGCGCCTGCCATCTCGATTGTGGCAACCATTCTTACCCTGTCCGGTGCGCTGGGCATTGTGCTGCCCTGGATCCGGCTGACAGTGATCGGCGCCATTTCTTATGAAGTGCCGGCAGCGGAGTCTGCCATGGAGGCACTGGGCTATACCGGCGGCCTGTCCGCGGAGATCACGGATCCCCTGGGCTTTTCTACCGCTGCGTGGGTGATGACTCTGGGCTCTGTGATGCCTCTTGTGATCATTCCCTTTGCCATGAAGAAAATTCAAAACAGTATCGGCAAGGCGGTGAGCAAGAATACTGCCTGGGCGGATGTAATGAGCGCCGCGGCGTTTATCGGTCTGATCAGTGCCTTTGTGGGCCGCGCTATTGTGGGCCAGGGCGAAAAGGCGGTGCTGGGCGACGGCGCCGGGATCATGAGCATTACCGCTTTGGCGGTGTCCATGCTGTCTATGCTGCTGTTTATGCAGATTGAGAAAAAGAAAAAGATTGCCTGGCTGCAAAGTATGGCTATGCCGCTGGCGATGTTTATCGGTATGGGTGCGGTGATGCTGCTGGCCAAGGTGCTGCCCACCCACATTGCTTGGCTGGAATGGAGGGGCTAATATGAAAGATTATAATGAAAAGACCCACCTGTACGGTCGCTTTTGGGTGATCTCCGCCCTGTTTATTTTCTTAATGCTGCCGGTTGCGATCAGCGCCCATCTGCATGCTTTTCCCTCCGCCCAGGTGGTGTTTAAGGGGCTGGCGCCTATTGCCCTGCTGTTTTATCCCACCGCGGTGATTGAAGTGATGACCTACACGCCGCTCCTGGGTACCGGGGCAACCTACCTGGCTTTTGTAACCGGGAATATCAATAACTTAAAGCTGCCCTGTGTGCTCTCTGCCCTGGACTCTGCCCAGGTGCGCGCCCAGAGCAAGGAGGGCGAGGTGCTCTCCACCATTGCCTGCGCCACATCCTCTATTGTGACCACCCTGGTGATTGCCGCAGGGGTGCTGCTGTTCAGTCCGGTGCTGCCGTACTTGACAAATGACGACTCTGTTTTTGCCCCTGCTTTTAAGCAGGTGGTGCCCGCACTGTTCGGCGCGTTGGGTATGAGCTATTTTGCCAAGCACTTTAAGCTGACTGTTGTGCCCGTTGCCGTCGTCTGCTTGATGTTGCTCTTTAAGGGCGACTTGGCGGTAGGCGTACTGATCCCAGTGGGCGTGGTGATATCGCTGCTGTCTGCCCACCTGATGTTTAAGAAAGGCTGGGTCAAATAACAGACCGCATTCTTGCCAGTTAATCAGCAGATCGCCCAACTTGACTTTTATTGGTATGGTGGTGTATAATCATCATACGATCATTAGAGACGGGGGATATAAGTAATGAAAGAGACCGATCTGCGGTATGTGAAGACCGAGCGCGCCATTCGGGACGCCTTCTTTGAACTGCTGGAGGAGAGCGATTTTGACAAGGTATCCGTTACGGATATTACCCAGCGAGCCCAGATCAACCGAAACACGTTTTACCTGCATTACAGCGATAAATTCAATTTGGTCAATTCTATTTTAATTGACTTTGTGCAAGAGCTGTCCCAGCAGGCATTAAAGGTGATCGACCAGGCGGAGAAGCCGGACACAGCCACCTTTAACCAGTATTTCTTAACGATTTTTGTCAGCGCCAATCGGATCAAGAAAAAATATCGGATCTTGTTTCGCAGCCGAAATATTGAGCCGTATTTGGATATTGCCGCCATTACGGATGTGATTGCGGATCATATCGGCAAAAACAAATTTTTGGATTTTCGCAGTCAGCGCTCCTCTGTGAGCAAGAGCTTTTTGGCTTTTGGCTTTTTCGGTGCGCTCAACGATTATTGCAGCAATGATTATACCAAAGAAGAGACGGTGCGCATGATCTCCGCCATGTCTGCCGGCTTGGCCGAGATAGCCCAGCAGCTACACGCTGCCGGGAACAAAGTCGGCAATGGAAACAAGAGCAATAAATAACAGACGATACAAAGCAAAAGGGACCTGAATCCAGGTCCCTTTTTGTATAGATATTTGTCATTCGCTCAGCAGACCATACCGCCTTCCACCCAGCGCATAACAGCCGGGTATTCCTCTTTATAGTTATCCAGCTGGTCTGCGTTGGAGTCCACAAAGGCCTGAAATTCGTCCGTGTCCTCAAACTCGTAGGTAAAGTCCTGCTCAAAGTCATAAGTGGCGGTAAACAGGTAGTCAAACAGATCATCGGCAGAGAATTCCTCTAACAGCTTGTCCGCTGTGCGCTCTGTGATGGTGTCCAGCGCGTTCTTTACCGTTAGCTCGAAATCCTCCGGCTCTACCAGAATTTCCGGGTCGTTCTCGCAGTATTGCAGAATATCGTCCTCGCCGATAGCCAGAGTGCCCAGGTACTCCAGTACATCCTCATATCCGGTTTCGTTGACTGTATCATACAACCGGTAAGCAAACTCGCCTACCAGATTTTGCAGCGCCACCGCCTTGAACACACTGTCAATCTCGTAGCCGCTCTCATCGGTGATTACATAGCCCACCTCCTGCAGGTTCTCCCACATCAGGTAGTAAAAAATGCGGTGCTGTTCTTTCTCGCCAAAAATGGCTTCGTGAATAAAGGTATCAATATCCATTGCCGTTCTCCTCTGTCTGTCGCATTTGCGCAAGGCTACTCATATTCTATACTATATGCAGGGGATTTGCAACATTTTGCAGGTAGATTTTGGCTTTTTTGTAAACTCTGAAAACCCCGTCTGTTTTTATTGCAATGCCGGTAGGGATAAGCTATAATAAAGGGGACTGGAGGGTTCTTATGGAACTGACATTAAAAAATGAACACTGTGCCGTCACCGTTACGGACGCAGGGGCGATGCTCCGCTCCCTGGTGCGGGACGGCCGAGAATATCTTTGGCAGGGGGACCCGGCTTACTGGGCCGGTCAGGCGCCGGTTTGCTTTCCCATTGTGGGGGTGCTGCCCAAGGGGGCGTCTACCGCATTTGGCAAGCCCTGCCGGATGAAGCGCCACGGCGTGGCCCGCATTAACCCCTTTACACTGACGGAGCACCACCGCAACGGCGCCACCTTTACCCAAGTGGCAGATGACAACACCTTGGCGGCGTACCCCTTTGATTATCGGCTGGAGATCCGCTATGAGCTGGTGGACAGCACCGTTGCCGTGACTTATCATATTATTAACAGCGGCGGGGAGCCTATGCCCTTTGTGATCGGCGGCCATCCGGCCTTTAACTGCCCGCTGGCAGATGGGGAGCGGTTTGAGGATTACAAGGTGCGCTTTGATCGCCCTGTGACGAAGGCGCCTTTGCGCCCGGATCACCAAACCGGGATCGTGGATCCGGCGCGGCGGTACAATGTGCTGGCGAATGGGCAGGAACTGCCCCTGCGGCACGATCTGTTCTATGACGACGCATTGATTTTTGATCAGGTGGAAGCCAAAGCGGCTACCTTGCTGGGTCCGATGGGCTACGGCGTGCAGGTGGAGTACCAAGATATGGCCAACTTGCTGGTTTGGTCCGCAGAGAATGACGCCCCCTTTGTGGCATTGGAGCCATGGAGCGGCATTTCTCATTGTACGGACGAGGACGGCACCCTGGAACACCGTCGGGGCGTGACCGTTTTGCAGCCGGGGGAGACAGCCACCTTTGGCTATAAAATTACCATGCTGAGCGGAGAGATGAAATGAATTACGGATTTTTCAGAGTGGCGGCGGCAGCGCCCCGTTTGCGCGTGGCAGACCCGGATTATAACGCCGGGCAGCTGGAGACAGTAATCGACCGGGCTGTGGCGCAGCAGGTACGCCTGCTGGTGACCCCGGAGTTGTCCGTCACCGGCTACACCTGCGCCGATCTGTTCTTTACCGCTGCGCTCCAGCAGGCGGCGGATCGGGCGGTGCAGCGGCTGGCTGCCTATACGGCGGGCAAGGGCATTGCGGTGCTGATCGGCGCCCCGGTGCCCTATAAGAATAGCCTTTATAACTGTGCCCTATTGCTCCGGGACGGGCAGGTGCAGGGCATGGTGCCCAAGGTGCATCTGGCTAATTATAATGAGTTTTACGAAAAGCGCTGGTTCGCCTCCGGCGCGGATTTCGATACGGTACAGATGGTGAACGGCGTTCCCATGGGCAGTCAACTGTTTGACCTGGGCAGCGGCGTACTGCTGGGTGTGGAGCTGTGCGAGGACCTGTGGGTGCCGCAGCCTCCCAGTGGTGCTTTGGCGCTGCAAGGTGCCAATTTGATTGCCAATCTGTCTGCCAGCGACGAGTATGTGTCCAAGGCGGCCTATCGTCGGGACCTGGTGGCCGGCCAGTCCGCCCGCTGCGTGGCCGGGTATGTGTATGCCGGCGCCGGGGTGCATGAGAGCACCACGGACCTGGTGTTCAGCGGCGCCACCTTAGTGGCGGAGAACGGCGGTATTTTGGCAGAGGGGGAGCGGTTTGCCCGAGAAAGTGTGCTCACCGTTGCCGATGTGGATGTGGAGAAGTTGAATGCCCAGCGGCGGCAAAATATGTCCTTTGAGAACCGGTCCGGCGCGGCGGTACAGTCTTGCCCGGTGCCCAATGCAGAGAATGATTTGGCGTACCGCATTGTGGACCCTCACCCCTTTGTGCCGGCAGCGGACGCCCAGCGCCGAGAGCGGTGCAAGGAGATCTTCCTGCTCCAGGCCAGCGGCTTGGCCGGGCGGCTGGAGCATGTAGGCTCCAAGGGTTGTGTACTGGGGATCAGCGGCGGTCTGGACTCCACCTTGGCGCTGCTGGTGGCTGTGCGCGCCATGGAGCTGCTGGGTAAACCGGCCAGCGCCGTGCTGGGTGTGACCATGCCCGGGTTTGGCACCACGGACCGCACCTATCGCAACGCGCTGGATCTTATGGAAGCACTGGGGGTCACCCGGCGAGAGATCTCCATTGCAGACGCCTGTGTGCAGCACATGGCGGACATTGGTCACGATCCGTCGGTGCATGACATTACTTATGAGAACACCCAGGCCAGAGAGCGCACCCAAATCCTCTTTGACCTGGCCAATAAAGAAGGCTGTTTGCTGGTGGGCACCGGCGATCTGAGCGAGCTGGCCATGGGCTGGTGTACCTACAACGGCGACCACATGAGTATGTACGGCGTGAATGCCTCCGTGCCCAAGACGCTGGTGCGCTACCTGGTGGATTATGTGGCCGGGGAGTTAGGTGGCCGCACGGAAGAGATCTTGCGGGATGTGCTGGACACGCCGGTGTCGCCGGAGCTGCTGCCCCCGGACGCCAATGGCAAGATCGCCCAAAAAACGGAGGAGAAGATCGGCCCCTATGAATTGCATGACTTTTTCCTCTATCACTTTGTGCGCTTCGGCTTTGACCGGAAAAAGCTGGCCGTGCTGGCGGAGAAAGCCTTTGACGGCCGGTACGATCGCCCCACCATTGACCGGTGGCTGACGGAATTTTTGCGCCGGTTCTTTATCAGTCAATTTAAGCGTTCCTGTATTCCGGATTCACCCAAGGTGGGCTCTGTGTCGCTGAGCCCCCGGGGCGACTGGCGTATGCCCAGCGACGCGGCGATGCAGGCGTTTTTACAACCGGATGAACGGATATAAAGGAGCTGTTATAATGAAAAAAGCAATGGCATTGCTGCTGGCTTGCAGTATGGTACTGGCATTCGCTGCTTGCAGCAAAAAGCAATATACAGAACAGGAGGTCACAGCTGTGGTGGATGTGACCGATGAGAACGGCAAGACCGTTACGGATAAGGACGGCAAAGCCCAAACCCGGGTGGTTACCATACCCCAAACGGACGCCAAGGGCAACACCGTGGCGGCAGGGGAGAGCGCTGCCGACGGCAAATCCGCCGGTAACGGCGGGTGGGGGGGGACAGACGGGCAGCACGGGTCCACCTGCA
>OGPV01000924.1_pt1 | contig 21298 bp, 20 predicted proteins | sample 1553001 | NCBI WGS metagenome assembly OGPV01 (sample SAMEA2580268, study PRJEB22360) | human gut metagenome | biome: human gut; feature: human-associated habitat; material: faeces | place: Denmark | collected 2008/2010
GTCTGGATGCATTCGCGGCGCGGGATGATGACCGACACGCCGGGGTAGGCAATCTCCTCGCGGATGATGCGCTTCATCTCCTCGCGGTTGCGCGGCAGCGGCACCACCACGCGGATGTGCTCGGGCTCGACGCCGATACCGGCGCAGATCTGCTCGAGGCGTCCCGTGCCGGCCGAATCCTGACCGCCCGTCATGCCGGTGGTGAGGTTGTCGGAGATGATGACGGTGATGGGGCTCTGCTCGTTCACGGCGTCGAGCAGTCCCGTCATGCCCGAATGGGTGAAGGTCGAGTCGCCGATGACGGCGATGGAGGGGTGCTGGCCGGCATCGGCGGCACCCTTGGCCATCGTAATCGAGGCGCCCATGTCGACGCAGGTGTCGATGGCGTGGAACGGGGCGAGCCAGCCGAGCGTGTAGCAGCCGATGTCGCTGAAGACCTTGGCGTGGTCGAACTCCTCGACTACCTCCTTGAGCGCCGTGTACATGTCGCGGTGGCCGCATCCCTGGCAGAGGGCGGGCGGACGCGGAACGACAATCTCGCTGGCGGCGTGGGCCTCCAGCGGCGGCAGACCGAGCGCCGCGCGTACGCAGTCGGGCGTCAGCTCGCCCGTACGGGGCAGCTCGCCCGTCATGCGGCCGCGGATGGGCAGCGGCGTGGGCAGGATGCCGCGCAGCGACTCCTCGACCAGCGGCTGTCCCTCCTCGATGACCAGCAGCGAGGAGCACTTTTCGGCCATGCGGCGGATTTGCTCCGTGGGGACGGGGTATTGCGAAATCTTGAGCACCGGATAGGGGCATCCGTCGGGATAGTTCTCCATCAGGTAGTTGTAGCCGATGCCGCAGGCGATGATACCCATCGAGGTGTCGCTGCCTTCGGTGCAGGGATTGAAGCGGCTCGTGACAGCCTCGCGCTCACAGGCGGCATACTCCTCGATGAGGGCCTTGTAGCGGACGCGCGAATTGCCCGGCATGAGCACCCACTGACGCGTCCGGGCGGGGTAGTGCAGTTCGTTCTGGGCCTTGGGCTCGTTCGCCTCGACAACGGCGCGCGAATGGGCCATGCGGGTGGTCAGGCGCATCAGCACCGGGATGCCGTGGCGCTCCGAGTATTCGAAGGCCTCCTGCACCATCTCGTAGGTCTCCTGCTGCGACGAGGGCTCGAAGACGGGGATGAACGAGAATTTGCCGTAGAAACGCGAATCCTGCTCGTTCTGTGACGAGTGCATCGAGGGGTCGTCGGCCGCCACGACAACCAGTCCGCCGTTGGCGCCCGTCATGCCGGAGTTGACGAATGCGTCGGCTGCCACGTTCATGCCGACGTGCTTCATGCAGACCAGCGCCCGCTTGCCGGCGAACGACATGCCGAGAGCCTCCTCCATGGCGGTCTTTTCGTTGGTCGACCAGAGGCAGTGCACGCCCCGCTCGCGGGCGAGGGGATGGCCCTGGATGTATTCGGTGATTTCGGTCGAGGGGGTACCCGGGTAGGCGTAGACGCCCGACAGACCCGCGTGGAGGGCTCCCAGTGCGAGAGCTTCGTCTCCGAGTAGTAATTCGCGATGTGTCATAGGTTGATTTTTTAGCCAATTGCTACAAAATTAGCAATTTTTTGCAAAACGGCAACCCGGGATGACAAATTATTAGTAATAGGGGCCGGATTGTTTAAAAGTGGCAGATGCGCCGGGCGTATTTGTTAAAGGGTGGATGGCCGGGGAGGGTCTATTGTCCGAATGTCCGAGTGTCCTTCCGGTCCGAAAAGGCTGGGTGTTCGGTGGCTGCGCTGTGTCCGGGCGGTTGCTGGGGTTGTTGTTTAGCCTGGTTTACACCACGGTTTACACACCCCGCGCAAAATACCGCAGAAACGGGGTCGGAAGCCCCTGCGCGAACGGCCTGCCAGAAACGAAAAAGGCTCGGCAATCACATGATTGTCAAGCCTTTTCTTCAGTCGGGGTGACTGGATTCGAACCAGCGACCACACGCCCCCCAGGGTTGAAATTCAATTTTGCAGGTAAATGTAATGATTTATCTTACAAAGGATTCATCAAATACCCTGTCACCTGCAAGTTTCCATTATATGGATCTATTTCGATTTCGCGTGTTCCATTTGTGTTCCACGGGGCCAAACTTGTCTTGGATCCTTAGAAGCGGACATACGTTGTTTAAAGCCGCGATGAAAACAGGAGGTCATAAATTAAAACTTCCGAAAATTTTGAAACCGGCCTATCGTTCCATTATTTTTGTCCTGTCTGCGACAGATGACCTATTTATTAGTTGTCTCACAAGTTAGATGAGATCATCGCTTCTGTACTTGAGATAATGTTTCCTCATCCGTTTTTCGTAGACAGTATGAGAATCATCTTCGAATACGAAAAACAAAGTACAAAGCTATGGCCTATTCCATCCGCTTTCCTCGCCGACGCGATATTTCTGACCGAAATGGTCGTTATGCTATCCGGCTATGTGTTACTAAAGACAAACGGCGCAAATACATTGCACTCAATCTCTATGTCCTACCCCAATATTGGGATGAGGCCGGCGAACAATTCATCATCCTGCGTAATCTGAAAGGGGCCGAACAGAAGGCCGAAAACAAACAGCGTGAAGCCGACAACGCCCTCTTGGCCAAATTCAAGGTCCGCGCCCGTGAGATTATCGAACGCTTCGAACTAGAAGGCATCGACTGGACGTTGAATCAGTTTGAAGACGCCTTCCTCAATACCTCCAGGCAGGGACGATTCAACGACTATTTCACGGCCCGTATCGAAGAGCTGCATGCGACCGGACACATCGGCAATGCCAAAACCTATGAGCAGGCACAGGATATGTTGAAACTGTATGACCGGAAACTGAATCAACGACTTTTCTCGGATATTGATCTACGCTATGTCCGGGGATTCGACGCATTCCTCCAGAAAAGAGGCTGCCGGGGCAATACACGCAAATTCTACTTCAAGGCCTTGCGGGCCATCTTGAATCGAGCCAATGCAGAAAGAGTCGGTTCCGAAGCGACCTATCCATTCGGTCGGGGCGGATTTGAAATCTCCAAACTCGAAGAGACTACCGACAAGCGGTATCTGCCCGCCTCTGAACTCTTGAAACTGAAAAACGCCTCTGCCAGTGATCCACGATGCGAATATGCCCGCAAACTGTTTCTCTTTTCCTACTATTGCTATGGGATCTCGTTCGTCGACATGGCTCTGCTCTCCGCATCCCACATCAAGCATATGGAGGACGGAGACTACATTGTCTATAAACGACAAAAGATCAAGCGACAAAAGAACGTGAAGCCAATCTCAATCAAAATAACGCCTGCTATCCGTCAACTGATCGAAAGCCTGCAGGCGGGTTCTCCGACCGTGGATGACTATCTGTTACCGATCATTACCCGATCAGGATATACGGATGAGAAGCTCTATATGCACATTCGGGGGCGTTACAGCAAGTATCAGAAATACCTGCGGATGCTCGCCGAGGAGTTGCAAATCGCATTTCACCTGACAAGCTATGTCTCCCGCCATACGGCAGCCATGACTTTACAGCGCAATCATGTTCCGCGTGAAGTCATTTCGCAAATGCTCGGGCACGCCGACCTGGAAACCACCAATGTCTATCTCGACAGTTTTGACAACCGGGTAATCGACGAAGCCGCAAAAGTGCTCTAAAATCAGTTATTACATAACCCTGCATCCTATATGCACGAAAAAACACATCCTATGAAGGTCCCTTTCAGCTACCAGACTCTCTTAAGGGCATACCCCGACAGAGAATCCGCAATTGCGTTCTACAAAGAATATCATACCACGTACTGCCCCAATTGCAGCAAAATCCTTGACAATCCTTTAAGGAAAACAGACCCACTGCTGTTACGATGTCCCGATTGTGGGAGAACCGCTTCAATCTTTACTGGAACTATTTTTCAGGGGACACGCGCGGACATTCGCTACTGGCTTTACATCGGCAGTCTGTTCTATTACTGCAAACAACATCTCCAGCAAATCCCGGATCGCCGATTACTCTCCATCCAATCCATCAAAAGAGCCATCGGAGCCACATCGGATCAAACCATAAGCCGGATATACAAAACCTTCAAGAAACTCTTTGAGAGCACAGATATAGACGACATGAATTTCTGTGAACTCATTTTCAAACCATTCCTTGAAAAGCTCTGTCCCCAAGGCTTGCTATTGACCCATACAGGCGAAATCCGGTAGTCTGATTCATCATTTTCAGAAAATACCCCTTCGAAATTGCGGTTTCGAGGGGGTATTTTCATTCCCGGCCACAAGAAAGTTTGCTCATTATAAATATGGATAGAAACTATTATAAACAAATAAAAAGATGAAAACATTTACAGATGATACCCCAATTGCCATGTTAACAGTGGGGCAACTGAAACAGATTCTATCCATTGACCGCACACTGGGCAACCCTGTATCAGTTCGCACTCCGGAGAACGAGGTTTTGACCGTAGAAGGAGTTACGCAGCTAACCGGCTACAGCGCAGCCACAGTGTATAAACTCACCTGCGAACGCAAGATTCCGTTTCACAAACCGGAACACGGCGGTCGTCGCCTCTTTTTCAACCGGGAAGAGATTCTCGAATGGATGCAACACCGTTCATCCTCAACCATCGAACAATATTGCAACGAACATGTCAAATTATAAAATACGTAAAATTATGAATAACTATGACCCTTGGCACATGTTAGAGAATGTGTCGGAAAAAGAATTACAAGAATTCTGCAACAAACAAGCCTCAAAATCTGGACAACATCATCAAAGGCCGTTGAGAGAAGGCTTTGTATTTCTCATATCCTACTTCGAGGCTATTGAGCACATACCTCGACGTCTTCAGTTTCGAGCCTTGAAGGTCCTGTTAGATTACGCCTTTTACGGAGAACTGCCACCCGAGAATACGCCGTCGCGCATCATGCAATCCTTTGTCGGATGGAAACGACTGCTTGATGCCGACGCAAAAAAATACGACAGGCGGAAGAAAGACCGCTTTGCCAGCAAACCTCTCGCTGGTAATGAACAAGAACCCAAGCCACAAAACAACAAAAGCAAGGTACGCAACAAGCAGAAAGCAGGCAAGAAGTGAGCATAAACTAAAAAATAATAAATTATGAATCAAGGAGATAATAATGCAGTTCGCTTACAATATCAACATAAAAAATCTATTAAACTAAAAAAACGAAAATGACAAACACCGTTGTTAGGATTCCCGAAGGAATTCCATCTCCCAAAGTATCTCTTTTCGAGAATATGGTTAACGTGATCCCGGTAAAAACAGTCCCTCTATGGGAGTTTTTACTGAGTTCGGAGTACAAAGACGAGGTTACCAGGTACCGCCAAACACAAGATCCTGAAATTCGCAAAAAGATAAAGACGTTCAGCCTCCCCTGCGTAACGGTTTCAGGGATTTTCGACACCCGAGGCAAACATAAACTTACCGAACGACACAGTCATTATATTTGTATCGATATTGACGGCAAGGACAATCCTCAAGTCAACGGGAGATGGGAGCTCGTCAAACAAGAATTGGCTGATGCGTTCTGCTGCCTGAGTTACGCCGGACTCTCCATCGGAGGCAACGGACTATGCCTTGTCTTCCGAATTGCATACTCAGAAAAGCACAAAAGCCAATATCGTGCGCTCGTCCATGAACTTCAGGCGCAATTCGGATTAGTCGCTGATACCTCATGCTGCGACATTGCCCGATTACGAGTCGCAAGCTATGATCCCAACCCGATTTTTAATCCCAACGCAATACCCTACTTTCTTCTGGGATTAAATGGTTGCCAGGAGCCTCGCCGGGACAAAAGATTAGCACATGTCGACATCAAGACACGAGAAAGAGTTTATGCCTGCATCGCACAAATAAACACCTTGAGGATCGACATCACGTCGGACTATGATGCATGGCGTGCAATCGGGCAAGCTTTGGCCAGCGAGTTTGGAGCAAAGGAAGGACGACGACTTTTTCATCTGGTAAGCATGGAGTATCCGGACTATTATGGTTCAGAGTGCGACGAAATGTTTAATTGGTGCAGATCTCATCATGACTCTGTGGGAATCAGCACGTTCTTCTACTATTGCCTGAAACATGGCATTACCTTTAAATAATCTCCCAACTAATTTATTCCAAGGGATCGGCTATTGTCGATCCCTTTTTCATAAAAGGCAACAGCCATGCACATAAAAAACACACCGTATTGAGATGTTACAACAATTCGTTATACTTTTAGTGTTTACAATACCCCTTCCGAAGAGTGTTGTTTAAAAAACATTTTCTATCTTTGTATGTCGCGCAAGCGACGTACATATTTGATGAAAGTGTTTAGCTTTTATCCTTATGCAGAAATCTGGTAAATTTCACTGAATGTAAGGATTGCTACAACACTCATCATCTGTATTGGTATGTGAGATGTCATCCCATACTATACAGGTGTGGGGTATTGTATCTGTTTATTTACATTCGGGCTTTACCAGAGCCTCTGCATAGATAAACTAACGACTCCACACTTTCTTTTTGTACAAATCCCGCCATACCGGAGTCGAATGGCAACAACCTTTGTTGCTATGAACAAGCGAATCATTTGCGGACTCTTGATTTTTTCATTTACCCTATCCGGTTTGTCCGCAATGCCACAAAGCCAGGAGCCGGATAAAAAAGTTGAGCGCAAAGAACGACGGGAAGAACGGCGCCAGGAACGGGAAGACCGCAGAGAAAAGCGTAAAGCGGAGCGTCAGCAGAAAAAAGACAGCCAGGAACCAGTCGAGACCGAGGAGATCCGCGATACAAATCCGATATTGGAAATGCCCCAGGAGGAAGGAACCAGCCGCTTCCGTGAATCCGTTGATAACACAGCTCCGGAGAGAGCCACACAAACCGTCGGAACCCGCGATGACCGGGGATCTCGCTCTTCCGCAACAACCACCAAGCCATCAACCCCGAGTTCCGTATCATCGGAAACAACCAAGACATCGGATCAGAGTTCAACCTTATCAACATCATCGAATGCAAACACAGAAAATTCCGACAGCGGATGGGGAATCGTAATTCTTCTGCTTTTCATCGGATCAATCGTATACTCGATTATCAGTTGGATAACATCTCGTCGTTGTCCGCATTGCGGCAAACTCCGAGCCATGCAGGAGATCGATGAAAAGTTTCTCGGACTGGCAAAAACCGAACGAGTAAAACGAGACAACCAAATCTATTATGTCCATCACAACCGAGTGCAAATAACACGCCGTTGCAAATACTGCGGATATATGGATTATCAGAACAAAGTTGTAAAAGGAGATGAAGCATAAACACGAACCAAACCTACCATATTATGAAAAAGATTCTTTGTTTTTTATTCGCCGTCTCGATTTTATCGGGATGTGGCGATGATTACGACGATTCGGCATTGACCGGCCGTGTGGATGACCTCGAGAATCGAGTCACCAAACTCGAAGAGTTGTGCAAGCAGATGAATACCAACATCTCATCCTTGCAAGCCCTTGTCAATGCCCTCCAAGACAATGATTACATTACCGGAGTTACCCCCATCACCAAAGACGGGGAGACAATCGGCTACACCATCTCTTTTGCCAAAAGTGCACCCATCACCATCTATCATGGAGAGGACGGCAAGGATGGGCAGGATGGCAAACCCGGCGAAGATGGCAACGACGGATCAACGCCGATAATCGGAGTAAAGCAGGATACCGACGGCGTTTATTACTGGACGCTGAACGGCGACTGGCTGACGGATGATTCTGGCAACAAGATTCAGGCAGAAGGTCGCGACGGTGCAGATGGCAAGCCAGGCGAGGACGGCAACGATGGACAGGACGGTACACCAGGCGAAGACGGCCAAGACGGGGAACCCGGTGAAGATGGAAAAGATGGGATTACTCCTCAGTTAAAAATAGAGGATGGGTATTGGTATGTTTCCTACAACGACGGAGCCTCCTGGACACAACTTGGAAAAGCGACCGGCGACAAAGGAGAACCGGGTGAACCGGGGCAGACCGGAGGTATTTTCAAGGATGTTGAAGAAACCGACGACAGCGTTATATTCACCTTGAATGACGACAGCACGATTACGATTCCGAAAGCAACGGCATCCGAAACATTGGATATCGTATTCGGCAATACGGATTCGATCAATGTTTTGCCGGGCAAAACCTATGAAATCGAGTACACAATTACCGGAGCAGACGAAAACACGCTGATTGAAGTCGTAGCGCAAGACCTTTATAAAGCCTCGGTTTCCCCGACGGATTACCGATCCGGAAAAATCATCGTCACAACCCCGTCGGCGGATCTCGGAGCAAGCCGGGTGCTGGTCTTTGTATCCAAAGGGACGAATACCATCATGCGCATCCTCAATTTTGTCGAAAGCGTCATCCTCGTTTCGACCAACACCGTGGAAATCGCCGCAGAAGGAGAAACGGTGCAAGTTGAGGTAGAAACCAACGTAACTTACTCGGTAGAGATTCCGGAAGCCGACCAGGCATGGCTTTCGATAGCTGAAACACGCGCGGCAACCCATAAGGAGACACTTACCTTTACGGCACAGGCCAACCCAAACACCACCTATCGTTACTCGACCGTCAATCTGAAAGACGACAGCGGGTTGATTGCCCAAAGCATTCTGTTCGCCCAAAAGGCTTCGGGATACAAGACAGTCCATGTCGAAACGGCAGGAACGTTGGAAAACCATATTTCCACGGATGAGAAAGAGAAACTGATCGGGCTGAAACTGACCGGGAAACTCAACACGTTCGACTACGACTTCATGCGCACCATGCCCGCTTTGGAATCGGTCGATCTGGCACAAATCGACAATAAAACCATTCCGGCCAGCTGTTTCAAAAGCAGTAGGGTTAAAACAGTCATTCTGCCTCTGAATCTGGAAGCCATACCGGACAATGCATTTAACAGAAGTCGCATTACTTCGATAGAAATTCCCGGCACGATTCTCTCGATCGGAGCATCCGCATTCGAAGCGTGCTCTTCGTTGGCCGGGAATCTGGTGTTGCCCGAAGGCTTGCAGACGATTGGTGAACGAGCCTTCTACCAATGCAAAGCCTTGACCGGGAACCTGCACATTCCCAACAGCGTCACCTCATTGGGGGCATATGCTTTTTACGAATGTTCTGGATTTACCGGCACTCTGACGTTCGGCACCGGAATAACTATCATTACAAAATACTGTTTTCAAGGATGTTCCAAATTTACCGGCAATTTGGTCATTCCCGACCAGGTAACAAGAATTGAAAGTTGTGCATTTCGCGGTTGCGAAGGATTCAAAGGATACCTAACCATCGGCAGTAGAATAAACTGGATAGGATCCAATGTTTTCTGCAAGATTCCTCTTGAATCCTATTTAGACTCAGAACCGTTATATTTTTCCAAAGTATATTGCAAAGCAACGACGCCACCTTCAACAGCATCCTCATCCACCGGGCCTTCTTTTGGAAGTGGGAGGCAGAAGTACAGCTATCTGGGAGTTCCCACCGGATGCCAAGATGCATATGAATCAACATCGCCGTGGTCCTACAGTTTTACTATTATTGAAGAAATCGAATTTTAACTGATTACAGCACATGTTATACGAAAAACTAAACGGCAAATTACAGCCGACCGCCATTCAGCCCAAACAGGTACGGGCATTGACAGCAGACGAACTTACCAATGTTCGCAGAAATTTAATGGAGATTATCCGACAAAAAGGATTCAACCGAAATGGCAAGCCTTTTTCGGCACGAGACCTTGTCGGCAAAAAACAAATTGACTGGGCTAATGATCATGCACTGCAAGCGATCCTTTTGAGATATCCCAAGTCTCAAACAGGACAAAGTTCCATATTAGGTCATGTCTTATATCAAGCATTATTTGAAGACCCCTGCACCAATTATGAGATTACAAGAGGTGGGCATAGTGTTCGATATTGTAGTTTCTGATTGTTTCATATATATATAATTCCGGTCGCGGATAAAACCATAGTTGTAAGTTGTTATCCATCCACCCGCCTCATTCAACTTTTATCCCGACCGTTCCTCGACCTGCCGTCATGCGGCAGGTCGTTTTATTAAATCCCGATAGAGGCGTTTCCGGGGCGATTACAGCCTATATGACCCCAAACTCAACAAAAACTATTTACCGTCCAATTGGGGCCAATGTATAGGCCTTCTATTGAAAATTACCAATCCTGCACCCAAGACAAAACTATCGGCTTAGCATCCGCGTTGCGTATTCATCTTTACTAGGAGTCATTAAAGCACAAACACAATGAAAGACAAAGAAGTAATCAGGCAATATCTCAACTCGATTTGGGAAACAATGGATAATAATCCGGATTCAATAACACGGGAAGATTTTGACCGCATCCTGAACAACGCAACGCACTGTAGATTGATCTCCTTCAAAGGCAAAATACCAACTTTAACAAAACAGCTCCGCTCGGAATTAGAGATTCTGCACTTTGAAACTATTCTCAACGTAGTTGTAAAGGTAAGCTATCATCCCTCATCAGAAATAAGTTTCGACTATCTTTGCGATTTCTTGAATGTTATTCATGCATCTGCACCAAAAGCAAACATCCTCTGGGGCTGCAGTGCGGATGCAAAAATTGATCAAACTAATTTTTCAATCTTATTGCTAATTAGCTGCTAATCAGACTACTCTGCGCCTCGTTTATTACAATCTCAAATGTAAATAAGATTGTTAAATCCACATAGATTCATTACCTTTGTAATAACATAATAAATTCACGGAATAAAATTTAACAAATGGGGCATATCAAAATCAACAAAGAATTATTAGAGATCCTAAATGATTATAATCTTTTTATGGAATCCCCTAAATCAACAAGTATGCCTTTGCGGGTCTCCAAAAACAAGAGTAATCATCCGTCGTCACTATATGAAGAGCAAGCCCTAGATTCTGTAAAAGATTTTGGGGAAACAATGATAGATTGTGAGGTTCGGTATAAAAACCCCAATAATTATTCATTTCAGATTCTATCTAACATCTTATCCAATAAAGTTTTAGCAAGATTAGACGAAGGAAATGGGACTCACAGGAATAACTGCAAGGATATCCCCCTTGACCAACAGATGGTCACTACTCCTCATTTTCATAAATATGACACAAATGGCCGTTTTATTGCGTACAAAACAAAAGAATTAGAAATTAAATCTTCTCCATTACCAATACAAGAAGGATTCCAATTGTTTTGTCAAGAAGAAAAAATTACATCCAATAACGATCTCGCAGTATCTATCGAAGTCCAAGAAAATGGAGTTCTCCCATTTGAACCCGACAATGATCCCTTGAATGGAATAGCCTTTTGAATTATGGATAATATATTTGAGACTATAGTACAAGCATATCAATCGCTTTGGCATTTTAAAGATTATGGCAACACACTAGAAATTATCACACCTGTGGCCACTGTAAATAATATGTTTGTTTCTATTTTTATAACTAAAAGAGGTGATAATTATATTGCCACAGATGGAGGTTGGATTGATGCAGGGTTATATGAATGCGAAATAAACTGGAAAGCTAATGTCTTCAACAAAATTGGAGCCTTTTATTTGGAGAGCTTCGAAATACAACGGATCTATGTAAAAGAAAGGACTTTCTATTATAAACGTATAGATCAATTGGAATTGCTTCCTAATATTGTTTTTGATCTAGCTAATTTTGTTAATGCTATTGTTAGCTCTGCAAATATTCAATTTGTATCGGATCGAGTTGATATGACCTTCAAAAAAGAAGTTAGAGGATATCTAAGACGAGAGTTTGGAGTAGATCGATTTGAATATGACAAACCATTATCTGACAATATGACCATCCGATTTAATGCTATTGAACGAAATCATAGAGGGGTAAATTTAATAAATTTTGTCTCCGGATCTAACTCAAGCTACTATGCAAGTTCATTATGTCGTTCTAACATGAATTTTCAATTAATATTACCTCTACGAGATAGATATTCAATTCAAAATACTGTAACACTTCTCGATGATCGGAAACGAAGCATCATAGAATCACCCCAAGTCCAAACTTACTATGATTACCTCATAGACAATCAAAACGATAAAAACAAAGTAATATTATGGAGCCAAAAGGCCGATCTAGCACAAGCTATATAGATTTGCATATACTGTTTGAAATCTTCAGATAGCACTCGTCCATGTTCCATTTATGTTCCACGGCAGCAGCGAAGGACTGGTGCAACAACGAAAAAGGCTTGACAATCAGTTGATTGTCAAGCCTTTTCTTCAGTCGGGGTGACTGGATTCGAACCAGCGACCACACGCCCCCCAGACGTGTACTCTAACCGGACTGAGCTACGCCCCGATACCGTTTCCCGCTCCCTTCGGTTGACCCGGTCGAGTCAATTACCTCGGGTTTGGGACTGCAAATATAGTATATTTTTTTTCAAAACAACACATTCTCGCAATATTTTTTTCTATTTTTGTGCGATATGAAACGATTTTTCCTCTTCGGGCTGCTCTGGATGGCCCTTTTGACCGTCGGTTGCCGCGAATCCCGCCCCTTTTCCGCGGACGATTTCACGGTCGAACGCTATACTCCCCGCCATGCGACCGGTTTCGATATCCGCAGCCGCGAGGGGAGCCGCAGCTCGCTCATCTCGGTCCGCAACCCCTGGCAGGGCGGGGCGGGCGAGGTGCAGTATCTCTATGTCGTGCGTGACGGCGAGCGCGTGCCCGCCCGCTTCCCGGGACAGGTGGTCGAGGCCCCGGTCCGCCGGGTGGTCTGCATGTCGTCGAGTTTTGTGGCGATGTTCGACCTGCTGGGCGAGGTGGAGCGTATCGTCGGGGTCTCGGGCATCGATTTTATCGCCAACGAATATGTCGCCACGCACCGCCAATGCGGCGAGGTGCGCGACGTGGGGTTCGACTCCAACCTCAATTTCGAGCTGATGGTGGCCATGCGGGTCGACCTGGTGTTGCTCTACGGCGTGGCGGGCGAGGATACGGCCGTCACGGGCAAACTCCGCGAGCTGGGCATCCCTTATATTTATATAGGTGATTATGTCGAGGAGTCGCCGCTGGGCAAGGCCGAGTGGATGATGGTCATCGCCGAACTGACCGACTGCATGGAGCGCGGGCGGGAACTTTTCGACGCGACCTGCGCGCGCTACGAGGCGCTGCGTGACGGTGTGAAGCCCGGCGTGCGCCCCACCGTGATGCTCAACACGCCCTATCGCGATACGTGGTACCTCCCCTCGACGAAGAGCTACATGGTGCGCCTCATCGAGGATGCGGGCGGCCGTTTCGTCTATTCGGGCAACACGGGCAATGCGTCGCTTCCGGTCGAAATCGAAGAGGCCTACCTGCTGACCAATCAGGCCGACTACTGGCTCAATACGGGGGCGGCCAACACGTTGCGCGAGCTCACGTCGCAGAATCCGCGCTTCGCGACGGTCCCGGCCGTGCGTGACGGACGCGTCTTCAACAACAACCGCCGCCAGACGCCCGCCGGCGGCTCCGACTTCTGGGAGTCGGGCGTCGTCCATCCCGACTGGGTGCTGGCCGACCTGCTCCGCATCTTCGAAGGACGGAGCGATTCGCTCTTCTACTACAAAAAACTCGAATAGCCCATGTCGCGTACGACGCTCTGTTTCCTGTTGCTCGGCCTGCTGACGCTGGCGCTGCTGGTCGCCGACCTCTTTCTCGGGTCGGTGCATCTTCCGGCCGCCGATGTCTGGGCCGCCTTCACGGGGGGCGACTGCGACCCCTCGACGCGCGATATCGTGTTGAAAATCCGGCTGCTGAAGGCCATCACGGCGCTCTTCGCCGGGGCGGCCCTGGCGGCCAGCGGCCTGCAGATGCAGACGCTGTTCCGCAATCCGCTGGCGGGGCCCTACGTGCTGGGTGTCAGCTCGGGCGCCAGCTTGGGCGTGGCGCTTTTCCTGCTGGGGGCGCCGCTGCTGGGGGTGGCCAACCATTCGTTCATCCAGTCGCTCGGCGTCGCCGGCGCGGCGTGGCTCGGCGCGGCGCTGGTGCTGCTGGCCGTGATGGCCGTCGGACGCCGCATCAAGGATATCATGGTGATTCTGATTCTCGGCATGATGTTCGGCTCGGGCATCGGTTCGCTGGTCGAAATCCTGCAGTATCTTTCGAACGAGGCGGCGCTCAAGTCGTTCGTCATCTGGACCATGGGGTCGCTCGGCGACGTCACGGCCGCGCAGCTGTGGTTTCTGCTGCCCTCCGTCATCGCCGGACTGCTCCTCTCGGTGGCCTCCATCAAGCCGCTCAACATGCTGCTGCTGGGCGAGAACTACGCTCGGACGATGGGGCTCAACATCGTCCGCACACGGACGATGCTCTTCCTCTCGACCGTCCTGCTGGCCGGTACGGTCACTGCCTTCTGCGGCCCGGTGGGTTTCATCGGGCTGGCCGTGCCCCATCTGGCGCGGATGCTCTTCGCCGCGGCCGACCACCGGGTGCTGATGCCCGCCTCGATGCTTGCGGGTGCGGCGCTGCTGCTCGTCTGCGACCTGCTGGCGAAGAGCCTCGCCCTTCCGGTGAATACCGTGACCGCCATGATGGGCATCCCGGTGGTGATTCTCGTCGTAGTCCGTAACCGCAATCTCTATTGACCGAACCATGAGCATAGAACTCCGACATCTGGGCGTCGGCTACGGCCGGCGGACGTTGCTCGACGACGTCTCGACCACCTTCGCTCAGGGCAGCATCACGGCGCTGCTGGGCCGCAACGGAAGCGGCAAGAGTACGCTGCTGCGCGCGTTGGCCGGGCTGGGTCCCGTGGCCGGGGGCGAGGTGCTGCTCTGCGGTCGGCCGCTCGCGCAGCTCACGCCGCTCCAGCGCGCCTCGACCGTGAGCTTCGTCACGACCGACAAGGTGCGCATCGCCAACCTCGCCTGCGAGGATGTCGTGGCGCTGGGCCGCGCCCCCTATACCAACTGGTTCGGCCGCATGCAGCGCGGCGACCGCGAGGTGGTGGCCCGTGCGCTGGAGCTGGTGGGGATGGGCTCCTTCGCCCGCAAGACGATGGACGCCATGTCCGACGGCGAGTGCCAGCGGATTCTCATCGCCCGTGCGCTGGCTCAGGATACGCCCGTCATCCTGCTCGACGAACCGACGGCCTTCCTCGACCTGCCCAACCGCTACGAGCTCTGCACGCTGCTGCAGCGGCTCGCCCGCGAGGAGCGCAAGTGCGTGCTCTTCTCGACGCACGACCTCGACATCGCCCTCTCGCTGTGTGATTCGGTGGCGCTCATCGACACCCCGCACCTGCACCACCTGCCCACACCCGAGATGGTTCGCAGCGGACATATCGAGCGTCTTTTCTCGGGTGGCGGAATCGTTTTCGACCCTGTTACCCAGTCGGTTCGGCCGGCCGGGAAGCGGTAGTGCGATATTTTTTTGCCGTTTTTTTTGTTTGCTTCGCTTTTTTGTTTACCTTTGCACCGCTAAAGCCCCGTGAGCGGTGCGATAGCGGTAAGGCCCATTCGTCTATCGGCTAGGACGCAAGATTTTCATTCTTGAAAGAGGAGTTCGATTCTCCTATGGGCTACGAGCTTGGCGCGAGACGTGCCGGCGGAGCCAGGGGCCGGTGAGGCTGCTGCTTCCGAAGGTGCGGCGAACGCTGACGGGTGTTTATTTTTTTTCAGGAGCGGACCTCGGGTCCATCCGCAAACGGTTACGGCCGTTGAGTGTCGCCGACTTCCGGAGGGCGGTCCGACAAGAGCAAAGCCGCGAAAGCGGGGGGATGGAAAACCTCTGCCGACCAGCGGCGGTCCGGAAACTGAACGAGGAAAGAGAAAACAAAAATTTAAGTTATGGCAAACCATAAGTCTTCGAAGAAGCGTATCCGTCAGACCCTGACGAAGCGTACGCACAACCGTCTCTACCACAAGACGGCCCGCAATGCCGTGAAGGCCCTGCGCAACACCACGGAGAAGAGCGCCGCCGAGGCCCTTCTGCCGAAGGTAACCGCGATGCTCGACAAGCTCGCCAAGCACAACATCATGCACAAGAACAAGGCCGGTAACCTGAAGAGCGCGCTCCAGCTCCACGTGAACGCTCTCTAATTCTCCGGAAGAGATATCCAATCGGAAGGCAGTCGCTCAAGCGGCTGCCTTTCGTCGTTTTCGGGTGCGTGTGGGGCGGGGGGGGGCATTGCCGGAGCCGGGGCCGCACAAGGGGCTTTGCGTGTGCCGTGTGCCAGGTGTCAGGTGCCGGTGGCTGGGGAGCAGGTGGGCCGGAGGCCGTGTGCGTAACCATCGGGTCCCGGAGAATGGACGCCCGGGCGGAATTGGGGGATGCGCCTCTGCCGCGGGAAAGCGGGGGCTTCCGGAGTAGCGAGGGCTGAATGCGCAGGAATCCTGTTCCGATGCGGGTGGAAGGTTTTCGGAACTCGGACGCCCGGGCCGAATCCGGGGTGCGCCTCTGCTGCGGGAAAGCGGGGACTTTAGGATGCGGGCCGTAACGCCCCCCCCAGGGCATACGGAAACCGGCCGGACAGGAACTCCGAGGAGTCCCATGTCGGCCGGTTTGTCACACTGCCGCTCCGATGCGGCTTGCCGCTTCGGGGCTACTCGCCCAGAAGCCGTTCGCGCCACAATTCGGGCACGGGGAAGCTCTCCTGACGGTCGAAGTCGAAGGCGACCATCACCGAGCGGCTCTCGCTGCGCACCTCCTCGCCGCAGAGCAGCTGCTGGAAGAGGACGATGCTCTTGTTGCCGATGCGTTCGCAGGTGGTCGTCACCCGGATGTCGTCGCCCATGCGGACCTGCCCCATGTAGGAGGTCGAGGTCGAGACCGTGATGATGCGGCGCCCGCCCAGCAGCACCTCCTCGCCGAGCACCTTCTGGTAATAGTCCACCTTGCCCACGTCGAAGTACATCTGCTGGGCGACGTTGTTCACGTGGTGGAACGAGTCGATGTCCGAGAAACGCTGCTGGACCGGTGTTGTCAGTATGCGTGCCATCTTATTCGCGAATGATTTTAACCTCGCCCCCTTCGGTGAAGGCGATAATCGACGATGCCTTGCGCGTGGGTTTTCCCTCGAAGCGGGGGTTGACCACGAAGTCGACGCCGTCGATGATTTCGCGCGCCACCTCGTCGAGTCCCACGGGGGTCTTCTCGCCCGAGATGTTGGCCGAAGTCGAGACAATCGGCCGGGCGAAGGGGCGCAGACGCCGACGGCAGCGTCGACGCCGGCCGAAGGCGCGCAGCAGCCGACGGCAGAACTCGTGGTCGGGAACCCGCACACCGAGCGTCCCCTCCTCGGGGATGAGGTTCTCGGCGAGCCCCGAGGCTCCCGGCAGGATGAGCGTGAGGGGGCTGGTGGCCAGCTCCATCACCTCGAAGGCGATGCCCGGCGCCTTGTTCACGTAGCGCACGACCATGTCGGCCGAGGCGCAGAGCACCAGCATCGATTTCTTGTTCTCGCTCCGTTTGAGCGCATAGATGCGTGCCACGGCGTCGACGTTGGTGGCGTCGCAGCCTATGCCCCAGACCGTGTCGGTGGGGTAGAGCAGCAACCCGCCCTCGCGCAGCGTGCGGACCGCCTCGTCGACTTCGTGCTGCAGTTCGGTTTCGTTTTTCATGATTCGTCTTTTTGCTTTGCAGCTCCGGGGGCAGGCGGCGTGAGCCGCACTGCCGGATGGCGTTGCGGCCTGCGCGCGAAGCCCTGCATGGAGTTGCCGTCGGGGGCGTTACCGCTTGAGCGGCAGCACCTCAATCCAGTAATCGTCGGGGTCGTTGATGAAGTAGAGCCCCATCTCGTGGTTCTCGAAGCATACCCAGCCGTTGGCGCGGTGGTATTCGCGCACGGCGTCGTAGTCGCCTGCCACACGGATGCAGAGGTGGCTCTCGTTGTCGCCCAGCTCGTAGGCACCCTCCTTGTCGCGCAGCCAGGTGAGCTCGAGGTGGAAGTTGCTCTCGCCGTCGCCCAGGAAGACCAGCTCGAAGGAGCCGTCCTCGGCCTTCTGGCGTCCTTTTTCATGCAGGCCGAGCGCACGGCCGTAGAAGTCGATGCTGCGCTCGAGGTCGGTTACGTTGATGTTGAAATGGTCGAATTTGCCTTTGATTTCCATGGTTTCGGATTTTGATGCAAAGATACGAAAAGGCGAGGGCAGAAAAACAAACTTGTTTGATTTTTTGCCGGGCCGCCCGCTGTCCACTCCTTCCGGGATGTGGCTCCCGCCTCAGCCTCTGCCGGGAAACCCTCTGCGGCGCCCGCCGGTTGTCCGTCGCTGCGGGTTGCCGCATCTGCATGGTGCTGTCCGGATTGCGTGCCGGCCGACGCGGCGCCGGCCGGCACGACGCCCCGTGTGCGGGCATCGGCCTGTTGCACCTGCGAGGTGACCGACCGAATCTTTCGCCGATATTTCATTATTTTGTGAGAATTTTATACTTTTGCGAAACGGAAAAAACAACAGAATAAAAAAGACATATACCTATGGGAAGAGCCTTTGAATACCGCAAAGCACGCAAGCTGAAGCGCTGGGGTCACATGGCCCGCACGTTCACCAAAATCGGCAAGGAGATTGAAATCGCCGTGAAGGCCGGCGGTCCCGACCCGTCGGGCAATACGCGTCTGCGCATCCTGATGCAGAACGCCAAGGCCGAGAACATGCCCAAGGAGAACGTCGAGCGCGCCATCAAGCGTGCCACCGAGAAGGACGCCGCCGACTACAAGCAGGTTATCTACGAAGGCTACGGCCCTCACGGAATCGCCTTCCTGGTGGAGACGGCGACCGACAATACGAACCGTACGGTGGCCAACGTGCGCATGCACTTCAACAAGTGCGGCGGTACGCTGGGCAACAGCGGCTCGGTAGCCTTCATGTTCGAGCACAAGTGCGTCTTCAAGTTCCACGCTCCGGCCGGCACCGACCTCGAGGAGCTCGAGCTCGAGATGATTGACCTGGGAGTCGACGAGTTCTATCCCGAGGAGGATGCCGTGACGGTCTATGCCCCCTACGAGTCGTTCGGCGCCATCCAGAAGTGGCTCGACGACAAGGGTTGGGAGATTGTTTCGGGTGAGTCGGTCTACCTGCCTACGGATACCAAGGAGCTCGACGCCGAGGGCCGCGAGTCGGTCGAGAAGCTGGTGGAGCGCCTCGAGGAGGACGACGACGTGACGAACGTCTACCACAACATGAAGGAGCCCGAGGAGGAGTAGTTCATCGGGCGGAGCATCAGACCCGATGCGGCCGTGGGGCTGCAGCGGACGATGCCGGGAGAAGACAGGCGGGGCATCCGGAGTACCGGACGCCCCGCCTTCCTTGTTCCCTTCCCCGCGGCATGTTGTCTGGCGCCGTTTCCGGTTCTGTTTCCGAGGACTGTTTCCCGGAGACTGTTTCCCGGCCATGTCGTGCGGACGCTCCCGGAAGGAGGGCACAAAAAAACGGGACGTTCCCAGACTGGGGAACGTCCCGTTTTTCGTCCATGGTACGAGCGGAGGTTATTTCTCGCTCTTGACAACCATGCGCTTCTCCTTGATGCGGGCCTTCTTGCCGGTCAGGTTGCGCAGGTAGTAGATACGTGCGCGACGAACGACACCGACCTTGTTCACCTCAATCTTGTCGATGTGGGGCGAGTAGAGCGGGAAGATACGCTCAACACCCACGCCGTTCGAAATCTTGCGGATGGTGAACATCTTGGTCTTGCCCGAGCCCTTAATCTGGATTACCACACCGCGGAAGCTCTGCAGGCGCTCCTTGTTACCCTCGATGATGCGATACGTTACGGTGATGGTGTCACCGGCCTTGAACGACGGCACGTCCGCGTCCGTCTTGGGCCACATCTGCTCGTTGACGAGCTTGATGATTGCGTCTTTGTTCATTGTTGCAACTGTTTTTTTAATTTCGCATTCAACGTTCCCGCTGTCCTCCGGCTACCATGCCCGGACCCTGCCGTGCAATCCCGCGGTCGTGCCGCCTCTGCCGTCGAACCCAATGAAAGAGGTTGATATACGTCCCCGAAGGGGCGACAAAGTTAGGAATAATTTTCGGATTTTCATGCATTCGTGTGAAAATATCGCTTCGCGACCCGGATTTATGTGTTATCTTTGTTCCGCAAAAAAACGGAAACGATGAACGAACGATTAATCCTGGTGACCAACGACGACGGCTATGACTCGCGCGGCATTGCCGCCGCCATCGAGGTGGCGCGCCGCTTCGGCCGGGTGGTGGTCGTGGCTCCCGAGACGACGCAGAGCGGTATGAGCCAGGCCATTACGATGTATTCACCCCTCTTCCTGCGGAAGGTCCGCTCGGAGGAGGGTCTCGACGTTTACGCCTTCACGGGGACGCCGGTCGACTGTGTGAAGATGGCCTTCGACTACCTGCTGCGCGACCGGCGGGTCGACCTGGTGCTTTCGGGCATCAACCACGGCTCCAATTCGGCGGTCAACGTCCTCTATTCGGGAACGATGGGCGCCGCCATCGAGGGGAGTTTCTACGGCTGTCCCTCGGTCGGGCTCTCGCTGACGGACCACAGTGCCGATGCCGATTTCGACGGTGCGGTGCTCTACGGCGAGCGGATTCTGAGCCGCGTGCTGGAGGGCGGGGTGCAGCTGCCCCTCTGTCTGAATGTCAACGTCCCGGTGGGGCGTCCCGAGGAGCTGCGGGGCATCCGCCTCTGCCGTCAGAACCGGGGTTTCTGGCGCGAGGAGTTCTTCCGTCACGAAGACCCCCGCGGCCGTGAATACTTCTGGCTGACGGGCGACTTCGTCAACCAGGAGCCCGAGGCCGAGGATACCGACGAGTGGGCGCTTGCCCACGGCTACGTCTCGGTCGTCCCCGTCCAGACCGACCTGACCGACTACGCGCAGCTGCGTGCACTCCGTTCGGTGCTCGGATAGCGGGGCACACCCGGGTGCGGCTGCGGGAGGGTAGGTGTGGAAAATCCATGGATTTTGCTATATTTGCATCATGACAAATTCCGAAAACCCATGTTGATAAAAGTCCTGCTCATCATCGCCATCGTGATTCAGACCCTGGCTACGGTCTATGCCCTGCGTCTGGTGCGTACCACGAAGTACAACTCGGTGTGGATACTCTTCATCGTGGGCTTCTCGCTGCTCTCGGTCGAGCGTCTGGTTCAGTTCCTTGTGGCCAGCGGGCAGTATGTCCCGCGCGGGTGGTTCGCCTATCTGGGCATTGTCATCTCGGTCTGCCTCTCCATCGGCGTCATGTATGCCCACAAGCTCTTTAAGTATATCGGGCGGCTCAACCGCCAGCGGCAGGTGCTCAACAAGCGCATCCCGACGGCCGCGCACGCCGCG